>Ga0315277_10001682_pt1 | contig 31740 bp, 27 predicted proteins | sample YL17G05_15_MG_FD_203695 | JGI IMG/M metagenome (GOLD analysis project Ga0315277, IMG submission 203695) | Sediment microbial communities from Yellowstone Lake, YNP, Wyoming, USA - YL17G05_15 | ecosystem: Environmental > Aquatic > Freshwater > Lake > Sediment | place: USA: Wyoming | collected...
CAGGCTAGTTTCGAAGCTGATGTCATCATCAATCTTCCGAAGTGGAAGACTCACGCTCAGATGCTCCTCACCCTTGGCGTCAAAAACCTTTTCGGATGTGTCCCTGGACCGAGGAAGGCGCTCTGGCATCTTAAAGCCGGAGAAGATCACAAAATATTTGCTCAGATGCTGGTAGATATTTATCATATGATTCAGCCGGCGCTTACTATTCTGGACGGGGTCGTTGGAATGGAGGGAAGTGGCCCTAACAGTGGTCATCCCATTTCGCTTGGACTGATATTAGCCAGCCCGGACCCACTCAATCTTGATCAGATTGTCTGTGATCTTCTTGGAATTCCACGAGAGTCTCTGTTGACGAATCGGGTAGCCTTTGAACAGGGGCTGGGAAGGGATGGGATCATAGTGGTGGGAGAACGTTTGGAGGATGTGAGAATCAGGCAGTTTAAGCTTCCCGACTTATGGAGGATCGACTGGAACCTCCCGGGGTTTATCAAGAAAGCTTTAAAAAACGCATTCGGCTCAAAACCAGTTATCGAAGAAGAGGTATGTAACCTATGTAAACAATGTATTGAAATCTGTCCACCCAAGGTGCTCAAAGAAAATGAAAAAGGTTTGATGATTGATTACGGGAAATGTATCCGGTGTTTCTGCTGTCAGGAGATATGCCCCGAAGGAGCAATCAGGATAGAGCCCGGCTGGGCAATGAAATTGGTAAGCAGAAAGTAGAAGGCAGAAGGTAATTGACTAATGACAGTAATCAGTGACCAGTGATCAGTTATTACTGACAAGTGACTGATGACTGGTCACTAAGCACTGGGGTTTCAGGGGATGCGAAACATTAAGCTTCTCATCGAATACGATGGGACGAATTATCTGGGTTGGCAGGTGCAGGCCAAAGGACTTACCATCCAGGGAATGATCGAAGAGAGATTGAAACGTCTCACAGGCGAGGGTGTCCGTCTGATCGGATCCGGAAGAACGGATGCAGGAGCGCATGCCTTTGGGCAGGTGGCCCACTTCAAAACCAGAAGTGAGATGGATCTTCGTTCAATTCAGAGGGCCTTGAATAGTCTTCTTCCTCCTGACATCGTGATCAAAGGAGTAGAAGAGACCGGGGAGAATTTCCATGCCCGGAAACAGGCCAGGAGCAAGGTCTATGAGTACCGGATCCTCAATCAGCCCATCAGGTCTGTATTCCATCGCGGATATGCCTGGCACATTGTACAAAAGTTAGATATGGAGGAGATGAAAAAGGCGACCCAGAAACTGGTTGGCGAACATGACTTCTCGTCTTTCCGTTCAACAGGGACCCCAACAAAGACCGCTGTCCGGAAAGTATTCCGGGCTGAATGGAGAAAGGGAAGGAATGGCCTGATACGATTCGAGATCGAAGCCAGCGGTTTTCTGAAGCAGATGGTGAGGGCTATCGTAGGAACGCTGGTCGAAGTGGGGAGGGGAAAATTAACCGCTGAAGATTTTGTAAGGATCCTTCAGGCCAGGAACAGGGAGAGAGCAGGTCCCACTGCCCCCGCCCACGGATTATTCTTGAAGGAAGTGAAATATGATGCTTTCGTAAAAAGTCGTCATTCCCGTGGAAACGGGAATCCAGGAGAATTCTAACTATCTTACAAGACTGTTCATATTTCAACTATCCAAATACCTTGACGAAAACATCCTTTCTTTGATAATCTTCTACCATGTGGGGAGACCGAAACAAGATGCCACGAAGCGCCTGGAAAATATCACCATACCGACGACCGGGCTCTTCGGAGGAATTGGGAAAATCCTTGGTGTTAACGAGGAATCTCATTTTATTTTAGTGGGTTAGATAAGAATCAAACATATAATAATAGGCGGAATTATCATATCATCATATAATATTTCTGTCTAATATCTGTTCGACCCAGGATAAAAATGACAATGACGCCATCTCAAGCGAAGAATGCAATCTTCAAAGCTCTTCTTGAGATTGTCGATCCACCGCTCAAGCCGTCAGAAGAGCGTCGGATTCGGGCATTTTTCGAAAATAGGTGCGCTTACTGCAACCGGGAAATACCAGTCGAGGGACGAACGGGCCATATTGATCATCTGATTCCAAGACAGCAGGGCGGAACAAATCACCCGTCCAATTTGGTTCTCGCATGCAACATCTGTAATGGAGACGAGAAATTGGACCAGGGATGGCGAGAATTCATCAACTACAAAATTCAGGACCCTACGCAGCGGCAAAAACGAATCGACAGAATTGGAGCGTGGATTTCGCGGGAAGGAGGCCCAATCTTAATACCAGGGCAAGCCCAGGCAATCATCCGCGAAGCTCATTCAAAAGTTGTTCAGGCCCTAGACCTTGAAATAAACAAGCTCAAACAAATGAGGTCGAACAAGGCGCTCCACCGGATTGCCGATAAATCCGGCTCCCGGTAAGCTTTTTCGTTAGGTCTACATTTATAAAGGAGGGTACTGCATATGGCATCAAGAAAAGGATCAGAGGGCAATAATAATACTCCATTAAACTTGAATGTTTTGGTTGAAAAATTAGCAATCGTTGCTAAAAGTCTTGGTGTGATAGCTTTACGGTTTTCCCCAGTTCATAGGAAAACTGAAACAGATAAAATATACTTTCTCGAAGACTTGGGTTTCGATAAAAATGGGATTGCTAATATTCTTGGTACTACCACACCTACAGTAAATGCCCGGCTTTGGGAACGTCATAGTACAGGGAAGAAAGGAAAGAAGAAAGGAAAGAAGAAGTATGGAAAGGATAAAAAGTGAACTGCTTAATCGACTGAAAGAAAAGCTTGGTATAGGTCAGAGTAGAGTATATCAGCTTATCGACGATAAAGTTAGAAAAACACATTTACCGCGGAATCTAGCAGCAATGGCTTTGGCAAGTGAACGTGGTTTCAATATTTCACGTTATGCTACTGAACAGGATCTTGCTACAATTAGACAGGCAGCTATATCTGCGGTCCCTCCTTCTGTTGTCGCACCAGAAGATATCCATTCGATCTTGCAGCAAAAACCAAAGCCAAAGAGTCGGAAAAGAAGAGAAGTAATTCCAGCCAGACGAGGTACTAAAGTTTTTGTTATACACGGCCGGGACGATAAAGCGAGAAAGTCTTTGTTTGAGTTGCTTCGAGCTTTGGCCCTTAAACCACTTGAATGGAACCAAATTATAAAAAGAACTGGCCAAGGGTCACCTTACGTAGGTGACATATTAGAGACGGCTTTCCGTGAGGCTGCTGCAGTTGTTGTACTCTTTACCCCAGATGATTTAGCTAAACTTAAAAAGAAATATTGGAAAAGCAAAGATCCTTCTTATGAAAAAAAGCTTACTGGACAGGCGCGGCCCAATGTTCTCTTCGAGGCAGGAATGGCCTTTGGGAAAAATCCCAATAGCACTATTCTTGTACAATTAGGGGAAATACGTCCTTTTAGCGATGTTTCAGGAAGACATGTAGTCCATTTGAGTAATGATCCGACTAGCAGGCAAGAGTTTGCAACAAAACTTGCTAATGGTGGATGTAATGTCGACACAACGGGTACTGACTGGCTAACGGTTGGAGACTTCCATTATTAATTTTCTTAATGAATATTATCTGCATGGGGTTAAACTTGAGTATTGACTTAAGACCTATAAATAACAAATCACTCCAGTGAATGGCTTACAGGCGCCGCTGATTTCAGTCGTTGAGTCTCTAGGAAAAGTCATTTTTCGAAAATTTGCTATCAATAAAATCAAATATTTACGATTCTGAAAAAAGCCGAAATCGGGCTTTTTCTACAGACTTGTTAGACGACAACAAGGAAACCTATGACGCTGACACGTGGAACAATCTTGGCGAGTTTGTTCTTCTTGCTTGCCATGCTTATTGCATTTTACGCAGTAGCTCACTTCTACCTCATATCGCGATACCCGCTATCGGTTGATTATATCAAAACAAACTTAGGTTCCCCGACATTCGTCGAACAGTTTAAGGTAGAGGAAGCGAAGAAACACGGCTATTCCGAAAAAGAGATTGCGGAGTATTTAGCAAAGCGAAACTCAGAGAAGTATGGGGAGTACGCGAACAACATATTTCTGATTGAGGCAACTATTTTTGTAGTGTCTTTTCTCATCGGGCTCGGCCTGATAATCATGAATCCAAGTGCCAAGAAAAGCGATGCTACACTCGGTCCTCCTGTTGGAACATCACATAATGAACATGCTTCTACAAAGAAACCCATAAGCATTACCTCTTTTTGGCAAGAAATTTCTTTAACCAGGTTAATTCTTTTCATAGTGGTTTTGCCTGCTGTTGTTATTCTGCTGGATATCATCCTTAGCATTACCTTTTCTAAATTATCAAGGGAGATTGCTGAATTTGAATCGCGAACAATCGCATATATTTTCTATTTTTCATTAGGCATCTGGATTGCCGATTATATTTATAGACTCCGAAAATTAATTCTAATTATTGTACTCTCTTTTATTGCTTTGTTCTTATATAGATTTCTACTCTCCGCTATTATCAATCCTGAATTTATCGGCCAGGCAATGATAAACACTTTAGAGGAAGGGATTATCGTATATGCGGCTTTATCAATTTTTAGCATCTTCTTCCGATATTTTGAACCAAGGTTTGATTATGCAGAAGTAAAGAATACTATCGAATTTACTGATCCAATCACAAAGAAGAAATATGACAGGGGAACATGCACCAAATGCGGTGGTATTACAATCGTTGGAAAAGAAAGAGCCATAAGCTTCCTTGGGAAAAGTTCGGAATACTTTTGCGATAACTGCAATAGATTTCTCAGAGGGAATCCATTAAACAATATCTTCTTAGGCCTGACTGAAGCTGTTTCGTCACTACTCTTTATGATTGGTGTAGGTTCAAATATGCAGGGGAAGACATCATCCTATTCGAGCATTTTCTTGCTCGTATTATTCATTGGCATATATGATGGCATAAAGAGACTATCTTTTGGTATTTCCGGTGTTAAGAGATCATTTAAATGATACACCATCGTCTAACACTTGATGAACAAAACTTGGTACCAGGCAACGGTAATTAGGTATTGGTTAAAACGGATGGGGGAAAATGTGGTCAAGGGGAAGAAAAGAAAATACCGTGTTTCCGTTGCCTGCCCCCCGTCTTATTCGACTAACAAATATGTGAGGAAAAAGAAATGAAAAAGATGTTATTCGATGAGGAAGAAAAAGATATTTTAGAGTCATACGAACGTGGCGAATGGAGACCTATTAAGAATCCGAAGGCGGAGATGAAGAAACTTCGAGAGTATGCGAGGAATACGCTGCAAAAAGACAAGAGGATAAATATTCGCATGTCATCAAAGGATTTGGATCAAGTGCAAGTTATTGCTGCCTAGGAAGGAATCCCTTACCAGACGATGATATCCAGTATTATTCATAAATATGTGTCTGGATATTTAATAGAGAAAAAGAGGGCTTAACACTTATAATACCTCCCGTTGATTGTTTGCTCAACAAAATTTCCTTGACATTTTAGTTCACTTAAATTATAACGTTCACTAAATGGTGAACATAACTATTCGGGTGAACATATTATGACCGAAAAAGAAATTGAGCAAAAATTCAAGGCTGATTTCAAAACGCTTTTCCCCAGGCTCAGGGATGCTGCTCTTATACCTGAATATCCTTTAGGAAAAAAAGGAAAGGTAGATGTGGCGTTACGTTTGAAGATCGGTGCACAGAAAGAGATGCTTCTTTGCGACGTGGTCAGCCAGAGATTCCCAAAGCAGATTAGAGAAAAAGGATTACAACTCTTGGAAACGACCGAGCAAGGCAAGAAGGGATATCCAGTCATTATTGCTCCTTTCATATCCGAGCTGGGGAAAGAAATCTGCAAAAAAATCGGAATCGGATTTCTGGATCTTTCCGGAAATGCTTACCTCGATTTCAATTCTTTCTACCTGGAGGTAGAGGGCAAGCCAAACAAATTCAAGGCATTGGGTAGACTCTCAGGGCTTTTTAACCCGAAAGGAGAGAGGGTATTACGGTTCTATCTGCTTCAAGGGAAAGAAGAATCTCTAAAAAATTATCGCCAAATAGCGAAAGAAGTCTCTATCAGTCTCGGTCAGTTATCGAAAGTTAACAGGAAGCTGGATGAATTAGGGTTCTGGGAAGAATCAGAGGGTGCAAGAACCCTCGATAAAACAAAGCTTCTGGATTTGTGGAGAGACAATTATCGGTTTGGAAAAAACAGGATATTAAGTTTTTATTCAATGAAGCAAATACCCCAAATCGAAAAACAGATTGCAGAATTATGCAAGACCAGTGGAATGCCGTATGCCTTCACTCTTTTTTCCGGTGGTAATCGTCTGGCACCCTTCACGAGGTATAATGTTGCCACAAGCTACTTTACCGGTGATATTGAAAAAATAAAAAGAGAACTTGAGCTAAAAGAGGTCCCTTCAGGAGCGAATCTGCAAATCATCATTCCTTATGATGAAGGCGTGTATTATAAGGTTCAGGAAGTTAGCTCCACCAAAGTTGCAAATCCGATCCAGATTTATCTCGATCTATACAACTACAAGGGCCGTGGAAGGGAACAGGCCGAGTTTTTAAGAGAACGGGTCATTGGAATCTGAGATGAAGCTTAAGAGCGAATACCCACCAAGAGAAATAGAGGCTTGTGTTGTCATCATGCGAGACCTTTTTACATACTTGAAACCCTATCGTAACCAAATTGTGCTCATTGGAGGATGGGTGCCTTATTTCCTCCTCGAAAAGTATACGCCCTCTGGTAGTGAACATGATCAGCACGTAGGTTCACTGGATATCGATATAGCCCTGAATGCTTTTTCCATTCCCAAGGACGCATACAAGAGTATCCTTGAAATTCTGAAGGAGAGGGGGTTCTATCATAGAAAGGACAATCTGGGTAAAGATATCCCGGCAAGTTTTTTAAAGAAGATTATCTTTGACGATGGAGAGGAAATAGAGGTGCAAATCGATTTCTTGGCTCCTGAGTATGGTGGTGCACCCAAGAAAAGAAGACATCAGGTGATACAGGATATGCTTGCCAGAAAAGGGCGTGGAACTGATATCGTATTTGACCAAACAGAAATCATTCATTTATCGGGACCGATTTCAAGTGGGGCGAACATAGAATTGGACATAAAGGTAGCAAATGTGACTGCCTGCTTTGTGATGAAAGGCATTGCTTTAGGTGAGAGGACGAGCGAAAAAGATGCTTACGATCTTTACATGATTGCCCGGTATTATAAAGAAGGCCCTCAGTCGGTTCTTTCCGAATTAAAGAAACTGGGGAGTCACGGGCTGATGAAGGAAGCCCTAAAAAATATAGAAGAACAGTTCAAGGATGTGAAATCGATTGGACCCGTATCGGTGGCAACGTTTATGGGAATTACCGATAAGGAAGAATACGATAGAATTACACGGGACGCCTATGAATTGCTCCAGTTCATCATTCGAGGAATGAAAACAAGTGAAGAAAGGGGAAAGAAGTGAGTGAGGCTTCATCCCAAAAGCCATGAAAGAATGAGGGGGACATCCTATATTGCTCCTGCCAATAGGGAAAAAATCCAAGACGAAAGAGTAAGTGATTTTCGTTCTTAAAGAGAAAGACTTTTTTGCCTGTTGGCAGCCGTTCCAACTTGGTTTCTGATCGGGTGCAAGAACCGCCTAACAGCCCAACACCTCCTGACTTTTGGAACTCCTACGCTTTCCTACCACCAGAAATAAAGCCAAGGGTTAAATTTTTATTAATTCATATTCTCTTGTGCCCAGTCCTATTTCCTCGGCATGGGATAGCTGGATGCTCCAGTCGACCTCCGGGTAGATGGCGCGAAATTTATCTCTTCCCGCTTCCCAGTTCTTCGTCAGTTTCGAGGACCGATTTCCTTCTTCCTGATTGACCAGATCGACTGATGCCTGATCAATGGCCACAGGGTCGTCAGAGGCGAGGATTCCGATATCATTGACAATCGGTGTGTCGGAGAATCCGTAACAGTCGCAGGCAGGGGAGATCTGGGTGAGGAAGTTGAGGTAGAGGGCCTTCCCCTTTTTCTTGTGAATGACTCCATAGGCGTGCTCCACCATCTTCTTCTGAAAGAGAGGAATCGATTCATTCCACTGGATCTGGATGGCCCCGACGGGGCAGGTGAGAATGCACTCCCCGCACCCGATGCATTTTTTTGAATCGATGAGAGCGACCGGATGTTTGCTTTTGCCCTCCACTTCAGGGGAGATCATCGAAATGGCTTCCGAAGGGCACCAGGGGAGACAGGTCTCGCACCCTTTGCACGCCTTCTCTTTCACTTTGGGAGAGATGTTTGAATGTTGACTCAACTTTCCTTCACGGCTGGCGCATCCCATCCCCAGGTTCTTTAACGTCCCTCCGAATCCCGATAGTTCATGCCCCTTAAAATGGGTCACGCCGATGAGGACATCTGCCATATGAATGGCATGGGCAATGGAGACAGTCTTGAAGATGGGTTTATCTATTTTCACTTTGACCGCGCTGTTTCCTCTCAGTCCATCGGCGATGAGGACAGGGGCGTTGACCGCCGATTCGGTAAAGCCGTGTTGATTGGCGGTGGTGAGATGGGAGACCGCCTCGCTCCGGGTTCCGATATAGAGGGTATTCGTATCGGTCAGGAAGGGTTTCCCTTTATATTCCTTCACCAGGTCAACGACTTTTCGCAAAAAGATGGGCCGGACATAGGCGGTATTGCCTTTTTCTCCAAAGTGGAGTTTTATTGCCACAAGGTCCTTCTCTTTGATCTTTCCTTTCAGGTCGTTCCGGTCGAGGAGGGTGTCCAGTTTGTCAAAAAGAGTCTTTTTGGCTTCCACCTTCAGGTCAGAAAAGAAGACATTGCTTTTCATAGGTTATCCTCCGTGCCGAAATTCTAAGAGAATCTCCTCGGTGTGTCAATGTTCAGATGCCGGAAACAGGTGGAAAATGGCCTTTTCCACGAGGGGTAAACCCCGTTAGAAATTCTAGCGAGGCATTAAACCCCGCCCTCCGGGGTGGAACTCCCTACGTGGCGGAACCCGGAATTATTCTAAAATTTAATCCCGATGCAGCCGCCAGCCCAGAGGGCCTCTGGCCCGGAGGGAGCAGCGGGGCATTATTTCTAACGGGGTAAACTGCACGGGCGAGGGTTGATTTTATTTGGGAAATAAGGTAGTTATTATTACTGTTTTCAAACCGATTCGGTGGATAGAAGAAAGGAGAGAAGATGAAACGATTTGAACCGAACCACATCCGGAACGTCGGAACCTTCGGCCATGGTGGAGAGGGAAAGACCTCGCTGGTTGAAGCCATCCTCTTCAATACGGGGGAGAATACACGCCTGGGAAAGGTGGATGATGGTTCCTCTTTGATGGATTTTGAACCGGAAGAGATCCACCGGAAGATCAGCATCAGCGCCTCCCTTGCCCATTTCGAATGGGATAAGCACCGGTTTTATCTCATCGATACGCCCGGGTATGCCAACTTCATCGCAGAGGCAAAGGCCTCAATGAGGGTCGTGGATGGAGCGGTGATCGTCGTTGGCGGAAATTCGGAAGTAAAGGTCCAGACCGAAACGGTGTGGGGATATGCGAATGAGTTTCAGGTTCCCCGGATCCTCTATGTGAGCAAGATGGATACGGAGCGGGCCGATTTTCTCAAAGTGGTGGAGGATGTGAAGAAACGATTTCCCTCACAGTCCGCTGTCCCTGTTCAGTTTCCCATCGGAGGGGAAAAGAATTTCAGGGGAGTGGTAGATCTGATTGAGAAGAAGGCGTATCTCTACCGGGAGGACGGAAGCGGGCAGTTCGAATTGAAAGATGTTCCCTCCGAATTGAAAGAAGAGGTGGACCGGCTCCGCGAAAAGATGATCGAAGCTGTTGTTGAGATGGACGATCAACTGATGGAGAAATATCTGGAGTCCGCGGAGATCTCGACAGAGGAGATCCTTCAGTGCCTCCGGAAGGGGACGATGGAAAGAAGGCTGGTACCGGCTGTCTGCGGTTCCTCCACCCGGAATATAGGGACCCAGCCTCTTCTCGACCTGATGATCCGCTGTTTCCCTTCGCCTCAGGAGAAAGGAGCAGCTCAGGGAAAGAATGTGAAGACAGGAGAGGTTGTTTCGAGGGAACCGAAGGAAGATGGCCCTCTCTCCGCTTTCATCTTTAAAACGATCGCCGATCCCTTCGCAGGAAAGTTAAGCCTCTTCAGGATCTATTCGGGGAGTATCAACGCCGATTCGACCGTTTACAATTCGAAAAGGGATGTAAAGGAAAGGATCGGCCAGATCTTCTTGCTGGAAGGGAAGAAGCAGAAGCCTGTGGGGTTTGCCAGCGTGGGGGACATCGTCGCCGTGGCCAAATTGAAGGAGACCACCACCGGCGATACCTTCAGCGATGAGAAGAACCCTGTTATTTTCGGAGAGACCAAACTGCCTCTGCCCATGATCTCCTATGCACTCACACCCAAATCGAAAGGAGATGAGGAGAAGATTGCGGCCTCCCTTGCCCGAATCCACGAGGAAGATCCTACGATCATGGTGGGCAGGGATGAGCAGACCGGAGAGATTCTTCTTTCCGGAGTGGGACAGACGCATGTGGAGGTGGTCGTTGAGAAGTTGAAGAGGAAGTTCGGGGTGGAGGTGAACCTGAGCACTCCGAAGGTTCCCTATAAGGAGACGATCCGCGGATCGAAGCAAGGAATCATCTACCGGCATAAAAAACAAACAGGCGGCAGGGGACAGTTTGCAGAGGTCCATTTAGATGTCTCTTCTCTCCCCCGGGGCGGAGGCTTCGAATTTGAAAACGGACTTGTGGGGATGAATGTGCCGAGAAACTTTGTTCCTGCGGTGGAGAAGGGGATTGTCGAGGCCATGCAGAGCGGGGTCCTCGGAGGTTTTCCCGTGGTCGATGTGAAAGTCCGGTTTTACGATGGAAAGTCCCATGAGGTCGATTCCTCCGAAATGGCATTTAAGCTTGCGGCGATCATGTGCTTCAAAAAAGGGGTGCAGGAAGCCAACCCCGTATTGCTCGAGCCGGTCATGAAGGTCGAGGTGACCGCCCCGGACGAGAACATCGGCGATGTGATCGGCGATCTGAACAGCCGAAGGGGAAGAGTTTTGAAAGTCGATGTAAAGGGAAGTTACCAGGCGATCCAGGCCAATGTCCCCATGTCAGAGATGCTCAAATATGCTCCGGACCTAAACTCCAAGACAGGCGGGAGAGGGACCTTCACCATGGAGTTCTCCCATTATGAGGAAGTGCCCGCCCAGTTAACGGAGAAGGTCATCGCCCAGGCCAAGAAGGATAAGGAGAAAGAAAAAGAGAGTTAAGAATTTAGAATTGAAAGTTTAAAAGAGTCTAAAGTGAACTAAAGTGTCTAAGCCTTTAAATATAGGCACTCTAGGCACTTTAAACTTTAGGCACTTGGAATTCAAAAGATGAGGGCTGTCATCCAGAGAGTTAAATCCGCCGAGGTTCTGGTGGATGGCCGTGTGTCTGGAAGGATTGGCAAAGGCCTTCTGGTCTTTGTGGGAGTGGGTAGAGGGGATGATGAACGTGATCTCTCCTACCTCACTTCAAAAATACCTGAGCTTAGAATCTTCGAAGATGAGTCTGAAAAGTTCAACCTTTCCCTGAAAGAGATAGGTGGAGAGATACTGGTCGTCTCCCAGTTCACCCTCTATGGCGACTGCCGGAAGGGAAGAAGACCCTCGTTTACAGAAGCAGAAGACCCCGCCCTTGCCAGAGATCTCTACGAACGATTCATCTCCAGATTGAGGGAAGAGAACATCCCTGTCCAGACAGGGGAGTTCCAGGCCAGGATGGAGGTCCACCTCATCAATGATGGGCCTGTCACGCTTATACTGGAAAGTAGAAGGGTTTGAAGTCCAAAGTTCAAAACCCAAATACCAAATGACTGGATTCCTGCTTCTGCAGGAATGACAATCATTAATATTTATGAAAAGGCAATTTTACCTCCCCCTTTTAATCGGCCTTTTAATCTTCACGAGTCTTTTTTATGAAGCCGAGGGTCTTGGAGAAAGAAAGGAGAAAGGGATGCAAGAGATCAGGGAGCCTGCCGTATCAGGGATGTTCTATCCCGACAGACCGGAGATTCTTTCCAGGGATGTTAAAAAATATTTAGAGAATGCAAAGAGGGAAAAAATTGATGGTGAGGTCATAGCCCTTGTTTCACCCCATGCGGGATATATCTATTCCGGCCAGGTGGCGGCCCATGCTTACAAATTGATCGAGGGCAAGACCTTCGATTCCATCGTTGTCCTTGCACCCAGCCACCGGGTTGACTTTAAAGGCGCCTCCCTCTATGACCGGGGAGGATACCGGACTCCGCTGGGTGTTGTCCCCATCGATGTCGAACTATCGAAAAGGATGATGGAGAAATGGAAGGGGATTCGGTTTCTTCCGGAAGCCCATGGTCAGGAACATTCCCTGGAGGTTCAGATACCATTTCTTCAGGTCATTTTAAAACCGTTCAAACTCATTCCCATTGTGATGGAGCCTTATTGGAGCCGTGAGACATGCCAGTCTCTTGCTCAGGCCATCGCCGATACGGTCAGAGGGAAGAATATCCTTCTCATTGCCAGTTCTGATCTCTCCCATTTTCATTCCTATGAGAAGGCCGTTCAATTGGATAAGATCGTCCTGCAACATATCGATCGGTTTGATGCGGAGGGTTTGAACCGCGATTTGAAGGAGGGCCGCTGTGAGGCCTGCGGCGGAGGTCCTGTCATCACCGTGATGCTGGCGGCAAAGGCTTTAGGGGCGACACGGGGCAAGGTTCTAAAGTATCTCAATTCAGGAGATGTGACAGGGGACCGGAGCCGTGTGGTGGGGTATGCGGCGGCTGTCTTTTACAAGGCAGCAGGAGGAGAAGAGAAGATGAAGGGAGAAAAGAAAGTCGGTATTGATCTGGGATTGGGTGAGGGAGATAAGAAGACGCTCCATCAGATTGCAAAGACTGTGATTGAGAGCAAGACAAAAGGAAAGCCCGTTCCCGAATTTAAGATAGACTCCCCTGTTTTAAAAGAGAATAGGGGAGCTTTCGTCTCACTCCATAAGAAGGGGCAACTGAGGGGATGTATAGGATATATCGAGGGCAGGGGCCCCCTCCATAAGACGATCGAAGAGATGGCAGAGGCGGCCGCATTACACGACCCCCGTTTCACGCCCGTGACGGAAAAAGAACTGTCCGAACTCGATATTGAGATCTCGGTCCTCACTCCGTTAAAGAAGATCATTGACATCAATGAGATCGAGGTGGGGAAACACGGGATCTATATCAAGAAGGGGTGGTACTCCGGCCTTCTCCTTCCGCAGGTCGCTACAGAGTATGGATGGGACCGGAAAGCCTTTCTCGAACATACCTGCCAGAAGGCCGGTCTTCCTTCCAACGCGTGGAAAGATAAGGACATAGAGATCTATATCTTCTCGGCGGATATTTTTTAAGCGAAAGCTTGTTTGTTTAAACATATTGACAAAAGAAGCGTTTTGTTATTTAATTGAATTAGAAATAGGCCGAATCGAAAAAGCGGGGGAACCATTTTTTGGGGTGAATTCCAGGCAAGCTGGAAAGGATATCCCTTAATCCCAACCCGACAGCTAACCCCGCAGGCGACTAAGGGAGAAAATTGTAGCCAGGTAATTTTCTCCTGGCTTTTTTTATGGAATCTCATCATTCAGAAAACGAATCCAGTTTACTCCATAAACTTCGCCGCAAACTCATCGGCGCTCCCCGGGATATTCAGGACTCTTCTATTTTTCACAAGATTTCATTAATTCCTGTATTGGCCTGGATCGGTCTGGGTGCGGATGGTCTCTCTTCCTCTTCCTATGGTCCTGAAGAGGCCTTCAGGGCCCTCGGTGAGCATACCTACCTGGCGGTCTTCCTGGGTCTTGCAACAGCGCTGACCGTTTTTATCATTTCCTATGCCTATTCCCGGATCATTGAGCATTTTCCAACGGGTGGAGGTGGCTATGTCGTGGCCACCCATACCTTGGGAGAAAAGGCGGGAGTCGTTTCCGGATCCGCCCTTCTGGTCGATTATGTCCTGACCATTACCGTTTCAATAGCTTCCTGTACGGATGCCCTTTTTAGCTTTCTACCTATTGGGCTCCATCAATTTAAACTGCCCTTCGCCATTATTTTGATTCTCTTGCTAATCATCTTGAACCTCAGAGGGGTGAAAGAGTCGGTTACCCTGCTTGCCCCCATTTTTATTGTTTTCCTCGTGACCCATGCCCTCATGCTCGGCTATGGCATCTTCACCCATTTGGGCGATGTGAAACCCATCGTCAACGAGTTTCAAGGCAATTTCAGGCAGGGACTTTCTGTTCTCGGAGGAACGGGGATGCTTCTTCTTTTCCTACACGCCTACTCCCTCGGAGGGGGTACGTATACCGGAATTGAAGCGGTATCCAATGGCTTGCAGATCATGCGGGAGCCACGGGTGCAGTCAGGAAAACGCACCATGGCCTACATGTCAACTTCCTTGGCTCTAACAGCAGGGGGCATTTTCGTCTGCTACCTTCTTCTCAAGGTGCGTCCTTTGGAAGGACAGACTCTCAACGCAGTGCTGGCAGGGAATATTTTCAGGAATTGGTCTTTTGGCCCATGGCTGGCTCTGATCACCATTCTCTCAGAAGGAGCGCTTCTCCTTGTCGCCGCCCAGACGGGATTTTTAGATGGTCCCCGGGTGATGGCCAATATGGCCAATGATTCTTGGTTTCCCCACCGGTTTTCGAATTTCTCGGAAAGATTAACTATGTATAATGGCATTCTCCTCATGGGGGGAGCGGCCTTATTACTGTTAATTTATACCGGCGGACATGTTTCAACTCTGGTCGTCATGTACGCGATTAATGTCTTCGCCACCTTTTCTCTTTCTGAACTCGGGATGTCAAGGTTTTTCATCAAAAACCGGAAAAAAGAAAAGAAATGGAAGAAACACCTCCCTGTCCACTTGACCGGTTTAACCCTCTGCGCCACCATTCTCACCATTACGGTCATCGAAAAATTTACCTCCGGTGGGTGGCTGACCTTGCTCATTACCTCCTTTGTGATCGGGGTTTGCTACATGATTCGGAGGCATTACACCGAAGTGGCAAAGAGGATACGTGAATTGGACGAGATGCTGATGGCCCTTCCTTTCACTGACGCGATGAATCAAGAACCTGTAGACCCCAAAAAAATGACAGCTATCCAGCTGGTCACTGGTTTTAACGGTTTTGGAGTTCATACCTTACTTTCCATCGTCCGGAATTTCCCCAACCTTTACAAGAATATTATCTTCGTCTCAGTCGCGGTGGCCGATTCTGGCTCGTTTAAAGGAGCAGGAGGGGTGGAGGCGCTAAAGGAATCAACAGAGAACGCACTGAAAAAATATGTAGAGCTCGCCAGGCGGCTTGGATTGCCAGCCGATCACCGGTTTGATGTCGGAACCGATGTGGTGGAGAGCGCCAGTCTTTTGTGTGAAAAGATTGCAGAGGAATTTCCAAGATCTACTTTTTTCGCTGGACAATTGGTTTTTCCTCATGTTCGGTTCTTCCATAAATTACTTCATAATGAAACGGCCTATGCCATTCAGCGTCGCCTGCAGTGGAATGGAATCCCTACGGTGATTTTGCCTATACGCGTAAACGTTTAGCATTCCCTGGGATCAAAGATCCCAGGGAATGGGAGACCGCCATGATCTGGACCCTTCGGAAAAAGATCTTCATCGGATATGGCATCATCCTTTTTTTGATGGTTCTGATTTTTGGATGGGCTTTCACCAATCTTTGGAGTTTGGGACAGGCCAGTGATGCCATCTTGAGAGAGAATTACAAGAGCATCCTCGCAGCAGAAAATATGGTTTATGCGATCGAGCGGCAGGATAGCGCCATCCTTCTCTTGATTCTCGGTTATGAGGATCAAGGATGGAAACAGTTCCGTGAGAACGAGGGTGAATTCTTTCAATGGCTGGCCCGGGCAAAAGACAACATCACCATCTCGGGGGAGGAAAAAATCGTTGCCGCTATTGAAGGAGAATACTCGTCCTATTTAAAATATGTCTCTCAACTCCGGCCACTCTCCATTGCTGGTTCGAGAAAGACCGCTACTTTTTATCACGAAACCATCCTTCCAGCGTTCCAAAAAATCCGAGATACATGCATTCATCTCCGAGAAATAAACCAGGAAGCCATGTTCAAAGCCAGTGATCGGGCGCGCTATATCGCAAAGAGAGCCATCTGGTCCATGACCATCATTGGGATTGCAGCCGTTGGGATTGGGGTTGGATTTAGCCTTCTCCTTTCAAATCTCCTAACGAAACCGGTTCGCCAGATGGTAGTAGCGACTCAAAAGATCGCCGAGGGGAATTATGACATTCAGATCTCAACTCATTCGTCTGATGAACTTGGCCGCTTGGCCAACGAATTTAATTCAATGGCCCAAACATTGAGAGGATTTCATGATTTAAATGTCGAGCAGATCATGGCGGAAAAACAGAAGAGTGAAGCCATTATCCGGTCCATTGATGACGGTATTTTATTGGTGGATGCCGAGTTCAAGGTAACTGGAATCAATCCCATGGCAAGGAGAATCCTCGATGTTCAACCGGACGAACCGCAGAATAGACATTTTCTTGAAGTGGTTAAAAGTGAGGAATTGTTCAACTATATTAAACAGGCGATAGAATCAGGCAAACCTCCAAGTATTGAGGAAAAAGAGAACATTTTCACCGTAGACCGGAATCGAACCCAATACCACTACCAGTTTTCAATCACACCCGTGCGCGGGAAGAAGGGTGTTTTTATAGGGGTGGTGCTCTTATTACGGGATGTAACCCACCTAACCGAGTTAGACCGTCTAAAGAGTGAGTTCGTGATGACCGCCTCCCACGAACTCCGGACCCCTTTGACCAGTATCGGTATGAGTATCGATCTTCTCATGGAAAGCGGGAAAAAGAAACTCAATGAGAAGGAACAGCAGCTTCTTTCAGCGACCCATGAGGATGTAAACCGGCTTAAGGCCCTTGTGAGCAATCTACTGGATCTTTCGAGAATCGAGGCCGGTAAGATGGAGATGGTGTTTTCCAGCACCCTTGTTCCCATGCTCTTTGAGAAAGTAGTCTCGGTTTTTAAAACATCAGCAGAGGAGAAAGGGGTGGATCTTTCCTTCTGCACTCTCGGAGAGATCCCCAACGTCAAAGCGGATTTAGACAAGATCATTTGGGTGCTGACCAATCTCATTTCGAATGCTTTACATTATACACCCCAGGGAGGTCATATCTATCTTTCTGCTGAATTCTATTTGCCTTATATCCAAATATCAGTGCGTGATGATGGCCCCGGTATTCCTTTCGAATATCAGTCAAAAATTTTTGACAAGTTTGTTCAGGTTAAGAGTGATAAGGTATTAGGAGGAAGTGGTTTAGGACTGGCAATTTGTAAGGAAATCGTTCGTGCACACGGAGGCACCATCTGGGTGGACTCCGTTCCTGGTGAAGGGAGTACCTTCACCTTTACGCTTCCTATCATGGAATCATTACAAGGAGGAATTGAGAATGAAGGCTAAACCCATTTTAATTGTTGATGATGAAAAAAATATTTGCTTAGCGCTTTCTCAGGCCCTTGAAATATTGGAAATCGAAACCGATACAGCCTTGAATGGAGAGGAAGCTTTAGCGAAGCTTCGGAATAAGGAGTTTGGTCTCCTTTTGCTCGACCTAAGGATGCCAGGAATGGACGGCATAGAAGTGCTTCGCCGGATTCGTGAGATTCGGCCGGACATCCGTATTATCATCCTTACCGCTTATGGAACGGTCGAATCAGCGGTTGAGGCGATGAAGTTGGGGGCTGCCGATTTTATCCAAAAACCTTTTTCTGCTGAGGAGATCCGGGAGTTGGTATCCCGCGTGATGGACAGAGAAAAACTGGATCAAGAAAAAGTGGTGAATTATAACTCATCCATTGAGCTCGCTAAAAGGTCGATTGGAGACCGCCATTTTGATGCAGCCATTGAAAACTTGAGGAAAGCCATCTTCCTGGATCCCAGCAGGCCAGAGGCGTTTAATCTCTTGGGGGCTCTCATGGAGGTGAAGGGAGATCTATTCGAAGCCCAGAAGAATTACAGGGCCGCCCTTTCCCTCGATCCTTCCTATGAACCTGCTATCATGAACCTCCGACGGTCAACCGATAGAAAAAGGAAGCAAACCGGGAGTATCCTTCTTGGAGAGTCGGACAAGGGTGGAAAATGAAAACTTAAGAATGGGCCTTAGGAACATGAAGAAGAAGTATTGACAGGCTGGGAGATTCCGTTATAGAAGGTATGAACCGGACGGGTAAGAGTGGAAAAACCAACTACACGAGTAGATGTTTGGTACATAATGAGATTCGTTAAGCATCCTCATCCCATGCCTTTTTGCGAAGGCGGTTAAAGGACAATTAAGATAGAGGGCGTGGGATTTTCTCCTGCCTTTTTGTTCGAAATTCATTAAAGGGGATCAACATGACTACAGAACAATGGATAGCTTTGGGAATTTTTGTTCTTTCTTATGGATTGATCATCTCAGAGAAGGTGAACCGGACGATCGCATCGATGTTAGGAGCTGTTCTGGCCTTCATCTTCATCCTGACCCCCCAGGATCTCCTCCATTATGAAAACTGGGAGACCCTCCTCTTCATCTTCGGCATGATGACGGTCATCGAAACGATGAATGAATCGGGTTTCTTTCGATGGCTGGGCCTTCACAGTGCCCGGTGGGTGAAGCTCGACCCTCTCAAACTTTTCATCCTCTTTCCGTTTATCGCTGCATTCCTTTCGGCCTTTGTGGATAGCATCACGGTGATGCTCTTCATGTCCACATTAACGATGGAAGTAGCGGCGATCATCGGGATTAATCCTCTCCCCCTCATTTTTGCTGAGATCTGTGCCGCCAATATTGGCGGAGCCTCCACCATGGTGGGAGATCCGCCCAATGTCATCCTCGGAACCTATTTTCACCTCTCTTTTATGGACTTCGTAAAGAATACAGGTTTGATTGCCTGGGTGGGTTTCGGGGTCAATACACTCTTCTTTATCTGGTTTTTTAAAAGGGAGATTTTTTCGGCTCGGAAAAGACTTCGAAAGGACCCGCAATGGCTTGAGCAGCAACTATCCACCTTAGATCCAAAGGGGGCCATTCAGGACCGGCGTCTTTTTGTGGTGGGTCTGATCGCCTTTTTTTATGTGGCGGTCACACTGGTCACCCACCACATCACCCACCTTTCTGTTGCGACCTGTGCTTTGACCGGAGCATTAATCGCTCTGCTTCTCGGAGGTCATCGGATGGGGATGGTCCTGGGAAAGATCGATTATCCAACCATCACCTTCTTTGCAGGGCTCTTTCTCATTGTGGGCGCCATGGAGCATGTGGGTCTTCTCAAGATGGTTGCGGCAGCCGTCAAGACGGCATCGGGTGGAAACTTTTTCCTCGCCATGGCTATTATCCTCTGGGTGAGTGCCATTGGCTCTTCCATTGTTGATAATGTTCCCTTCGCCGCAACCATGGCACCCATCCTCAAACATATGAGCGAGACCTTTGGCTTTCCACTCCTTCCCCTTGTCTGGTCCACTGCTCTGGGGACGGATATTGGAGGAAACGGAACCCCGATCGGCGCCTCGGCCAATGTGGTGGCCATCGCTGTCTATGAGCGGGGGACCATTAAGAAAGTTGGATGGGGGTATTATTGCCGGGCCTGCTATCCGGCGATGATGCTGGTCGTGGGTGTTTGCAATTTCCTGCTCTACCTTTTCTACAGGTGATTCTAACTTTATTTTAACTTTATTGACAGGAGAGAGATTTTTAAGTAAAGTCCATCCTGGCCCCCAAAGCGCTCTTCAAGGATAGAAGCAGATGAAGACCCGTGTCAGGATTAAAACATTTTTTTCAAGACACCTTTCACCTTCGAGAATCTTCGTTCTCAGTTTTGCTGCGGTCATTTTCACAGGTGGGATTTTCCTTTGGCTTCCAATCTCAGCTGCAAAAGATCCTATTCGTTTTGTAGACGCCCTCTTTTCATCCACTTCGGCAGTTTGTGTAACCGGACTCATTGTGATCGATACAGGAAAGGATCTTTCCACCATAGGCCAATTGATCACCATGCTCCTTATCCAGATTGGAGGCTTGGGAATCATTACCTTTTCTACCGTCTTTTTTGTCCTGATGGGCAGGGGAATCTCTTTCAAAGGAAGGGAAATTGTTCAATCAACTTTTCTCCACACTCCCCGGCGGGATTTCATAGTGATCGCAAGATCGGTTCTTCTCTTTACCCTTGTTACCGAAGCGACGGGAACCCTTCTTTTATTCTTTCGATTTTCTCAGGATTTTTCGATTGGGATGGCTTTCTACCAGGCCGCATATCACGCTGTCTCGGCTTTCAACAATGCCGGCTTTTCTCTTTTTTCAGACAACTTAATGGGATATCAGGGAGACTTGATTGTCAATTTGACCATCATGGGGTTGATCGTTCATGGTGGGATTGGATTTATTGTTCAGTACGAAGTTCTTTCCTGGCTAAAAGGAAAGAAAAAAAATCTTTCCGTCCACAGCCGAATCGTTCTGATCACAACAGGAATTCTCATTTTATCCGGTGCTCTTCTTTTTTATATCTTTGAGAGGAATCATATCATCAAAGATGTTCCAATTCTGAATAAAATATTGGCCTCTTTCTTCCAGTCAGTCACCCCCCGGACCGCGGGATTCAATACTGTGGATATCGGAGCACTGTTGAATCCAACGATCCTTCTCATGATCATCCTGATGTTCATCGGAGCCTCTCCGGGTTCCACAGGGGGAGGTGTCAAGACGACAAGTGGAGCCCTTCTAGGGCTATTGATCTGGAATCGGATAAAAGGGAATGAGGAAGTGAACGTTTTCAATAGAACGATACCCCGTGAAATCATTGGCCGGACCATCTCGATTATCTTTGCCTCAGCCTTTTCCGTTGCCTTCATCTGGTCGGTTCTTCTGATCGCAGGGGGGGGAAATCTTGGTCCTGCTGAAAGCAGGCATTTCTTTGTGGAATACCTCTTTGACACTGTTTCTGCGTTTGGAACCGTTGGGCTTTCTATGGGGATTACACCTAAACTGAACGATCTCCAGAAGTATGCGTTGATATTGATGATGTTTGCGGGGAGGGTTGGGCCCCTGACCCTGGCCTTTTCTCTCTCAAGGGGTACGGGGAAAAGAGGGCTGACATATGCTGAAGAAGGGGTGATGGTGGGATGAATTGGAAAGTGGAGTGTGGAAGGTGGAAGGTAAGAAAACTATCCCTTACTACAGAAATGAAATAAAAAAATAAGGAGAGATTCGATGAAGCGAGTCGTGGTGATTGGATTGGGTATTTTTGGATTCAATATTGCCAAAGACCTCTATGAAAACGGAATCGAAGTGATCGCCATCGATAAGGACAAAGAGGTGATTCAGAAAATTAGGGACTACTCCACGAAGGCGGTCCTGGCCGATGGGACGGACAAAGAGGTGATGGAATCCATTGGGATCCAAGAGGATGATGTGGTCATTGTATCCTTCGGAGAGGACCTGGCTGCGGCCACTCTAATCACTCTTCATCTCAAGGAGATGAAGATAAAGCATATCATTGTGAAAGCTCCTGATGAGGATCATAAGCATGTGTTAGAAAAGGTAGGAGCAACAGAAGTAGTCATTCCTGAAAAGGAAATGGCGGACAAGATAGCGAAGAGCCTGATCTCCCCCAATGTTCTCGATTATATCCCCCTCTCTGAGGATTATACGATCTGCGAATTGGTTCCCCCAACCAGTTTCATGGGGAAAACGATCGGAGAGATTCACCTGCGAAGCAAATACCACATTGAGGTCATTGCCGTCAGAGAGGTGTTTCCCGAACGACTTCAAATGGTTCCCCGAGCTGATTTTGTGATCAAGGACACTGATGTCCTGGTGGTGATCGGAAGGGATAAGGATATCCAAAAAATTAAATAGAGAGATGAGGAGATGGGGAGGTGGGGGGATCATTTAGGTTCAGGTCAAGGCTGAGGTTCAGAAACCCTTTGCGAGGAGGATTGCATTAGAAGGCATGCCGACGCCTGATGATGATACGGAATCGGTAGAGAATAAGGGCCAGGATGAGCAAAACCCATGCAATCATGGCTCTGGGGGTATTGATGACATGATGCACCGGATGTCCGACCCGAACGATTTCCAGGGTCGAGGCGTGGATGTCCATGTCGCCACCGTGCTGGGGGCAGGCTGCATTGAATGTCCCGACTATTTTCACCACATCCCCTTCGTGTTTGAAATCGCCGAAAAATCGTATTTTCTTAGCCAGATCGGTTAAGACCCAGACGGCATGGCCGCTGTTGTAACCTCCGAGTTGCGCCCCTTCCTCGATATTCTTCCACATGTAGGCATCATCGTTAAGATGGATCCATGCCATCTTTCCGCGCGCCATGGCTTCACCAATCGCTTCCCCCGTAAAGGTAATGATACGACCATCCCACGCGTTGGCATTCTCGACGAGTGAAGCACTATTGACCTCCGTGCCGTTCGGGGTTTCTCGACCGGGGATCGGGAAATCGGGATTCAAAAGAATCTTCTGTCCTGAAGCCTGCCCCATGGCAGGACCCAAGATCAGGGAAAAGACCAGTGTGATGGCCAAAAGAGAGGCCACAGCAGGCCTCCAGAGCCGGACTCTGGATATTTCCTTTTTTACTCGACAAAGGATCATGCTTGACACCTTCCGCCTCATATCATCTGCCTCGGATGAGGGCCACGAAATATCCTGCAAGGGCAAAGAGGCTCATGAACTCCAATCTCCCCGCCCACATTTCGAAGATATAGACCACCTTCATCAAGGTCGGCATTGTCGGACTGACCACACCACAGGAGAGCCCTGTATTCGATCCAGCCGACACGGCGTCGAACATCGCCTGAACCAGGTCGTAGCCGTAATAGACGCCGATAACCGTCCCCAATGCGTAGATCCCCACATAGGACAGGACGATCAACATGGCTATTCGAACCGTCGCATCGTCCAGAAGGCGTGTGCTGATGTGATGCCACTTCTCCACAATCCGTGCGCTCTCTGGCGAAATAAGCCGGCGAACATCCTGAATCACAGCCTTGAAAATGATTCCCATCCGGAGGCCTTTGAAGCCGCCTCCGGTTGAACAGGCACTTGCTCCAATGGCCATCGCCAGGATAATGCCGAGCATAGAGAAGGTTCCCCACTGACGCACAAATGTCCGGGAATAGATCGTTCCTAATCCGGTCGTGGTATGCGCACTGACCACCTGGTAGAACATTTTTCTAAACAGAATGGCGATATCAGGGTAGACGCCTAACTTCATGAGGCCTGCTGTCGCCAGAAGCAGAGCGATCGCCACGGTGGTAAAGAAGGAGATGATCTCAATGTTTCTGTAGATCTCTCTTTTTTCCCCCGTCCAGACCGCCCAGTGGAGAGCGAAGTTGAAGGATCCGATTACAAAAATCGGGACGGTTATCACTTCGTAAAGAAGAGAATGATAATAGATGCTATTGTAGGACTGGGGGGCAAAGCCTCCCGTTGACCAGGCACTCATGAAGATCCAAATGGCGTGAAGGAAGGACCTCAGGGGTCCCAGGCCGAGTAACATCCCGGAGATCCAGAGAAAAAAGGATCCGACCACCAGATAGGCCAGGGAAACCAGCCAGATGGCGCGTGCCGTCTGAATCACATTCGGCAACAGCCGCTCATCCTTCCCTTCTCCCACGTAGATTTTGTACGCTCCCGCCGTCCCCTGGAAGAGAAAGGTTAGCGCAATAACGATAATCCCTTGACCGCCGGCGAAGGTGAGCACGTGGCGCCACATATTGAGGCCATGGCTCACATGATCCAGATCCTGCAGCAGGTAGAGACCGGTTGTTGTGTAACCGCTCATGACATCGAACATGGCATCGAGGTAAGAACTGAAATGGCCTGACAGGTAATGAGGGATTGCCCCCAGAACCGTTGCCATCAACCATGAGAAACTGACCACCACCAGGCCATGGCCCCAGGCCATATTCTTAGGTGTCTGACAGAGAACCTCCAGCCCCAGCCCGAAGACAAGGCAGGCCCCGATGCCGATAAGAAAATCGATGGCAGAATTCCATTCCCCGAAGAGGAGGGATGTGGTCAGGGGTATCACCATGAGGATCCCCACCCCGATGATCACTTTTCCTGTATAGAGACCAATTACCTTAAAATCGGCCCACCGCGGACGAATGATCATGATTTCTTCCTACGGGTCGCTCTTAAAGATACAAGGCGTCTTTTACTTCCAGAGATAGAAACCCAGAATTGACATCAAGAGACCAACGCCCATGAGCACAAGAGTCGCCACTATCTCTACAGCCATTCCAATCAGATACCCATAAAAACCTCCGAAGTTTCGGAGACCCAATCCAATTTCTTTCTTGTACACCAAGCCTCTCCCTCAGCAGAGGAAATGACGTTATCTCCCCTGAAGAATACGCCGAATCTCCTCCTCTTTTCCAAGGGCGACAACGGCGAGAACCCGATCCCCCCTCTCCATCACCGTATCCCCCTTGGGCACAATCACTCTGTCCCCCCGCACAATGGCAACGAAGACACTCCCTTCCGGCAGATTCAACTCATAGACCTTCTTGTTGCAGACCGGGCAATGGTCATCGGGCACGTCGATTTCAACCAATGAAATCTGTCCTTTCTTCAATGTGTGCAGACGAATAATGTCGCTGATCGTGGCCTCCTCTTCGATGAGCTGGCTGATGATCGTGGTTGAGGAGATCCCTTCGATCCCCAGCGCATTAAAGATATGCTCGTTCTTGGGACTGTTGATGCGGGCGACCGTCCGCTTCACTGCAAAGCGAGCCCTGGCGAGTTGGCAGGACACGAGATTATCATCATCATTTCCGGTGACCGCAGCGAAGATGTCAGCATGGCCGACTCCGGCATCCTCTTGATATTTCACGTCGCAGCCGTCGCCTTCGATGAGCAGGACCTCTGTCGGCAACTCCTCTGCCAGCCTCTCAAGAACCTCGGGCCTCTTTTCGATGATGGCGACTCCATGCCCCTTCTTGACGAGGTTGCGGGCTAAGTACAATCCCACTTTTCCTCCACCGCTGATCACGACATACATTTCACGAACTCCTCATATATGGTTTCACCCGGGAATAGACACTGCTCCGGACCACCGCTATGAGCGTATCGCCATCCCTCAACACGGTTTCCCTCCAGGGGATGAAGCTTTTGCCCTGTCTTGTCACCAGACAGATCCGAAACTCATTGGGAATCTGGATGTCGATGAGACGCTTGTTCTCGATCTTGGGGCCAGCGATGAATTCGATGACCTCCACATCTCCTCGGACGGATAGGTGGCGTCCATGCCTTTCCACGATCTTATCCATGATGGTCTGGGCCACCACATTTGTGCCAAATACATACTCCAGCCCAAGTTCTTCAAATGTGCCGATGCTCCCCGGGTTGAACACCCGGGCAACGACCCGTGGAACTTTGTAGAGTTTGGAGGCCACTTCGCAGGCCATGATATTTGCGTTATCCTGGTCAGTCACCGCAGCCAAGGCATCGCATCTCTCGATGTGGGCCCTTTGCAGGACCTCCTCATCATACCCGTATCCCTGAAGCTTGACTCCATTGAAGCTTGTCCCAAGACTCTTGAAGGCATTTGGATCCTTGTCGATGACGACGATGTCATGTTTCTCTTGAGCCAGGATCAAAGCAAGCTGGGATCCAACCCGTCCACACCCAATGATAATGATGTACATAGTCTTTATGATCCTCCTTCCCGGTCTCAAGATTCATTCGAAGCTTTGGCTGACGGATTAGGTTCAAAGATATTCGCACCAAGGTCAATATGGCCTTTTCGTTTCCATGATGCCCCGGTTGACCGCTGGAGATTGCTGATCGCAGGTTTGTAGGAAGGATCGAGTGAAAGCGCGGCTCGGTAATTCTTCTGCGCTTCGACACGATCCCCACAAATCTCCATGACTGCACCAAGAAGGTTGAAAGCCTCAGCGCGACCGGGGTCAAGAGAGATAGCTTTCCGCACGTGTTCAGCGGCTGCATCGAAATGGCGGTCCGTAACGGACTTCTTGGCAAGCTCGATCGAGGTCGCATAGTCGGTCACCTTTTGTTCATCAAGTTTTTCCCTGTCAATCACTCGGCTTACCACCTCTCGTATTTCTTCAGGAACAAATGGCTTCTGAATGAAATCGACAGCGCCAAGCTTCATTGCCTCCACCGCCAGTTCGACCGTTCCATAAGCTGTTATAATGATAACCTTTATGTCAGGCCTGACCTCCCGTACCTGGCGGAGCACTTCCATCCCATCCACTCCAGGCATGTGGAGATCCAAGAGGATAAGGCCAAATTCCTTCTCTTTGAGCTTTGTCAGAGCTTCCTCTCCATTCTCAGCAGTGCTGGTCTCCACCTTAAGAGCTTCCAATGCGAAGGAAAGTGTCAATCGGATATTTTTTTCGTCATCAACGATCAAAATGGGTCTGCTAACCATCGTTCCTCTCCTTTTTCTGCGTAGGGGCAATTAATGAATTGCCCCTACTGATTTTCCTTCCAATCCCAATTACGAATAGCCGTCATCACCTCGTCAGGAGTACGACAGGATTGCAGGTCTTGTCGAAGATGACGGCTTTGAGACGCCCGGCTGGCAAGGGCCAAGATCTTAATCTGCTCATCGGGATTCTGGCGGGGGGAAAAAATTAAGAAAACGAGCTCAACGGGCTTCTCCGTAGGTTCATCTGAGACCCCTTGCCGGGTTAACCCGAGGCTCACAATCGACCTCTCAAGTCCGTCGATTCGCGCATGGGGGAAAGCCGCTCCTTCATTGAAGAACGTGGAGCCCTGCCGTTCCCGTTCCAGAATGGCATTCAAGAATCTTGTCGAGTCCCATACTCCACCCCTCAGTTCAACCTTTTCAACCAGTCTTCTGAGAACCGCCTCTTTTCCTACAGGCTCATTCCATATCACGATTCGCTCGGAAGAAAGCAATTGGGGCAAGTTCAACCGGTTTACCGTTTCAGAAACGGAAGGAGCTGCCGCCGGTATCTCTTCATTTTCCACAGGTAGCTGAACTTTGGGTAGTTCTTCGTCACGGGTGTCAAGAACCGTTATGGTGACCCCTTTTGCCTCATGAATGAGACGATCGACAATCCCGATTTTCCAGCGAAGCCTTTTCCAGAGAGATCTTGGCCTCGGACTTCCAATCACAATGTGTCCAGCCCGGTATTCTTTTGCGAACTGGAGCAGGGTATGGACAACATCTTCACCCTTGTAGGTGAATACAATCGCCCCCAACTGCTTGGCAAGAGTCAAGGTTCTTGAAATGATCTGCCGGGTATGGGTATCGATCACCGTGGGCTCCTCAGCCGGGGTCTGGACATAGACCGCATACCAGTTCCGATTCAGTCTTCCTGCCAATCGGGAGGCATAACGGAGAAGTCTCTCACTGTTAGGCTCCCGGGAGCTTAAACAGACCATTACCTGATCAGGAGAGGTGGAATCTTCTTCCTCAAGGGTCTCACGTCTTCGCAAATCGATCTGGGAAGCCAGTTCACGGAGGGTAAGTTCACGGAGCTTATCGAGATTTGAGGCCCTGAAGAAATGCTCTAGGGCTACCTCGATGCGTTCTGGAGTATAGGCCTTTCCTTCCTTCAAACGTTCTCTCAGATCCTCCGTGGAAAGGTCAACATTGACGATCTGGTCGGCCTCTGCAATCACGCTGTCCGGAAGACGCTCGCGGACCTTGACTCCCACTGCCTTTTCAACCGTGTCGTAGAGGTTTTCAAGGTGTTGGATGTTCAGTGTGGTGATGACATGGATTCCGGCCGCAAGAATGTCCTGGACATCTTGATATCGTTTATCATTGCCGCTGCTGGGAACATTGGTGTGGGCCAGTTCGTCAATCAACGCCACCTGGGGCTTCCGGGCCAGGATCGCATCTGCATCCATCTCTTCCACGACAATCCCCCGGTACTCTTGCCGGCGACGGGGAATCACTTCCAGTCCTTCGAGGAGCCTTTCGGTCTCAATTCGGCCGTGGGTTTCTACGAGCCCTACGACCACATCGATCCCTTCCTCCTTGAGTCGACAGCCTTCGAGAAGCATCTGGTAGGTCTTTCCAACACCCGCTGCATAGCCGAGATAAACCTTCAGCCGTCCGCGCTGGGAGCGACGAATCATCCTAAGAAAAGTATCGGTTTTGTTTTCAGCCATCCTGTTCATCGTTTGCCTTCAGGTGAAGATGGATCGTCAACACGGTCAGCCCTCTTCAGGGTGAAGGTGAAGGTACTTCCTTCTCCTAAGTGGCTTTTGGCCGTGATGGTTCCTCCATGGGCTTCCACAATGTCCTTGACGATAGCAAGCCCGAGGCCTGCACCCGTTTCGGCTCCTTGGTCGGGTACCCGGAAAAACTGCTCGAAAATCCTTGCGAGATACTGGCTCGGAATACCTTTTCCTGTATCAGAAACAGAGAAGCGAACCCATTCTTCGTCTGCTCCGGCCGATACAGTGACTTTTCCTCCGGGAGGAGTATATCTGAGGGCATTCGAAAGAAGGTTGGCGAAGACATGATTCATCCGTGCCGTATCGGCCCATACGTCCGGCAAATCACTGGAAATCTCTGCCCCAAGAGCGACACCACGGTCTTTGAAATCCATTTGAAAAGGCTCGAGGGCTTGGAAAACCATGGAATGCGGTGAGACCTTCTCGAAATTCATCTGCGCTTTCCCGGATTCGATGCGGCTGATATCGAGCAGGTCATTGAGAATGCTGTGCAACCTGTCGCTATCCTCGCGGGCCGCCACCAGAAGCTCCGCCTGCTTAGGTGTAAGGTTTCCTATCCTCTCTTCCAGAAGGAGATAGATCGCCATGCGAATGGAAGTGAGGGGGCTCTTCAGTTGATGAGAAACGGTTGCGATGATGCCTCTCTTCAACTCCTCCTGCTGCCTTTCCTGTGTCACATCCTGAAGAACCAGAACGACACCTGCCGGTTGGGCATGGCTATCAAGGATCGGGATGGCATCCGGACGGAAGTAATGTTCCTGCCCATCCACGAAGCGCTGGACAACCCTCTCCTCCCCCCTTGACACGATCGGTCGCCCTGTCCTCATTGCTTCTGTGAGGATTTCGTTCATCCACCGATACGGTAGGCTCCGGACCTGTTTATCGGGTTTAAGGCCGAAGACATTCTTCGCCGTTTCCGTGGCGACCTCAACCTTGCCCCCAGGATCAACAATCGCAACCGCATCGGGCAGGCTGTTAAAAGCTTGCTCTGTCGCACGCTGGATTCGGACCAGTCTGGTCCGATCGCTGCGACGGCTTTCGCGAAGGGCTGAAGCCATTTCGTTGAATGCTTCGGAGAGCCGTCCGATCTCGTCTCGGGAATCACTCTGGACAACAAGCTCAAGATTTCCCTGCTTAATCTCTTCTGCGGAGCGAATGAGTCGGTTGACCGGACGCAGAATCCATCGTCCTGTGAAAAGAACAAACCCAACCGCTACGATCATTCCCGCAAAGAGCAGGGCATACATCTGTCTTCGGGCCGAAGCTGCGCTCCTGCGTGCTTGGTCATTGGCATCGCTCATATTCTTCTGGTTCATACGGAGGATTTCATCCGCTGTCTTCTTAATCTCTAAGAACAAAGGGAGAAACCTGCCAAAATAAACCTTCCGCTGTTCGTAAGCCGAAGTCTTCGGTCCCTGTATGGTGTGAAGAGTCTCCCTGTACTGTTTAAAGAGCTCCTGGATATGATTCGCCTTCTCTCCTTCTTGGGCAAGGGTGATGTTATTGACCTCCACCTGGAGCGCCTTCTCAAAGATCACTTCATTTTTCCGGATGAATTCATCCCCCTTCTGTTTTTCGCCGAGAAGGATAAAGAGTGTGCCGCTGTCCATACGCTCGAGGGATTCTTTCATCTCCTGACATGCGATGACGCTGCGGTAATTTTCCCGGAGGATAACGTCGATGGACTGTCCCAGTTGGGTAAGGTGAATGATGCTTTGGACGCCTATGATTAAAATGATTAATAACAATCCACCGAACCCAAGGGATATTTTTTGTCGAAGCCCAAACAGCATGTGCCTTGCTCCTTTCTTCTAAAAGAAGTAAGCAAAATTCATGCCCTAAGGGTCTCTACATAAATGATTGAATTTACAAGGGTCTTTGACAAGAGTCTTTGCAGTTTGCAAGGAAGAAAAAGGGGGACCTTTGAAAATTGCAAGGCAGGGGCGTCAGTAAACCATCTTATTTCCAACATTCCATTTCTTAAATCCCGTATTTCTTGCGGCGGCGCCATAAGGTCGCCTGATCGATGCCGAGTATGTCGGCAGCTTCTTGAAGAGATTTTGTGGTCGCTAACACACGCCGGATATGTTCCTCTTCGATTTTCTCCAAAGAGAACCGATCACCGAGTCTTGTTCCGGATTCGCCCGGAATGAGATTTTCAGGGAGGCACTCGATGCCGACACGGTTGGATTGGCAGAGGATGGCTGTCCGTTCCACAACGTTGCGCAGTTCTCTGAGGTTCCCCGGCCAGTGGTATCCCTTGAGGACCTGAAGCGCCTCTGAAGTGAAACCGTGAAAGATGTGATGCCTGGCCCGACCAAAGAAGGCCAATAGCCTCTCCGCGAGGGCTGTGATGTCTTCGGGCCGTTCACGCAAAGGAGGAATTTCGATCTGAATCACATTCAGTCGATAAAAGAGATCTTCTCGAAAACGACCCTCCTTGACTGCTTGATCGAGATCTCTGTTGGTGGCGGCGATGATGCGGACATCTGCCTTTCGTGTTGTATAATCTCCCACCCTTTCATACTCTTTGTCCTGCAAAAAGCGCAGAAGTTTCGGCTGCAGATTTGTCGGTAAGTCGCCGATTTCATCGAGCAAGACGGTTCCACCCTCACACATTGTGATGCGCCCAGGATTATCCCGCACAGCACCCGTAAAGGCGCCCTTCACATGTCCGAAGAGTTCGCTCTCTAAGAGCTCCGGAGAAAAGGCTGGGCATGAAACGATGCAGATGGGTTTGTGGGCTCGGTGGCTCCAGTGATGGATTGCACGGGCGAGAACCGTTTTGCCGGTTCCGCTTTCTCCGCGAAGAAGAATGGTGGCGTCCGTGGCAGCTACCTGATGTGAAAGATTGATGATTCGCTGCATGACAGCGCTTGTGGTAGAAAAATCCGCCTCCGGGTTTAACCGACCCAGGTCTTCCTGCAGAGAGGCCACTCTTTGTTCTAATGTTCGCATTTCAGACACCTTGTGAACGGCAAGCTTCACCTGGGCAGGTGTAAAGGGCTTTGGAATATAGTCTGTTGCTCCGCGTCGCATGGCCTCGACAGCAGTATCAATCGAAGCATAAGCCGTTATGACAACAATCTTGATCCATGGGGTCTGGGCAAGCAAGGCGGGGATGAGATCGAGTCCGTCTGCCGTGCCAAGTCGGAGATCAACAAAGGCAAGATCAAAAGATTTTCGGGACGCTTCTGTTAAAGCATCCTGAAAGTTACTCACCGCAATAACCTTATGGCCTTCAGTCTCAAGGTACAGAGATAGGGTCTTACGGATATTAACCTCGTCATCCACCACGAGGATGCTCAAAAAGGGATTCACCGAAGCACCCATCCTCTTTTCTCCTTTTTAAAGAGATAAAGAATTCAGAAAAAGAAATCAAGGGATTATGCAAGCTG
>Ga0315277_10001683_pt1 | contig 31729 bp, 30 predicted proteins | sample YL17G05_15_MG_FD_203695 | JGI IMG/M metagenome (GOLD analysis project Ga0315277, IMG submission 203695) | Sediment microbial communities from Yellowstone Lake, YNP, Wyoming, USA - YL17G05_15 | ecosystem: Environmental > Aquatic > Freshwater > Lake > Sediment | place: USA: Wyoming | collected...
ACTTTGTCTCGCTCCCATCCGCAATGTCTGATCTCCCTGCCCATGAAGCAGTTTCTTCTCCTTATCCAGTACCCGTCACTTTCTGGTCCACTGTCCAGCAAACTCAAGATCTCATCGCGCAGAGAATCAGTCACCCTTTCGTCGGCATCGACTATGAGAACCCACCTGTTAGACACTTGCGGCAGGATCCAGTTTTTCTGAGACGCGGAGTTCACGTATTCGTGTTCGATCACTCTGACGCCGTAGTTCTTACAGATTTGTGCAGTGGAATCCGTACTGAAGGAATCAACGACAATCACCTCGTCCGCCCAGAGAACAGAATCGAGGCAGACGGCGATATTGTCAGCTTCGTTGAAGGTAGGGATCACGACGCTGAGTTTATCTTTCACGTTACGATCGTTCCCCCGGAGCTTCCTCTTGTGAACCGATCCCGAGGACCTCTTCGACCATTGAAAAAACCCTTCCGATGTTCAGCTCCTTCATGCACCGCAAGTCGTCACACTCATTCTTATCGCAGAAGAGACAGTCTACGTCAGCATGGACTGCTCTGTGCGCGGGCTCAGTGGGATTCCAGGTCTTGGGGTTCGTGGGACCGAAAATCGTCACGGTGGGCGTGCCCAGAGCCACCGCGATGTGTTTCAGGCCGGAGTCGTTCGAAACGAAAAGCGCACAGTTTCGGATTATCGCGCTCGCTTCGTCGATGCTGGTCTCACATGCCAGAACACCTTCCTTCTCCATGAGACGAGCCATCCTCTGCGCAAGTTCCCTTTCTCCCGGCCCCCACAGAATCAGAGCCTTGTGACCGAGTTCACTCACTATCCGGTCGGCCAATCCCGCGAATTTCTCGACTTCCCAAGTCTTAGAGGGCCACGTGCCCGCAGGGCAGATGCCGACCACTTTCTTCTGGTCGACATGATGAGAGCGCAGAAACTCATCCATTCTGGTCTGTGCAGCGTCGCTCGCTTTAAAATCAAGCTGCGTCGCCTCGCTCTTGATCCCGAGGCATCTTAACATATCGATGTTCACCTGGGCAGCATACTTGGCTACCTTCTTTCCTTCGCGGTATTCGTCCCTCGGCTTGCGAAGATTGTAAGCGAGTTTCCTCATCCTGACATCGTAGCCCAGCCTCCGCGGTGCACCCGAGAAAAAGGCGATGACGGCCGTCCTGGGATTACAGAGAAAATCAATAACGAGGTCGAACTTCTTACGTCGTACGAGTGGGATCATGCTCGTCTGAGCGCGGAGCGAGGACTTATCGAGCACGATGATTTCATCGACATTGACATTGCCCCTAAGAATTGCTTCGCCGGACCCGGTAACCAGGACAGAAATTCTAGCAGCAGGGAAGGCCAGCCTGAGAGCCCTGAGCGCAGGCGTGGTGAGAAGCACGTCTCCCATTGCTCCGGGTCTCAGCACCAGGATGGACCTCGGAGGCTTCTTTTCCAGTTCCGGGGCAAGCGTGCATTCGCGATCGACTTTCACGCTGAGACAAACTCCATCACTTTGGAGAAAACTCTGCTCGTGTCTATTCTCTCAAGGCAGTTCACGTGCTCACAGAAATGAAGATGGCAGGGCCTGCAATCCACGTTCTCATAGATGCAAGCGGCTTTCCCCCCCACTTCGTACGGAAACCATATGTCGGGTTCGCTCGGGCCAAAGATGGCCACAGTAGCCGTTCCGAGGGCAGCCGAGACATGAGTGGGACCCCCGTCATTGCCAACGTAAACGGCACTTGCCGATAGTACCTTCATGAGCTCCCTCAGCGTCAGCCCCTCGATGATACAAGCCCCAGGCGCCTTGGCCGCGCAATCTCGAACAAGCGTTTCATCTCCCGGCCCTGCCAAGAGGCCCACCTCGAGATTCTCACCCGTGAGAAGTCGAGTGAGCTCCACGAAGCGATTGGCAGGCCACCTTTTTGCCTGCCACTTCGCGCCCGGTTGAACGAGCACGGTTCTAGAGGGTTCGCGTACTCCGAGAGCCTTCATGATGGTGCGGCCTTCTCTTGACTCTTCTAGTGTGACAAACAATTCCGGAAGACAGAAAGGTGCGTTGAAGCCAATCCTCCTCAGATGCTCCAGGTGATGCTCCACGGCACTCCTGATCCCCATGCCTACGCGCACGTTCACATTGTACGCCCAGCTCCGCGACAAATGATAGGTCCCGACCCTCCTCTTGGCCATGGTGGAGGCAGTGATAAGTGCACTTCTCGGATTGGCAAGAAGGTCAATGGCATACAGATATCGCGCTTTTCTCAAGTTCCACATGAGAGACAGCGCCTGGCGTGTACCGAACGATGCCAAGTCAATCGTTGTGGTATGCGTCAGAAAGGGATTCTCCCTCAGGAGTTCGCCGAACGGGGTCTGGGTAAGATAGACTATTTCAGCTCGTGGCAAGTTCTCTCTGAGTCTGCGTATGCACGGGGTAGTGAGTACCACGTCGCCGATGTACCTGAGTCTCGTGAGAAGCGCCTTTTCAGCCACAATATTCGTCCTGCCCTCAAGACAGTTTCACGCCTGGCCGCGGGCGCGGTCCGGCACGCCAAACCTCCAACTCGGGCGACGAGGTTCACTTTCCACTTGAGAACTTAGCGAGTATAACTTCCACCAGATCTCTTGTGGCGTGAGATTTCTCGTCTCCAACGATTTCAATCCTTCCACCTACCTGAAGAACCGTGGAACGCTCCGGAACGTTTTCCTTTGTGTAATCTGTGCCCTTGGCGTGAATATCAGGTCTGAGACGCAGCACGCAGGAGTCGAGTGTGGGCTCGTCAAAGATGAAGCAGTAGTCCACGCACTGAAAGGCGCTGATGATTTCGGCTCTCTCTCTCTCATTCACCACTGGCCGCCCCCTCCCCTTCAGCTGCCGCGCACTTGCGTCACTGTTAATCCCGACGATCAAGCAATCTCCGAGTTCTTTCGCCGCCTTCAGGTATCGGACGTGGCCTACATGAACTAGATCGAAGCAGCCGTTGGCGAGGACGACGCGCGTGCCCTTCTTCTTGAGTTCCGGGACCATTTTCTCAAGCTCTGTCAGACTCTTTAGTTTCGCGAGGTTCACAGTGTACTAAGGCCTCCAATTCTGCCTTTCGAAATCGCCTCCATGAGCTCGTCCGCGCTCACAATCGCCGTGCCTCTCTTCATTACCACCACGGAGCCGGCATATGTGGCAATACAAGAAGCCTCAATAACGTTTGCCCCACAAGAAAGCGAGAGCGAAATGGCAGCCGCAACTGTATCACCCGCTCCCGTCACGTCAGCGATCTCGTCCGAGCCGGATATCGGAATGTGGACAGGAACCCTGCCCCTCTCAAAGACGGTCATCCCCGAACTACCCTGTGTGATGATGAGGCTCTTCAGGTCAAGTAGTCTCATGAGCCTTTTCCCAGCGGCTAGAAGAGTCTCCCGGTCCTTTATTACGATACCGGCGGCCGATCCTGCCTCTGTCTCGTTTGGAGTAGCCACAGTGGCCCCTTTGAACCTCATCAGTTCAAACCTGGAGTCAACACACACCGTCTTTTTCTTGGCTCTTGCCAGCTTCAAGATTTCCCTGCGCAGTCTTTCCGAAACAACACCGTAACCGTAGTCCGAGAAGAGAATAGTATCAACGCGTGGCACAAGGCCCACCGCCCTCTCAAGAAGCAGCTCCTCAGTCTTTCCCCCCAATCCAATCCTTCTTCCCCTATCAATCCTTATCACCTGCTGCTTGGCGCAATGAAAACCACCTGCGAGAATCCGTGTCTTTTGTATGGTCTCAAAACCACCGTACGAGACCACCGATTCTGTCAGGATTCTCGCGTCCTTCAGAAGCGTGAGCAACCTCATTCCCGGCGCATCCTTTCCGACCACACCCACAGGCACGGCCGTGGCCCCAAGCGAGCAAAGATTCGCACAGGCATTGCCCGCGCCCCCTGGCATCAGCAAGTTCCCGCCGTAGGCCAGAATAAGTACGGGAGCCTCACGAGAGATCCGGTCTGTCCTTCCATAGACATATTCATCCAGCATGAGGTCCCCTATTACAAGAACTCTCTTGCCGCGAAAACTCCGGACAATACTTTTCAGTCTCGTCCTTTCTGGTTCGCCGATCTTCACAGCGATCTTTCGACCTCCGATACGATCTTCTCCGCCACAACCCTTGCCTCTGCATCGGCAACGAGGACGTCCTCAATCGACGCTACGGGTTTGCCTGCGAGACGCTCGAGTGTGGCCTCAAGAACACGAATGATGTCCGTGAATCTTATTCTCCTGTCAAGAAACCCCTTCACTGCTATCTCGTCCGCAGCATTCAGAAACGCCGGAACCGTGCCACCTGCTCTTGCCGCACTGCACGCCAGTCCGAGGCACGGAAACTGATCAAGATCAGGCTCTAAAAACGTGAGAGACCCCATGAGGCTAAGGTCGCTCGATTCGAAGCACGTGTCGAGTCTTTCAGGGTAGCTCATGGCGTATAGAATCGGTATTTTCATATCGGGTTTGCTAATCTGTGCCAGCGTAGTTCCGTCAGTGAACTCAACCAGAGCGTGGATCACGCACCGGGGGTGTATCAAGACGCCTATGTTTGAAAGATCCACCCCGAAAAGCCATCTTGCCTCCATCACTTCGAAGCCTTTGTTGAGTAGCGTGGCGCTGTCAACGCAGATTCGTCTGCCCATATTCCAGATGGGATGCCGCATGATCTCCTCGGGCGTCACATTGTTCAGCTCCTCCGGCTTTCGAGTGAGTAGCGGACCGCCCGAAGCTGTCAAAACGATTCTTCTCACCCCCGCTTTCCGGTCTGCAAGGCACTGGTGAATCCCGCTGTGTTCGCTGTCAATCGGGATCACGGTCGAGCCCCGTTCTCTGGCCAGACCCATCACGATTTCGCCGGCTAGGACCATCGACTCCTTGTTTGCCAGAGCAACGTCCTTACCGGCTCTGATAGCTTCGATAGTGGGAATGAGACCTATCGCCCCCACGAGGGCATTCACGACCATGCCCGCTCGTCCCAACGCGGCAAGCTCCCTCAGACCGTCTTGACCACACAGGATTCTCAGCCCGGAAGAAGCATAACGTCTGGAGAGTTCAGCCGCTGCTTCCTGTTGCGAAACCGAGACTACTTCTGGCCTGAATTCCTCAACCTGCTCCACAAGAGCATCGAAGTTGGTCCCCGCTGCAAGACCGACGACTTTGAATGTCGAACTAAATTCGCGGGCGACGGCAAGGCAATTCCGTCCGATTGAACCCGTACTTCCTAGGACAACGATCTCTTTCACTCTAGTTCACATCCGGTCACTTGATTTCCCGTCTCGTCGGATCAGAAAACAGCGATAGCGAGGTAATAGTAGACAGCAGGAGCTGCGAATAGAAGACTGTCAAATCTGTCGAGCATTCCGCCGTGACCAGGAATCACGCTTGAGGCATCCTTTACGTTAGCTTCCCTCTTTATCATGGATTCCACAAGATCTCCCAGTTGAGAAGCCAACCCTGAGATCAACCCAAGAGCAACAACGTCGAACATGCTGAGGAACGGCGCAAACGTCGCTTTGGCCGCCCAGGCCACAAAGGGAGACGCTATGAGGGCCCCGGCGGAACCTTCGAGCGACTTGTTCGGGCTTATCCTGGGGATGAGCTTTGTCTTCCCAAAAAATCTACCCGCAAGGTAGGCCGCAGTGTCAGACGTCCATCCGAGGAAAAAGGGCAGCAATACGTATTCTGTCCCTTCACTGTAAGGCCTATCGATCTTCAGCGGCAACTCCCTGAGGAAAATGAAATGCGTACCCAACCAACCCACGTAAAACACGCCGAAAATTGTGATAGCCATGTGCTTGACAGAGAACTTGCCTCCTTCGCGAAACAGCTCGAGTACTGCAATAAGGATCAACGCGGCAGTTAACAGAAAATTGGAATAGAACTCGCTCCTGAAGTAAACGTACCACGTGAGAACCAGCATCGTACCAGCACCTATAGCTCTGTAAGGCTGGTAGCCAGCCTTTTTCATCATCCGATAGAATTCCAGTATGCCCAGCAGCAGCACAAAATCTACCAAGCCCAGGAAGTAGAACTTGCCGAGGTGCGCCAGATAGATGAGCAGGGGTACGAAAACCACGCCCATTAGCAATCTCAGGCGAAAAGACCTGTTTTCTCTGGAGCGTGAGACGACTTCGGTCATCCTGTTCAATCTACCCTCCCGAAGCGCCGCTGGCGTTTCTCGTAGTCCCCAACCGCCTCGAAAAGATGTCTCTTTCGGAAATCAGGCCAGAGAGTGTCAGTTACCCACATTTCAGAGTAAGCGAGCTGCCAGAGAAGGAAATTGCTTAAACGCATCTCGCCACTCGTCCTGATGAGGAGATCCGGGTCCGGGAGCCCAGACGTATAGAGATATCTCTCCACGAACTCCTCGTCGACCTCTTCTGGCCTTGTTTGGTCAACCCTAACGTCCGAGAGAATCTTCTTCACGGCGTCCACTATTTCAGCTCGCCCGCCATAACTCAGTGCCAGATTAAGTAGGAGAGCTTTTCCTTCTTTCAAGCACTCGATACTCTCGTTCAAAGCCTTCTGTACGCTTTTGGGCAGATCTGACACGCGCCCGATTACCCCCAACTTCACGTTGTTCTTCTTGAGCTCCTCTCTCTCTTCCTTTAGGGTCTGATGCAAAAATCGCATCAACGCAGAAACCTCTCTCTCGGGTCTGCTCCAGTTCTCCACAGAAAAAGTATAGAGAGTGAGAACCTCTATCCCGAGTTCCACGCAACCTTCCACAACTTCCCTCACTGCCTTTCTGCCAGCCCGATGCCCCTGGATTCGCGGCAGGCCTCTCTTCCTCGCCCATCTCCCGTTTCCGTCCATTATTATGGCTATGTGCCTCGGCAGCTTCCCGGCGATCTTTATCTCGTCGGCTGTCTTGCCACTGTCGGTTCCAGGCAATCGTTTCTCCCCTCGAGACGCTGAACTCGGACGCACACAGCGTTCGGTCGCCATGCACTTCACAAAATGCGGCTGGCCTTCAAGCTGCCAGCCGCCCAGGGCCACGAATCAAGAATGGAAGGTTGCCCTCAAACCTCCATGATTTCAGCTTCTTTCTTGGTGAGAAGCTCTTCCATCAGCGCAATGTGCTTGTCCGTAAGCTTCTGTATGTCGTTCTGTGATTTTCGAGCGGTGTCCTCAGATATCTTCCCGTCTTTCTCCAGCTTCTTGATCTCCTCGTTTCCATCGCGTCTCAGATTCCTTATGCTCACGCGTCCCTCTTCAACCATCTTCTTCACGAGCTTGACCAGATCCCTTCTCCGTTCCTCCGTAAGAGACGGAATGGGAATTCGTATGACCGTTCCGTCGCTCGCGGGATTAAGGCCGAGATCAGCCTTCAGAATCGCTTTCTCGATCTGTGAAACCATGGCCTTTTCCCAGGGGTGTACGATCAGCAGTCTCGCCTCAGGCGCGCTTACGCCAGCGACCTGGTTGAGTGGGACATTGGAACCGTAATACTCGACCTTTACAGGGTCGAGAAGGGCAGTTGTAGCCTTGCCCGTTCTCACAGAAGCGAGCTCCTGCCTCAAATGCTCGACAGCCTTCTTCATTCTCTGTTCGATTCTGGCAATAGTCTCTTTCTCCATGCTAACCCTCTCCGACTAGTGTTCCGACCTTTTCGCCAACGATTGCTTTCTTGATGTTGTCTCGCTTGTTTACGTCGAACACGATTATGGGCAGTCCGTTTTCCATGCAAAGGGAAACAGCAGTGGAATCCATTACCTTGAGACCCCTGTTGATGACCTCAAGGTAGCTCACTTTTTCCAAGAAGATCGCGTTCGGGTCCGTGACCGGATCAGAAGTAAAAACACCTCTGACCTTCGTGGCTTTAAGTATCACGTCTGCGCCAATCTCGATTGCTCGAAGCACGGCAGCAGTATCAGTAGTGAAGTAGGGATTGCCAGTGCCTGCAGCCATTATGACAATGCGTCCCTTCTCCAGGTGCCTGATGGCCCTGCGACGGACGTAGGGCTCGGCCACCTCCGCCATGGCAATGGCTGACAGGACACGTGTATGGAGGCCTGTCTTCTCTAGGTAATCCTGCAGTGCGAGAGCGTTGATGACTGTGGCCAGCATTCCCATGTAATCGGCGTTAACCCTGTCCATTCCCGCACGCTCCGCCTCCGACCCCCTGAAGATATTGCCGCCGCCGACCACCATCCCTACTTGGACGCCCATGGCCGCAACGTCCTGAATTTCCGAACACAAAGCGGTAATACGGGTGTGGGAAATGCCGTGATCTTTCTCGCCGGTGAGAACCTGCCCGCTCAGCTTGAGGAGAACTCTTTCATAACAGATCTGAGGCATCTACGAAGCCTGCTAAGAGCACTGGCCCAGACGGAAACGCGAGAATCTCCTGACGACGATGTTCTCGCCAAACTTCCCAGCTGCTTCCTTGACTATCTCTTCCACGGATCTTTTCGGATCCTTTATGAAAGGCTGTTCCAGAAGGCAATTGTCCTTGTAAAACTTGTCGAGTTTGCCCTGGACGATTTTCTCGATGATCTGAGGAGGTTTCCCTGAGCCTGCAACCTGGGCAGCCAGAATCTCTTTCTCCTTCTCCAGAAGCTCAGTCGGAACTTCCTGACGTGACACCGCGACCGGATCGCTCGCCACGACTTGCATTGCAATGTCTCGAACCAACGTCCTGAACTCATTAGTTCTTGCTACGAAATCCGTCTCGCAGTTCACTTCTACGAGAGAACCCATCCGGCCTCCTGGATGAATGTAAGCTTCAACGAGACCTTCGGAAGCAACTCTCGAGGCTTTCTTTGCAGCAGCAGCAATCCCCATCTTTCTGAGATACTCTATGGCTTTTTCGAGATCGCAGGCGCACTCCGTCAAAGCCTTCCTGCAGTCCAGCACGCCAGCGCCCGTTCTCTCTCTTATTTGCTTTATCAGCTCGGTGCTAATCTCCATCGCTGCCCTCCGGCTTCCCTGACCGCTCTGTCCTAAGACTCTCCTTGCCGCCGACTCTCGTTTCGTGAGCTGCGGGTTCACGAGGGCCCGTCTTACGAGCAACCCCTGAATCCGTTTCTTCGTGCTCTCCGGTGTCAGGTTCTGCCACTTCAGCTTCTTTGCCCTCCTGCCCCTCAGCCTCCGGCAAACCCAAATTCTCGCCTTCACTGGCCTCGGCCAAACCTTCGACAACGGCGTCGCTCACCATTCTACAGAAGAGCCGTATCGCCCGTATGGCATCGTCATTTCCTGGAATAGGATGACTCACCAGCTCCGGGTCGCAGTTCGTATCAACGATCCCGACAATCGGAATCTTGAGCTTACTGGCCTCAGCGACTGCGATCTTCTCTTTCTTCGTGTCTATCACAAACACTAGCTTCGGCAGGGTGTCCAGTTCCTTGATGCCCTTGAAGATCTTCTCCAGCTTTTGCCTCTGTTTCTCGAGCTGGGCCACTTCTTTCTTCGAGAGCTTTTCATACGTGCCGTCCTGGCTCATTTGATCAAGCTCTTTCAGCTTTCGAATGTTTGAACGAATAGTTCTAAAGTTGGTGAGCATGCCTCCAAGCCAGCGTTCGGATACATAGAACATCCCGCATCTGACGGATTCTTCAGCGACAGTGTCTCTGGCCTGCTTTTTTGTTCCGACAAAAAGGACTTTGCCGCCACTTCTTGCAACTTCGTTGATCTTTGCCTTCGCAGCCTCGATGCACTTCAGAGTCTGCTGAAGATCGATGATGTAGATTCCGCTTCTTTCGATGAAGATGTAGTCCTTCATCTTCGGGTTCCACCTGCGGGTTTGATGCCCGAAGTGAACCCCGGCTTCGAGTAGCTCTTTCATTCCAACTTGAGCCATTAACTCCTCCTCGTATCGCAGTTTGAGTCCGCCGTCTCTAGAAGGCTCCAGTGTTTCTGGAACCACCGCGTACTTCGCAGAGACGTGTGTATTTACAGTCTATCTCTTGGAGAACTGGAATCTCTTTCTGGCCCCAGGCTGACCGTATTTCTTTCGCTCTTTCATTTTTGGGTTCCGCGTGAGAAGACCTTCTCTGCGCAGAACGGAGATAAGTTCCGGGTTTGCAGACCTGAGAGCTCTAGCAATGCCCAAGCTGACGGCCCCAGCCTGACCGCTCAAGCCACCACCATCCACCGAGATAATAACATCGTACTTGCTGGCGGTCTCCGTCAAAACCATGGGCTGCTGTGCCTGAGCCACGAGGGATTTTCGCCTGAAGTACTGTTCGAAGCTCAGATCGTTTACGATCTTTCGGCCCGTGCCGGGCAAGATTCTCACCCTCGCGACCGCTTCCTTTCGCCTGCCCGTCCCGTAGTACCGCTCAACTGACATTCTTTACCTCCATCGTCTCACACGAATTCTTCGGATTTCCATGGCTTCGGATTCTGCGCCGTATGCGGATGCTTCGGGCCCGCGTGAACGTGGAGCTTCCTGAACATCTCCCTTCCGAGCCTACTGTGCGGAAGCATGCCCTTGACGGCGTGCTTTATGACCTCTCCAGGTTTCTTCTCAATAAGTTCTGCAAAAGAAGTGAACTTGGCTCCCCCAGGATACCCGGTGTAATGGAAATAGGTCTTCGTGGCAGCCTTGGAACCTGTTACGCGGACTTTCTCTGCGTTGACGACAACGACATGGTCCCCCAAATCCTGATGCCGGCTATAGGTTGGCTTACCTTTTCCCATGAGTTTGTATGCTACTCGGCTGGCCAGCCTACCCAGTGTCATTCCGGACGCGTCAACCACAAACCATTCAGACGGAAATTGTTCCTTTTTTACGAAAGTCGTTCTCATAAAATCAACTCCTCTTGGACTTTTTCGTCAAACTAAAATAATATCCGTCAACTCTCGGCGTGTCAACACAATACTATGGCTCTTCAGGAACTGGGTTCAGGACGTAGCATTCCTGCGCCAACGAGAGAATTGTCTGACCTGAGCGGCGGTTGCGATATCGGCAACACCGCGATTCCCAAATCTGCAAAACGTCCACACGGACAAGGAGCAACATAGGACGAAGACACGACACTAACCCTTAGCCACACATAGCTTTTCAGCAAATGGCGGAACCATGATGTCCTTCTCAGTAATTATGGCCGTCACATATTCGTGCGGAACGATATCAAAGGCCGGATTATACACGTGCGCTTCGTCTGGCACCATCGTCTTACCTGCCAACAGTCTAACTTCGTCCTCTCCCCTTTCCTCCACGGGAATACATGAACCGTCCGGCAGGGATTCATCTATGGTCGAATATGGGCACGCCACGTAGAAGGGGATGCCGTGCTCTTTCGCAACAATCGCCAGAGAATAAGATCCAACCTTGTTGGCCAGGTCACCGTTGCGTGCGACTCTATCTGCACCCACCAACACGCAGTCAACTTTGCCCTGTTTCATGAGCCAGGCTGCCGCAGAATCGCACACCACGGTAACCTCGATTTTCCGGGTCACCAATTCCCAGGCAGTGAGCCTCGCACCCTGAAGCAGCGGCCTCGTCTCATCGGCTATCACGCGTATTCTCTTGCCCGCGTTCACGGCCACGTAAACCGCTGCGAGGGCCGTTCCCATGCCTGCAGTTGCAAGGGCTCCCGCATTGCAGTGTGTGAGAACGGTCCAACCGTCTCGCAGGAGCTTTGCACCATTCTCCCCAATCCTCCGGCACAGTTCCCTGTCCTCCTTCAAAATGGAAAGCGCTTCTGACAAAAGAGCCTCTTCCATAGACTGGGTACCCGACGCGCTTGTTCGCTCAAGCACCCGTCTCATTCTCCCGAGCGCCCACGAAAGATTCACCGCCGTGGGCCGAGTCGATTGCAGAAGCTCAATCGCTTCGAGGGCCAGTTTCCTTGCGCCAGGCCCGGCACGACCTTGGACTGACAGTGCCACCCCGAGAGCGGCCACTACTCCGATGGCAGGAGCTCCTCTTATTCTCATTGTTCGTATCGCTTCGGCCACCATCTCCGCCGATGAAAGCTCCAAGTAGCTCAGACGCTCGGGCAGGACAGTTTGATCTATTATCCTGACGGTAGTCCCCGTCCACTCGACAGTTCTGGGTTCAGATGATCGTGACTTCCGGCAGACTCTCTTTCTCTTCATACTAGTCCTCCGTCTGCTGCTCCAGCTTCCTCGAGAGTTCTCTTAGCATATCGTAGAGCCTTGCAACCGGGAGCCCCATAACGTTAAAGAAGCATCCGTTAATGTGCTTAATGAAAACGGCGCCAAATCCCTGAATACCGTAGCTTCCCGCCTTGTCCATCGGCTCGCCTGTCGCAACGTAATCATTGATTTCGACGTCGCTGACTTTCTTCATCGTGACGAGACTCTTTTCGTAACCAGTCTCGCTAATGTGGGTCGGTATGTCAACCAACGCAAGACCGGTATACACTGTGTGCGTTCTCCCGGCCAGTTTTCTAAGCATGCCTCTTGCATCTGACAAGTTGCGCGGTTTTCCGAGAATCCTCCCATCCAAAACAACTACGGTATCGGCACCAAGTATGACCGCATCGGGGAATCTGCGTGCAAGGGAAAGTGCCTTGGCAAGCGCCAGATTAACCACGAAGTTCGACGGCCTCGCGCATGGCACAGAATTTTCGCGTACTCCCGGGACCGCAAGTTCAAACTGGAGACCTATCATCTTGACCAGCTCGCGTCTCCGGGGTGAACCCGAAGCAAGCACCATTCTCTTGCGTGGGGGTGAAATAAACATCAGTTGCTTCCCTCAAACCCTTTGGCTACGACCACCGCAAACGCCCGACAAAACCAGCTTGCCGCCACGTGCGCGTCAGTTGTCCTCGGCAGTCCCTTTGGCTTCTTTCTCAATTATGAGAGTGACCGGTCCATCATTCTCTATGTTCACGATCATTCTCGCGCCGAACACGCCAGTTCTGACTTCGGCGCCGCTGCTGCGCATGAAATCACAAAACACTTGGAAGAGCTCCTCTGCCCTCTCAGGAACTGCCGCTCCGGTGAAGCTCGGTCGCCTGCCCTTGCAACAATCCCCATAGAGTGTGAATTGGGACACCACGAGTGCCATACCCACAACGTCCAGAAGAGATTTGTTCATCTTTCCCTGTTCATCCTGGAAGATTCTCAGCTCGGCGCATTTCTCGGCCGTCCATCGAGCTTCTTCCTCGGTGTCACCGTTCCCTACGGCGAGCAATATCAGAAGACCGGGGCCTATGCGCGACACTTCTTTTCCTGCGACACTTACCGAAGCAGAAGCAACTCTCTGCACCACGGCTTTCATCTATCGACGTTCCTCTCTGGCCCAGTCTCGGAAGCGCTCTCAGCCAAGAACTGACCTCTTTCGACTCCTGACACGCTCTTCACCTTCGAGATGGCCTTCATTACCCTCTCAAGATGCCCGAGGTCTCGTACCTCCACCACGAATCGGCCCTTGACTTCGCCATCAACCAAGCCCATGTCAGTACGCTTGATATTTGTGTTTGTCTCAGAAATTGCCTTCGCAATATCGAAAAGGAGATTCTGTCTGTCAGCTCCCCTTACGACGAGGTTCACCATAAAGAGATCCTCCCTGCCTACTTCCCACTCAACATCGATCCTGCGTCCGCTCTCGATGCGCTCGTCAAACGTATTCGGACAATCTATTCTATGCACGGAAACTCCTCTGCCGCGCGTGACTATTCCGGTTATCCTGTCTCCGGGAATCGGCTCGCAGCAGTGGGCGAATGAAACCATCAGGTTTGAAATACCCTGTATCTTCACGAAATGCCTGCGTCTCTCTGTGAGTTCACGCAGCTTCTTGAACGGAAAAACCTTTTCGATTCCCGTCTTAGGCTGTCGAGGCGATATCTTTAGGAGAACACTCTCGACACTAATGTCGCCTCTGCCTATGGAAGCCAAGAGTTGCTCTTCGGACTGGAAACCCATTGCAGCGACAATGCCGACCAGGTCGTCCGGGGCAGTGATCCTGTTCTTCTTGAGTTCCTTCTCCAGAATCTCTTTTCCAAGCGCAACGCTGTCCTTCTGACCTGCGAGTCTTAGCCAGTGCCGCACCTTGCCTCTAGCCTCGGAGCTCTTCAGGACCTTAAGCCAGTCCTCACTTGGCCTTGCCGATGGAGACGTGACAATCTCAACCGTGTCGCCGCTCTCGAGCACGTGCTTTGTCGACACGAGTTTTCCATTGATCTTGGCACCAACGCAGTGATTGCCTACCTCGGTGTGCACGGCGTAGGCGAAATCGAGCGCCGTGGAGCCCCGCGGCAGATGCTTTACGTCTCCCTTTGGCGTGAAGATAAAAACCTCCGCATGGTAGAGGGATTCCTTGACCAGGCTCATGAATTCCGCTGGATCGCTCGTGTCCTCTTGCCATTCCGTGGCCCGTTTGAGGAGCTCACGTACCTTCTGCAGTTCACCCCCAACAGCCACGCCTTCTTTGTAAGAGTAATGCGCTGCGATACCAAGCTCCGCGGTCCTATCCATTTCTCTGCTTCGTATTTGGAATTCGACCATCTCACCCTTGGGACCGAAGACTGTTGTGTGGAGCGACTGATACATGTTGCTCTTCGGAGTGGCGATATAGTCTTTGAATCTGTCAAGAACCGGAGCGTATAGATCGTGTGCAATGCCGAGAACTCTGTAGCACTCGGCCTTGCTGGTGGTCACTATCCTTATGCCGATCAAGTCGTAGATTTCCTCGAACCGGAAATTTCGCTCTTTCATTTTCCTGTAGATACTCGCAAAGTGCTTCGGCCTTCCGAGAACGTCTGCCTTGATTCCTGACGCGATGAGCCTCTTGCTGACGGCCTCCCTGACTTCCTCAACATAACGTTCCCTGTCCTCGCGTGCTTGAGCAACCTTATCGGAGATTTCCCGATAGGTCCCGGGGTCCAAAAATTTGAATGCCAGGTCCTCGAGCTCCCATTTAAGCTTCCAAATTCCCAATCTGTGAGCTAAGGGTGCAAATATGTCCCGTGTTTCTTCTGCGGTCTGCATGATTCTGGTTTCGTCAAGCGAACCCAGTGTACGCATGTTGTGCAATCTGTCAGCCAGTTTTATCAGAACAACACGGACGTCTTTCGCCATCGAAAGAAGCATCTTTCGAAAATACTCTGCCTGTTCTACCTCTTTGCTCCTGAACTTGAACCCGCCTATCTTGGTTACCCCGTCTACGAGGTAGGCCACTTCTTTTCCGAACTCCTCCTCGAGCTGAGCGGCAGTCACATTTCCGTCTTCTATTACATCATGAAGAAGTGAGGAGCAGACGAGCGGCGTGTCCATCCTTCGCTCGAGAAGATCAATCAGAATGGTTGCGACTTGAGTGCAGTGAGTTACAAAAGGCTCGCCCGATTTCCTGAGTTGTCCCTTGTGAGCATTATTCGAGAACCTGAAAGCTCTCTCCACCACATCGAGTTTCACACGGGGGCATCTCTTTCTCAGTTCCTCGAGTAGTGAGTTGAGCAGATCCTCGGTGTCGTGTGAAACCTTGTTGTCGTCGGAAGCTTTGTCCATCACGGACTCTCTGGTTAAAATGGGACCCCATTTCGTAATTCATATTCGTTGCTAAAGGCGCTACGGCCCATCCGCTTTTCTGCCGCAGATTCAAGGGCCCTTGACGTCCTTGAGTTTCAACTGCAGTCTGCTCTTTCCCTGCCAGCTAGTAAGCCACGGTATATGCGCAAGGGAGACATCGCCCTCGGAGCATACTATTTCTCTCTCCAAATGTGCGAGGTTGAAACCGATGCACTCCGCGAAGAAGCTGCCTTGCTTCACCGACAGCTTGAGATGGGAACCTCCACCCACGAGAGATCTATCGAGTACCTGTACGCCTGTCGTAACGAACACGGGTTCGGGGTTACCCACGCCAAAAGGCGCTAGCTGCCGAAGAAGTTCGGCCAATCTTTCGCTGAGTTCTGAAAGATGAAGTTCGTAGTCCAGATACAGTTTTGGCGTAACATCAATCCCCTTGAGACTCTCACCCACCAATGCAACGAAGCTGTCTCTGAATTTCTCGAGATCCCCTTTGTTCAGCGTTATCCCGGCGGCGTAACTGTGGCCTCCGAAACCGGTGAGTATGCTCTTACAACGGGAAAGTGCCCCGTAGACGTCGAATCCTTGAATGCTCCTGCAGGAGCCCCTTGCGGTCTCACCCTCTACCGAAATGAGTACCGTGGGTCTTCTGTAACGCTCGGCGAGCCTCGATGCGACTATGCCGAGCACGCCGGGGTGCCATCGTCTTGACCAAAGAACTATGCTCGGAGGAACTTCATCTCCGTACGTGCTCTCGAGCTTTCCTATGGCCTGGTGAAGTGTCTCCTCGTCAACCTGGCGCCTGCGTGCGTTATCGTCCTCGAGACCCTCTGCAATTGCACGAGCCTCACCCATGTCCTGAGAGAATAGAAGCCTTATCCCAGATTCGGAATCTCCCATCCTGCCCGCTGCGTTGATACGAGGGGCAAGGATGAACGCCACGTGCTGGCTCTCGATTTTCCTTCCTCCGAGTCCCGACAACTCCTTCAGAGCTTCGATACCCGGCTTCTTGCTCGATCCCACGGCTTCAAGACCGAGTTTTGTGAAGACCCTATTCTCTTCGATTAAGGGAACCACATCCGCCACCGTCCCCAGAGCCACTACGTCGAGATATTCGTTGAGATCCCGCGGCACATCCCTCCCCGCCGCCGTCAGAAGAGCCTGAGTAAGCTTGTACGTAACTCCTACCCCGGCCAGGTCGACGAAAGGGTAATTGGAACCGGCGCGCTTTGGATCGATCACGGCGCAGGCATCCGGCATATCTGTGGCAGGTTCGTGATGATCGACTACTATGACATCAATACCGAGTGAGTTCGCAAGGGCAACTTCTTCGAGCGCCGCGATCCCATTGTCCACCGTTACGATTAGAGTTGCGCCCAACTTCTTTGCGGCAAGGACACCCTTTGCGGAAAGCCCGTATCCATCTCGAAGTCTGTGAGGGATGATGTACTGAACGTCTCCTCCAAGCTCCCTCAAGAAAGAAGTCAGAAGAAAGACAGACGTGATCCCGTCCACGTCGTAATCGCCGAATACGAGTAGCTTTTCGTTCTCGCGAATTGCTTTCAGGATCCTGTGAACCGCCTTTTCCATGTCAGGCAGGAGAAAGGGATCGTAGAGGAAGGAGATGGATGGATTGAGGAATTTGTGTGCTTTCTCTGGCGTGCTCACTCCCCTCGCAGCTAGAATCGCTGCAAACGCTCGTGGTATGGCAAGACAGGACGCAAGTTCGTTTACGCATTCGGCCGTCGGCTGAGAAGGCCCGACCCAGTGAGGTCTCAGACCAGAGTGTATTCCGCTATTTCTTCGTGAATTAAACAAATCACTCTCCCTATTTCAGCAAATTCAGTATGCCGGAGGAAGCAATAAGCCGGGTTCTGTCGACCCGATGACGAACCGATCAGGGCCTGTCCCGGGTCGCGATGACCATTTATCTGGGACGCGCGTTACCGCACGCCTCAAGCAGCCTACCCGAGAGTCAAAGCGAGGCGGGTCACCTCTCCTCTTCTATTTGGCCTTGCTCCAGGTGGGGTTTGCCAAGCTGCCTGTGTCACCACGGGCACTGGTGAGCTCTTACCTCACCGTTTCACCCTTACCCACGGCTAACGTCGAGGGCGGTTTTTTTTCTGTGGCACTTTCCTTGGGATTTCTCCCACTGGGGATTACCCAGCACCCTGCCCTACGGAGTCCGGACTTTCCTCGAGCCGTTCCAGCATCCGAATCGGGACGTTGGCTCAACCCGCGGTCATCTAGCTTCCACCGGCAGAGCTATTGTAGCATGAGGGACGCGAGACAGCAAGCGCGGTGCCTGACGGGTCACCTGTGGGTGTCGGCCTTCAGGAAGCTGTCGACGGCGTCGTTCGCAAGGGAATCAGCGTCTTTGTTGTTTTTTCTCTCAACATGTAAGAACTTCGCACTGGAAAAGCTACGGGACAGTCTCTGCGCTTCGGCAAAGAGTTCCTTCAGCTTTACATCCTTGACTTTGTATTCCCCTGCCATCTGACGCGCGACGAGCTCGCTATCCGTCAAAACCGTGACCTCCTGAGCACCGAGCTCAATGGCTTCCCTGAGCCCGTCTATGAGTGCGGTGTACTCCGCGACGTTGTTCGTTGCGATACCGATGTAGCGCGCTTTCTTGACGAGAACCCGACCTTCGCCGTCCTTGATGACTAACCCGCACCCTGCGTGCCCGGGATTACCCCTCGCACATCCATCTATCGAAGCCGATACTCTCGCAGGCCCCTCGTGCCATAACTTTTCACTTATCTTCATTGGGTATCAAGTCCTTCAGATTCCAATTATGCGATGCCCATCCTGCTAATCCCCCGTCTCATTGCTCGCTCTCGTTCGCCCAGACCAGCATCCTCCCACACGTTTCACAGCTTATAACCTCGAGGCCCTTCCTTATTTCGTTGATTGTCTGCGGCGGGAGATTCGTGAAGCAAGCTCCACATGCCCTGTTCTTCACGGCGGCAACTGCCATACCGCCTTTGCCCCCGACCACCCTTTCGTATCGCGACCTGATCGCCGTACTCAGTTTGCGCAGCAGACATTCCCTGTGTTTGGTGACCACTTTCATTTGACTTTCGGCGTCCTCGAGCTGCTGCTCAAGCCTGCCCTTTTCATCCACCGCCAGCGTTTCTTCTCTGGAAATTTTGACCTCGAATTCCTTCATCTCCTTGGCCGAGTTTTCCTCGAGTTCCATCAGTTCGATGATCTCACCCTCGAGATGCGAACGTTTTTCTTTTTGCAGGGCTATTTCGTGAAGAAGGGCCTGGTACTCTTTGTTTGTCTTAACGTCAAACTGTTGAAACTCAAACTTCCGGATTTTCTCAGCGAAATCTTCTATGCCGCGTTCCTTCGTTCGTCTTTTGACTTTGAATTCTTCAAGCTGCGCTCGACTCTTGGCATACTCTTCCCTGAGAAGCTGTACTCTCCTGTTGAGTTCGGCTATCTGCTCAGGAACCTGATTGATGACTTTTGCAAGATTGACCACTTTCATATCTACGTCTTTCAGTTCCACCAGAGCAGCGATTTCGTCCGTCATTTATCTAACCAGCTCCTTCCCTGTGAAAGCGCGCGCAGTCCTATCCGAGATACGAGAGGACGGATATGCGTCTGAACTCAATCTCAATCGCGGCCACGGCGCATGTTGCCACAACCTTGGCACAAAAAAAGAGAGGCGTGCGTGTTGGCGCACACCTCTCTCTGACCGAAGCTCTCTCGTGAGAGCCGAGTTGTTCTCAAAGCTGTCACACATCCAGCTAGCCACTACTCCTGCTGACAACCTCTATCGCCGCAACGACGCTCAGACCAGGATTACTCGAGAGGCACCGACCGGCATACCCCGCGCATATCGTGCCGAGCCTCGCGCCACGCGTCCATCACCCATTCAACCGTGGTGGGCGGAACAGGGCTTGAACCTGCGACCCCCGGCTTGTGACGCCGGTGCTCTCCCAACTGAGCTATCCGCCCCGTGTGGGCCCACCTGGATTCGAACCAGGGACCGACCGGTTATGAGCCGGTAGCTCTGACCAACTGAGCTATGGGCCCTGCTCAAACTGACTTTGCAAGTTAGCACAGCAGCGCTTTGTCCGTCAAGACCTTCATGTGATTTACGACGTGATCTCCATGTAGCCTCTGAGCCTTCTGCTCCTCGTAGGATGTCTCAGCTTGCGCAACGCCTTGGCCTCTATCTGTCTGATTCGCTCACGCGTCACGTTGAAGAAAGCTCCGACCTCTTCCAGAGTTCTGGGGCAGCCGTCCTCAGTCAAACCGAAACGAAGCCGTATCACCTTGGCCTCGCGCTTGCTAAGAGTCTCCAAAACATCGCCCACCTCGTCCTTCAGCATGGAGTAGGTCGCGGAACGTGCCGGTGATACTACACTGGTGTCCTCTATGATGTCGCCGAGACTGCTGTCGTCATCCTCGCCCATCGGTCTATCGAGTGAGATTGGCTCCTGCGAGGCCTTGAGGATGCTCTTCACCTTGTCCAACGGAAAATCAAGCTTCTCCGCAATCTCTTCGGGTGAGGGCTCTCTGCCGAACTCCTGCACAAGCCTCCTCGATGTCCTCATCACCTTGTTGATGGCCTCAATCATGTGAACCGGCACACGGATCGTTCTGGCCTGATCGGCGATCGCTCTCGTTATGGCTTGCCTTATCCACCAGGTTGCGTATGTGCTGAACTTGTAACCCTTTCTGTAATCGAACTTATCTACGGCCCTCATCAGTCCACTGTTGCCTTCTTGAATGAGATCCAGGAACTCGAGGCCTCTGTTCGTGTAGCGCTTCGCTATGCTAATGACTAGCCTGACGTTTGCCTCTATCATTTCCTTCTTGGCCTTGTCTCTTAGGAGCTCTCCTTCCCTTATCTGGTCAATCACAAATATGAGGGCGTCCTTCGACATCTTGGCCTCGAGCTCGACACGCCGTATCTTGCGCTTGCTGTTCTTGATTCTCTTGACGGCATCAAGAATTGTCTGCGGGGATTTCCTCGCCTGGCGAGCCACCCGAGTGGCCTCCTTCTTTCCCCTGCTTATTCTTCTGGCGTATGAATTGAGTTCCTCCGGTGCCAGGCCGACTTCCGCAAGAGTTGCAGCTATCTCTCCCTCCGCCTCGCGAATTCTATCTGCCAGCCCCTTTAGCCTGAAGGCAAACCTCTCTACCAGCCTGGGATTGAAAGTCAACTTGTTGAGTTCGCCCAGTACCTTGCCTCTCAGTTTATTGATGCTGGTCTCAGCCGCCAGACGCGTCTTCTCGCTCAGCTTCTTCGCTATTTTATTCTTCAGTTTTTCAAGATTCGCCTGGTAGCGCACCACCTTGTTGACCGCGTTCAGAACCCTCTGCTTTTCTCTCTTTGCCGAAAAATCAGGACTCCAGCTCCCAACGTCAACCTGGATAAAGTCTTCGACCTTTATCTTACCCCCGGCCAGTCTCTTTGCCATTGCCGCCAGCTCATTGATGGAGGTTGCCGTCTGAAACATCGCATTGACGACCATCGCCTCCCCTTTTTCAATCCTCTTGGCGATCTCGACCTCACCCTCGCGATCAAGAAGAGGAACCCGTCCCATTTCTCGCAGGTACATCCTCACGGGGTCGTCGAAGCGCATCGGCTGTGCGGCAAGCAACCGACTCTCCGCTCGTCTCTCTTCCTGTCGTTTTGCCTTCTTGAGCTTCTCCTGGGCCTCCTCCACAGTATCGAAGACGTCGATCTTCATCCCCGCGAGGGATATGTAAACCTCATCCATCTCGTCAGGAGAAGCGTCCTCATCCAGCAAGGACTCAATCTGCTCGTGAGTCACAAAACCCTGCTTCACGGCAAGGGTCCTGATCTCCTCGAAGCTCTGCGTCCTCCTTTTCTTCATTGACTGTTTCCCCTCCTCGGCTGAATAGGATTTTCCGAGGGCCTTTCGCGCCCGCCGTTCAGAGAACTTCTTTCAGCAGCAAGGGCTTGGAGCCTGGCAAAAAGGCTCTCTAGCTCCCCGCTCTCATTGGCTTTTTCCTTTTTCCGAATCTCCTCCTCTAGAGACCTGATCGACTCCGTCAGCCACCTTTGCTTCAGCTTACGAAGGTAGTCTGTAAAGACTGCCATTGGCTCCTCGAACTCAAAACCCTCCTCCAACAGAATGGAGGACACGAGATTCCTGACGTCAATGTCTTCTATTGAATCCAAAAGCTCCGCGGGTTTGATTCTCTTGCGACTATCAAGGCTCTTCAGAACGCTGAATGCTTGCCTGCATAAAGGGGACCTGAGGTACTTCTCCTCCAGTGATTTGCGTGCGCTCTTGAGAACCGCGTCGTCATCGAGGATGAGCTTGATGAGTTCTCTCTCCACCCTGTCGACTCTTCCGACTCCGAATTCCGTGGGCTCACTCGTTGTTCTCCCCTTTTTTCTGAGCCTCTCGACCTCGTACGAAATCGTGTTCTCATCAAACCTGAGAGCTTCAGCCGATTCCTGAATCTGCAGTCTTCGGTAAATGGGATCTTCTATAACGGTGAAGATCTCGATCAGAGAACGGAGTTTGGCTTCGCGATTCATTTTTTCCGGGCACGTTCTGAGAACGAATTCCACGACGCTACAGGAACTCTCGATAGCCCGAGTGAACGCGTCCGCACCGTTTTCCCTTATGAAACTATCGGGATCGCTATTGGCTGGCAGACATATTATCCGAATCCTGAGACCCGCTTGGACAAAAACCTGTAGAGCTCTTCTCGCGGCCTGTATACCCGCCTCGTCTCCGTCGTAAACGAGAATCGCGTCCTGCGTGTAGCGTTTTAGTACCCTTGCCTGCGCATCTGTGAAGGCAGTTCCACAGCTTGCGACAACGTTCTTGAAGCCGTTACCAAAGAGCGATAAAAGATCTGTGTAGCCTTCTACGACTATCGCAGATTCCTTTGCCCTTATCGACTGCTTGCTCTGGTAGATTCCGTAGAGTACCGAACCCTTTTGGAAGATGGGCGAATCGGATGAGTTTAGATACTTGGGCTCGGAAGCATCGAGGGCTCTCGCGCCAAAGCCTATCGGCTTTCCGCCCGAACTGAGAATGGGAAACATGAGTCTGTCTCTAAACCTATCGTAGGCGCCTGGCCCACTCTCGCGCGGCACAAGAAGCCCTGACTGGAGGAGAATCCCTTCAGGAAAGTGCTTCTTAGCCGCGTTCAACAGATTGTCCCAGCCGGGAGGGGCGTAGCCAAGAGAGAATTCCTGGACCACCTTATCGTCAAGAGCCCTCGCCTTGACGTACTCTCGTGCCTTCCTGCCTGCGGGACCAGCAAGTTGCTTCTTGTAGAAGCTGACTGCGAATTCGGTAGCAGAAAGTGTGCTCTGTGTAAGACTGTCAGTCTCGCTTCGTTCGACCGGGAGCTCGATGCCCTTGCGCTTTGCCAGCGATCGAACAGCTTCAACAAAAGAGAGATTCTCTATCTGCATCAGGAAAGAAAAGACGTTCCCCCCGGCCCCACATCCAAAGCAGTGATAGACTTCCTTGCTGGGACTGACGATGAATGACGGGGTACGCTCAGAATGAAAAGGACAGAGTCCTTTATAGTTCTGTCCTGATTTCTTGAGTGTGACATGTTCACCGATAATCTCGACGATATCGCATGCCTCTCTGACCTTTTCCAATATCTCCTGAGAGAACCTCATCCTAGACTCGTCTACCCTTCTCTATCACCGGACTATGGTAATCGTGTCATTCTTCTCAGACCCAAGTGCAGGTCCGCTACGTGGGCACGTGTCCCGGGCTCCACCCTGGCCGCATAGTCCCCGTGTCCTATCAGCGCGAGGCACGCCCTTGCTATCTTCCATGAACTACGTCGAAAGCTCCACTACGGTTACACCAACTCCTCCCTCGTTGACCGTCCCCAGTCTAAAGCTCTTGACGAAGCTGTAAGCCCTCAAAGCCTCCTGCACCTTCTCCCTCAAGATTCCCATCCCCTTCCCGTGAATGATCGTCACTTGCGAAAGACCCCGCAGAAAAGCGGCATCCAAGAACCTGTCCACCGATTCAATTGCGTCATCTGCTGAAAGGCCTCGCAAGTTCAGTGTGGGAGAGAAGTCGTCGCTACTGTCAGATCCCACGATGGTCGTGCGCTCTTTGGGTTCACCCTCTTCGGGCGCCTTTGTAAGCCGGGAGACATGAGTGTCGATTCTGACGCCTCTTCTCTCGACCTTCACCCTTCCCTCGTTGTCTGGACCCGCTACTACCGTCACAGCCGACCCGATGTCGTAAGCCCAAACCTTCATACCGGGCCTGACACTCAATGGTTCCAGAGACGGCACCTGCGGTCGGGGAGACTCCGCTTCCGCCAGCCTTGTATCAACCTCTTCAACGGCACGCTTGAGCTTCGCCACCTCGGCGGGCTTTTTCTGGACGACTTTTATCTCCTCTTTGACGTTGCGCACCAGAGACCTAGCTTCGGCCACGATATCTCTTGCCTCTCGTGCAGCACGAGCCTTCAACTCCCTCTTCTCCCCTTCAAACTTCGATATCTTCTCCTCGTATTCCTTGACAAGCGCGGCAAGCCTGCGGCTTTCCCTGTCAAGAACCTGTTTGTCTGTCTCTGCCCCTCTTCGAAGGGTTTCCAACTCCGTGAGAAGCGTCCCCATTTCTCTTTCTTCTTCGCTGAGCGAGGCCAGGGCGCGCTCGATCACTTCCTTACGAATCCCCATCCGAGCAGCAGTTTCAAGAGCCCTGCTCTGACCCGGGATACCGACTTCTAACCTATAAAGAGGCTCGTGTGTCTGGGGATCAAACACCATAGAAGCATTCCGCATGCCATGCCTCGAACCCACAAAGCTCTTGAGAAGGCCGAGATGAGTAGTGGTCACAGACATAGCATTTGTTCGCTCGAGCTCCTCGAGAACTGCCCTGGCCAAAGCCGCTCCCTCCACGGGGTCGGTCCCCGCTCCAAGCTCATCTATCAAGACGAGCGAAGAGGAATCGGCCTCGTCGATGGCTCGCGCAATATGCCTCATGTGCGATGCAAAGGTACTAAGCTGCTCCTCTATGGATTGCTCGTCGCCAATGTCACAAAAGACGCGAGTGAAAACTGGAATTTCTGTCCCCAGTCCTGCGGGCAGATGGAACCCGCATCTCATCATCAGTGACAGCAATCCCACCGTCTTCAAGGCCACAGTCTTACCGCCCATGTTTGGACCGCTAACGAGAAGAATCTTGAAGCTACTGCCCATCTCCAGATCCAAGGGCTCCACTTCAAAACCTCGTTCTCTGCCCTGAATCAAAAGAAGAGGGTGGCGACCGTTCCTTATTCTAAGCGTACCATTCTCAGAGATGCGCGGACACGTTGCACCCATCTCGTTTGAAAGCCTGGCTCGCGCAAACACAGCGTCCAGCGTGGCCAGAGCGTTCAGGGACTGCTTGAATCCAGACGCGCAGCTCCTCACAATAGAGGAGAGTTCGCGCAGAATCCGAAGCTTCTCTTCTTTCTCCTCGGCGCCAAGCTTACTAAGAGCATTGTTGACGTCCACGGCCTGAAGCGGTTCGAAGTAAATGCCTGCGCCACTGCCAGACTCATCGTGTACGATTCCCTTGAGCTTCCTTCTCGCCTGGGACGGTATGAGCACCATGTATCTGTCGTTTCTCAGAGTCAGGAACGATCCTGCCGGCGAACCCAAAGATGTTAGGGAAAGTTCGAGTAGACTTCGGGCTTTTCCCCTGTTCCTTTCGATTTCGCGCCGTATGTTCCTGAGAGCGGAACTGGCCGAGTCAAGGAGTTCTCCAGAGGGATCGATGGAGCTCTCTATCTTCCTTCTCAATTCTTCGTTGGGTTTGATGACTTCAGTACAAGCCCAAGAGAGTGAAGACGTCATTTTTTTGGATTTGAAAAACCTGACGACGCTTGCGACAACAGAGAGAAAGCGAGCGATATCCAGCAGCTCTCTGGCTTCCAGGACCGAACCCTCGACGTGAACCCTATCCAACTGCGGCCTCGCATCTGGAAAGTCAAGCGATGGCACGTCTGAAGAGGCAAGAAGCTCCCTCAGCTCTGTCGTCCACTTCAGTTCTGTTGCAATAAGCTGAGGGTCCAGCAACGGCAGGATGTGATCAACGACCTCACGTCCAGGAACGGATTGAGCCTTCTTGGCGGCCAGAGCTATAATCTTGTAAAGTTCGAGAACTTCTAGAGAATGTGTGTCCACAGGGAAAATCAAGGGTCCTTGGCAAGAGAAAAAGAGCTTTTCCGTGGCACGGGTTCAGCGATAGAGGTATCGCCCCGCCCGCCATGGTACAGAAATTCCGCGCTATGCAGACAGACTTGTCCGCACAGATCGGAAACGCTTCTCACGATGCCTGTTTAGGGAAGATCGACAAACAGTCAGCAAAGAACCTCTGATCAAGGTGGTCCGTTACAGCCTCTGTGCTTCCCCTCCGAACTCCCGCTTAAGGCTCCTGACGCCTAGAGTTCTCTTTTCTCCTTGCAGCGTTTAGCTTTCTTTTGCGCCTTTCACTCGGCTTCTCAAAATGCTGGTGTTTCCTCAGGTCGGAAAGGACTCCGGCCTTTTCACACTTTTTCTTGAAGCGTCGCAAAGCACTCTCAAAGGATTCATTGTCCCTAAGCCGAATCCCCGGCATGCTTTTCATCCCCTCCTCTGACGCCGAATAATAAAAAAATAGCCGAACTGTGTGCGTAGCAAAAAAATAAGACCGCCACAGTCGTCAATTTTAATATATCACCCAACCCAAATCCTGTCAACCCCGCAGGCAAGAATTTTTTCATTGCCACACCACATCAAGGGCACCTCACTCCCGGCGCTAGACAATTATAACTCCATAACTGTCAAGCCATTAACCTCGCTAGCTGAGAGAAAAAGGAGGCACTCCGGTTCATCTGAAACGAAATTACGCCGGTCCAATCGCACAAAGCCATTCCCACTCAGACTGACGCACTCTCCATCTGCTCTGAAATGAAATCGAGTCTGTCCAGTATGGCCATGGCCGCCGTCTCGGCTCTTAGCCTGGCCTGCCCTAAAGAAACGGGTAATGCATCGTGCTTGATCAGAGACTCGAGCTCCCCCGGGGTGAAGTCGCCCTCCGGTCCCACGCATGCTACTATCCTCGTTCGAGAAAGATCCCTCACTTTCAGCGAGTGCATGCTCTTTCCCGAAGGATGAGCCAGAAGAAAAGTCGCATCCTTTCCAGCCGCCAGAAAAAGCTCCTCAAGCGAGATGGGCCTCCACACCGTTGGAAGAAAAACCCTGCCGGATTGGGTCATAGCACCTATGGAGATTCGTCGCCATCTTGCCAGCCTGGAATCAGAAACCCCTTTGGGCGACAGAGAGCGCTTAACGCAAACTGGCACAATGACCTGAGCACCCAACTCAATACACTTTTCGACCAAAAGGTCCATCCTCGTGGATCGGATGATGCCCACTGCAAGCCAGAGCTCCGGAGTTCTGGGTGAGAATTCCTCTTTCTTTATTATTTGCCCCCTTATACTATCAGGGGAGCACTCCGTCAATTCAATGGTGTACCTTCCCCCGCGGCCATCGAGCACGCCAATCGTATCTCCGGGCCTTCGGCGAACCACAACGGCAATGTGCTTGGCCTCAGAGCCGATGATTGTGAGGCACCCCTCGCCGAAGCTCTCAGGTGGCGCAAAGAAGCACTCCTCAAGATATTCTGACCTTCTCACCGATGGTTTTTCCTTCCTGCCATTCTTCAGCAAGGCTCAATCTTCCTCGCCCCGAAAGACTTCCCTAATCTTTCCGATGAACCTCTTGGGCCTGCCCGTGGCCTCTTTTTCCAACTTCGCAAGCTCTTCAAAAAGCTCCTTCTCTCGCTGAGTGAGCCTCGAAGGCGTGCTCACGTGCACGCGCACGAGTTGGTCGCCGTGCCTTCGGCCCTGAAGGCCACGGATGCCCTTCCCCGATATCTTTAGAATCGAGCCAGACTGCGTGCCCCGAGGAATCCCGAGATGCTCCGGGCCGCGGATACCAGGAACTTCAACCTCACAACCAAGGGCGGCTTCGCAGAAGGAGATCTCGACCTGACAGACTACGTTGTCACCATCTCTTACAAATACTTCGTGAGGTTTCTCCTCTATTAGGACAATAAGATCTCCGGCGGCTCCTCCATGAAGACCGGCATTGCCCAGGCCCCTTTTCGCAATGTAGTTTCCAGTCGAGACCCCAGCCGGTATTTCCAGATCCACAGTTTCATCTGCCTCAGCTCTACCCTGACCGCTACACTCAGTGCAAGGATTGCTCACGACGCTGCCGGTGCCCCGACAGCCGGAACAAGTGGTCACATTTATGAACTGCCCGAGAAAGGACCGCTGCACGTGTCGTATCTGTCCTGTTCCACCGCAGCTCTTACACGCGGCTCTACCAGTGCCAGGTCGCCCACCTGAACCCCCACAGGTCTTGCATGAAGCCAGCCGCTTCACACGCACTTTCTTGGACACGCCGTCGGCAATTTCCTCCAAGGAGAGTCTGAGCCTGATGCGTATATCGCTCCCTCTCGTTTCCAGAGTTCCTGCTGACGGTTCAACTCCAAACAAGTTTCCAAAGCCGAAGTCACCAAAGTCCCTCATGAAGGCCCGCAGTGCGTCCGCAAGATCAAAGGCCCCAAAGTCGAAATCGAACCCCGCCCTCCTCTTGAGCCCTTCGTGTCCATATCTATCGTAGAGCGCCCTTTTCTCAGAATCCCTCAGGACCTCATACGCCTCCGTTGCCTCCTTGAATCTATCCTCGCTACTCTCGTCTCCGGGGTTCCTATCCGGATGATACTTGAGGGCAAGCGCACGGTAAGCCTTCTTTATCTCTTCCTCGGAGGCGCTTCTTGGGACGCCAACTATTTCGTAGTAGTCTCTCTTCTTGGTCACAGCTAAACCGATCTGAACTTGAAAAAGACGAATGTGAACTTGAACGCGAGCCCCGAAGCATACTGGCTAACACGGGCTACGTCAACGGATTGTGTGACGTGCATGCGACCACCTTAGTCGTTCGAGCTGAGGGCAGACCAGCACGCCTTCTGTCAGCGGATTACACGGAATAGTCTATTGAATCTGGGCAAATGCTTCTCGTTGTTCCATGACCAGTAGAGGATCATGGCTTTTCCCTTTACCAATCTCACGTCAAGTGGACCCCAAAATCTGCTATCGTGACTGTTGTCTCTATTGTCACCCATCATGAAAATGTAACCTTCAGGAACATACAAGGGATCCATATTGTCGCGTGGCGAAATCTCTTTGGGAAAAATCCTCGGGTCGCTACGGACCACGTAGGGTTCGTCGCGCGCGATCCCATCGACATATACCACCTTATCTCTGACCTCCACCGTCTGCCCGCCGACTGCGACACATCTCTTGATGAAATCTCTCTTGAGATCGCCGGGATACTTGAAAACGATGATGTCCCCAGGCCTCGGCTGCCTGATTGCCGGCAAACGCGCGTCAGTGAAATGAATCTTTGCGCCGTAGATGAACTTGTTCACAAAAAGAAAATCCCCCACCAACAACGTGTCCATCATCGAGCCAGTGGGAATTCTGAAAGCTTGTATCACAAAGGCTCTCACAAAGAAAGTAAGCACTACTGCTATGATAATGGCTTCTGCATATTCTCTGACAACTGATTTCCTCTTCGACCTGTCGGCTCTGGTGCGAACCCCGGTGGTTTTCATAGCGTGTGTCCTAGTGTCCCTCATTTTCCAATCCTCGCAATTTCACGTTCTATCTCCAACTTTCAGGACGGCCAGAAACGCCTCGTGTGGGACTGTTACATGGCCGAGCTGCTTCATCTTTCTCTTCCCCGCTTTCTGCTTATCTAGCAGCTTCCTCTTTCTGGTGATATCACCCCCGTAACATTTTCCGGTCACGTGCTTCCTCAGGGCACCGATTGTCTCTCTCGCAATGACTTTGTTCCCGACGGCAGCCTGTATAGCGACCAGAAACAGTTGCTTTGGAATAATCCTCTTTAGTCTTCCCACGGTATCCCTACCCCACGCGTAAGCCTTGTCCTGATGAACTATCGCCGAGAACGCGTCCACAGATTCTCCGTTCAGAAGTATGTCCAGCTTTACCAATTTTGACTCTCTATATCCACAGAATTCATAATCAAAGGAAGCGTAACCACGCGACGTTGACTTCAGTCTATCGTGAAAGTCCAGAACAATCTCTGAAAGAGGCAGCTCGAAAGCGACCTGCACGGTCGTTTCGCTAAGATAGTGCATCCCACAGTGAATACCACGCTTCTCGGCGCATAGTTTCAGGAGATTTCCGAGAAACTCGACCTGTGTAAGAATCTCGGCAAGAACATAGGGTTCTTCCACGGACACTATGTCGCCCTCGGATGGCATCTTGCTTGGATTTTCAACATGGACGGCCTCGCCATTCTTCAGATTAACCCTCACCTCCACGTTAGGTGCGGTGGCTATGAGCGACACGCCGTACTCGCGCTCGAGCCGCTCCTTCACGATTTCCATGTGCAGAAGCCCCAAGAACCCACATCTGAAACCCAGGCCCAGAGCCGCGGACCTTTCAGGCTCAAAAAAGAGAGAGGCATCGTTGAGCTGGAGCTTTGCGAGCGAATCCTTGAGAAGCTCGTATTCGTCGCTTTCCACAGGATGGATTCCGCAGAAAACCATAGGCTTGACCTGACGATAGCCAGGTAAGGGCTTCACACCTTCGGAATCTACGCCGACCACCGTGTCTCCTACCTTGGCGTCTGATACCTTCTTCACACCGGCCATTACGTAGCCCACGTTTCCAGCCTTCAGCGTGTTGCAGGGCACCATGGACGGTCTGAAGGTGCCCAGCTCGGTCACCTCGAATTCCTTGCCCGTGAAAAGAAATCTTATCCGTCTTCCGACGCTGAGAATGCCGTCTACAACTCTCACGTATGTGATGACTCCCCTAAACTGGTCGAACTCTGAGTCAAACGCAAGAGCCCTGAGCGGGCTTTTGTCAGAACCGGATGGAGCCGGTATATCTTTCACGACTCTGTCCAGAATCTCTCTCACACCCTTACCAGTCCTGGCACTGCAATAGCTAATCTGAACGTTCTCTCCTAGTAGCGAACAAAGCTGCTTCCTTACATTGTCCGTCCTCGCAGACGCAAGATCTATCTTGTTTACCACTGGAATGATGGTCAATCCCACCTCTCTCGCCATGTTCAGATTGCTCACGGTTTGCGCCTGGACACCCTGCGCGGCGTCCACGAGAAGCAGGGCTCCCTCGCACGCTGCCAGACTTCTCGACACCTCGTAAGAAAAATCTACGTGACCCGGCGTATCTATCAGGTTAAGAGTGTACTTGTTGCCACCCGGCGAATAGTGCATCGTGACAGGGTGGGACTTGATCGTAATGCCTCTCTCGCGCTCAAGGTCCATGTCGTCAAGAACCTGTTCGCGCATCTTATCTCTAGATATGGTGTCCGTGATCTCGAGAAATCTATCAGCAAGGGTGGACTTGCCATGATCTATGTGTGCAATGATACAGAAGTTTCTTGTGTTGTTCGACGTGCCAATCATGAGTTCAATCCGCCGGTCGAATCGTAAGTGCTCTACGGTAGCACTCGATCGTTAGAAAACGTACTTAAGCCCCACGAAACCGCCGTCTCGGCGGCCTACCGTCGTAATAGAAATATCGCCCTTCTTCTGTGATTCACCGAACTCTTCTTCGAAAGTGAGTAGATGCGCGTCGACATACGCGTCCGCAAGACTGAAGAGAACTAGCCCAGCGGTCCACCAGATGAGGGAGTCTCTTCTGTCAAAGTGCTTTTCGTACTCCGCATAGAGCCTTTCCGAGGTGGCCACGTCAGGCGCAAAAAGGTGGGCATCGTATGCTTCTCTGGCCTCTCTCGATTCGGTGTAGATCATACCGAGAAGCGTTGCCTCTGAAGTGAACACTGCCAGCGCCTTAAAGTACTTCCGGTTACAAAGCTGTCCCCAGCCGGGATAAAGCAGAGACCTGAGTACGATCCTGTACGGAGGCTCGATGGATAACTGCTTCCCGGAAGACTTCGCAGAAACGCGGGTGCCAACACTATCAACTTTCACTCCCGTCGTATCGTTGACCTGAAACACGGTCGAGGTATCCGGCTTTAATGTGTCATACCCAAAGCTGACCCCGGCAACCACAACTGTGAGAAACAGAAGGATGACTACCGCACACGCGTACTTCAGGTCTTACCACCTCTTGTGTCTAAGAAAAACTAGAGCCTAACGTTGGCGGGAACGTGTGGGAATCGAACCCACCTCGGACGTTATCAGCGCCCGACAGAAGGATTTGAAGTCCTTGGAGTCCACCAGAACTCATCC
>Ga0315277_10001684_pt1 | contig 31725 bp, 32 predicted proteins | sample YL17G05_15_MG_FD_203695 | JGI IMG/M metagenome (GOLD analysis project Ga0315277, IMG submission 203695) | Sediment microbial communities from Yellowstone Lake, YNP, Wyoming, USA - YL17G05_15 | ecosystem: Environmental > Aquatic > Freshwater > Lake > Sediment | place: USA: Wyoming | collected...
ATCGAATGCTATGGTGCGCATTATGGCGCGGATAGAAGGGTGGTTCGAGAAACCGAGGCAGCCATTAAGATGGAGAAAGGAAAAATGTATCGGAGCACTTGCGTTTCGCAATCATAGAAGGGGAACTCAACATGACCGCAAATTAAAGGACATCCCAGGCGATGCCGACTCGACGCAGGGCATAGCCGGTCTCCCGGAGGTAATCGCCATAGCCGGTCATCCAGTGGAACCCGGGCATACGTTGAGCCAGGGTAAAGCTGTCGCAATCGAAGCGGATATCGATCTGGGAACGGCAGATCGGCAGGAACGGAGCATCGAGGATCTCCCCTTTCAAACCCGCCCAGCGCTTCGAGGCGAAGTCCGGGACAATGTTGGTCACCGTCTGCCCTTTGGACATTTCCACCTTGGGGGCCGCCCCGTAATCCGACTCGAAGTGGGTTAGGATCCGGGCGGGCTCGCGCTTCCGGCCGTCCATTTTGCGGGGAGCGGTGCAATGAGCCAGAGTAATAACGCCCTCGTGCGGATATGTCGGGTCGTTGAGGAACACGGGTTTCCCCGTGATATTGGCCAGGAGGATACCCGACGGAATGACCACGAAGTCGGACTCGCAAAAAGCCAGATAGCCGGCATCGTTGAGAAGGCTCAGAGTGAGGCAGGCCGATGTCTCGGCCAGGGGCATTATGGTGCCCATGCAACCGTTGATGGTGATCGCCCGGCAGTCCGCCTGTTTCATCAGGCCGCAGAAGACCTTCTCGAGCAGGAAAGCGTTCTCGACGAACGACCTTTCGGTCTCGAGAGTAGTCCCGGGAGTGCTCAGGTAGGCCGCCGCCTGCTCACGCGCTTTTTTCACGGCTTCCCGGTCGGAGCGGGCCGCCTGGATAAGGGGGCCCAGATCTTCATAGGGAACCGTCCGGAAGTCGAACTTCCAGATGTTCTCGACGAGCTTGGGCACGACTCCTGCCGGCTGGGACCAAGCGTCGGGGCCGCCGATTGCGAGGATGCGGGTATTCAACGTGTTCCGCAAGCCGACCAGCCCCCTCAATCGCCAGAGGATCTCTTCCTGGCTGTCGATGACGACGTCCTCGTCGGTAATGCCTTTTACCGCCGGGGCGTCCGTATGCTGGCGAAGGTAGCGGGGGCTCACGATCTCATACCAGAGATAGACGGGGCCGGACCGGTGGCGGCAGAAGATGATCAGGTCCTTTCCCATCCCTCCCAGGGCATCGAGAACATCCATCCAGCCGCCCGCCGCGTAGAGGAGGATCGCGTCGGAGCCGGCGAGGTCGGTCACCGAATCAAGATCGGCAGCTTTGCGAACGCCTGAAAGGGGGAGGAATTCGACCGGGAAGTCGGCGGCGGAGTGGAGCTTGTCGAGCTCTCCCCGGATCCGCCCAGACTCCTCGTCAACGGCTATCCGGGTTTGGATACCGCCCCAGCTCCTCCAGCTCGTCTGGTGCCTACGGGAAGGGATGTCGTAGACGAGGATCGGTTTGACTATGAGCGGCCGCCGGATGAGTCCGCTGCCAAGTTCGGTATCATCGCCCGAGGGGAGCGGCCAGGAGATCTTGCCCAACGCCATGCCTGTGACCGCAGTCGCGCCCATTCCCTTGAGAAACGTCCGGCGGGTGAAGGTCCGCCGTCCACCCGAGCCGACGTTTGCAACGGGACAACAATGAGGTTGAATCCTTACCTTTGTGGTCGGGTTATTCTTGTTCATGATGAAATCCTCTCCCTGTTCTGTTTTGTGGGGAGCTGAGATCCGGACATGAGCGCCTCCCTCAACATTACTTATGTTGGGCGGCTATCTCATGTCAAGAGTTATGAAAAGGCTTGGGGAAGGGAAATAGGTTTATTCATGTTTTTAGGGCATCGCCCTGCGCGTGATCTTGGCCACCAAGTTGGAGGTTGGATCCGGACAGCGGACATATTCCGTCGTTACGCCTTCGGGATCGATCACTTTCTCGTATGGAGTCCCCTCATATTTCCAGGGCAGGGTAACGCCGTTCTCGAGCAGACGCAGAAAATCGTGCAGGCTGGTCAGGAGCCACGGGCAGATCTTCCCGATGTCCTGCGGATAGGCGAACTTATCACCCTTTTTGTGGCACCACGTATCCGGCCTGGCTTCGTAGATTTCGATCTCGAGCTTGTATTTCCTCCGTTTCGGGGGCGGGGGCGCCTGTTGTGGCTGCGGCTGGCCGCCATCTAGGGACTTGGGCAAACCCTGCGCGGCAAGGAATGCCGCCATCCCGCAGCCCGATTTTCCCAAAAAATCTCGTCTTTTCATGACTTCCTCCTTGGACTCATATTATAAGTTTGAAACGGCAAAAAACGGATTTTATTTTTTGGACTTCAGCCTTCCCTGAAATTGGGCCTTCAGCCAGGCAACCCGGTCCGGAGGCCCGCTGAGCAGCTTGTCCCAGTCGGCCGGCGCATTATCAAAAAAGCTCTCATACCGGATCGTCGCGGCCTCCCGGATATCGTGAAAATCCCGCTTTGCACCGAACATCTCGCGGAAGAAGATGGGGTAATTGATTTTATCCGAGAGCTCGAACATTTCATCCCGCCCGAGATGTTTCATGATCGCCCCGGAGAGCGCGACCTGGTGGATGAAGATCCTCTTGAGTTCGTCCTGCTGGCACATCTTTTTCAAGACCGGATCCTTGTAGAGGAGCGGGAAGGTCTCCGCCCAATTCCTCAGCAGGCCGCGCTCCGGCCGGACGACCAGGCACCCGGCGTTGATATAGGGCCGGATCGGTTCTCCGTCTGCCACCGTCACCATCGGAAAAGCGAGGGATTCCGGGATGGACATGTTGTCGTAGGCCCGCTTCCAGAAGTCATCTAAGGGCTCTTTGTACAGCGGGCTGATGTTCCTGTGCATGACGGGACGATACCCCAGGCTTTTCCCTTTCGGCAGGAGGAACTCGCCCGGCTCCTGTAGAAAAATGGTGTCGACATCGAGCCAGGCGAGGATATCCGCTTTCCCCGCCGCCGCCTCCTCCGCCTGGGCGCTGGCAAACACCTTCCGCGAGAGATAGAACCAGCTCGCCTCTTCGGGCGCCTGACTGAGCCAGAATTCCCCGGCAAGAGATTCGATTTCCTCCAGGTGTTCGGATTCCGAGGCCAGGAGCCCCTCGGTGAGGTAAACCCAAACAGGGGCATCTTTGAACCGGCCGGCGAAAGCCCGGATGCTCTCGATCATGACCTGGATGCGGACGAGGTCGGATTCCTGCTCGGCAAACGTGGCGAAAATGATCTTTGCGTGGGCAGCGTTGGTTGGGGCGCCGGCCAGACAGAAGGTCATCCCCATCCATCCCACAAAGATCATTTTCTTGACAATGGACAGCTTATTTCCTTTTTCCGTTGTCTCTCCTAATAATTCCACAGGGACGTATCTTCGCCCGCCGGGGCGTTTTTCAGGATGTGCTCTTTAAAAAGCTGGTAGATTTCGGCGCTTGACGGTCCCCAGCAGTGCGGCCGCCTGTCTCCGTACTTGACAACACCGGCATAGTGGGGATCTTTCGTGCTTTCCAGGAATTTTTCCAGCAGGACGACGGCGTTATTCAAATAAAACGTGTCCATATCGCCGACATAAATATTGAGCTTTCCCACGAGCTTCGGCCCCAGCCAGGACCAATTGTTTTCGAGATAAAACCGGAGATCGTATTTCTTCCATTGCTCGGCGACCTCATGATCAATTTTCCCCGTTCTCCAGTCCCAGAGGGGCTTCGGATATCCGTCCTGGCCGATCGGTGTGTAGGCGGCTTCCCAGATGGCCCACTGCCCTCCGCTTCGATGTCTGTCCCCAAGCGTCCATTCGTAATAATAGGAATCGCGGACGGTATGCCACACCTGGCCGTCCGGGTCGCGCGCCTCGGGACGCTCAGCCTGGATATGATTGTGAATTCTATAGTAGGCGTTTTCATCGTTATAGATATTGATGAGCTCGTAGTACCGGAAATCCACCGGGTCGGGACATAAAGACCAGGTGCCTCCAAAGAAATCGGGGTGGAATACCTGCATGGATAAACATATCCATCCTCCGGTCGAACCGCCGGTGAGCACCCGCGCGTAAGGCTTCCTGATGATGCGAAAATGCTCTTCGATGTAAGGGATGAGCTCCTGCATGATGGCGTCGTCGTAGGGGCCGACATTGGGCGAGTTGACGACGTAGGAATCATCATAATAAGGGCAGGGGTGCTGGAACGTTACAGCTACCATCCTCGGAAAATTCTCCGAGGTCCACAGTTTGTGAACGGGATTCCCGTCGCTGAAGCCATGAGGAGCCCTCAAAGAAAAATGCCCCTGGATATAGCACACCGGGTAGTAGACTTCAGGATGAGTCTCGTACCCTTCGGGCAACAGGACTGTGGCTCCTAAGTAGATGGGCTGTCCCCAGAACTTGGTCAGGATTTCACTCTTGAACTTGATCCGCTTGACGTATGCGGTATCCGGCGGGACCTCAACTGGCGGGATGACGCTGTCACAGACCAACCGAATCGTGTTCTCTTGGCCGGGGTCGATAAAGACCTTGCTCACAGGGCTGTATAAGTTGCCCGGCGAGATGTTCCATCTCTGCCCTTCCCACTGGTCATTGTGCATCCAGAGTGCGTGTCCATCCGAACGCTCGAACTCCGTATAGATGTTGACGAACCCCTGCACATAGTATTCGCCCGGCGGTATTTTTTTTATGCTCTCCAAGGGAAACCCGAACACGTTTTCATCAATGATAGCGGCTTCTCCCAGTTTAAGGCCCTGAACATTTTTTCCCCATATCGGGATACCCGTCGCGATATCAAACCCGGTTTGAAGCCGCGGTTCCCGGCCGCCGTCTTTAGAAACGATAACATAAACGCGGCCGGTTATCGGATCGGGGTGGGCAGCGGGAGCAAAAGAGACTTCAAACTTGAGTTGGCCAGGGTTTTCCTGAGCCAAAGAAATTGGACATAAAATATTCGCGGAAATGAACAAGCCAACGAGAAAACAGAACTGGTAGCGTTTCCTTGATTTCATGTCACCATCCTTTCTTCTATCTGGACCGATAGTAATGCCAGAGGGCCCGCAAGTCAAAGCACTCCAGCCCGGATCGACACCCGTTGAGAGAAGATCCCTTGACAGCAGTCTAGGCTGCCGCCCCGGTGACCCATTTCGTTTCTGGATCGCATCTATCTTTATCTATAATTTCCTTCAAAAAAAGACAGCATTACGCGTGCCAAATTTGCATCTATCAGAAATATTCCTATGAAATAGCGCCATAAATATAAGGGAAAAACATGCGCAGGAGGACAAAATCCTATAAACTATATTCCGGCCGGCGCCAAACCAAAGGACGATCCATGAAGGACCGAAGGGAACTCGTGAAAAGCTATGACGTCATCGCCCGCGCCTACGCGGAACGCTACGGCCATGAACTTGATTACAAGCCCTTTGATCGGGACCTCTTGCGCCGCTTTGCCCGGAGTGTTCCGGCCTTGACGGTGTGTGACCTTGGGTGCGGCTCCGGCCATATCGGCGCCCACTTGCAGTCGCTCGGTCTCCAGGTCATCGGGGTTGATTTGTCGCCGGGCATGGTGGATGAAGCCAGGCGGCGATATCCGCAAGTCCGGTATGAAGTAGGGGACATGCTGGATCTGAGGCTGGAGGAGAACTCTCTGGGTGGTATTGTAGCCCTCTATTCCATCATCCATCTTCAGCATGAAGAGCTTGTGGATGCATTTCGCGGGATTGTCCGCATCCTCAAGCCGGGGGGACTCCTCTTAGTGGCCTTCCACCGTGGCCAGGGAGGACTTCACGAGGATGAAGAGCTGGGCTTCCCTATCTCTTTCGATTGCACGCTGTTTGAACCGGATGAAGTCGCCCGGGCGATGGAAGAGGCCGGACTCGTGATCGCAGAGACCACGGTCCGAAGGGCTTATAGGGAAGAATACCCGACTTGCCGCGTCTACATCCTGGCTGAGAAACCCTTGAGCCCTGAACACACCGGAATCACAAAGCGATAACTCGGCCTCCCCAATCAGGTGCCTGTGGAGCTGACATCCGGGTTTTCTGTTTGTCTGAATTTCCCCAGCGCGTCGGCGGCGGCCTTGCCGAAGCCCTCCGAAACCGTCGGATGGTTGTAGACCATGTCCTTTATTTCCTCGGCCCGGACGCCGAGCTTGACCGCCAGAGCGGCGAAGTGGATGATCTCCGCGGCGTTCTGGCCGGCGACGTGGGCGCCGACCAGGCGGCGTGTCCCGCCGTCGAAAATGAGCTTGAAGAATCCGGTGACATTCGAGTCGAGGCAGGAGCGGACCAGGTCGTTGTATCCGCACCGGCCAATAACGATGTCGCCTCCGCCGGCCCGGGCCCCCTCCTCGGTCAGGCCGACCGAACCCACCTCGGGGTCGGTATAGATGCCCCAGGGAGCGCAGGCGTAATCCATCTTGACCGCCCTTCCCATGGCGTTCTCGGCGGCGATCCGGGCTTCCACGATAGCCATGGACGAGAGCATGAACCTGGCCAGGACGTCGCCCGCGGCGTAGATGCCGGGGACGGAGGTCTGCATGTGGTCGTCGACCTGGATCTCTCCCCGGGGCCCGGGCGCGATGCCGGCCGCATCAAGGTTGAGCTCTTCCGTGTTCGGCCAGCGGCCGACGCCGACCATGATCTGGTCGGCCTCGATGGACTCTCCGCCGGCGAGAAAGGCGCGGACGCGCCCCTCGGCGACGGTCTCGACCCGGTCGAGGGCGGTCTGGACAAGGAGCAGGATGCCCCGTTTCTTGAATTCCCGGGTGATCAGGGAGGCGACCTCGTGGTCCTGGCCGAGCAGGGCCCGGCCCGCCTTCTCGACGACGACGACCTCGGAGCCGAGGGACCGGAAAATGAAAGCTATCTCGCAGCCGATGACTCCGGCCCCGACGAGGAGGAGGCGGCCGGGGACCGCGTCCATGGCTGTCAGGTCGTCCGGAGAGAGGATGGTCTTGCCGTCGAACGGTATTCCGGGGAGGGCGATGGGCCTCGAGCCCGCGGCGATGATCGTCTGGGGAGCCGAAACCTCGCGGACCGTGCCGTCGGGGAGGCGGACCTCGAGCCTCCGCGGCTCCTTGAACGAGGCTATCCCCGTCAGCGTCTCGACCGCGTTCTTGCGCATCAAGGTGGCCAGGACGCCGAGCTCACAGAGTGTCGTCTTGTGCCGGCTGTCGAGGATCGTCTTATAATCGGCCCTGGCGCCCTCGACAACGGGGACACCATAACGCTTCCCCTTCTTCAGGTTTTCCAGGAAATGGGCCGCGTTGCCCAGGATCTTGCTGGGCAGTGTTCCTGTTTGGACGCACCCGCCGCCGAGCTCGGGCTCGCGGTTGATCAGGCAGACTTTGGCCCCGAGCTGAGTGGCCCGCAGGGCGGCGGAGATGCCCGCCTCGCCACCTCCGACAACGATGAGGTCGTGGTCTTTCATGTCATACCCTTTCTCAGGCCGCTTTCCCAGAAGCCTGAGCAGGGGAACTTAAAAATTTTGGGTGAAGCTTCCCCAGAGATCCTCCTCCAGCTTCCAGTAGGCTGCGACGGCGTCTTCGGCCATTTTGATGCAGTAATTGGTCAAGAACTCGCGCGCCTTGGCCGGGTTCTGCTTGTAAAGGCTCAAGGCTTCCTCTTCGAACTTGGCCTGGTCGGCGAAGGCCTTCTCCTCTATCGGTGACCAGACCTTGGCGATCGACTGGCACAGCGGCTGCCAGTAGAGCATGGCCAGCTGGCTCACCTTCCGGAACGCCCACCAGGCGCAGTTCCGGTTGTATCCGGTCCGGCCGTCGACCATGTAAGAGTCGGGCATGCGGCTGATGCCGCAGTAAAAGGGCATGTGGGGTGTCGTGGCGGGGTTGTCATATCCCAGCCAAACCACACCGCCTATAGGATCGGGAAGCCAGCTCCGCGACTGGGTGATCTGGAGGTAGGTCGCCCTCTTGCAGCAGATGGTCCGCTCGGATTGGACCTTGAGGAGCTCCATCATCTCCCGGTTCATGAACGGGTGGGCCACCGGGCTGGTTGAGGCCTTTCCTTCGCGGTTGACCTGGATGAGGGTTCGGGTCATGTCGAAGGGCGTGCCTTGGTAGGTGTCACGAAAAATATCCAGGACGTCCTTGACTGTAAGCTTCTTCTCCGGCTTGACCGACAAGGGGAAGTTCTCGCCGTTGGGGTCGAGCTTGAACGACGGCGCCAGGAGGCTCAGGGCCCGCCATTCGCGCCGCCGGCAGCCCATGCTTTGACGGGACGCGTAGGCATAGCAGAACTCAAACGGCTTTCCACTCGCCGGGTCCCACCAGCCCATCTCCTGGGCAAGCAAACGGACGTTGGCCGAGGCCAGGTAGTTGTCCGGGTCCTCGAGGTTGATCTGCCTGATCCGGCTGGCGTTGGCGGAGACTCCGACCTGGTCGTCGGGGATGCGCACTGCCGCCCAGACCGCTCCTTTTTTCCCCGCGCCGGGGCCCAGGATCTCGAAATGCCACGTTTCCTGGGGATCGGCAAAAGTGAAGCACTCTCCGTAATCATTATAACCGTACGTTTTGGTCAGCTCGTCGGCGATCTTGATCGCTTCCCGGGCGGTCTTGGCCCTCTCCAGGATGAGCCGGTAGAGCTCGGGACAGTCGATGATCCCCTCCTTGCTCCGGAGCTCCATCTTGCCTCCGAAGGTGGTTTCACCGATGGCCAGCTGGTGCTCGTTCATAACGGGGTAGGCGGTGTTGATGTAGGCGTAGGTCTCCGGAACCTGAGGAATCTCGCCGCTCTTGAGGCGGTTCTTATCGTCCGGCCGCCTTATCTCTTTCGGGTTGTGATAGACCACGCACATCTCTCCGGGTTTGTGCTTCAGGTGGGGAACGACGTTGATCCATGTTCTGTCGGACATGCTGTCGCAGGAATGGGAGGTCATGGTCGACCCGTCCGCCGAGGCCAGTTTGCCGGCGATGAGGCTGGTGCAGGATTCGAACGGCTCTAGGTCAGCCGGGGATATGTCTTTATGAGGCTGGACGCCCGTCCAACTCACAGAAAGCGAAACGAGGATGAACAGGGCCAAAAACGGGAGGGACCATTTTTTCACTTGCACTCTCCTTTTCCGGGAAATCTAAACCGCTTATAACATAGGAAGGAGACTGGATCAAACAAAAGGCCAGCTTGTTGGCTCACCGTCTAGGTTCTGCATGTGCTGTCGTTTGGCCGGCGCCGCCTCCATTCCCAGGTTGAAGAAACACTACGAGTTGCCGATCGAGATCAAGACCGTTTGCGAGATCGCGGCCGACGCCCTGGTCATCGAGGCGAAAGAAAAGTAATATGCTTTTCTCTCAATAACGGCATGGCTACGGCCAGACATCCTGCTAAAATCATATTCATTCTCGAAAGGCCAGGATCTGTTCCTTCAACGTCAAGGCAGGCGATATTTTTTTATGAATCCGGCAATTTCCTTACATAGAATGTCCGATCTCTGTACTGTGTCTCAACCAGTTTACTCCCCTTGACCAATCTCCTGACAATGCCCGGGTCCGCTTTGGCTTTCTTTAGAAATTCATAAACCGCATCTTCTCTCATGGGATGCACGGACATAATACTCAGCAGGTCCTCCTCCACGTTTCCCGCGAAGGCAAAAGCGTTTCCTTCATACCCGATGAGATGCTCTGTGTCGATCGATTTTTCCGCAAAAGTCTGATGGGCCAGGTTCAGGAAATAGGCATCGGGAGGATGAATTCCCTTCTCCGCCGGCGGCCTGATGGGAACGGAAATATAGCTTTTCTTCGGTTTTAGCCCGGCCACGAAAACAGAAATTTTTTCTATCTCTTCGGCGCGGTCATTGAAACCCTGAATGAGCATCGTCTCCGTAGCCAACTCACCCCTAAAAACACGGGCAAATTCGGAGGTCCCCTCCAAAATCCGACCCAGGCTCAAAGAGCCATGAGGCCTGTTGACTTTCCTCCAGACATCAGGGCTCAGGGCGTCGACCTTAAGCGAAACCCAGTCGGCCATAAGAAGCTCCTCCCTGACGTCTGTTTTCCAGAGGAGAGAGGAATTGGTAATCACCGCGATTTTCAACCCGAGCTCCCTGAGCCGTTTGATTTCTTCGCCGAGATGAGGATCAAGCGTCGGCTCGCCGTCAGGGACAAAAGTGAGATAATCGATGGCCTCCCCTCGGCGGCGGGCTTCCCGGACTTTGTCCTCGACATTCCGCAGTATCTTATCCGGTTCATAGAACGTCCCTCTTTCAAGCCGCAACCTAGAAGTCCTGCCCAATTGACAGTAAACACAGGAATACGGGCAGATCTTTGGCGGGATATTGTTTATCCCCAGGCTCCGGCCCAGACGTCGGGATGGAACCGGACCAAAAGCCGTTTTTTCGATTTCATTTTCCATGAGCAAACGAGAGAATCATTGAATTTCGATCTTCTTTCCGACTCCGATCTCTACAAAATCCTCTTTATATTCCTCATGAAAAATCGCCCTTGCCTCGTCTCCCGAGCAATGTCCGAGGCCGACCGTTTTAATCCCTGAATTCCGGAATCCGCGGATAATCTCCCTGATTTCTTTTTTCTCAAAACCGGCCAGATGAAAACCCCCCAGGGCCATGAAGATGTCTTTTTTAAATATGTCTCTAACCCTGGCGATGATATGGACAATCCTCGGATGAGCACAACCGGTCATAAGGACAAGTCCCTTCTCCGTATCCAGGACCAAAGACTGCTCTTTGATCCAGCTTTCAATCACTCCGGAAGTATAGGCGCCTTCACAGATCTTCCCGGATGCTTTCACTTCGACAACTTTGGCCCCCTTTGCCCTGATTGGGTCTTTGAAATCAGAGTCGAAAAAATGGGGCAGCCAGACTTCGATTTTGGAATTCCGGGCCAGAAGATCTTTCAGCCCGCCTGTATGATCCCTATGAGCATGGGAAAGCACAACCACGTCGATTCCGGCAGGCTGGATTCCCAGCTTTTCCATGTTGGACAGCAGGATCTGGCCTTTAGCTCCGGTGTCAAAGAGGATAGGCTTTTCCCGCCCTTCCACAAAACAAGAAAATCCCCAGTCCGTTTTGAGCCTTCCGTCAGAGGGATTGTTGTCATAAACGACAGACATTTGAATAGGCGATTGGCTTATCATCAAAGTTGTTTTGTCGCCATCAGGACCACAAACCCTCCCCGCCCGAATCCACTCCTCGGCTCCTCTTTTCTGCTGATATCGGGCGGAGGCTGAAACAAGGTTTGGCAGGCCTCTCGAAACTCCAGGCCGATCTTATTAAAAATATCCAGTACTTCTTCCGGAGAAGGCGGGTGGAAATACTTTTTGTGGGATGGGTCGCGGGCATAATACTTTCCCCATCGGCTCTCTCGGTCGATGAAGCCCAGGATCAAGGCCCCGTTTCGCCTTAATGTCCTGACCGCCTCTCTTAAGAAAAGGAGGAGGTTATCGATGAACTCGATCACAAATACAATCTGAACGAAGTCGAACGACTTGTCTTTGAAGGGCAGGCTCTCTCCGAGGCCCTGGACGACCCGGATTCCTCTCTTTTTCGCCAACCGCAGCACCTTGAAAGCCGGGTCCAGGCCGAAGCGAACCCCAAGCGGCACCGCGAACCGGCCCGTCCCCACTCCGATCTCCAGGCCTGCCCCATAGGGAACGACCTTCTTCAATGCCGCCAGTTCCGACTGGTAGAGAGCCTGATGCCCATCAAACCACTCATCGTAGCTCTTCCAGGTCTTCTCGAAATGGTCGACGATTTCTCTTTTCATCTAAAATTCGGCCCGGGATTTCCCCGAACCCCGGATATCAGGCCAACGGAGACGACTGACCTTGATCGGCCTGGTGAACAAGCTAGAAAACCGGGACCTCGATAATTCTTCCCGTTCCCATGGGAACATAATTTTCGCCGAACGCCTTTTTGAACATGGTGATCTGGGCGTCGCCGGTACAGTGGGTGGCCCCGCATTTTTCGACCTTCAATGATTTAAAAGCGGCGATGATCTCCTCCATCTCGGCGACTGACTTTCTTCCCAGGTGAAAACCGCCGAAGACAAGGCGAATCGGCCTATCGCGGATCTCCCGGGCGCGCTTGAGGATGTTCACGATCCCCTGATGAGAGCAGCCCGTGACAATGATAAGCCCTTGAGATGTGTCAATGATCAAGGACTGCTCCTTGATCTCGTCCCCCATCTCGCCCGTAAGGTAGACACCCCGGCAGATCTCGATGGATTTATCCACGGTCTGGGCCCTGGCCTTGAGGTTTTCCACCCGGCGCCCGAATTCCCCTGGAAAAGAGATAGGGAAGAAGACCGTGACGTTGGGATTGTTCTCCAGGACGGCGGGCAAGCCTCCGGTGTGGTCGCCGTGGTCATGGCTAATGACGATCTGGTCCACCTTTTTCAGGTCGACGCCCAGGACCTCGACATTGTGCATCAGGATCTGGGGTTGCGTTCCGGTGTCAAACAAGATGGTCTTTTCCGTTCCCTCGATGAGACAGGAGAAGCCCCAATCCGGCTTTGTCCCTTCCTTATGGAGATAGTTGTCGTAAAGAACGGTAAAACGAAGGGGCTGGTCTGCCGGATTGAAGACCGCTGCGGCAAGAGTCCCTTCCCCGTTTAAAAATGCCCCCAGGAATAGCACCCCTAAGGCAAGGGTCAAAAACTTGATGGATGATGAATCAGTTCGTATTAGACTTGCCTCCTCACTTCATGACACTCAAACTTATCCCAAAGACCTGATCTCAATCGATCTTATGGAAGGAGTATGTCTTCCGGCCCTTTTCGGTAAGTCGAAAAAGCCCTTCCTTTGTCAGTCCGGAAACGATCTCGTGCTCGCCGAGGTGATGGTCACTGAAAGAGAGTAGTGCGCCCGGCTTTAATACCCGGTGCAGTTCTTTTATAACCATTGCCGGTTGGTCGAGGTCGTGAAACACATCGTATAGTAGGACGGCATCGAGGCTTTGGTCCGGCAGCCCGGTCGTGCCGGCTGACTGGATGGTCTTGACATTTGTCAGGTTCCTTTTTACGACTATCCGTTCGACCATCTTGATAGCCAAGGGATGCCTGTCGAGGGCATAAATCATGCCTGTTGGACCGACCAGCTCTGCCAACGGACCCACATAGCCTCCTGGGCCGCAGCCGTAGTCGAGGACATGAAATCCCTTCCTGATTCCTGTTTCTTCAAGGATGGCCTTCCGCGGCGCGTAGAAATCACGAAACTTATACATAAAGGCCATCAGTCTAAAATGAAAACGTTGCTCCGAAGCACCAGTCATAGCACAGGTCTCCCTAATTTTATTTTTTTCGATAACTATTCTTCCAAGGCTCGTTTTTCCGGTAGAGATAATCGGCCAAGGCCCGGCGGAGCGTCTCGGCAGCCAGCTGGGCGCAGTGAACACTGGACTCGGGAAGCCCGCCCAGGACTCTCAGAATCTCGGCAGCGCTCACGGCGCCAAGGGCTTCGAGGAAAGTTTTGCCGGCAGCCAGTTCCGTGGCGACGCTCCCGCAGACAGCGGTCGTTCCGCAGCCGTCCGTCTGGAAGGTGCATTCGGTAACCGTTTCATCCTTGACCCTCAGGAACATCTCCATGGTGTCCCCGCAGGAGCCTGTGTTTTTGGCGTAGCCGTCCGCAGCTTCCAGCTTGCGGAAATTCCGCGGGTTCTGCCAGTGGTCGATCACAGCGGGGCTGTAGGTGCGCCGGAGCTCCGCCATAATCTGCTCCTGCAGCTCGCGGGTGAAATTGGCGACGTCGTCGTCGTTGTTCTGAGTCATTGTCTCTTCCGGACTCCTGAATGCATCAATAATTCTAATCCTTGAGAATCCGGTCGATAATATCCCTCACGGCCAGAATCTCGAATACACAGTTCTGCTTCCGCCTCCTCTCCTAGATGATGATCCTCAACAGGAAAGACCACATGCTTCGAACCTCATCCGCGGAGGAATTGGAGGTATATTCCACATAGGGAATACCCCGAACGACCGACTCCATCACGGCCGGGTCGAAGGTGATTTTCCCTACCACAGGAATCGATTTCTCCCCGCACCATCGCTGGATTTGCTCGGAATTCTCAAGGTTGAGATCAAATTTATTGATACAGCAGGCTACCCGGATTTTGAAGTGCCGCGCCAGGCCGACGATTCTCTCCATATCGTGCCGACCGGAGGGCGTCGGCTCGGTCACGACGAGGGCCAGGTCCGTCCCCGTCAGCGAGGCGATGACGGGGCAGCCGATTCCGGGCGCCCCGTCCATGATCACCAGATCGCGCTTCTCGCTTCCGGCGATCTCTCTGGCCTTCTTCCGGACCTCGGTAACGAGCTTTCCCGAGTTTTCCTCGGCGATTCCCAGCCGGGCATGAACGAAAGGACCGTATTTTGTCTTGGAAACATACCATTCGCCCGCAATCGGGGTTTCCATTTCGACGGCCTGTTCAGGACAGATATGAAAACAAACCGCACATCCTTTGCAGGAGAGGGGTTCCACAACGACTTTCCCCTCCCTGTCTTCAAAGAGGGCGTCGAATCGACAGAGCGGCAGGCAAAGACCGCAGCCGGTGCATTTCTCCACGTCAATTCGGGCTTTCTGGCCGCTCTTGAAAACGTGCCGTTCCAGGATTTCCGGGTGGAGAAGCAAATGGAGGTTGGAAGCGTCCACGTCGACGTCGGCCAGGACGGCGTTCCGGGAGAGAGCGGCAAAGCAGGCCGACATAACGGTCTTGCCGGTGCCTCCCTTCCCGCTGATGACGACGATCTGCTTCATGATCCGATTTTTCCGATCTTCTCGAACAGCTCCAGAAATTTCTCACGGTATGCCGGGAACGCTTCGAGAATGGTTTGTCCCCGGGAGTAGGCCTCGGCGATCTTACGGTCGAAAGGAATAGTCATCAGCACGGGAATTTCTTCCGCGGCGCAAAAATCCCGGACCTTCCCGTCTTCGTCTCCGAGGGACAACCTGTTGATAACCACCCCGCAAGGGATGCCCATCTCTTTGGCCGTGGCGGCGGCGAGCTCCAGGTCGTGAAGCCCGAAGGGAGTCGGCTCGGTTACAAGAAGGCAGAAGTCGCTGCGTTTGACCGATTCGATCACCGGGCAGCTCGTCCCAGGCGGCGCGTCAATAATGACGGTCCGGGCCGCGTCCAGCCGCTTTTTCAAGGCCCTGATCAAAGGCGGCGACATGGCCTGGCCGATGTCCAGCCGACCCTGGAGAAACGCCATCTCGCCCGCCCGGCCGGACTCGACGACGCCGATTCTTTTCCCGACCTCTCTGATCGCCTTCTCGGGACACAGAAGGCTGCAGCCGCCGCAGCCGTGGCAGAGCTCGGAGAAGACGAGGACGGCGCCCTTGACGACCGCCAGGGCATTGTAAGCGCAAACCTCAGCGCATTTGCCGCAATAGGTGCAGAGGCTGTCGTCGATCTCGGGGATGGGCGTAAAGACCTCCCGGCTCTCCTCGATTCGAGGCTTCAGAAAAAAATGGGCGTTCGGCTCCTCGACGTCGCAGTCCAGGAACTGGACCTCGTGGTCATGCTGAAGGGCTAGCGCCAGGTTGACGGCCACGGTCGTCTTGCCCGTCCCACCCTTTCCGCTGGCCACAGAGATGATCAATGATGAACTCCGCTCGGCCGTTTTTTACGTCCTATTTCTCCTGATTCAAGGCCTGATCGAGGTCCTCCCTCAGGTCCTCGTAGCCCTCGCAGCCCACCGACAGGCGGATCAGGTCGTCGCTGATCCCGGCGGCCTTCCTTTCTTCCTCGGATACTCCGGCGTGAGTCATGCTGGCCGGATGCTGAATCAGGCTCTCCACTCCCCCCAGGGAGACGGCCAAAGTGCAGAGCTTGACCGCATTGATCATTTTCCGTCCGGCCTCGAAACCGCCCTTGAGGCCGAAGCAGAGCATCGAGCCGAAACCCTTCATCTGCCGTTTGGCCAAGGCATGTTGGGGATGGCTTTCCAGTCCGGGGTAATTGACCCAGCTTACCTCCGGATGGGACTCCAGAAACCGGGCCAGCTTCATGGCGTTGTCCTGGCTTTTTTCGACCCGCAGAGCCAGCGTCTTGACCCCGCGGAGAACCAACCAGGCCTGGTGGGGGTCGATGGTCCCACCCATCAGCGTTAGGACTTTGCGCAGGCGCTTAAAGCGGCTCTCTTCTCTGGCCACGATCATCCCGCCGACGACGTCGCTGTGGCCGTTCAGGAACTTGGTCAGGCTATGGATGACCACATCCGCTCCCAATTCCAATGGGTTCTGCAGAATGGGACTGGAGAAGGTGTTGTCGACGACGAGTATGATGCCTTTCTCCTTGGCCAGCGCGGCGCAAGCCTGGATATCGGTCAGAGCCATGGTCGGGTTGGCCGGAGTCTCCACGAAAAGCACCCGGGTGTTCGGCCGGAGGCCTTTTTTGATCTTCTCGATGTCTGAGGTGTCGACGAAGTCCGCCTGGACGCCGAACCTGGACAGTTCATTCTCCACGACCGTCCGGGAAGGGCCGTAGACCGCATCGGTGCTGATCAGATGCGAGTCGCGATCGAGAAAGGCCAGGTAAGTTGTGGAAATGGCCGCCATTCCCGAGGCCGTGGCCAGCCCGCCATAGCCTTTTTCGAGAATGGCCACGCAATCTTCCAGCGCTTTCGTCGTCGGGTTGCCGATCCGGGTGTAGATATAGCCTTCCTCCCGGCCCTGGAACAGGGCGGCTCCCTGCTCGGCGCTCTTAAAGGCGAATGTGGACGACTGATAGATGGGAACAGAAACGCCGCGGAAAAGGGGATCGGGATGCTGGCCGGCATGAATCACCGCGGTGAAGAGATCGTCGTTCTTATTGGTCACGCATTCCTCCTGAACAGTGTTTTCCCTAACAATCCAGCCTCGTATTCAAGGCGGGTTCAATCCCGCCGGCAGGTTCCTCCGGAGGTGCAGGGCGGCGCGTCACAGCGCTCGTCTTTTCCGCAGCAGGTCTTTCCCTTCGGAGAGGATGAACCCATGACTATGGCCGCGGGTGAGGAGATCATCTTTTCCAGATTCCGGCTCTGGCAGTGACCGCAGGCCAATTCCGGGTCGGGGCGTGTCGACCGCGCCAGGACCTCCGTCACTTGGCCACAGTCCCGGCATTTGTATTCGTATATGGGCATGAGGTTGAAAGGTCAAACGGCACGGGTCATCTTGCTCCCGCACTTGGGACAGCTGACCTTGACGCAGGGCACTCCCCTCTTGTGCGGAACCCGGGCCCCACAAGAGGGGCAGACGCACGAACCGCCCAGCCCGAGCCCCTTTCCCCCCATCCGGCCGAGGCCGCCGCCCCGTCCTTTTCCCTGTCCTTGTCCTTGACCTGTTCCTCTTTTTTGCATCTTAACCTCCTTTAATTATAAGACTTCATAACCGCTCTGTCTTCCTTCATCAGGTCGCCAGCCAGCTCTTCCATATTTGTATCTTTCCAAAAAGGCAGCTTTCTATGCACCTCCAGGTATTTGAGAGGAATGGGATGAGTGCCGACCACCACGGGAAGCCCGTAGCGTTTTTCAATAAATTCCTTGAACTGACGGATGTAGGGGCATGGCGGATACCCGACCACCAGCCCGGTAGCCAAGTGGATGACCTCGGCCCCGTTCTTCTTCATCTCTTCCGGGACGTACTCGATATTCCCGCCCGGGCATCCACCGCAATAGGAGTAGCCGACCACCTCGACGGGCTCGTCCTTGGGATAGCGGGCGAACCCTCCCACCCGCTCGCGCACGGCCCGGAAACACTTCCCGCCGCCGCAGGATTGATAGCGTCCACAGATAATGATGCCGATTTTTTTCATTGGCTTCACCGATTCTTTATTTTAAGATGTCCTGCCGTCAAGAATCTTCTCGACAATCTCCTCAAAGGCCCGGGAGGCCTCCGAATCATTCCGGTTGTCGGCGAACGGCTTCCCCTCATCCCCCGAGATGACGATCTGAGGATCAATGGGAATGCGGCCTAGAAACGGGACGCCCAGGTCGGCCGCGGCCAGCTCTCCTCCTCCAACCTTGAAAAGATCGATCCGGCGGCCGCAATGGGGACAGGCCAGGCCGCTCATGTTTTCAATGATTCCCAGGACTTTCAGGTTGAGCTTCAGGGCAAAGATGACGGCTTTACGCGAATCCAGGACGGACACCTCCTGGGGCGTAGTCACGATGACGGCTCCCGTAGCGGGAATAAGCTGGGCCACCGAAAGAGGCTCGTCGCCGGTGCCCGGCGGAGAATCGATGATCAACCAATCGAGATCCCCCCACTCCACATCGCCGAGAAACTGCTGGATGACCTTCATCTTCATGGGGCCTCGCCAGATCACCGGCATGTCCGGATCCTGGATAAGAAACGACATGGAGACGAGCTTCAGGTTTTCGTTGACCTGAACAGGTTTGATTCCCCCGCCGGAGACGTCCATCTTCTTGTCTTCGACGCCCAGCATCTTGGCCAGATTGGGCCCATGAAAGTCCACATCGAGAGCCCCGACCTTTTTGCCTCTGAGCGAGAGCGCCAATGCCAGGTTGGCCGCCACCGTGCTCTTCCCAACGCCGCCCTTGCCGCTGAAGACCAGAATCCGGTTTTTGATGCGGGCCAACGCCTTCGAAACCTTCGCTTCTTCCTCCTTGACGGCCACGGTTTATTTTCTCGTCAGCTCAGAGAGGGCTTCGCGGACACTGCATCCTTGCACGGCGATGACTCGTATGCCTGCGGATTCGAGGACCTGCTGGGCATTTGGCCCGACCTGTCCCGTCAGGATGGCCGAGACCAGTTGGCCGGCGACAAACTGGGCGGACTGAATGCCCGCGCCGTAGCCGGCCTGGGAGTGGGGGTTGACAAAGGATTTGAACTCCAACGTGTTCGGGTCGACAATCAGAAAATAAGCGGCCCGGCCGAAATTGGGGTCGACCTCAGCCTCCAGGTCCGGCCCCTTGGCGGTCACACAGATCTTCCCCTCAATATGCGTTCCCGCCTCGGCCTTTCCAGGAGACTCTCCATGACGGCAGGCCCCTTCCTGGTGATGCCCATGATCGCACAAATCCTGCCCGGCTTCGAGTTCTTGCCGGAGGAATTTTTCGATCACCTCATCGATTTTCCCCTGGACTCCGATAATGGTCTGGATATTCTTTTCGGCAAAGAGTCCCTGGGCACGAGGGCCCATTCCCCCAGCGATAATTGCGTTGACGCCCATCTGAGAAAGGTAGACGGGCAGGAAGCCGGGCTGATGTCCGGGGTTGGGGATTTCCGAACGCTGAATGATCCTCCCATCCTCGATTTCGACGAGAGTATAGGCCGGGCAGCGTCCAAAATGCGCGGAGACAAACCCGCTGTCGGTTGAAATAGCAATCTTCATCTGTAACTCCTCTGCGTCTTGCTGTGATGACGGCTTGACTGGCCTCACCAGAGACGGATTATTTCTTTTTCTTTTCCAGGGCGGCGATTCTCTCGGAGACGCGGTCCATGTGGCGGCGGAGGTCCTGGGCCTGTTTTTTCAGCCCTTCCAGATCTTCCTCCGGCGACATCCGACCGGGTCCCGGACCCTGACTGGGCCAATCTGGCGGAAACGATGGATCACGCAATCCCATTCCCTGCGATCCGCCCATTCCTCTCCCTCTTCCCCGTCCGATACCGGCTCCCCGGCCCATTCCGTAATGAGCGGGAACATCAGGGCCGATCGCTTCCCGGTAGTCAGCCCCGGAAGCGTATTTTCGGACGGCCTCGGAAACGGTTCCGGTAACGCCGACAATGACCTTTACGCCGGCCGCCTTCAGGGTCTGGAAAGCATTCGGCCCGCAACTTCCTGTCAGGACGGCCTCAACGTTTTTTTGAGCCACGAGCTGCGCGGCCTGTATACCCGCCCCGCTGGACGCGCCGACGTGAGGATTTTCCACGGCCTCAAAGTCCATGGACTTAGGATCGATGATCACGTAGTACGGGCAGCGGCCGAACCTCGGATCGACTGGACTCTCCAAATCGGGGGAAGAAGCGGAGACGGCGATTTTCATTTCTCCCCTCTTTCGAGCTCTTGGATTCTCTGTTCGATGGCCTTCAGTTCATCTCGGACCTGCTGGGCTTCCGCCTTCAGAAAATTGAGCTCCTGTTCCGGCGTCACCTCGGCTGCCCCCCAGGGGTCATAGGGGGTGGCGAATCCCGGCATCGGGAAACCCGGGGCCGGCGAAAACGGGACCTGACCTTGCTGCCAGGCCAGGTCCATTTGGGGCGTCGGCCACTTACCGGACATTAAGTATTGAGCGCAGGGGCCGAGGCCGGAGGGGCTCCGGCCCACCCAGCCCGGCGAATACCCGAAGCGCATCCAGCCCGGCAGGCCCGTCAGCTCATACATCCGCCTGTAGCGATTCCTCATTTTTCCGTCTCCTTGTCTTTTTCGAGTTCGGCTAGTCTTTTTTGAACCTGTAGGAGCTGCTGTTCGAGATTTTTGGCCTGATCAGCAAGCCAGGCGGTTTCCTCTTCACGGTCCGGCTGAAACGGGAACGCAGTCATTGGATAGTAAGGATAACCCGATAAGCTGCCAAACAGAGGCTACCAAGAACCCCGGCGGCGGCCGATACCGAATCCACGCCCTAATCCCCGGCCGAAGCCTCTTCCGAGGCCGAAACCCCGGCCAAAACCTAAGCCGGGTCCAGGAAACGCATAGCCCGGAGCCTGAAATCCGGAGCAGTAGCCGAGCCCTCGTCCTGTCCTTGACCCAAGTCCCCAAGGTCCTGTTCGATCGCCTGCTGGCATGTTTATTACCTCCTTATCTTGATAATTTCCATGTTTACCGGCATTTTTCACACAATCCCACGAACTCGATATTATGGTCCGTAATCGCGAAATTATGTTTTTTCGCCAAGGCTTCTTCTGTTTTTTTCACCAACTCCAGTTCTTCCTGGATAAAATCCCGGTAATCCACGATCTTTCCGCACTTGGTGCAGATGAGATGATGGTGATGGTCCCCTTTGTCTTCCCTTTTGAGCGCGTAGCGGCTCTGGCCGTCGCCCGCCGCGACCTTGTGAACGAAACCCAGTCGATGCAGCAATTCCAGGGTCCGGTAGATCGTTGTCAATCCGATGCCGGGATACATAGAGTACAGAGTCCCATATATGTCTTTGGCCGTCATGTGTTCTCTAGTGCGACTCAAAAGAGCCAGGATGACTTCACGGGGCACCGTCCAGCGGCAGACATTCTCCCGGAAACGGTTCTGCCATTGGTATCTACCCGGCAATTTCGCACCTCTTATAGATAATGATAATCATTTTCAACTATAATATAAGGCCAGATATCTACTTTGTCAAGCCCATGGACTAATTTTTTTTAGCCCCGCCGTCCCGGAGGCCACCTTTAGAGCGGGAATATCCTGTCTTATCTTAAACTCTAAGAACCGTCCTCTCGGGTGAAAAATAACTTGACGGCTTCTTCCCTTCCTGCTCTCTTCGGGCGGAGGTTATCGGGTCGAGAAGTTTTTCGCCCGGCGAGAAGGGGAATTTCCAGGCCATCCGGCCCGGCCCGGCTGAATGAAATTATCTTCAGCCGGCGGCCTTCTTCTTCCCTTCTTCAGTGGCTTGGTACTTGTCGCCCTGGACCACAACCAGGCCGGCTTCGACCATCTCCCTCAAGCTGCTCCGGACGCGGAAAAGAGGCTGGCCTAATCGCCCGGAGACCTCCTCGACGCCGAGAGGCGTCTCGAGGCTCTTCAGCAGGGCCTTGGCCGTGGCTGTAATGGTTCCGTCCGCATTAACGCAGGCCATTGGATGACTCCCTCACTTCAAATCCTTCTTGCTGAAGTACCAGTCCGTGCGCTCGATGTTTTTCTCTTTCATCCTCTCCTCGGCCATCTCCTGGGTCTTGGGCGGAGGAACGATGACCTTGTCGCCGGGACGCCAATTGGCCGGGGTGGCTACGCCGTGCTTGTCGGTGGTCTGGAGGGCCTGGATGAGGCGGACGATCTCGTCCATGTTCCGGCCGGTCGACAGCGGGTAGTAGATGATCGCCCGGATGATCTGCTTGTCGTCGATGACAAAGACGGCCCGCGAAGTCTCCGTCTTGCTCTCTCCCGGCATGATCATGCCGTAGAGTGTCGCGACTTCCTTGTTGAGGTCGGCGATGATCGGGAAGGTGATCTTCTTGCCGAACTTTTCCTCGACGTTCCGGGCCCAGGCGATGTGCGAATAGACGCTGTCGATACTCAAGCCCATGAGCTCGACATTCATCTCCCGGAGCTTGGGGTGGATCTCGGCGAAGCCCAGGAACTCCGTCGTGCAGACCGGCGTGAAATCGGCCGGGTGGGAGAAAAGGACGAGCCAGCTCCCCTTGAAGTCCTCGAGCTTGAGGACGCCGTGGGTCGTGGCGGCCTCGAATGGCGGCGCCGGGGAGCCGATCCTCGGCAGGCTCGTCGGGGTTTGAGTTGCGGTTGTATTATCCATTTTTTATTCCTCCAAAATAGATTTATTGCTTAAGAGTGCTTCGGCTCTGACACTGAGGACAGAGCCCGTGAAAATCAACCTGGTCGATTGTCATTCTTTCAGCTTAGCCAGCGACTCATACAGGATCGGCACGATGAACAACCGCAGGAGTATGGCAAAGAAGAATCCCCCGATGTATACCACCGCCAGAGGGCGATGGAGTTCGGCTCCGGTCGTGACGATGAGCGCCAGCGGAAGCACCCCCACGATCATCACCATGTCGGTCATGAAGATCGGCCGGAACTTGGTCACCGCCCCCTCGACGACCGCCTCCCGGAGCGCCAAGCCCTTGCGCCGCAAATCGTTGATCTTGGCCACCAGGATGACGTCGTTCTGGACGCAGATGCCGAACAGGGCAATGAGCCCGATGGTCGAGGAGACGTTGATCGTCTCTCCTACAAGCAGCAGAGCCAGGATGCCCCCGATGAGTGTCGAGGGGATGTTGAGGATAATCAGCAGGGCCTGGCGGACAGAGCCGAAGGATGAGAAAAGAATCACGAAAATGATCAAGAGCACGAGCAGCATTAAGGTGGTCAGATGCCCCAGGGCCCGCTGCTGGCTTTCAAACTGGCCGCCGAAGGTAACATAATAGCCCGGGGGCAGATCCACTTCCCGGTCGATCTTCTGCTGGGCTTCCGCGACGAAGCTTCCGATATCCCGCTTGACGACGTTGCCGAGGATGATCTTTCGCCGCATCATGTTTTCCCGGAAGATGGTCTGGGGGCCTTCTCCCTTCGTGATCATGGCCAGTTCTGAAAGCGGTATTCGCTCCCCACCCGGGGCATCAACCAAGAGGTTTTTAATCGCTTCCTCGTCGTTCCGGTAGCGCTCGGGAAGGCGGACGAGGACAGAAGTGACCCGGTCCGGCTCGTAGACATCGGTGGCCTCGATCCCGTTGAGGGCCGTCTCGATGACCTCGGCCACCTGGTTGACAGAGATCCCGAAGCGGCTGAGCCTCTCCCGGTCGAGCCTGATGACGAGCTGGGGGACGCCGGTTGTCTGCTCGATCTGCAGGTCGGCCGCACCCCTCACTCCGGCCAGGACATTATGGACCTCATGGATCTTTTCGTTGAGGGTGGCCAGGTCCGGACCGAAGAGCTTAACGGCGAGCTGTCCCTCGGTGCCGGTCAGCATCTCGGCCAGTTTGTTGGCGATCGGCTGTTCGAAGATGTAGGCGATGCCCGGGAGTTTATCGAGCTCCTGTCGCATAGCCTCGGCGATCTCCTTGAAACCGCGCTTCCTCTTTTCCCGCGGCAGGAGTTCGATGTTGTAATGACTGTGGTTGACGGGGTGCAGGTGCTCCGAGGCTTCGGCGGTTCCGGTAGTCCTGGAAACCGAGACGACCTCCGGGAAGGAGAGAAAAATCTTCTCGATCCGGGTGCCCATCTTGATGGACTCCTCCAGAGACGTTTCCGGGAGCATGACCGTCGAGGCCATGATGGCTCCCTCGTCCAAAGGAGGGACAAACTCTTTTCCCAGAAAATTGTAGGCGACGGCGGCGATTATGATCAGGGCGACGAAGCCGGCGATCAGTTTCTTTTTGTGGCGCAGGCTCCGGAGGAGCAGACCGCGGTAGGTTTTCGAGAGAAATACACACGCGGGATTGCGTCTGTCGTGCAGATGCTTCTCCGTCAGGAACACCGAGGCCAGGATCGGCTGGAGAGTGACGTTGAGGATCATAGCGGCGAACAAAGCGGCGGCGACGGCGAAGGCTGTCGGCCGAAACATGGCACCCTCGATTCCCTGGAGGGTAAGAAGCGGCAGGAAGACGAGGATGATGATCAGGCTGGCCGAGAACAGATATTTCCCGACTTCCTTGGCCGCCAGGGCGATAAATTCCTGCCGGCCCGGCTGCCCCCTGTTTTCAAGGAGGACTCGGAAGATGTTCTCGACCATGATGATCGACCCGTTGGCCATCTTGCCGATTCCGATGGCCAGACCGCCGATGGACATCACGGTCAGGTTGACGCCAAACAGATGCATCAGGACCAGGGACATCAGGATCGACAGGGGGATGGTGAGCGAGGCGATCAGAGAACTCCTCAGATTCCACATGAAAAACATCATGACCAGGACGATGAGGAAGGCTCCCTCGAGGATGGAAACTTCCACGTGGTTGATTGACTTGATGATTAAGACGGACTGGTCATAGAAAGGCTTGGTCCGGATGTGCGGAGGGAGGTCCTTAGCGATCTGGGCGAGAGCCCGTTTGACATTGCGGATGGCGTTCAGGGTGTCCCCCCCGTACTGTTTCTCGACGGTGACGTATACGGCTTCCGTAGCATTGTGGCTGGCGGCGTCCCGGCGAAACCGGCCGCCGACCTTGACCTCGGCCACATCCCTGATAAAAACAGGGACATTGTTGCGGGAGGCGATAACGGTCTTCTCGATATGCTCAACCGTCTCGATTCTTCCCATCCCCTTGATCAGGATTTCCTGGGCTCCCTTGGTGATGATCCCGCCGGAGAAATTCCGGTTGCTGTCCTCGATGGCCTTCGTGACATCGCCGATGGTGATGTCATAGTTCTTGAGCATTTCCGGCTTGAGATAGACCTGAAACTGTTTGACGAACCCGCCCAGGTTGATGATGAAGGAGATTCCGGGCACCCCCTGCAATCGGTAGCGGATGGTCCAGTCTGCCACCGACCGGAGCTCGAGCGGATCAACCCCTTCGCCGGTCACAGCAAACTCGAAGACCTCCCCCATTCTCGAGGATACCGGCCCCAGGATGGGCTGAGACGTGCCGATCGGCAGCCGGCCGGCGATGAGCTCGAGCTTGCTCGAGACGATCTGACGGGCCAGGTAGATATCTGTTCCCCAGGCGAACTCCACCGTGACGACGGAATCGCCCGTCGTCGACTCCGAGCGAACGCGGGTGACCTGCGGGGCGCCGGAAAGCAGGCTTTCCAGAGGGAGAGAGATTAGCCGTTCCACGTCCTCCGAGGCCATGCCCGGGTTTTCGGTGATGATCTTGACGAGAGGGGCATTAAGGTCGGGGTAGATGTCCTTGGGGATGCGGAAATAGACGATCACCCCCAAGAGACAGACGAGCAGGATGAGCAGGATCATCAGCAGCTTGTGTCGGAGCGAAAAGTCGATCAGGCGGTCGATCATGGTATTTCCCCGGGTGTCAATGAACGTGGGAAGAGTGCAGGATCTCTTCGTAGAACTTGGACTTGAGCTGGTAGTTGCCCCCCGTAACGACTTCATCGCCCTCTGCGAGGCCTTCGAGAATCTCCCAGTACCCCCCTTCCTTGACGCCGACCTTGATAGCCTGAAGCCGGTAGCCTTCGGCGGAAGAGATGAAGACGATCTTTCGGTCCCGGTCATCCAGGATGGCCACCTCGGGCACGGCCAGAACCTTATCCGGATGATTGAGGAAGACGGTCATGTCAGAGAACATCCCCGGCTTGAGCTTGAATTCCCTGTTTCTAATTTCCGTCCGGACGGTAATGGTGCGGCTGCCCTCGTTGAGGATATCGCCGATAAAGCTGATCTTCCCAGGGAAAACCTCTCCGGGATAGGCCGGAACGGAAACCTCGACATCCTGACCGCTCTTGATCTTAGCGATATCCCTTTCGTAGATCTCAGCTTCGACCCAGAGCACGGTCGGGTCCATAATGACGAGGATTTCGGTCGCTTGATCCACCATGGCCCCCCGCACGGCTGCGGAAGCGATGACTTTGCCCTCGATCGGGGCGTACAGGCTAATGACAGGATGGACTTGGTGGCTTTTATTCAATTCTTCTACCTGATCCTCGGTGAACCCGAGCACGTGGAGCTTCTTCTCGGCAGCGTTCAGTCCGGCCTCTGCGACCTTGAATTCGGCCTCCGTCGTCAGCACGTTTTTCTGAGCTCCGACACCTCGGTCAAAGAGGTTTTTCTCACGTTCCAGGTTGCGCTTGGCCAGTTCGAAATCCGCCTGAGCCTTAAAGAATTCGGCCCGGGCCTTGCCCACCTCTTCGCTCTGCAGGGTCACGAGCTTCTGTCCCGGCTCGACCCAATCGCCGATGTTGGCATGGATGTCCGAAATCCGGGCCGGAAAGGCATAGCTGACGATGGCCTTTTTCGTCTGCGGCGCCAGCACTTTCCCCATGGCCCGGAGCTGGTTCCGCATTGGCCGGCGTCCGACTATCACAGTCTTGACATCGATGGCCTTCTGTTCTTCCTGGGTGAGCTCGAGGAGCGCGGAGTTCTTCAGGACCCGACCGAGTCCGCGTCCGGGCGGCTCTTTTTGTATCCCCCGGATGTTTCGGCCCCGGCCTTTCGAACCGGGCTCTACTGATTGATCGGGGGCCTCTGGCCTGCCGGCAGCGACGGTCTCTTCGGTTTTCTCGTCATGCACCGAAGCTTTGGAGCATGAGACCTTCGATCCAGCAATCAAGACAGCTAATACGGATATCCAGATGAGTTTCTTAATCATGAGAATTAACCTCCAATTTCTGGCCGACGGATTTCTCCAAGGCGGCCAATGCTACGCTGAAATTATGAAGCGTGTCGGCGTAGGATTTCCTGGCTTCGATCAAGGTCCGCCGGCCCTCGACGAGCTCAAGGCCGCCGATCTCTCCTTCCTGAAAGCTGAAAAGAAACATGTTATAGGCCTCCTCGGCCTGAGCGAGGATTTCCTTCTCGAAGAGCTCGATTTGGTTTCGGGCCATCAGGGCGTTGGCGTAGGCTTCTTCCACTTCCAGGGCAATAGCGTCGATGAGGTGCTCTCTCTCCCTGCGCAGCGCCTCGAGGTTGGCTTGGGCTTCGGCAATCTCTCCCTTCTGCGGCTGCCAGAAAAAGAGCGGGATGGGAAAGGAGAGGGTGAAATCCCAGCTGGTCGCCACGCCGGAGAGCCGGTGGCGGGAGAGACCCAGGCTGAAGTCGGGAAGGTAACTCAATTGGCCCAAGGTCTTGCGCAAATTTTCTTTCTTCAGGGAAAAACCAAGGCGCTTGATCTCGGGCCGAAAGGACAAGGCCTTCTGTTTCAGCTCCTCGAGGGATATACTGAGGCTGTCCCTCTGAAACTCACCCGCTATCTCCAGCGAATCATATTTTTTGCGGGCCAGCAGGAAATTCAAACGGGCCTTGCCCAGTCGAACTTCGTTGACGGCGGCCCGGACGGAATTCTCCGCCTTGGCCGTTTCGACGCGAGCCCTCAGCACTTCGACCCTGGCGACATCACCGGCTTCGTGCTTGATCTCCGCTTTCTGGAGATAGTCTCGGGAGAGTTCCAAATCCTGCTCGGCATACTTCAGGATCTGCTGAGCGAGAAGAAGGCTGTAGAAGGCCTGCTTGACCTGAAAGATGATATCCAGCTTCAGGAGTTCGGTGTCCGTTTGGATTTCCAACGATTCCTGGGTGGCGATTTTCCCCCTCGTCGACCTCTTGCCGGGAAAATCAATGCTTTGGCTCAAGCCGAAATAGGTTTCCTCCGATCCCCTAAAATCGAAAAGCTTCGGCTGCAGGTCGGAGTCGAAATCGAGGCTGGGCTGATAGAAAGCCTTGGCCTGCTGGATCCGGGCCAACGATGCCTGGTAAAGCTGGTGGGACGACTGGAGGAGGGGATTTTGCTCGAGGGCAACAGCGATACACTGCTCCAGGGTGAGCGTCTCGGCAGCCGGCGGCGAGTGCACCGGTCCGGCCGGACACAAGCAGGACATCCAGAGAACGGAAAGGGCCACGCTGATCATGGCATTCATTGCCTCCTCAATAGAGTTAGGGAAGGGACTCTAAAAGACAGAGTTTAGGTGAGGAAGGCGCTAGGCGGGCGGCGGAGAACGAGATACGAGGTCGAAGAAGATGGCCGGGCTTTCGAGGTGAGATTCCCAGACGGGCAGAATCTCGACGAGCAAGAGCTGGGGCAGAATAATGGTCAGGCCCAAGCCGACGGCCAAAGAGGTTGTTTGGAAATGACAGGCCGGACAGGAACTATCCGGACGCAAGCCTTTTTCGGTGTGAAAAAAATGGACGAACAGGGTGGCAAAGAGGAAGATGGCGAAAACGCCCAGAAAAAGAAGGCCGCGTCTTCTTCGGCTCATTGTTAAGTCGGATTGTAGAACAAGTCTCGTCGAAAAATCAAGCAAAAGATCAGGAAGACGGCCAAAAAAGGGATTACCCATTTGCTGCGGAATCTTCTATAATCACACCCGGAGGAAAAAAGAGAATGGCCAATATAGAGAAAACCATGAAAACCATCGGCCTCGTCGGCGGGATGAGCTGGGAGTCGACCCTCGAATACTACCGGGTTATGAACCAATACACCAAAGAACGGCTGGGCGGGTTCCATTCGGCCAAGATCGTCCTGTACTCCGTGGACTTTGCCGAGGTCGAATCCCGGCAACACGAAGGACGATGGGATGATTTGACCCGGCTGATGATCCACGCCGCTCAGAGAGTGGAACGGGCCGGAGCGGAGCTTCTCGTTATCTGCACCAACACCATGCATAAGATGGCCGACGATGTTCAAAGGCAGATCCGGATCCCCATCCTCCACATCGTGGATGTCACGGCCGCAGAGATCATAAGACGCTCCATGCGAAAGGTGGGACTTCTGGGCACCCGGTTCACTATGGAGCAGGATTTCTACAAACAGAGACTGATTCGGGACCATGGACTCGAGGTTATCATCCCCGACGAAAAGGAGAGGGAGGACATCCACAACATCCTCTACAACGAACTCTGCCTGGGAGAGATCAAGGAGCCGTCGAAGCGGACCTTCCGGGCGATCATCGCCGGCCTCGAGTCTCGAGGCGCTCAGGGCATCATCCTGGGCTGCACCGAGATCCCATTATTGGTGAGCCAGGAAGACTATAAAATTCCGCTCTTCGACACGACCACCCTGCATGCCCGGGCAGCCGTGGATTTTGCCCTGGAATAGCCGGGCGACGTCCCCCAGTGTCAGGGTAAAAAACAGCCCTTGAAAAATGCCGGCATTATCTTCAAAATAGGTTTTCCCGGAAAACTTAGATGGATGGTCGCTAGAGCAGGAGCGCACGTGGTTGAGTGAGTTTCTGGAATTCCGCAACGTTTCCAAGCGCTTCGGAACCATCCAGGCCGTGGACGGCGTTTCCCTGGGGATAAAAAAGGGGGAATTCTTCTCTCTCCTCGGGCCGAGCGGCTGCGGGAAGACGACTATGCTCCGGCTTGCCGCCGGGTTTGAGCATCCCGACGCCGGCCGCGTCATCCTGGACGGCCAGGACATCACTGACCTCCCCCCCAACAAACGCAAGGTCAACACGATCTTTCAGAGCTACGCCCTTTTTCCCCATCTGACTGTCGGGGAGAACATCGCCTTCGGGCTCCGGGTCGCCAAGAGGACAAAGCGGGATATCGAGACGGAAGTCGAGGCCATGCTGCGCCTGATCCGGATGGGCGACCAGGCCCACAAGAAACCGGGCCAGCTCTCCGGGGGTCAGAAGCAGCGCGTGGCCATCGCCCGGGCTCTGATCAACAAGCCTCAGGTCCTCCTCCTCGATGAGCCCTTGGCCGCTCTCGACCTCAAGCTGCGGCAGCGCATGCTGATCGAGCTCGACATGATCCATGACCAGGTGGGGATCACCTTTCTCTATGTCACCCACGACCAGGGAGAGGCCATGAGCCTCAGCGACCGCATCGCCGTTATGGACTCCGGCCGGATCGAACAGGTAGGCTCCCCCGCCGAGATCTACGAGACTCCGCGGACGAGCTTCGTCGCCGCCTTTATCGGCGACACCAACTTTCTCGAAGGCGAAGTGACCGGCCTCGTCGAGAGCGAGTACTGCCAGGTCAAGATCGCGGACATCCCCGGCCTCATCTGCTTCAACGACAAGTCTATGAAGCCGGGAAACCCCGTCTATCTGAGCATCCGCCCAGAGAAGATCCACATCTCGCGCGACCGGCCGGAGGAATCCCCTCTGCGGAACATCGTGCCGGCCGTCGTCGAAGACATGATCTACCTGGGCTCGACGACCAAGTACTGGGTGCGGACGCACGGCCTAAGGGTCCAGATTTTGCGCCAGCACTTCCGCTTTTTCCTGGACGAAAAGCCGATCCGGTGGAACGACGATGTCTGGATCTGGTGGCACGGCGATGACGGCTTCATGCTCGACCGCTACCGCGCCGTGGACGAGCATCTCGTCGCCCTTCCCCCGCGAAAAGTCGGCGAGCCGGAGGACAACAACGAAAAGTCCTGAGGGACTGAAACGATGAGGAGGGAATCGCGCCAGAAAATCCGGGAGACCTTGGTTTCCTTCCCCTCTCTCTTCTGGCTCTCCTTGTTTTTCATCATCCCCACGCTCTTCGTGTTCGCCATCGCCTTGAAGCCGGCCAATCCCTACGGCGGCATCGGTTCGGGCTGGACGTGGGACAATCTTCGATCTCTGGTTAACCCGAATTATCTCGCCGTGGCCTGGCGGACGCTCTGGATCAGCGTCTTCTCCGCCGCCGTCTGCCTCGTCCTGGCGACACCCATCGGCTATTACCTGGCCCGGGTGACGGCCAGATGGAAGGGCTTCTTCCTCATGCTTATCATCGTCCCTTTCTGGACGAATTTCCTGATCCGGATCTTCGCCTGGAAGGTCCTCCTCCATCCAGAGGGTGCGATCAAAAAGGTCCTCGCTTTCTCCGGCCTCATCGGCCCCCAGACATCGCTTCTCTACAATGCCGGGGCCGTCGTCCTCGTCACCGTATACACTTTCCTGCCGTTCACCATCCTGCCGATCTATGCCGCCGCGGAGAAGTTCGATTTCCAGCTCCTCGAGGCGGCCCGGGACCTGGGGGCCAGACGTTTCCAGGCCTTTGCCAGGGTCTTCCTCCCCGGGATCCGCCGGGGGCTGGTCACCGCCGTCCTGTTCGTCTTTATCCCCGCGCTGGGTTCCTATGTCATCCCCGATATCGTGGGAGGGCCGAGCGGCGAGATGATCGGCAACAAGATCGCCCAGCGGGTCTTTGTGGACCGCAACCTTCCCCAGGCCGGCGCGCTCTCCGTCGTCCTGATCCTCTCGGTCCTGGCCCCACTGGTGACCGTCCTGGTCTTACAGCGGAAGAGAGAGAAGCCGGAGTCCCTGCTCTAGGTGAACAGATGAGGCGCAGCCGTTTTCCATTTTTCGTGACCATGGCCGTGCTCTTCTTTTTTTATCTCCCCATCATCATCCTGATCGTGAATTCTTTCAACGCGTCCCGGTTCGAAAGCGGCTGGCAGGGGTTCTCCCTGATGTGGTACAAGCGCCTCTTCCACGAGCCGGAGATCTGGCGCGCGGCCAAGAACTCCCTGCTCATTGCGGCCGCAGCCACGGCCGTGTCCCTCGTCATCGGGACGACCGCCGCCATCGCCCTCCACCGCTTCGCC
>Ga0315277_10001685_pt1 | contig 31721 bp, 24 predicted proteins | sample YL17G05_15_MG_FD_203695 | JGI IMG/M metagenome (GOLD analysis project Ga0315277, IMG submission 203695) | Sediment microbial communities from Yellowstone Lake, YNP, Wyoming, USA - YL17G05_15 | ecosystem: Environmental > Aquatic > Freshwater > Lake > Sediment | place: USA: Wyoming | collected...
CTCGAAGTCCAGCAGGCGGCGAAGAAGGCCGGCAAGATCCGCTTCACGGGCGTCAGCGCGCATTTCAACATGCCCGACATGCTTGCCTACCTGGTCAAGCGCGGGCGGACGGATGTGACGCTCGCCAGCTATAACTTCACCATGAAGCCCGGCCTGACCGACGCGATCCAGGCTGCGCGCCGGGCTGGTATGGGCGTTGTGGCGATGAAGGTACTGGCCGGCGGCTTCAGCAGGATCCAGCGTGGCGACCGGCTGTACGGCGTGAATCCCGACGCATTAAAAAGCACGCTGAAGCGGGAAGGGGCGATGCTTGCTGCCATCAAGTGGGTGTTGAAGAACCGCTCGGTGGATACCGCCATTGTCTGCATGACCGACTTCGATCAGCTCGATGAGAATCTCCGAGCTTTATCGGAGCCTTTCCGCGATAGCGACGAGAAGTTGCTCGCCGGCCAACTGGCGTACATCAGCCCGCTTTACTGCCGCATGTGCGGAAGCTGCAAGGGAGTGTGCGAGAAGGGCGTGCCGGTGGCTGACACGTTGCGTTTCCTGAGCTATGCGGAGGGTTATGGCCAGTTCGCCATGGCCCGGGAGAAATTCCTGGAACTGCCCGAGCATGTCCGGCAGATCCAATGTCGCCATTGCAGCTCCTGCTCGGTGAACTGTCCCAATGGAGTCCAGGTCCGGAAGCGGCTGATGCGCGCCCAGGCGCTCCTTGCCTGACGCGCATCCCTATCCTTGCACTTTCCAGCGGCCGCATCGAACCCGGACAGGTCAGCCTGTCCGACCCGGAAGATCTTCTTCCGGTCTGAGATAAAAAGCCTTAACATGTTCGAAACCTTGATATGCGCAGCTGAAATCCAGGCGATGGGGGTATGCACATGACTCCAGTAATTAGCAATGTTACGACCCCAACCTGGGCTGAAAAGAATCCTTGGCGATTCTTGGCGTCTTTGAGCCTTTGCGGTGGTTTTTTTATAACCGCACCACAAAGACGCAAAGGCGCGAAGATTCGCAAAGGCTCATCTGGCTCAGACCGGACCGTTCAGGCAGTCCTTACTGGAGTCAAATGCATAGCCCCACCAGGGGAAATAGGTGCTGGGTAATGAACATTTCTGAGATTTTCATCCGGCGTCCAGTCATGACCACGCTCGTCATGCTGGGAATCGTCATTTTTGGAGTGGTCGGGTATCGCACGCTGCCGGTGAGCGATCTTCCCAACGTGGACTTTCCGACGATACAGGTAATGGCGAGTCTTCCGGGTGCGGGTCCCGAAATGATGGCCGCCTCGGTGGCGACGCCACTCGAGCGGCAATTTTCGACCATTCCGGGCGTCGATTCGATGACCTCTTCGAGCTCCCTCGGGTTCACCAACGTCACGTTGCAGTTCACGCTGGATCGCAACCTCGACGCTGCGGCGCAAGACGTACAAACCGCCATCGCCGTAGCTCAGAGGCGGCTGCCGCCCGGGATGCCCAGCCCACCGTTTTTACGCAAGGTCAACCCGGCTGATCAGGCGATCCTGATGATTTCACTCAACTCGGAAACCCTTCCGCTTTCCACTGTCGACAAGTACGCCGAGAACATGATCGCGCAACGCATCTCGATGCTCTCCGGTGTGGCTCAAGTGAACGTTTACGGCGCTATGAAATACGCCGTGCGCGCGCAGGTCGACCCGACCATTATGGCCGCGCGCGGCATCGCCCTCAGCGACGTGGAGGCAGCCATCAACGCGCACAATGTCAACATGCCGAGCGGCACCCTCTGGGGGCCAAGGCAAGCCTACACCGTCCAGGCCAGCGGGCAGCTCACTAACGCAGAGGGGTACAATTCGCTGATTGTATGCTATCGCAACGGTGCCCCCGTGTATTTGCGAGAGTTGGGGCGCGTCATCGACAGTGTGGAGAATGACAAGTCGGCCGCGTGGTTCAACGACGCGCGCTCGATCACCCTTGCCATCCAGCGGCAGCCGGGCACCAATACGGTGGAGGTTGTCGACTCAATCAAGAAACTGCTGCCCACCTTCAGCAGTTTCCTGCCGCCTTCCGTCAAAATGGACATCCTTATCGACCGTTCGGAATCGATTCGCGATTCGGTTAACGATGTCAAGTTGACCCTGCTTCTGACGGTGGTACTTGTGGTGCTGGTGATTTTTCTTTTCCTGCGGAACGTCTCCGCCACCTTGATCCCCAGTCTGGCTCTGCCCATGTCGATCATCGGCACGTTTTCCGCCATGGCGCTGCTGGGTTATACGCTGGATAACCTTTCGCTGATGGCGCTCACGCTCTCGGTGGCGTTCGTAGTAGATGACGCCATCGTCATGCTGGAAAACATCGTCCGCCACATGGAGATGGGAAAAGAAAAAATGAGGGCGGCCCTCGACGGGGCCAAGGAAATCGGTTTCACGATTATTTCCATGACGCTTTCCCTGGCCGCCGTGTTCATCCCGGTGCTGTTCATGTCCGGGATTATGGGCAGGCTGTTCCACGAGTTTGCCGTTGTGATCAGTGTGGCCATCCTGATTTCCGGTTTCGTAGCGCTCAGCCTCACTCCGATGCTCGGAAGCCGCATTCTGAAGCCGGAGCACGAGAACGCAAATGTCTTTAGCCGCATCACCGAGCGCGGCTTTTTGGCCATGCGCGATGCGTATGACTGGACTCTCCGAGGAGTGCTGCGCCATCGTTTTCTCACGTTACTTACAGCGGTCGGAACGCTCGTGGCCACGATTTACCTGTACGGTTATGTGCCGAAAGGATTCATACCCAGCCAGGACACCGGGATTCTCTCAGGATCCACCGAGGGTCCGCAGGATATCTCATTTGACGGCATGGTCAAGCTGCAGAAGCAAGTGGCCGATGTCCTCCGTGCCAGCCCCTACATGGATGGATTTATCTCCAATGTTCCGAGCGGAAACGCGGGGCGCTTCAACATCCGGCTGAAGCCGCGCGCTGAGCGGAAGTTGACCCCGGAACAGGTCATCGAGAGCCTGCGGCCGCAGTTGAACGCCCTTCCGTCAATTCGGACCTATCTGCAGAATCCGCCTCTGGTTCGGATCGGCGGCATGATGACCAGGAACCTCTATCAGTACACGTTGCAGGGCCCCGATATCGGCGAATTGTACAGGGTGGGCGCCGACTTCGAAAAACGCATGCGCACCATTCCGGGGCTGGTGGATGTAACGAGCGACCTCCAGCTCAACAACCCGCAGGTGACGGTGAACATTGACCGCGACGTTGCCTCCTCGTTAAATGTCACCGCCGACACGATCGAAAACACGCTCTACGACGCATACGGCTCGCGCCAGGTCTCGACCATCTATACCTCAAGCGACGACTACTATGTCATTCTCGAGGTTCTGCCGCAGTACCAAAGGGATCCGAACGCCCTGGGTCTGCTTTACGTCAAGTCGTCGGCCGGGAAACTGGTGCCTCTGAACGAGGTCGCCACTCTTAAAACGGGAATCGGGCCACTGACAGTGGCACACTACGGTCAATTGCCGGCAGTCACCGTCTCGTTCAATCTGCAATCCGGGGTTTCGCTCGGCCAGGCTGTCGATGCGATTCAACAGGCCGCCCGCGAAAACCTCCCGGCCAGCATCAGCACCACGTTCCTGGGCACAGCTGCGGCCTACCAGTCGTCGTTGCAGGGCATGGGCGTGTTGCTCTTTATGGCCATCCTGGTGATCTACTTGGTGCTGGGCATTCTGTATGAAAGCTTTATCCACCCGGTCACCATTCTTTCAGGCCTGCCTTCGGCGGGCTTGGGAGCACTGGCCACGCTGCTGGTATTCAAGCAGGAGCTGAACATTTATTCCTTCGTCGGCATTATCATGCTGATCGGAATCGTGCAGAAGAACGCGATCATGATGATCGATTTTGCGCTGGAAGCGCAGCGGGAACGCGGCAGTTCCCCGGCCGAAGCGATTTACCGGGCATGCTTGGTGCGCTTCCGCCCAATCATGATGACCACGATGGCGGCTCTCGTGGGCACGCTGCCGATTGCCCTGGGCGTCGGTGCCGGCTCGGAAGCGCGGCGGCCACTCGGCTTGGCAGTGGAAGGAGGCCTGGTGGTTTCCCAATTGCTCACTCTATACATTACGCCTGTGATTTACGTTTACCTGGAGCGGGCGCGCAATCTCGTGGGCAACTTCCGGGGCGGCCGCAAAGCAGTCTCGCTCGCGCCCGAGGTCGTCGGAGCCAGAGACTAACCGGCTGTTCTGATACTGCGTCGCCTGATATGTGCACAATCCCACATATCGGTTTTTGGGGGTATGCACATGACTCCAGTAACTACCGATGTTACGAGCCCAGCCATGGGCTGATAGGAACCCTTGGTGATTCTTGGCGTCTTTGCGTCTTTGCGGTGGCTTTTAATAACCCCACCGCAAAGACGCAAAGACGTGAAGACTCGCAAAGGCTCGTCTGGCTCAGACCAGACCGTTCAGGCGGTCCTTGCTTGAATCAAATGCATAGCCCCATCGGTTTTTTTCGACATCATCTGCGGAGCGTCGCCATGAAACGAATACCAGCGGTCTTCTTGATTCTGCTTCCGTTCCTTGCTACGCAGTTGCAGGCTGCGGACGCGCGCGAATTCACCTTCGAGCGGACGCAGTCGCTCTCGGAGTGGAAGATACCGGTTGCCGGAATCGTCCCTGCGCTTCCGGCCGACTGGCCCGACGGCAGCCACCTCGTCCTCGAGATGCGCGCCTCTTCAGCACAGCGATTCAACCTGCGCGTCTACACGGGAGAGGGATACAGCCGCCTGCTGCTCCACCCATACCCCGGAGTCTGGATCCGCGCCGCCATCCCTGTGGCTATGATCGCGCAGCCGCCGAGCACGGGTTTTGATATGGCGGCGGTCGGCAATCGGTCGCGTACGGGCTACTTCGTGGGGCTCTGGGGACCATTCCGGCCGATGCGCGGCGTCCAGGCGGTCGCCTTCGCCATGGAACACCCCGTCGGAGCGCCCAAGCTTGAAATCCGTTCGATCCGGATCATGAGCGATTCTCCCGGAGACGCCGTGCTGGATTCGGGACCGGTGGTCGATGAATTCGGCCAGTGCATCCGCGAGACCTGGCCGGGGAAAGCGAAGGATCTCGCTTCTCTCAGGCAGGACTGGGAAAAGGAAGACCGGATGCCTGCAGCGGCTGACCTCGGCTATTGCGCCCACGGCGGCTACGGCTACAGTAGCATCAAGTCCCAGGCAACTGGTTTCTTCCGCTGCGAGAAGATCGAGGGCAGGTGGTGGTTCATCGATCCCGACGGCCATCTCTTCCTCTCGGCCGGATCCGACGTCATAACTCCATGGATGGAAACTCGTACCGACAGCCGCAGCTTGCTGTTCCAGGCAATGCCCCCGGCGGAGCTTCAGTCCGGCCGCCGCCGGGAACGGGACGCCGGTGCCTCATTCTTCACGTGGAACCTCTTCCGGCGCTACGGAAGCGACTGGCTGCCGAAATGGGTTGACCGCACGATCCAGCGGATGGAAGCCTGGGGACTGAACACCGTGGCCAACTGGTCTCACAATGCGCTCTGGGATTCGAAGAAAAAGGCGTACACGATCCCCCTCGGCCGATGGGAGACGGCCGTCAACTACCTGGGCCTGCCTGACGTCTACTCGGACGAATTCCTGCGCAACGTCGACGAGTCTGCCCGGCGCCAGTGTGCGCCGCGCAAGGACGATCCGTGGCTCCTCGGCTACTTTCTCGCCAACGAGCCGCCGTTCCCCCAGAAGGAACAGCAAGCCGCCCAGCTCATCCTGGGCGGCTCGGACACGGCCACGCAGCGTGAGTTGAAGCGCTGGCTGGCCGGAGGGGACACGCCGGAGCGGCGAAAGGAGTTCATCGGCCGCGCGCTTGAACGCTACATCCAGGTCACGAGCGACGCCGTCCGGAAGTATGACCCGAATCATCTCAACCTAGGGATGCGCTCCGGCGGCCGTCCAAGCGACGCCGAGATCCGCGCCGCGCGCGCTTTCGATGTCTACAGCGTGAATATCTATGATTACGAGGTGAAGGCCGATCGCGTTCGCCGCATCGCGGATCTCACCGGAAAGCCCATCCTCATCGGGGAATTTCATTTCGGGACGCCGGGGCGCGGTCTGGCCGCGAGCCTCGTGCAGGTCCGTGACCAGGTGGAACGTGGAGTTGCCTATCGATACTATGTCGAGAACGCCTTTGCCATGCCTGAGGTGATCGGGACGCACTGGTTTCAGTGGGCCGACCAGCCGTCCACCGGGCGCTTCGACGGCGAAAACTACAACATTGGCCTCGTCGACGTGACCGATCGCCCGTACCCGGAACTGATCGAAGCTCTCAAGGCCACACATCGGCGGTTGTGGCGTGTCCATCTTGGGGGGGAGAAGCCGTTCAGTCAGCGTGCATCCGCAAACTGAGACATCACGGCATCCCTGCGACTCAGCAGCTCGATGAAAGATTAGGGGAGCATGATGATGAACAGGCTGAAACGACGAACGGCCTACAGCACGGTGCACTGGGTCCTGGTTCTGTTCCTGGCTTTGGCGCTCCACGCCGTGCTCGGGAACCTCGCGGCGCAGCAGGCACCACGGCCAGAGGGCGACTACGTCCGCACAAACTTCACCAAGTACGAGTATCGTATTCAAATGCGTGACGGCGCGCGCCTGTTTACCTCGGTTTATGTTCCGAAGGCCTGCGAAACGCCATGTCCGATCCTGCTCAACCGGACCCCCTACTCCGTGGCTCCATACGGCGTGGACCGGTATCGGACGAGCATCGGGCCTTCGGAACAGGTCATGAAGGACGGCTATATCATCGTCTATCAGGACGTCCGCGGCCGCTACATGTCGGATGGGACCTGGATCGAAGTGCGCCCCCACAATCCGGACAAGAAGTCGAAGACCGACACGGATGAAAGCACCGACACCTGGGACACCATCGACTGGCTGGTCAAGAACATCCCGTGTAACAATGGGCGTGTTGGCATGTGGGGCGTCTCCTATCCCGGCTTCTACGTTTCGGCCGGAATGATCGATGTCCATCCGGCGTTGAAGGCAGCCTCGCCGCAGGCCCCGGTCACCGATTACTACTTCGGGGACGACTCGTTCCACAACGGCGCCTTCATGCTCGCCGCAAACTTCGGCTTCTACGCTGTGTTCAAGGCCCGTGAGGGCGGCCCGAAGCCGCCGCCGAATACATTTGTCCCCTACGACTACGGCACGCCGGACGGGTACGAGTTCTTCCTCAACCTCGGCCCGCTCTGGGCCGGCGCGGAACGCACCGGGATCAACGCGAACCCGCACTGGCGCATCAACCTTGAGCACACCTCGTACGATGACTTCTGGAAGGCGCGCTCGATATGGCGCTACTTCCGGAACCTCCCCCCGGCGGTGCTTACGGTCGGCGGGTGGTTCGACGCGGAGGACTTGATGGGTCCGCTGCGCACATACCGGCAGATCCGGAAAGAGAGCCCGGGCACGCACAATCATCTGGTTATGGGCCCCTGGACACACGGTGGCTGGTCGCGCGGCGACGGAAACAGGGTCGGAAACGTCGATTTTGGCCAGAAGACCGGCGAGTATTACCGCGACAAGGTCGAGCAGGCCTTCTTCACTGAGCACCTGAAGGGCAAAAAAATTCGCGATTTGCCGTCGGCAACCATGTTCGAGACAGGCACCAACCGCTGGCGTTCTTTCGATGTCTGGCCGCCGGCGAACCTGACGCCGCAGAGGCTTTACCTCCGGGTCAACGGCACGCTTGATCCCGAGCCGCCGTCTGACGCTGATGCCTACGACCAGTACATCAGCGATCCGAACCGTCCGGTCCCATACGTCGGCCACGTGCAGATGGGGATGCAGGGGGACTACATGACGGAAGATCAGCGATTCGCGGCGCGGCGGCCGGACGTTCTCGTCTACGCGACGCCCGTGCTCGAAGAGGACCTGACTGTACTCGGCCCGATTCGGGCGTCGCTGCATGTGTCAACGAGCGGAACCGACTCGGACTTTGTCGTGAAAGTCATCGACGTCTATCCGAACGACTTCCCGACCCCGGAGTGGACCGGCCCGCAGCCTCCGCCGGCCAACCGCGTCCGGATGGGGGGATACCAGCAGCTCGTGCGCGGCGAGCCGTTTCGCGGGAAGTTCCGCAAGTCGTTCGAGAAACCGATGCCGTTCAAGCCAGGCGAGCCGGATGTGATCGAGTTCGAGCTGGGAGACGTGGCGCATACATTCAGGCGAGGACATCGCGTCATGGTCCACGTGCAGAGCTCCTGGTTCCCGCTGGCCGACCGCAATCCGCAGACGTTTGCCGACATTCCGCGTGCTAAGGCGGAGGATTTCAGGACGGCGACGCAGCGCGTCTACCGCTCCAGGACGCGACCGTCGAGCATCACCCTCCCCGTTGAGGAGCGGTAGTCGTGGAATGAGATTCTCAGCTCTGACTTGAAGCGCTTTCAGGTCGAACGACGACCGCCGTTCCGTAGCAAAGCACCTCGGAAACCCCATCCATCACCTCTGTCGCATCGTAGCGTACTCCGATGACTGCATTTGCGCCCATGGTGGCTGCATGGCTCAGCATCATATCGAATGCTTCGGATCGGGTGCGCTCGCATAATTCGGAGAACAGAGTAATGTTTCCGCCGACCAACGTCTCCAGCGCGGCTCCGATGGTGCCGAAAATGGAACGTGATCGGACTGTGATCCCGCGGACAACCCCGAGAGTCTCCACTATCCGGTACCCGTCGAGAGTAAAGGCCGTGGTGGTCATGCTGTGCATCCCAGTCGGCCTTTGGGCTACAGCTCTCTGTTCAGGTGTCATCCCGTCGAAGCATTCCCGGTAGATTTCCGGCGCTGAGAAGTAGTATTCCGAGGGGTATTCCTTGCTGCAGACTTTACATTGCATGTTTTGTCTCCGGATTGTCTGTGCCGCACTTTGTTCACATCACCCTTTCCTCAATTCGAGGATCCTTCACTATCCAGACTGTAGTTACCTCTTCGAGCGGCATTTATTCGTTCTGTCGTTGATGGTTCCGAGGTCTGAGGAAATCGATGGTTACAAATCCTTCGGCCTGATGCAAGACCGCCTCGGTTGCATAAATGCAGATACTCTTATTCGTATCTCAGGGCCACCATCGGGTCCACGCGCGTTGCGCGGCGCGCAGGGATATAACACGCAGTGAGCGCGACAAAGGCAAGCAAAATCACCACCGCCGCGAACGTCAGGAAATCGTTCGCGCCGACCCCAAATAGGAGAATGCGGATCAGCCGAGTCAGCGCGAGTGCAGCGGCGATTCCAACGCTCACTCCGATCACGGTCAGTCTCGATCCATATCCCAACACGAGTCGCAAGACATCGTTTCGCTGAGCGCCGAGCGCCATGCGAATGCCCATCTCGTGTGTCCTCTGCGTTACCAGATACGCCATCACGCTGTAAAGGCCGACCGCAGCGAGTAAGACCGCGAGCGCCGCAAAAACGCTCAGTAGAAACGTCTGGAGGCTCGTGTCCTGCATTGCGTCGGAGATGACATCATTCATCGTCCGCGGCCTGAGCACGGCGAGACTGCTGTCGAGTGCATTGACGTGTTTGCGAATCGTACCCAACATGCTCATTGGAGCAGCGCTTGTCTTGACCACCAGGCGCCAGATCCCCTCAGCGTAATCGAGCGCGCCTGTGAGCGGAAAATAGGCTTGTGGGACAACCTCTTCACGGATTCCCCGTACCTTAACGTCTCCAACCACTCCGATGACTTTGACCGGCAGAAGACCGCCAATCGTGAAGACCTTCCCGATCGGATCCTGATTGGGCCAGAGCAACCGTGCCATAGTGCGGTTGATGACAGCCACCCACGAAAGGTCCTTCGGCAGCTCCTTTGGGGGATTTGGAGCGGAAAAAAGCGCGTTGATCTTTAGGTTTACGTTTGCCACACGATCAACGTCCTGTGGAGTGAAATTCTGACCTTGCAGAAACGAAATGCCGAAGGCGCGGAAGTAATTCTGAGTGATGTAGTTCCATTCGAAAAGCTGATTCTTGATTGCGGCATCATCCCGGCCGGGAACGGTGATGTAACCGTTGCTGCCGCCTTCAAGCGGAATTTGCGTCGAGACCGAAGCTGCCTGGATGCCTGGGGTGCGCTGGATTCGGTCGAGAAGCTGGTCAAAGAATTCACGGCGCGCTGTGAGAGTGGTGTATGTTTTACCAGGGAGATTGATTCCCATTGTCAGCACGTTCTGCGACTGCACGCCGGTCTCGGCATTGCGCATAAGGGCGAAACTGCGCAGCAGCAGCCCGGCTCCGACGAGCAGCGCGAGCGATACTGCAATTTCACCCACGACAAGCGCATCGCGCAACAGCCGGCGCGAGCCGGCAGGGCCTGCTGCAGCCTGTGCACTCGATTTCAACTCTTCGTTCAAGTTCAACTTCAGCGCCTGCAGTGCCGGGGCAAGGCCAAAGAGAATTCCGACGAAAATGCCGGCAGCGATTGTAAAGAGGAGGACCGTGACGTCGATCTGCACGGCATTCTGGCGTGGAATCGGCAACGTCTTCGCCGACTGCAGGAGGTTGACACACCACCAGGCGGCCAGGAGCCCAAGCCCCGTACCCGAAAGGGCGAGTAGAACGCTTTCCGTGAGCAACTGCCGCACAACGCGCCAGCGGCCTGCGCCCAATGCGGCGCGCACGGCAAGCTCGCGCCGGCGCCCGGTGGCTCGAGAGAGCAACAGATTGGCAATATTTGCGCACGCAACAAGGAGTACAAGAGCAACAGCGCCCAGCAGGATCAGAAGCTGTTCGCGCGAGGACCTCGTGATTTGCTCTTTCATCGAGATGACGGCCGCGCCGACTTTTTCGTTCGAGTCCGGATATTGCTGTTCGAGATGCTTAGCAATGACAGTGAGATCTGCCTGAGCCTGGCTGACACTGACGCCGGGCTTAAGACGTCCGAGAGCACGATAGCTGTGCGAGCCACGGCTCCCGAGATTCTTCGGAGACATGTCGATGGGCGCCCAGATATCCGTGGCCGGCGGGTAATTGAACCAGCGCGGCATCACGCCGATGACCGAGTAAGTTTCGGAGCTCAGCTCGACAGGTTTTCCGATCACGCCGAGATCGCCTCCGAAGTGCCGCTGCCAGAATCCGTAGCTCAAGATCGCGACGTGGTTCTTTCCCTCTTGATCCTCGCCTGCTGCGAATGTACGGCCGAGTTTGGGTTGGACGCCGAGCACAGAGAAAAAGTTCGCCTGGGCGCTGATCACCAACGCTGATTCAGGCTCACCTGCGCCACTTGCGTTGAAGCCGCGTCCCCATGTGTACAGGCTTGTCGCTTCCAGAGTATGGTTCTGCGCCTGCCAGTCGAGATAATCCGGCCCTGCAAAGGGGTACGTTCCCGGTGCAGCTTCCGTCTCCCAGAGTTGGACCAGGCGATCCGGATCGCGGAACGGGAGTGGACGCAACAAGACGGAGTTGATGACGGAGAAGATGGCAGTGTTGGCGCCGATGCCCAGGGCGAGCGTCAATACGGCGATAGCTGTGAAGGACGGCGATTTCACGAACATCCGAACAGAGTACTTTACGTCCTGCAAAAATGATTCCATGGCGCAGCCTCCATCAGGGTATAGGAATCCAGTCCAGACACTCCAGGCTTTCCCGTTTGTGCTTACGCAAAAATGAGACGAAATGTTCCCACTCGCAACAAGTAGATGAGAAGATCGGTCTCTTGATGCACTCCCTGATAAGTATTGATATCGGCACATATTATCAGCGAAGCGCTTTAACGGTTAGAGGGGGATTGCTCTGTGGCTGTTGGAACTATCACTCAGACCACGAATCGAATCAGGGCCTCTCGCCGCTGGTACGGTCTTCAGCAGTCGTCTGCTGATCAGTCCCGATGCAAGAAGTCCATTTAAGCGAACGCGACCGAGTCGCTGATGGGTGTTGATGAAAGGCGGTTTTTGGGTTCTTTGAGGGCTTCCGGATTTTCTGCAGACGATTGATATGAAAGTGGTACGCCTGGCGCGGTTCGAACGCGCGACCTTCGGTTCCGGAGACCGACGCTCTAGTCCATCTGAGCTACAGGCGCACGCTATGTTTGCAGGACTTTAGCGGGAGTAAAGGATAGCACCTCACCCCCCGTGGTGTCCATATGGTGTCCATCACATAGTAGAGCAACCGCTCTCCGGCGCTCCTTGGCGCCGGGATGGGAGTAGCGCATGGTCATTTCCACCGAAGAATGTCCCATGAGCTCTTTAATCGTCGCGATGCCAACACCGCAGGCGTCGAGCCGCGTCCCGAAGGTATGGCGCAGGTCGTGATAGCGGCAGTGAGCTATCCCCGAGCGCCTAACAGCGGCACGGAACGCCGTTTTCACAGCAAAGATCGGCTTTCCGGTCATCGGGTTGAAGAAGAGATAGCCATCACCATGATACCGATGATGCTCCTGCAGAGCGGCCTTCAGACGGGCGTTGATTTCCACCTGAAGCCACCGACCCCCTTTGCGCTCGACCGTCAGCACGTCGTTGACAAGATCGACATACCTCGAATGCAAGCTCAAAGCCTCATGAAGACGCAGGCCCGCGTTGGTCGCAAGCAGGATCGCCAGCCGAAGATGCGGAGCGGAAGACTGGAGAAGCCGTTCTTCCTCCTCGTCACTCAAAACGCGCTCGGGTGGACGAGGCTCCTTAAGGAACTTGACGCCGTGCACCGGATTCGCCTCCGCCTTCCCCCACTCGACAGCCTTGTTGAACATGTGCTTCAGCACTGCCAGCTCCCGATTGATCGTAGCGTTTGCGACCGGTCCATGCCGGTATGTGACCGATTGCCGCCTTTGGTGAATGTACTTCTCCACATGGAAAGGCCGCACCTGGTCTAACCGATAGCGCCCGAAGAACGGCACTAGATGCAGCAGCCTGGTTGAATCGGCTGCGGCAGACCGCGACGATTTGTGTGCCCGCGAATAGTCCAGAAACTCAGCCGCGAACGCCTGAAATGGAGGGCTTGAGATCTCGCGTTTCAGGTGATACCGCCCCTGAACAACGTCGCCCCGCCGGGATTTCAGCGCGTTTTCGGCATCGCGTCTGGAGACGCGGCCCACACACTCCCGAACCCGTTTCCCGTCCACGTAGAAATCGATGAAATACTTTCCACGCTTCAGGAAGATGCCCATCGCCAGTCTCACCCCCTTTCCGGGCGAGTCTGGGTTCGGCCAGCCGGGATGCTACTAAAGTCGCCGCGCCGGCGCAACCGCAAAAACTCGTCGAAGTCACCCGGATCGACACGAACAAATTTGCCGACTTTGACGTGAGGGAGGACGCGCCGAAAGATCCAACCGTAGACTGTTGAGCGGTTCACCTGGAGGCACGCGGCCACGTCGGCCACCGTCAAATATGGACGCGATAATTCAGCCATGGGCTATCCTTTGCTTTGCGCCAGATCGGCCCCACGCAGAGCCAGGAGGCACTCTTCAAGACCGCCGCGCCTCTCAGACCATGCAAGGGAAGCCGCCTCGTAGCACTGCGCACTAGATAAGCGGTCGCAGTGCGACTCATATGTAGCCAGCACATCCACGCGAGCAGCGAACCAGATCCCGCAATAATCGCAGCGAACCCTCATAACGCCTCCACACTAGCCACCGCCAAAAAAAGCGATTTCCGGGATACATCGTAAGGCCCCCCTGGAGATCGCCCGTCCTGCACCGCTATAGCGCGATTTTTTCGAGGGACCGAAGAAAAGTCCTATTTCCTTCACCTCTGCCTGTACCCGTCGCGCACCTCTCACCAAGGCGGAGGCAGATCCGCTATCAGTGGGTTTAAGAAATCCAAGACCCCAGCCCATCCCGACCGTTCTGCGACCTCCAGCAGCGCGCACTGAGCCCCCGCCTGGACGACGCGAAGCCATATAGCGAAAGAAAGGTTGCCCAGTTTTCGACAGGAATCCTCTTCTTCAGCTGCAAGCTCAAGATCCGTCTTCTCCCGAGCAAGACCAGCCCAATCTCGAAGGCCGTCGCTCCAAACAAGCTGACGGCTTCCATGCATTGCATCGCAAAACTCGTTATAAAGCGCGCCCCACATAGATTCATTGGTCTCAGCATAGAGCCGCAAGAAGTCCCACGCGGTCAGATGTCCCTCGTGCCCGTGCTTGATGTGTGATCGGGTGACCTCATCCTCTAGACCCCATTTCGACAGGTACGCACCAGCGGCCGAAGCTGCCTGCAGCTCGACTCCTCTTCGATTGGGCGCAGGCAAACCCACCGCAAGACACGCAACCCGCCACATCTCAAAAATCTCATCGCCTACCTTCCAACAATCGAACCCCTGCCCGCGCACGAAGAGGATTTGGTGACTGTGCACGTGCCAGCCATTGGCACCCCAAGTTACTTCCCTGCAAACCACGGAGTACTCGACACCTAGAGAAGCGGCAAGTCGTTTCCACTGCTTTCGATTGAAGAAGCGACGCCGGGCCTCGTTGAAGGCAGCAAGGAGCGGCGACAGCCTCTCTCCAGCGTGATGAGGGATAGTTAAGACGAGGTGATAGAGACAACCGCCGGATTGCCGCCACTTGGAAGTAACCTCCAACAATTCAGCGCGTCTCCGCTTCGTTATGAAGGAGGCGCAAAGCGGACATTCCCACAGCAGCCCACACAGACGCAGGCCCTTGTAAATGGCCCTACCAGAGGAAGTGAGAACAACGTCGACACCCAGCGCACGATCTTTCAGGATCACGTGACATTCGGATACCCGCGAGTTTGGTCGCAGTTTTTTGGCACGCGCCTGAAGCCTCCACCGTTCCCTGTGCCGCTCGACAAGAGTCAAGGGTTGCGTGATTCTGTAAGAAGAACCAAGGCCGACCCTGTGCTCGCCACGAACACGCGGGAACCCCGGATCCGCTCCCGTTGGTTGGGCATCCTGGCAATCGATTTTCATAGACACTTCCTCTAGCATTTTGGTTCTTGCTTCACTCGGGGGGCTCTGCCCCCGAACGGTCTGATCGAACCGGCCGAAGGCCGCCGGCATCGCCGGCCGGCCGGTCCGATCAGACCTCCCCCGGCCATTTATCTCCGCACCGCCAGCCAAGGGGCAAAAGCCCCCTCATGAACCACCGACCTTAACAACAAGTGGAGCCTCAAGCCTCACAGCCAACCCGTACGAGAACGAGGTCGGGTGCCCCCCAGTCCCTGGCGTTTGCGTCGGCCGTCGTCATGGCAGGACGTTGCGGCCGCTGTTAGCCCCAGGCTGGGGAGCCCAAAATCAAACAGAAAGGGCAAGGCTTGTGCCACGGAAGGAAGCGAGGTAGGATAAACATGCTGAGGCCGCGCTTCCTTAAGCGCGACAAGCCGCCCGGCTTCTCGTCTTAGCGGGACGAGAAGCCGGAGTGATGTCATTTATACGCAATCCTCCTGAGCCGAACCCCTGTAGTCTTGTAGTCAAAAACCCTCAACCTGCAGCTCTCGCAGAAGTAGGAATACATTTCACGCTTCGAGCGACACCTCACCAAAAGCACTTGACGCCTGCACCGATCACAATGAGAAAAAGTCCAGGGACGTTTTTTGTCCATCACAGCTATAGACCTACTGGCCTAAGGGCCTATTCCTCTGTGGAAAGGCAACGGGAAAACTCCGCAAATTTCCAATAAAACTCCGGGACGAAAACCGCCGCGACGCTACTCTTCCTCGTCGTTCTCGTCTTCGCCTCCTTCGTCGACATCAAGCGCGTCCAGAAGCGTGCCGACTTGCTGGCGTTCGCTGATACCCAACCGATCAATTAACTCAATCAACTCATCCACTTTAATGCTCATCTAAGAATCTCCTGTTCTTGTTCTGCATTTTTTATACCACTGATTTCGGATGTAGAGCGCAAGAGCCCAGAAGAAGTAGACCGTAATTCAAGCACACGTGTCCGAATTCGGGTCATATCGCTGGGAGACACACGTGAAGCGGGTTCCAGCTAGCCTAAATGACCGGAATTCATCCGAATTGCGATCAGTTTTCTTGCGAGGGGTATTGACTCAGCGCTTTGCACCTTGTCTTCGTCTTCGTGGAGGATGCTTCTTTTTGGCAGGAATACGGAACCACTCATTCAGCACTTTTCGGGCCATACGGTGAGACGAGCCACTACACGCTTTGTGCAAGCTTCGGGCAGTAAATACCAGTCCTTTTGTATTCAACATATCCCGGAACCGTGCCTGGTTAGCGCTCAAACAATTTTCAAGGGCAACTCTGCCAGGCGATTTAGGAGCACCACGTTTTTTTCTAAACAGCTCAAACAGATCTGGCAAAATCTCACTTCGCAAAAAACGAACTCTAGGATCGTACTCGCTCACTAGATCGGCGAAAGAGCGAGGATCGTCCGCGACGGCCACTAGACCATGCAGATTTTTCGACCTTAACCGATTCAGGACGAGTTTACGCAGAGCCGTCAGTTTCTTCGTGTCACGCTTGTCCCGAGGCTTCGCAAGCTCACTGACGATCATGCCGAACTCGGGTGTCTCAGGTCCTAGCCTTCTGAAGAGCAAAGCAGATCCGAATAGCTGAGAGTCCGGGCCATGTGGATCAAGAACCGAACCCTTCTGAGGGGATTTTTCTTCCTCATCTTGTTTTTTCTTGGCATCACCCGTGTTCGGGCTCATAGTATTCCCCTTTCGGCAGTTTCATGCGAGAGACCTTGCGCTGTAAGTTCGCCAGGTACACCAACAGCTTCCCGCGTTGAATCAGTCGAGGAACGGTCTTCGCCCTGTGGCAAGATGCCGGTACGGACATACCGGTGCGGCTCATAGTGAGGAAGGAGTACGAGAAGGTAAAGTGAACACCCGACATGATTTTGGCTTTCCTGTAAAGACCTCTCTAAACGAAATGTAATCTCAACCAATAGACGAGCCTACACCCGTTCTTGCAGGCTCGCTTGTTTTTCGCCAAGACTCCATTCCTCCAGCGATTCAGAACTCGGGAAAACCGAGCCCGCCAAGCCTGGGAAAATCAAGGAAGAAAATCCCGGCGCCTTATAAAGGTTTTTTGCCAACTTTGATCTCAAGTATGCTCGCAACACGGCTGCTGATAGCTTGCTCGCATCGTTTTATTAGTTCAGAAATCTCTTCGTTGGCGGGCGGCTGGAAATCTTCGGGGGCTTTATCCAACGCGACGCGCAGATAGTTGAGCGCCTCCACCAAATGTCCCTGCTCCAGCTTGGCCCGCCCGATTCCCCAATAATTTCCGAAGTAGTCCGAATCCTCATTCATTGCCATCTCGAAGGCTTCAATCGCGTCGGAGCAGCGTTGCCAATCAAGGTAAAACCAGCCAAGATTGGTGTAGAAAACCGCCTGACGTTGGTTTTGAACTTTGGACCAGTGAATCGCCTCACGAAATTCACGCTCGGCCTGGGAGAAATACTGATCGGCATCTTTCTTTCGCCCTTCCTTGTCTGCGACCTTTCCTAACGCGGAGAGAGTTTGCGCCAATCCGTCGTGTGCCATCTGGTGCCCGCGATGGATTTTCAAGACTATGCGAAACTGCGTTATCGCTTTTTCATACTTCCCGAGACTGAGTAACAGACGCCCATAGCCGTGATTGATTTGGTACCACCGTGGGAATTTCCTGAGTAGCGAATCGTAAAGTACTTCAGCCTCATCCGCGTGATTGTGATCGCGCAACCAAGCCGCAAAATGCGTCGCCATAGTGGGGTTTTTGGGAAAGGAAGCCATAAATTTTTCATACATTCCTCTGACGAGTTTTTCATCCGCAACGTCACCAAAGAAACGCAGAAAATTACCGGCCAAATTTTGGTCATGGGGATGAAGTGCAATCGCTCGCTGTGCCAGCGACGTGGCTTCTTCGATCATCCCGACACGAATCAGCAAAGCAATTAATGCTTCCCAAACAGGTTTCGCTGAATCATGTTGTGCTAACCATGCTTGGGTCTCTTTGACGACTTGCGCGACCTGGTCAGCCGTGCCTTTGCGCTCCACCAGACCGAGGTAGCCGGCGCGCACGGAGCTGTCGCTGTCGTGTGTGCTGAGCCAGGCGCTGGTTTCCTTGACGACTTGCGCGACCTGTTCAGCCGTGCCTTTGCGCTCCACCAGACCGAGGTAGCCGGCGCGCACGAAGTTGTCGCTGTCGTGTGCGCTGAGCCAGGCGCTGGTTTCCTTGACGACTTGCGCGACCTGTTCAGCCATACCTGTGCGCTCCACCAGACCGAGGTAGCCGGCGCGCACGGAGCTGTCGCTGTCGTGTGCGCTGAGCCAGGCGCTGGTCTCCTTGACGACTTGCGCGACCTGGTCAGCCATACCTGTGCGCTCCACCAGACCGAGGTAGGTGGCGCGCACGGAATTGTCGCTGTCGTGTGCGCTGAGCCAGGCGCTGGTTTCCTTGACGACTTGCGCGACCTGTTCAGCCATACCTGTGCGCTCCACCAGACCGAGGTAGCGGGCGCGCACGGAATTGTCGCTGTCGTGTGCGCTGAGCCAGGCGCTGGTCTCCTTGATCACGTCTGCAATCTCGGTTTTTGTGCCGTGGCGTTCAATCAAACCAAGCAGAGGCTGTAGCGCGCCGAGTGCATCAGGGTTCAAATGAATCCATTCACGGAACATTGGCAGCGCATCCTGCTCTCGCCCACGTTCCCGATAAAAGCCTAACAGTATGCCACAATCGAGAGCACTAGTAGGCTTACGTGAAAAAGCTTCATTCACGCAAAGCACTTCTTTTTCTCGCTGCCCCATCGTTTTGTAGAAGGTGCGCCAAATAACGAGCTCAGAAATGCTGGCGGATTGTCTAAGCTTCTCGATGATTGGCTCAATCTGTGGTAATGCGGATTGGATTACTGATGATTCAGTTCTTGACTGAACGCGAAGCAGGTGCGCAAAAAACCGCCGTTCGAACCAATCAGATTGGTCAACGGCCCATGCAATCTCTTGCAATACAGCGAATGGAGCGCGTCGCACCGAGTAAAAAGAACAAGCTGTATCAGCAATAACTGGATGTCCTAAGCGAATACTCCCTTTTTGTTCATCGTCGTAATAGATCAGCCCTTGTGTAGTTTCACGACCCGGAAGTTTATGAAAACGGCCTTGTTCATCAAGGCGCTCCAACAATGATTCCCTTATGGAGATGCTATGTTTATAGACGAAACACAAATATTCGTAGGCGCGCCAGGCAGACTCGTCCTGCGCTTTTAACCTTTCGACTGAGTCTCTGACAATTTCCTGTAGTTCCTTGCCTGCTGTGAGTTCCATCATCAGCACAAGAAATTGATCGGTCGAATCCAAACGGGTTTGCTGCTCAACAGTCAATTCCTGGCGCGATTTGCCGAGCCGTTCAAGCAATCGCTCTTTTTCTTCTTTGCTTGGTGGCAGCAAGTCGGTACGAACCAACTCTCCTTTGAAATGGGGCTGCCGGAATTCATTACGGCGAGAGGTTGCCAGCACGGTAATCGGCAATGAAGGATTCACTTCACAAAGAGCACTGACGACATCAGGCGAACGAAACAGGTCATCCGCCAACACATAAAAAGGCTGATTTACTCGCTGGTAAAACCCCTCCAGTTGGTACCAGCAATCAGGTTCATCTCTGTCCCTGAGACGGATAACCAAAGCCCCGTGGCGGAGGTGAAGCTCTACTGCTGCGCGCCAAGCCAGCGTTGATTTTCCGGCTCCGGGTTCAGCCACAAGGCACACCAAGCGCAGGCCATCAGCGGGCTGCCGGAGCTTTTCAATTAACTCCTCCTGTTGATCGCGGGGGATATCCCCGTGCGCAGCCAGGATGTCCCAGTCGAGCGGCGCGCCTGCATAGTATTGCTGAATGCGTTTTTTGCCGGCTGGGTTAGCAAGCAACTCATCGACTAGTACCTGCGCCCGCCCCTCAAAAACATCAATAGCTAGGTTGCCAAGGAAGCGCTTGAGAATTTCCTGTACGTCAGAGCCGGTTAGCTCACGTTGCGGAATGAGTGCGGCTTTTAGCGCGCTGAAGGCGGCGGCCAAGTCCGCTCCTGCAACTCCATTTTCGGCAAGTCTGACATAGGTTTCTGCGGCAAATGAATTTCGGCCCTCTATTTCACCGCCCACTCCGAACTGAAATTCGATTTGCCTGAGTAATTGCTCAATCAAAGCCCGCAGCTGAGTGTCAGAAAGGGCAGACAATAGTGGGGAGGCAGAAGCGGAGCGAAACAAAGCTGTAAGCTCGTCCACGTCGTTCGCGGTTGGATTTCCATCGCGCAAGCGAGCAGTTGCTGCGTCGAGAGAATTGCTCCGTGCCACAAAGATGAAAGTCAGCGTTGACGGTTTTCCCGCGTCAAGCAGGTCAATGGCGAACCCTTGCAAAACAGCCGCCAGCTTGTTGAGCGTATAACGAGCATCCGGTTCATTCTTGAGTTGCACATACTGTTCTCGCCCGTCAGCGTAACGAAGATCAATGTCCTGTGCCCCTTCATAACGTACCGCAACGAGATCCCGGCTGGGATCAAGAAGACAGGCTAGCTGAAGACACGCGTAAGCATCTTGAAAAGCATAGCCGCGAATGCTGGTGCGCCCGCCTGTCCGGCGCGGACTGGTAAGGTCGTTGGTAGGGATGGCCCATTTGTTAACGATCATAAGCAGGATTCAAAGCATACGGTTTCTTCAAACACCGCTCGGTTTATGAAAACAGGATGATCTTAACATCAGTCATTTTCTAGGGCTAGTCACGACGTCGAAGGCAATCCATGTCGTGAAGTGCAGTTTGCGAGACTGTTCAGAAAAACCGCTCCCATCCTAGCAACCTGGACGTAAGATCGGATACTTGGAAACTGGTATGCGGGCCCGAAACGGCGTTCTCGTCCACGGAATGCATGCTCGCCAACAACCCACTTGATTTCGCATACTGAACCGGCGGCGGAGGCCGCCTGGTATGGCGAAAATGCAGAAGAGATCAAAGGTTCGTTGCACGAGAACGGTTCCCCGGGTCCTGACTATACGCCGATTTATTTGGGTGGTTTCGGCATAAGCTCTGCATCCATGGCAATCGTATTGGGGTTCCCTACAGGCAGGACCGATTGGAATCCTGCTCGTCGGCTCGCGAAAACCTAGCCGAACCTATCTAGATACTCTCATGTGGCTGTACTTTTGTGCTCGTGTTGTTTTCCGTCTTAGGGATTAAATGGAGCTACCTCTTCGCGCTCCCTACAGGCGGTGCGTTGTCATCGCGACGATAACAGATAGGAATCATGTGAGAAAATGCAGCGGGAAAATGTAAAGGGTCAGGTCTGAGCTTTTCTCCATTTGCGAAAACTGAATTTTCCAGGCCTGACCCCCATCGTACGGCTAATTAATGTTGGCGGCAGGAACCCGCAGGCGGGAAAGAGCCTTCCGATTCCCTAGCGGGAGTGAACCATTGCCAGGAGCTTCGTCGCGACAGTCCAGGAGTTTTCCTTGAGCACATCCACGGCGTGATTCAAGAACTTTATAATCGCCATGATCGTAAGTTATCACTCAGAATGACTACCTTTGAGCAACTTGACAACTACATTCTTGCCATATCGCCGCGCTAGCGTGCGAAGAAATTTGGGCTCCACGGAGTGAACAAATGCCAGCATGCCTGTAAGAGCCGTTGTCTCATCTGGGCTGAGCTTACCAAGCTTGAAATGATGCACAGCTGCATGTAGCTGCCTCTTGCGCTCGTGTCCAATCGAAACGGAACCATCGTTTGACAATACTAAGCCAGTCACCCGTCTCAAATTGGCCTTTGAAGCATGGATTGTCTTCTGAGGATTCAGAGTCAATCTTGGATAAGGAAGTCCATGGCAGATCCGCTCAACTTCTGCCTCCACCAATCTAAGCACATCATTCCTGTTGGTGGAAAACGTTAGGTCATCAGCGTAACGTGTATAAGCCACGCGAATAGGTTTGCAGTACTCAGCCACTCTGTGATCGAACTCGTGCAACAAAATGTTGGAGAGCAGTGGTGAACTAGGAGCACCAATAGAAAGAACGAGATCACCACCACGCGTCATTCTCCAGAAAAGAATCCGAGTCAAGTATGCCACATCGGATTCATCGATATCTTCCGATTTACTTTCCCGAATGAACTGTTCGAAATCGATCGCCGTGATGGAATGGAAAAAGTCCTTGAAATCAAGTTTAAGGAGGAATCTCTTCTTTGAATGCGGCTTAGCATTGTTCAGAATGCTTTTCCCCTTACGATATGCTACAGAAGCAGGATGAATCGGATAGTGGTTTAGAATGTTTGCAATAACCCAATACTGAAGCCTTTTAACCTCGCGTGCCGGCTGGGCAATGATTCGCTTGCTGCCCGCCTGCCTCTTCTCAATCTCGTACACCTTGTAGCGATACGGCGCAGACCGAGCGAGGTACTCAAGGTCATGAATAGGAACCAAGAGATCACGTGACATCTGTTGAAGCAGCTTACCCATTACCTATTACTCTTTTTCCGAAACGCATCCAAAGCGTTCCGTCTATCTGCGTCTTTTGGCAATGCGTCTATGAGATCAGATTTTATTCGCTGTCTGTCAGCAGCCTTGCGCGGCAATTTGAAAGCATAGCGAACATATTCTGCACCTTCTGAGCTGGCCAGGAAGTAGGTTGGGTGGCCGTATTGGGATCGCTCTATAATATTGAGTTTATCCAACAGAAATAGGTATTGATTTAGCTCTTGAGTAGGGATGTTACACTCAAGTCCCCTCAGGAAAGACTCAATCTCGTTACGCCGCACGATTGTGCCAAGAGATATGAGGTCCGCAATTAACAACTGACGATGGCCGTGATCTTGCCTGCGGAACTTCTCTTCGTTGCTGAGTTCTGCCATGTGTTTGGAGAGCCAATCAAGCACGTAGCTGACTGTCTGTTGTGCTTGAATGTTATCGAGGGACCTTTTTCCGTCCTTATCAGGTGTCCCGAGCCACGGGAGAAAAAATACCGATTTGTTCTTGCGCTGGTCCAGGAGGGCGACGGGGCCGTATCTAATAAAGGATTCATCCTCTTGGTGGCTGTATTCGAGAACAGGTACGAGTTTATCGCGTAGAACTTCTGTCTGGCTAAATACGCCCAATTCCGCAATCGAGCCTGCACTTTCAACGAAGAGTAAGATTACCGCGGAGAGACAGGCAAGATCACTCTCAAGATCAAGCAGATTTCGGTACTGGCCGTCGACCACGGACGACCACTTGTTGGCTTCCTCGGCTAGAAGAACTCGAGTGGATAAGCTAGGATGCTCCTTTTTCAGCCTATCGTAGAAAAGGGCTCTCAGTGAAGGGTCCGCTCCGGGCGGACCATTGATTCGCCCACCACAGAGGAAAATGAGGGCGGGGGAATTAAACGCCCTGGAGGCATCCAGATCTAGGGTAGATGCGAATGCCTCCAGGGGATCGCTCATGCGTTTAGAATGAGATGCTCTTTACCTTTGAGCGAGGCGCGGTCAGAGAAATTCTGTTGCCGCGGGACGCGGAGAGAGAATTTCTCTGACCGCGCCGGTAAATGCTACCAATCTTTAACAGTCCAGCGAAACGCTAGACACACAGTTCCAGACTGCGTAAACGCGTAAGGAGCATTTCTAATTTGTAACAGCTGATTCTCAAAGTCAAGGGTCTAACTTCCGGGCTATGGATGGGACGCGGCCTAACCTAGCCAGCTGAGCAGAGCATATGCTTCACGGCGACCCGAGTTGTGGTGTCCTCATGGTGTCCATAACAATGCAAAAATAGGCGAAAATGACGCAAAGCATTATACAAGGGAAATCGGCGCTAACTTCAAATAAAAAAGGGTTTAGCAAGTGTTTTCAAGCACTTGCCAAACCCCTTGTGGACGGTTCCGGAGACCGACGCTCTAGTCCATCTGAGCTACAGGCGCATTTGGCCTATTCTATTCGATCTAAGCCCCGAAATCCACTCTACAAAACCGACTGCTCTCTCCCGCTCGTGCCAGGTTCAAGACTAGCCCAGCGGTCTTCCCGATTTGCCGACGTTTTCGCCGCGAAGCCTGATCCAAGCGATACAAACAGGGGAAGATGTTGTATAAAGACCCGAATGTAGGGAGGCACACCATGGATCAGGCTCGACCAACTTTTTCAGAAGTCATTGTCAAAACGATTGTGGCCCACACCTTGACTTACCTCATTATGGGTCTCTTGGCTTTTGTAGTTTTCGATTACCCGCGCTTCTTTGCAGAGACAAGTCTGAAGCTCTTGATGCGGCAAACAAATGAACCCCTGGTAATGGCAGGTCCATTGTTTCAGCCGATCAGAGGAGCATTGTTCGGCCTCGTGTTCTATTTGCTGCGTGAGATTGTTTTTAGAAAGAAGGGCGGTTGGCTGGTCATGTGGATTGTACTGGTTGTGGTTGGCATCATCGGCACCTTCGGGCCATCACCAGGCTCCTTGGAGGGAATGATCTATACCATATTGCCAATGTGGGTCCACTTGAAGGGTCTGCCTGAAGTCATTCTGCAGGCCTTACTTCTTTCAGCGGCGCTTTTCTATTGGATAAACCATGGGGAAAAGAAATGGCTCAATTGGGTTATGGGGGTACCCTTTTGCCTCGGGCTGCTTTTCCCCGCACTTGGGCTATTGCTCAAACAGCCAAAGTGAAGCCTGCGTCAATCGAACCCATTGACGAGGCTATACGCGAGAAAAGGGATATGCGGGATCCGTGTCCGATCCGAACGGCACAAAGATTAATAAGCGCCCTTCGTGTCTGATCCCTATCTCTGAAGGAAATGAAACGGATGAGGGCGTGATATTGATCATCCTGTCGCAAAGCGGAATCGACGAAAATCTGGGATCAAAGCAGATGCTTCAGCCGGTTTGCCCGGAATCGGCGGCGCGAACCGCCTCGCGGGCTGCGGCTGAAAGGCCAACGGGGTTTGCGTCGGCACGAAGGACAAACGCCCGCTTGCGCTCCGGATGTTGCACGAGCGGCACGCAGCCGATGCGAAGGTTGTGTTTTCGAGGCTATGAAGGACCGCCAATCCTCTATTCAGTTGGTGTCACTGGCTATGGGCACAGGGATATAATCATTGCTGAAGTGGAACCATATCATAAATCTGGACTACCAACCCAGCCACCAATGGGTTCCAAAGGAAGTGGCGAGAATCATGGGTGCTCATGGAACAAGGAAGAGGAAATGGCTTTGGTTACTGATACTGATCCCACTCATCTTCCTTTTCTGGCACCGTGTTGATTCCAGGAGGAGCGCATCCAAAGCAAGCCTACAGGCGGCCGCGGTGCAAACCGATTCACCAAAAAGCGGTGCATCAATTCCATCATTCAATGCAGGGCTACCTCCCACCTTCAGGAAGTTCGGTGAATTCGAGTTCTCGAAATATGAGTCAGGAACGGATTATGTCGTCGCCGGTCGGGTAACTTCGGATGATGGCGATCCCCTGCCTGGGGCCACCGTTACCATCTATCGCAACATCTCACTCATTGCAACGACATTCGAGGATCTCCTGGCCGCCGCAACTTGTGATGGCACCGGTCATTATAAAATCCACCTTGATTTACCTGTGACGGGGTGGATAGAGGTGCGGAAGGAAGGCATGTTTTTCGGAGAGGTTCTGGTGCAGCTGTCGGTTCCGGCAATTCCACGAAGGTGATTTCTCACAACACCATGATCCTATTCCTGAAGAATCTGGCATTCACGATTTTACTCCCAGGAACTCTTGCGGTTTATATCCCCTGTCGACTTCTTTCGTCCGGCTTCATCCTGCCCGCGGACTGGGCTCTCAGGCACTACGCCGGTCTCCTTCCACTCCTCGCAGGAGCGTCCATTTATGCCTGGTGTATATGGGACTTCGCCACGATAGGACGCGGCACTCCCGCCCCCATCGATGCGCCGAAGGTCCTCGTGGTGCATGGCCTCTACCGCCATGTTCGAAATCCCATGTATCTGGGTGTCCTCCTGGTCATAACGGGCTGGGCCGTATTTTTCGGCTCCGCCACTATTCTGATCTATGCGGCCGCAGTCTGGCTCGGCTTTCACACTTTTGTGATACTCGTGGAAGAACCCTCGCTCCGGCGCCGGTTCGCAGGATCATACGAGAACTATTGCCACAATGTGCGGCGGTGGCTGCCCGGGAAGGGAATTGAGTAACTGCTGAGGTGGGGGTGGGAAGATGTCAAAATCGGGGACATTCCGAATTTCCAGCTTTCCTCCGTTGAACAGAAAAGATCAACCGCTGGTTGATCCGTCCGATTCAGCTGAGCAAGTCGGGAAATTCGGAATGTCCCCGATTCTTTCACAGCTTCTGAGGCGGGAGTGGGAAGATGTCGTCGTCTTTCCCATCCGGTACAGATGTGCTGGGCAGCCCGACCGGCAGTCGCTTGCGCCGAAGCCGGGAATGGGCGCCGTGGCTCCCTCCCGCCGGGCAATCCGTTGCGACACGCTGCATTCTTCGGCGCCAGGAACGACCTCAATCCGAGTCAACCTGCATTGGGGATGAATGAGCAAGTAGTCGATGTGCCAGTGAGTCCTGCCGGTTTTTGTGCCCGCGAGTTTCTCGTGCCGCGCGACTCTCGCCGCAATTCCGCGACGAGCACTTCCGACGTAGAGGTATTTGCCACGCTCCAATTCGTGCTCTCCCAGCGCTCCGAATCTCAGCGTTGCACGCTTCTCCAGGGTCACATGCAGCACGTACGCGCCTCCGACGCGGGCATTTCCTCTTCTATTTCTTTGTGATCTTTGTGTCATCGTGTTGTTTTTTAAAAACAACACGATGACACAAAGATCGCGAAGATCCACAAGGAATTCCCGAGATTGCGCGTGCTCGGGACGGGCGATATACTCGCTCCCGGTTGCGCGGTGTCAATCACTTTAACCACGAGGTTTTTCGAAATGCCCAATCCCCATGAAATTCTGAAGCGAGCCGAATTCTACCGGTCCGACATGATGCAATTCCTGCGCGACATCTGCGCCATCCCTTCGGAAAGCGGCAAGGAGCGCGAGGTTGTCCAGCGGATCAAATCTGAAATGGAAAAGGTGGGATTCGACGAAGTCAAGATCGACGGGATGGGCAATATCCTCGGCCGTGTGGGCAGTGGCAAGCATGTCATCGCGATGGATGCTCACATCGATACCGTTGGTGTGGGAGATCGCGCGGCGTGGAAATGGGACCCCCATGAGGGCAAGCTGGAAAAGGGCATTTTCTTCGCGCGCGGCGCATCCGATCAGAAGGGCGGCATGGCCAGCATGGTCTACGGCGCGAGGATCATCAAGGATCTCGGCCTTACGGGCGACTACTCGCTGTGGATCACGGGCACGGTGCAGGAAGAGGACTGCGATGGCTTGTGCTGGCAGTACATCTTGAAGGAGGGAGTTCTCAGGCCGGAAGTTGTCGTCATTACGGAAGCCACCAACCTTGCGATCTATCGCGGGCATCGCGGACGAATGGAAATTGGCGTGACCACGCGCGGCATTTCCTGCCATGGCAGCGCGCCTGAACGGGGCAAGAATGCGGTGTACATGATGTCCCAAGTAGTCCGGGAGATCGAGAATCTCAACGGCAGGTTGGCGACTGATGAATTCCTGGGGAAGGGAACAGTAACGGTCACCTATATTGAATGCTCGACACCATCGCTCTGTGCAGTGCCGGATCGCGCTTACATCCACCTGGACCGCCGCCTCACCCGCGGCGAAACCAAGGAGAGCGCCGTTGCGGAGGTGCACGACGCCATCCAGAGGGCGGGTGTCGAGGCCGAGGTCGAAGTGCTCCGGTATTGCGTCCCGAGCTACACGAATCTCATCTACGAGACTGAGAAATACTACCCAACCTGGATGCTTGATCCCGATCATCCCGCCTGCCGCGCCGCCTCGGAGAACTATCGCTCTCTTTTTGCAGAGGAGCCGCACGTGGGTAAATGGGTCTTCAGCACCAACGGCATCGCGACTATGGGGATGATGGGAATTCCCACGATCGGATTTGGACCGGGCGATGAGATTCACGCGCACAGCGTTCTGGATCAGATGCCTGTAGATCATCTTGTGCGTGCGGCGGCATTCTACGCCGGATTTCCAGCCGCGTATTGCGCAACCACGTGAGCAAATAATGCAAACCTCGAAGACCTCGAAATACTCCAAATTCTTTGCGTACTTCGGGGTCTGCGCGATTTGATTCTCGGACGGAGAGCGACTTGAGTTCTATTAATAACCTTATTCGACAAATTGAATCCCTCGAGCCGAAGATGTATGGGAAGGATTTCTTGCTTACCTGGGATAAAACCAGGAACGAGCTGGAATCAACCTTGCTCGTTTCGGAAATCCTGAAGTCCCTGCATACCCAAAATATCTCCTCACGGGTTTTCGATTCCGGCATCGCAGTGTCCCTGTTCCGAGACAAGTCGACCCGCACCCGCTTTTCCTATGCCTTTGCGGCCAACATGCTCGGGCTAAACGTTCAGGATCTCGACGAGGGCAAATCGCAGATCGCGCACGGCGAAACCGAGCGCGAGACAGCCAACATGGTTTCGTTCCTCACGGAGACGATCGGAATCCGCGATGACATTTTCCTGGGAGCCGGCCACACCTACATGCAGGAGGTCGCGGAAGCGTTGTCGGAGGGCTACCGGGAGGGGGTCCTCAACCAGCGCCCAACAATCGTGAACCTGCAATCCGATGTGGATCATCCCACGCAGGCAATGGCCGATCTCGCCCATCTCAAGCAGCATTTCGGCGGCCTCGAGATCCTGCGAGGGAAAAAGCTGGCGATGACGTGGGCCTACTCCCCGAGTTACGGGAAGCCTCTCTCGGTTCCGCAGGGGATCATCGCGCTGATGACGCGCTTCGGCATGGAGGTCACTCTCGCCCACCCCGAGGGATACACGCTCATCGAGGATGTGGTCGATATCGCGCGCAAGAATGCTTCGGAAAATGGAGGTTCGTTCCGCGTCCTCAACTCCATGGAAGAGGCTTTTGAGGGCGCAGACGTCGTCTATCCGAAGAGTTGGGCGCCATTCTCGGTGATGCAGAGGCGGACAGAGTTGCTGCGGGCAGGGGACCAATCCGGGCTCAAAGAACTCGAGAAGGAATGCCTGGCTAACAACGCGAAGCACAGTGCCTGGGAGTGCAACGAGCTGAAGATGAAGCTCACCAGGAACCGCAAAGCCCTGTATATGCACTGCCTGCCCGCCGACATCTCAAATGTATCGTGCAGGGAGGGCGAGGTCCAAGATACGGTGTTCAATCGATATCGCCTTGATACCTACCGCGCAGCCGGGCATAAACCCTTCATCATTGCCGCGATGATTTTGCTGTCTCGTTTCCGCGATGCTGCCGGGATTCTAGCGGCCCTGCAACGAAGGGCAGCACCGCGAGTGGGGTTATGAGAAAGCAGTGTTTTCAACTTCGTCTTCAACGTCTTCAGGAAAATCCCTCCCAGCCTCGGACAACTTACCGGCTTGGTTCGGACCCTTTTGGCGTCGACGCACAGGCCCATGCGATATAAAATCCGCCGTTATGTCTTCGCGTGATGAGGTCGATAGACAAGGACAAGGAGTTGTAACCGTGTTGACCAGAATGAGGCGCTTTTTTGCGCCTCCGATATTCAAAGACGATCCCGAGAGCACATACCTCGCTTACCTGCTCAATACCATTCTGCTGGTGGAGATTGCCGTCTACCTGGCCTCCCATGGAGTCCTAAGTCCCGTATTATCAGTGCCGCTATCATCCCAGATCTCCGCAGCGATGATGGTACTTGTCTTGATCGGGCTTTGGCTCATGATGCGCTCCGGCAGGCTTCGTCTCGCCAGCATCCTGTATCTCTCCCTGAGCTGGATCCAGGAAAGCCTTGCGGTTTTTCGCTGGGGTGGATTGCACAGTCCGAGTCTGATGAGTCTTTTCATCCTTGTTTACATCGCAGGCCTGCTGTTGGGATGGCCGGGCGTTCTGGCTGGAATCGGGCTGGGAGTAGTTACAAGCCTTGTCGCCTTGGCCGCCGAGCTGCGTGGCACGCTGCCCTCGCCGGTGGCGTTCATCAAGCCGGCCTATTACCTGATTGCGTTTCTGACAAACCTCATCCTGCTCACCGCGCTTGTGTATCTCTCAAATCGAGGCCGGGCGAAGGCGCTGGAAAATGCCCGCCAGGAGCTGGCAGAACGGAGGCGTGTCGAAGAGGAACGGCTGAAATTCGAGCTTGGAATCGAGAGATCGGCTGACGCCATCTACATGACGGACACCGAGGGGAAGATCGTTTATGTCAATCCAGCCTTCGAACGAATGTACGGATATGCCAAGGATGAGGTTTTGGGAAGTACGCCCCAGTTATTGAAGTCCGATGTTGCGGCAGATTTCTACGGCCAGTTCTGGCAAACGCTGTTATCGAAGGAGGTTATTGCGGGTGAGTCGGTCAACAGGGCAAAGGACGGCCGCCTCCTGAACATCGAGGGTTCAGCCAATCCTATCGTGAGCGAAGCGGGTAAGATCATCGGCTTTCTGGCTATCCATCGGGACGTCACTGAGCGCAAGCGCGCGGAAGAAGAAAAAGCAAAACTCGAAGATCGGCTTCGGCAGGCACACAAGATGGAGACAATCGGTCAGCTGGCCGGCGGCGTGGCGCACGATTTCAACAACCTGCTTTCCCCCATCCTGGGCTACGCCGAATTGATGCTTGCGGATCTCAAGCCGGACGACCCGCAGTTCTCCAATGTTGCTCTGATCAAGGGCGCCGCAGAAAGAGCGGCGAACCTGACGCGCCAGCTGCTCTCCTTCAGCCGCAAGCAGATGTTGGATATGAAGACGCTCGATCTCAATCGTATCGTGACGGACTTTGAAAGAATCCTGCGCACCACGATTCGCGAGGACATTGATCTGACACTGTCCCTCGCGCCCGCTTTGGGAAGTATTAAAGGAGACATCTCGCAGGTCGAGCAGATTATCCTCAACCTTGCATCGAATGCGCAGGACGCGCTCCCTGCCGGCGGAAGTATCCGGATTGAGACGGCGAATGTTCAACTGGACGAGGAATTCTGTCAGGCTCATCCTTTTGTGACTTCGGGGCCATATGTTCTCCTTTCGATTTGCGATAGCGGGATAGGAATGGATCGCAGGACCCTGCAGCATATCTTCGAGCCGTTCTACACCACGAAGGAACTGGGCAAGGGCACTGGGCTCGGCCTGGCAACGGTTTACGGCATCGTCAAACAGCACTGCGGCTACATCCTTGTCGCCAGCGAACCAGCCAGGGGAACCGTATTCCAGGTTTACCTGCCCCGAGTGGAGGAGCGTGCTGACCACAAAGCCCCGGCGCCGATCAATGAATCAGAGAAGCGGGGTTCTGAGACTGTGGTGGTTGTCGAGGATGACGTGATGGTCTGCAACCTGGCTTGCAGCATTTTGAAGAAAAAGGGTTACAACGTGATCGATGTCCTCGGCGCTGAAGAGTGTCTGCGGATCCTGGAAAAGCAGCATTCTGCCATCGATCTTCTTATCACCGACGTCATCATGCCAAAGATGAACGGTCGGGAGCTCTATGAGCGCCTTGCGGTCACCTACCCGGGGCTCAAGGTCCTTTATATGTCGGGCTACGCAGACAATGTCATTTCCGTCCACGGTGTGCTCGAGGAGGGGGTCCATTTCATTCAGAAGCCCTTCTCCGTCCAAGCCCTGAGCAGCAAAGTGAGAGAGGTGCTCGACAGTTCCCCTTAGGGCTCGCGCAAGAATTACTTGGCATTTTGCTGCTGGCCTGCGGGCCAGCAGCCTGAAAGGGCGCGGCGGCGGGTGGGCATCTGCTTCGTTGCCGCTCCTCGACGATGTACACCGACATCGCCTGCGTCGCGGCGCCTCGCATCTGCCTACCC
>Ga0315277_10001686_pt1 | contig 31711 bp, 20 predicted proteins | sample YL17G05_15_MG_FD_203695 | JGI IMG/M metagenome (GOLD analysis project Ga0315277, IMG submission 203695) | Sediment microbial communities from Yellowstone Lake, YNP, Wyoming, USA - YL17G05_15 | ecosystem: Environmental > Aquatic > Freshwater > Lake > Sediment | place: USA: Wyoming | collected...
GCAAGCTCGAGGCGAGAGTCTTCAGGAAAGCCGGATGCGGGAAATCCGCCTGTCCGGTTTGTCGAGGGGGAGGGGCGAAAGCCCCTCCCTACTCTACCGTCTTTGCGGTAATAATATATTGATGAATTTACCGGAGCTGGAAGTCCTGGTCGGACAGATGATTGTGATGGACTTGCGCGGGGGCGAGCTTTTGCCCGAGGTATCGCAATGGCTGGAAAAGGGATGGCTTTCAGGGTTCCTGTTATTTCCCGGGGCTGAGGCCACGCCCTTGCAAGTCCGGAAGCTCACGGATCAAATCCGGGGAATCTCGGGGGAGCATCCGGCCATCATTGCCATTGACCAGGAAGGCGGAAGGGTGACGAGATTGAAAAATGGGTTCACGCAATTTCCGGCAATGAGGAATTTGGGGGCGAAGAAGGATGAGGGACTGGCGTTTGAAGTCGGAAAAATTCTGGGGATGGAGATGAGAGCGGTCGGGATCAATACGGATTTCGCGCCGGTTCTGGATCTGGACTTGAACCCGGAAAATGAAGTGATCGGGGATCGGTCCCTTGGCTCGGATCCGGAACTGGCTGCGAAACTCGGGATCGCGCTGATGCAGGGTCTTCAATCCGAAAAGATCATCGCCTGCGCCAAGCATTTTCCCGGCCACGGCGCATCAAGGGAAGATTCTCACCTGGAACTGCCGACCGTGGATGCTGACCAGCAGACCGCGCGCAAGCGGGCGCTGGTTCCGTTCCGGAAAGCGATTGAAGCCGGGGTGGAAACCATAATGATCGGCCACATCAAATATCCGGTCTTTGACAAATATCATCCGGCCACGCTCTCGGAGCGGATCATCAGCGAACTTCTGCGGGAAGAGATGAAATACGACGGGGCGGTGATTTCGGACTCGCTGGAGATGAAGGCGCTGGAGACCATTCCGTTGGAAGACCGGGCGTTTATGTCGGCAAGGGCCGGCGCGGATCTGATGCTGATCGCGGAGGGGATGGAGAGCGCCAGGCGGATTCATCAGGGCCTGTGCTCCGCAATCAAAATGGGCGCGCTCGGGATGGACCGGATTTTTCTTGCTTACCGGCGAATAATGAGCCTCAAAGCAAAACTTTTAAAATCGTCGGATCTGCCGGCGTTGGATTCTTTGGACCAATTGATCGGCCAGGCTGAGCATAAAAAAATCTCCCAAAGCTTTTAACCAGCCGAGCGTTAAGTCATAAGTCAAGGGTCTGTTGCCCAAATGTATTTTTGTGGTGCGGGCATCCTGCCTGCACAAAAATCAGCCATCAAATCAGCAGGCTGGAAGCCTGCACCACAATCTCCAAACTCCAGATTTTGCGACTTTTTGATTTGGGCAACACGCCCTTAAGACCTGATCCCATTGAGTTTTGCGAGCAGGTTCAGGCTGGCGAGTTTAAATTGATCCGGCGCCTGGTTCCGGCTCCAGAATTTTTTTCTGATTTTTTTCCCGAGCTTTTCTCGCTCGGAAATCAGGTTGAGAAGTTTTTCCCGGAGTTTCCGCCTTTCCTTTTCCATGTCCGGCAGATTCCTTCCCAGCTCCTGAAGCGCCATTGCCCGGAACTCGTCCTGGGCTTCCGGGTCAAAAGCAATCTCCATCAATTTGGTCCGGGCCGGCTGGTTGTCTCCGGCAAGAAGTCCGAGCATGGCAATCACTCTTTTTCTGACCAGCGGATGCGGATCCGAGAAAAGATGCTCCATTAAATTCATTGCTTCGGGTCCCTTGATTCTGACCAGGGCGCTGACGGCCTGTGCCCGGAGTTCCGGTTGAGGATGACTCAGAAAAGACTGCGCCAGGTCCAGGTCTGCCGGGTCTTGATTCCGACCGATCACTTCCAGGCCGAGCATCTGAAGATTCGCGGGTTTGGCCGGGTCTTTCAGGAGATCGCGCAGGCGCTCAATGGATCGGGGACCGAATTTGATCAGGCTTTCAATCAGGAATTTTTTTCGGGTGGCATCCGGTTCTTTCAGGAGCTTTTGATACAGCTCCTGAATACCGAACTCGCCGAGGAGCAGGAAGATTTCTTCCACCCCTTTTCTCATTTCCGGGGATTCTTCCAGAAGAATCCGGATCAGCTCCGGCGCCTGGCCGGCCCAGACGGCCTTGGGCAATTCCGGAATCCCGGCCGGGGCGAGCAGTTTTTGCTTATCTTCCGGGATTTTGGAGACAGTCTCGGTGAGCAGGTATAAATTTTGCCAGTCCCTTCTCTGCATCAAAGCGGGAATGATTTTAGAGAAATATCTCACCAGCAGTTCCAGGTCCCGGGCGGATCTGGCCTCGGCAAATCTCCCCAGCCAGAAATAAGGCTGTTTCTGAAATTGATCGGTCATCAGTTCTTGGTTGACTTTTTTCCGAAGCGCGGCCGGCAAATCATTGATGGTCAAAAGCTCATTAAAGAAAAGTTGCTCCAGCAATTCCTCGGCGCCGGAAATTTTTTCCCTCACTACCCGATGGGCGATTTTTCCGAGAACCCGTCGGGAGGAATCAATTCTGAGCGAAAGGAGTCCTTTTTCCTCTTCGGTCTCGGGCCGGAGCTGATTCAGCGGTGGTAATCCCTGAAAGATGAGAACGGCGCAGGGGATCAACAGAGGAGCCGGAAGATTTTGGATGCAGTCGGTCTCCGGGTCTTCTTCCTCCAGGCCGGGAACCTGGCGGGCGATGGCTTCAAGATTGAGGATCAAGTCTTTCAATTGCTCGGGCCGGCTCAGGGGCCGGAGGATGTTCTGAATAATTTCCCTTTTCAGTCCGGGCATTTGCGAAAGCGTGACCGGTTTGAATAAGGGCAGAATTTTCAGCTCCTTGGCGAGCCGGTGGATGGCCATTTCCAGTTGCCAGCCTGGAGGGGAATCCAGATAGATGAGATCGTCTTCAAAAATTACGGTCACTTCTTTGATCTGGCTTTCAATCAGGATTCCGGTCAAAAGTTTTCCCAGCCGGTCCGGGGGCGCTCCGCTCTCCGCGCCGGCATCGCTCATAATTTCCAGAAATCGGCGGAAGCGGTCTTCGGTGATGGACGATTTGATAAACAGTCCGAGCAGTCGGATTTGCCGGAAATATTCCAGGTATTGGGGAGAGAAAAATTCCGCGCTGCCAATGCCCATCAGCTTTTGGAGGGTGATCGGCGGGTCGCTGATGCCGGTGATAAAAAATTCCGGCTCTGCTTCCGGCTGAGGGGCCAGGACCATTCCGATTTCTTCCGTATCGGAACCCGCGTTTTTGAAATCGCGGTAGAGCCGCTCGCGGGCCGGGAGATAGCCCGGATGATCCGGAGAGTAATAACTCTGTCGGAGCAAAGCCTTGAGCAAACCCTGAATAAAATGGCTCACCGGCCCTAAATCTTTCGGCGCGCCCGGGCGCGAAATTTCCCGAGCTTCCCCGGCACTTGCTTCGGGTCCGGCCTCATCCTCAATTTCAATAATCGGCTCCTGATCCAGGGCCAGCCATTGCCGGAGCTGATGAAGCGGGTCCGGGAGCAGGGCCGGCTCCGGCCCGGGGATTGGTTTCTCTTGCCTCCGCGGGATTTCCGACTGCTCCGAAGGCGCGGGCGGGGTTTGGGCTTTTTCTCTTTTGAGATGAAGCTTGAGCTTGCCGATCGGGACAATTCCGGTCCGGGGCAGACTTACGATGATTCGGGGCGGCTCCGGCTTAAGTTTGGCCATCGGTACTTTTCCGGATTTGAATTTCAGAGGCTTTCCCTGCCTGATAATTTCAGTTGAGACGGGCAAGCAATCTCTGGCCGAGGGCATCCTGGCTTTGATGATGATGACCGGCCCGGCTTGTCCTTCCTGGTCCGCATCTTCATCTTCATAAACCTGCTCGTCAATTTCTTCGGTCTCTATCTGTTTTTCTTTCCCGCCTTGCTCTTCCATAAACTCGTTATAGGCGGGCAATTCATAAAGCCGGTTCAATAATTTTTCCACCTGGCTCTGGTTGGTAATCAGCGCATCTATAAAATTATTGTCAAGACTTCGGGCTTGAACCCGCGCCTGGATTTTCAGGGATTTTTCCAGGTCCGGAATTTTGACTTCCAGCTCCAGCTCCTCCCCCAGCTCATATTTATTGCCGAGCGCCAGCGCCAGATGGCCTTGGGAGATTGAATTCAAGAACTGATCCAGGAATTGGCCCGGTTCTGGAAACTTCATCTGGATTTTATTATGCATAGAATATAGTCCTACCCTTTAATTTAGATGCGATTTTGCCTCCGGAGGTTACCTGAATCAGCTTTGAAATGAGTAAATTAAGGCTAGATTATTTTCCCGGTCCCAGCCTCAAATTGAGCTGTTTTAAAACTTCATCCAGTTTGGCGCCGAGTTCTTTCCCGGCGAGCCGCAGCCCGGAAAGGTTTTCCAGCGCTTTTTTATCTCCGATCTTTCCGAGCAAGTCCAGGACCGCGAGTTTCGGTTTGTCCCGCTCTTCGGTCTGGCTGGAAAATCTTTTGCGGATTCTTCCGGCAAACCCTTCCCCTTCGGAAATCAATTCCAGGAGCTTCCCCTCCAGCTCCAATCTCTCTTCCTCGGTTTCCGGCGGATTTCTTCCCAGCTCCTGAATCGCCTGGGCCCGGATTTCATTATGCTCTTCTTGGTTAAAGGCAATTCCCAAAAGTCTGGCTCTCAGCTCCTGATGGTTTTTCGCCAGAAACCCGAGCACGGCCACGGCTCTTTTCTTCACCCCCAGGTCAGGATCCTTTAAAAGCGGCTCCACCGGGCTCAACGCCTGCGGGCCGAGAATTCTCACCAGGGCGCTGACCGCCTCGGCGCGAAGCTCGGGCCGGGAATGTTTAAGAAAGACCTGAACGATCTCGGCGTCTTCTTTATTTTTGGTTCTCCCGATCGCCTCCAGGGCCAGCATTTGCAGATTGGCGGGCTTGGCCGGATCTTTTAAAATACCGCGGAGCCGCTCAATGGATTTTGGACCGAATCGGATCAAGCCCTCAATTAAAAGCTTTCGCCGGCCGGGATTTTTCTCTTCCAGCAAATTATCATAAAGCTTCTGAAGCCCGAATTCGCCCAGGAGCAGGAAGATTTCTTCTATGCCCTTTCTCACTCCGAGGGTATCCTCCAAAAGGATGCGGATCAATTCCGGAACCTGCTCGGCCCAGACCGCCTGGTTCAAGTCGGCAATGCCTTGCTCCGCTAACAGCGCGCGCTTTTTGCCTGGCAGTCGGGAAAGGTATTCCGTGATCAGATACAGGCACTGGTAATCCCTTCGGCCCAGGAGCAGGGGGAGGATTTTGTTGAAATATTTCAGGAACAGCTCCAGGTCTTCCGCCTGCCTCGCCTCCATAAATTTTCCCAGCCAGAGATACGGCTGTTTCTGGAACTCATCCGCCATCACTTTGAGGTTGATCTTTTCCTGAACTTCCGGGGGCAGTTCCTCAAAAGTGATAATGTTATGATAAAACAGTTGCTCCATAAATTCCTCGGTGCCTTCAATATCCTCCATCAGCACCTGCACCGCGATTTTTTTGAGAATCCCCTTGACCGACTCAATCCTGGGCAAAATCACCTGCTTCTGCTCCGGGGTTTCCAGCTTGAGCTCCTGGAGCCGCTTGAGCTCCTGGAAAATATACTCCGAGCACGGGATGAGCATATTCATGGGAAAGTTATCAAGCACCGCCTCTTCCAGCTCCTCCTGGACAATGCCCGGCACCTGGCGCGCGATCAGGTAAACATTGAGCACGATGTCTTTGAGAAGCTCGGGCCGGCGCAAGGGGCGGAGAATATCCTGCACGATCTGGGTTTTGAGCTTGGTCAGTTCTTCCGGAGCGATATCTTTGTAGAGCGGCAAGACCTTCAGGTCTTTGGCCAGACGCTGAATCGCCATTTCCACCCGCCAGGGAAGTTTGGATTCCAGATAGATCAGGTCATCTTCAAAAATCGCGGAAATGGCGGTAATCCGGTTATCCACCAGCATTCTGGTCAGAAGCCGGCCCGACTCCGAGGCTTCCCCTTTATCCACGCTCGGGTCGCTCATAATATCCACAAACCGATAAAAATGATCTTCCGGAACGGAATTCTTCAGGCAGAGATGAATCAGGCGCTTGCGCTCAAAATACTCAACATATTTGGGAAAGAAGAGTTCCCAGGTGCCGGCGCCCAATAACTTCTTGAGCGTAATCGGCTCCGGGCTTACCCCGCTGATGAGAAATTCCGGGGCCTGGCCGGCCCGATGTTGAAGCATAAAACCGAGTTCATCATCTTTTTCCAGGGCCTTCCGGAACTCCTGGTATAAGCCCTGCTTGGCCTGCTGAGAACCCGGATGCTCCGGAGAATAATATCCGCTCCGAAGCATGGCCTTGACCAAAGACTGAATCAGCCGGCCAACCGGCGCATACTCGGAAAGGTCAATCTCCTTTTCCTCTTCCTCGGGTTCCTCTCTTCTCAGCCGGGCCTTCTCATCTTCTTTCTCCGGCTTTTCCTCTTTTCGGACCAGCCAGCTCCGGAGTTGCTTAAGAGGATCCGAAATAACCGTCGGTTCCGCGGCTTCAACAATTTTGATCTTCACCTCGCTCTCGGCCTCGGCTTCGGGCTTTTCTGCCGGCTCCGGCTTTTCTTCCCTTACCCGCACTTCCTCCCGGCTGATCGGAGTTTTTTTGCCTTTGGGCTTTTCCGGCTTCGGGAGTTCCTTCTTTTCAGCTGACTCCACCAAATCCTTTCTGAGCCGAAGCGGCTCGGAGATAATTACCACTTCCGGCTCTTCCTGCTCCCCCGGCTCCGCTCTTAAAACCACCTCTTCTATCTCCTCGGTCTCAATCTTTTTCCGCTCATAGCCTTCCAGGAATTCGTTATAAGCAGGAATCTCACAGAGCTGGTCCAACAATTTATCTACTTCTTCCCGATTTATGACCGTGGCCTCCACTGATTTGCCATCCGCGCTGACGCTCTGGATCCGGGTTCTGATCTTCCGCGGCTCTGCCACCTCGGGTAAGATCGCTTCCAATTCCAACTCTTGCCCGGACTTATATCTCTCACTTACCGGTATGGTCAGGCGGCCCTGGGAGAGCGAATTCAGAAATTTCTCCAGTAATTTGCCGGTGGCAGGAAATCGGAGCCGGATTTGGGCGCTCATAGAAATCATCTTATCATTTTGCGTATCCAAGTTCAAAGATGGTTGTGCGACATATCTGGTGTTGATTATACCGGAAAAATTTGTAGGGGCGCGGCTTGCCGCGCCCAGAGAGGGCAGGGCAAGCCCTGCCCCTACCTTGCGGAAAAACTGATTCGCAAGAAAGATGAAGCGGAATATAATATTGATAAAAGATCGGAGGGGGAAAATGAACAGGAGAAAAAGCATCAGATTAATTATTCCCGGGCTGGCCCTGGCTTTAATACTGCTTTCCAGTTCCGGCAATAGCGGTTCTGCAAAAGAGCCGGGCTTGATTCCCTGGCCGGCGCAGGTGAGCTGGAAATCCGGAAGTTTTAAGCTGGAGGAGGAGACCATTATTGCGATCTCTCCTGACACTTCGCCGGAATTGAAAAGCAGCGCCGGAATTTTTATCGGTTTCCTCAAGTCCGGATCCGGGTTGGAGCTGAAAATTTCCCGGCCGGATCAGGCCAGGAATACGATTCTGCTGGAGCTGAAACCTGATCCGGAGCTGGAGAAGTTCGGGCCCGAGGCATATCTTCTGGAGATTGCGGAAAACCGGATAAAAATTTCCGCGCCGGAGCCGGCCGGAATTTTCAACGGGGCAATGACCCTTTTGCAGATTTTCTCAAGCGCGGCTGACTCCCGCACTGCCCCCGGTCTCAAGATCATTGACTATCCGCGTTTTTCTCATCGCGGTCTTTTGCTGGACCCGGCCCGGCATTTCTTGAGCGTGGAGCTGGTGAAGCAAGTGCTGGACGCAATGGCTCAAATCAAGCTCAATGTCCTTCATTTTCATCTGGTGGACGACCAGGGCTGGAGAATGGAAAGCAAGATCTATCCTGAACTTCATCGGGTCGGCGGCAAGGGCGGATATTACACTCAGGACCAGCTCAAAGACCTGGTGGCTTATGCCCGCTCCCGATACATCACGATTGAGCCGGAGATTGAGATGCCCGGGCACAGCAGCGCGCTGTTGGCCGCGTATCCGGAATTGAGTTGTTCCGGCGAAAAAGTGGCAGTGAGCAATATCTGGGGGATTCATAGAAACGCCCTCTGTCCGGGCAAGGAAGGGGTTTATGTTTTTCTGGATCAGTTGCTCAAGGAAGTGGCGGGAATTTTTCCGTCTTATTATATCCATACCGGGTCGGACGAAGTTATGGCCCAAGACTGGCAGGATTTCCCGGCAAATCGGGATCTGGAAAAAACCCTTGCGGAAAAAGGAAATATGGGCTTGCAGTGTTATTTCATCAATAAGGTGAACCGGACTTTTCTGGCCATTGACCGGAGAATGATCGTATGGGACGAAATGGCTGACTGCCTTCCCGAGGGAGCAATGGCTCAGGCCTGGAGATCAACCAAATCGGTCCAGCCGGTCACTGCGTCCGGCCACGGCGTGGTGGTCTCTCCGGTGGATCCCTGGTATCTGGACTATCCGGACTGGCCCTGGAAGTTGAAAAAGGTTTATCGGTTTGAGCCGGTGCCGGAGGGTTTGAGCGCGGAGCAGGAAAAACTGATAAAGGGCGGCCAGGGCAATCTCTGGGGGGAGAACGCGCCCGAGCCGAAGATTATGGCCAAATTGTTCCCGCGTCTCCTGGCCGTCTCTGAAGTGTTATGGTCGCCAAAAGCCTCCCGAGATTGGCAGAGCTTCCAGGCCCGCGAAGCCAAGGTCAGGAAAACCTTTGAAAAACAGGGAGTCCATTTCATCCTCCTGCCCTTCCTGATTCCCGGAATTGATTGAGCCGGTTTTTTTGGCTCTGGTATGTTGTTTTCAATAATTTGGAATTCCGGTCTGAGATCTGATCCCGCGGAAGCGGGACTGAGATTCAAAACAGGAGGGTTGATATGAAATACAAGCGGTTTGAAGACCCTCCGGTCTGGCAGGATGCGGTGGAACCGGCGCTTCTGATTTATCAACTCACGGAAACCGAGCCTTTGCGAAAGCGGAGAGGCTTTTGCGGCCAACTGGAGCGGGCCGGGCTTTTCATCTCCAATAATATCGCCGAGGGCTTTGAGCGCGGAACCACCAGCGAGCTCCTGACCTTCCTTTACATCGCCCGCGGCTCGGACGGAGAGGTGCGCTCAAGGCTCTGCCTTTCGGGACGAATGGAGACGGATCTCAAATCTCAGATTTCAGATCTCAAAGGGAAAAGCGAAAGAAGATCCAGGCAACTTTATGGATGGATGGAACAGCTGAAAGATTCAGGGATTAAAGGACAGCGGAGGCTGGATGAAAACGCGCGAAAAAGTTTTGAGCTGGAAAAGGCGCGGAAGGAATTGCCGGCCCAGATGAAAAAGCACAACCCCAAAATACAAATTTGAGATTCAAGATTAGCGATTTTGCTCTGAGATTTGAGCTCTGAGATCTGAGATTGATCTGTTGAGATTGATCTAAGTTCTTGCTATAAGTAAAATAAACTGAGAGAAGAAATTTCAGGAGGTTGGCGCGATGAAGAAAGTAATGGCCGGCCTGGTCTGGTTGATTCTGGCGGGTTTGGCGATCCATTCGGCCCGTTGCCAGGAACTGCTTGGTCTTTATCCGGTCAAGCAATATGGCAAGTGGGGATACATCAAGAAGAGCGGGGAGGTTGCGATCAAGCCCCAGTTTGACGAGGGATCCGGGTTCTCCCAGGGGCTGGCCCGGGTCAAGGTCGGGGGCGCCCTGGAAGGCAAGTGGGGATATGTGAGCCGGACCGGGAAAATCGCGATCAACCCGCAGTTTTATGACGCATTTGATTTTTCCGAGGGCCTGGCGCTGGTGAACGCCGAGGAGTTGGGGAACAAATTCGGATACATAGACAAAACCGGCGGGTTCGCGATCAACCCGCAGTTTGAGGAATCCGGCTCATTTTCCGGCGGGTTGGCCAAGGTGAAGATCGGAGAGAAATGGGGTTTTGTGAACATTTTCGGGAAGATTGCGATCAGCCCGCAATTTGAGGAATGCGGAGATTTTTCCGAGGGCCTGGCCAGGGCTTTGATCGGAGAGAAATGGGGATATGTTGACCGGTTCGGCAAGATTGTCATCAATCCCCAGTTTGAAGAAGCCGGCGACTTTTCCGAGGGATTGGCCGGGGTCAGGATGGGAACCAAGTTCGGATACATCAATAACATCGGCAAGATTATGATCAATCCCCAGTTTGACCAGGCGCGCGATTTTTCCGAAGGATTAGCCGCGGTCAAGATCGGACAGAAATGGGGATACCTCAACAAGACCGGAAAGTATGCGATCAACCCGGAATACGACGACGCCGGAGAATTTTCCGAAGGACTGGCGGCCGTGAAGATGACAGGAAAGTGGTGCTACATAAACAAGAGCGGGAAAATGACGGTGGAGCCCAAATTTGATTTTGGGCATCAATTCAGCCAGGGCCTGGCCCGGGTGGAGATCGGAGATAAGCTCGGCTACATAGACAAAACCGGCGCTTTCATCTGGCAACCGGCCAAATAACGGATTAAAAGATCGGGAAGGATCCGGCGTTCGCACATTGGGAGCAGGAATCGCGGCTAAAGTCGCTCGCACGGTTCAAAGGGAGAATCATCTGATGACCTCGTACACCTTGACCGGGGATTGACTGCCTTTCAAGGTATATTCTCCGATTTCCTGGCAAGAATGTTTTTCCTGGACCCGGTCATAGACTTCCTGGGTGATCAGGATTTGCTCGGGCTTGGCCATTTTCTCCAGGCGCGCGGCGACATTGATGCACGATCCGATCACAGTATAATCGGTCCTCTGCTCCGAGCCGACATTGCCCACCACGGCGTTGCCCTGGCTGATCCCGATGCCCAATCTTATTTCCAGACCTCCCGGGAAGCGTTTTTCCTGATTAAAAGCCCGGATTCTTTCCAGCATCAGCAAGGCCGTTTCCACGCCCAGAAGCTCCATATTTTCCGCGGGCAAGGGCGCTCCCCAAAAAGCCATCACGCCGTCTCCGATGAATTTATCAATAGTGCCTCCCAGAGACAGGATGGAATCGGTCAAGATGGCCAGGATGCTGTTGAGCATGGCCACCACGCTTTCCGGCTCCATGGTTTCGGCGATGAAGGAGAAGCCGCGGATGTCGGCAAACAAACAGACAATCGGTTTTCGGGCTCCCCTGACCTTGACCTGGCCCGGCTCCAGCATAACCATTTTGGCCACATCCGGTCCCAGATAGCGGGCGACAATTTCATGAACCGTTTTATTATGCCGGATCCTTTCCAGATTCTTTTCCACCTTGGCCAGCAGAATTTCCGGGTGGATGGGCTTGGTCAGGTAATCTTCCGCGCCCCGGGAGAGAATTTGACTGATCCGTTCCGGGCCGGAAACAGCGGACAGGAACATAATGGAGATATGCCTGGTCAGTTCGCTTTCTTTGAGCAATTTTAAGAGCGCCTCGCCATCCAGGGAGGGCATCAGGATGTCCAGGATGATCAGGTCGGGAGCGAATTTGATGATGATTTCATAGGCATTTGCGCTCTCGGAAACGGTCGCCACTTGATACCCGGCCGGCTCCAGGATGCTGGAAACCAGGACCAGGATATCCTTGTCATCGTCCACCACCAGGATTCTTTCTTTTCTCATCTTAGAGTTCCTCACTGAAAATCCGATTCCTTCCCGTGTCTTTGGCATAGTACAGGGCCCGGTCGGAGCGGAAGAGCAGCTCGGTAATATCCAGGCCGGCTTGATCCAAAATAGTTATACCGGCGCTGAAGGTGGTTTTGATTTCGGTGTCGTTGACGATTTGAGGGGTTTCCGCCCATTTTTGCCGGATCCGGTTGAGGACCTCCTTGGCTTCCCGGAGTTCGGTGCCGGGCATAAGCACAATGAATTCTTCTCCTCCATAGCGGCCGATCAGATCGGAATTCCTCAGATGGGTTTTCAGGAAATTGATCAATCTTTTCAAAATTTCGTCCCCGACCAGATGGCCGTGAAGATCGTTGACCTTTTTGAAATGGTCCAGGTCAAGAATCGCGACACTTAAAGGCGCCCGGAAAATCTGATGCCGATAAGTCTCTTCCATCAAACGCTCAAAGATATATCGGCGGGTATAAGCCCCGGTCAAGGAATCGTAAAGCGCCATTTCCTTGATCTTCAGACTCCGTTCCAGCTCGGAAAGCACGGCCGCTTTTATTTCGTCATCGTGGAAAGGTTTATTGATGCAATAGTTGGCGCCGGCGGAAAGGCATTCCACCCGGATTTGATGGGAAACTTTTTCCGAAATGGCGATGATCGGAGTCAATTGATGAAAGGGGATTTTCCGGATCTTTTTGATCAATTCCGCGCCGGTGGGCGCGATCAAATCCAGGGAAATCACCAGCAGGTCCGGCCTTTCCTGCTTAAGGGTGTTCAGAACATTCCGGGCATCTGTCAGGTGCTGATACTGGAATCCCTGGTCGGAAACCGCGCTTTTCAGGATTTTGAAGATAAACTGATCGGAGTCAACGACCAGGATCTTTTTGGCCGCGCTTTCTTCGCCGGATTTAATCGCCAGGCGCGCGGCGGTGGAGCCCTGGGCCCGGGGCTCGGAAAAAATTTCTTCCGGCAGTTTTTCTCCGCTCACTTCAATGGCTTTTCCGAAATAGATTTCCAGGATGTCGGTTAAATTTTCTATTTCCGAAATTATTTCAAAAGGCACCGGGTCTTGTTTCGCGGAGTACGGCTCCGCGATTCCAGGCATCGGGTTTGATTTTTCTCTAGGATTGGGATACCTTGGAATTAGCCGGGAGGGAAAGAGATGAAGGTTTGTATGAGTTCGTGGTCGGATCATTTGCTGTTTCAAGCCAAGGAAATGGATCAAATGAGCTGGGTCAGGCATTGCAAGGAGCTGGGTCTGGACGGGGTGGAGTTATTGGACATCCATTTTCCAAACCTGAGCAAGGAATATATGACCGGCTTGAAGAAGCTGATCACCGACCTGGGGCTGGAGATTCCGCTCTGCTCGGTGAGCAACGATTTCGGAAAAGCGGACCCGGCGGCGCGGATGGAGAGCGAGAAGCTGGTGGAGAAATGGATTCAGTTTGCCAACTGGTTTGGATCCCGGATGCTCCGGGTATTGGCCGGCTGGCCCGGGGCGCACGATCCGGCCAGGTATGAAGCCGAGAAAAAACAGCTCTGGCCGGAAATGATCCAAAGCTTCCAGCGATTAGCGAAAAAGGCGGAAGAGTCCAATGTCATTTTAGTCCTGGAGAATCATAATCATCTCGGCTTTACCAGAACGGTTGACGACCTGTTCCGGATTCTGAACGAGGTCGGCTCGGACTGGCTCCGGTTTTGCCTGGACACCGGGGATTACCTGGTGGACACGGCTCAGGTCAACGGGTTCCCGGCCCTGGAAAAGGCGCTGATTTACGCGATGATTATTCACGCGAAATTTTATGAGGTGGATGAGAACGGCAAGGATAAAAAGCAGGACTGGGACAAAATCCTCAAGATTCTCAGCCAGGCCAGATATGACGGCTACCTGAGCATAGAGTATGAGGGCAAGGATCCGAAGCTGGAAGTTCCGCTCGCGGCGAAATTCCTGGTGGAAAAAACTCTATTGACTTAAGAAAAAGTGTACGGGCGAGCCGGTGGCTCGCCCTCCAATCGCGACTAAAGTCGCCTGCACAGAAAGGAATCGCGCCTTCCACCTTCGCTCGGGAAGGCCGAGCTACGGTGGACAGGAAAGGCGCTCGCGCATTAAAAGGAGAAGAAAAATGGCGAAGAAAAAAAGCCGAAAAAAAGCGAAAAAAATTATGCCGACCAGCGGCAAGGTGATCCTGCTCCTGGTCGCGCACGCGGATGATACGGAATTCTTGGCCGGGGGCACGGTGGCGAAATTCGCCGGCGAGGGCTGGGAGATTTTTGAAGTGATCGCCACGGATAATCAGCGGGGCAGTTTTGATCTACCGGCCCGGCAGTTGATCCAGGACAGTGAGGAGGAAGCCAAAGCCGCGGCGAAGATTCTGGGAAAGAAGGATGTGATCTTCCTTCGCTACCCGGACGGGATGCTCCGCGACTATCGGCTCAATCATTTGCGCGAGAAATTTATCAAGCTGATCCGGACCTATAAGCCGAGGATGGTTTTCACCTTTGATCCCTGGGCGCCGTTTGAGCCGCATCCGGATCATCAGATGGTAGCGCAGGCTGCGGTGGAGGCGGTCGGGTTTTCTCAAAACCCGAAATTTTATCCGGAGCATTTCAAGAAGGGCTTAAAGCCGCATCTGGTGCCGGAGATTTATTATTTTGCCAAAGCCAATGTCCACGCGGACACTTATGTGGACATCACCAATTTCATTGACCAAAAAATCGCGGCGCTCTGCGCGCACGATTCGCAGATGAAGCTGACCATTGACGAAATGAAGCTGGCGCTTTCAGCCACCGGGGTCGCGCCCAAGACCACCGCCAGCCTGGACCGGAACAATTACCGGGGGATCATTGACCTGATGGTGAAAATGTATTGCCAGGAGATCGGCAAAAAGGCCGGATGTCAGTATGCGGAGGAATTCCGGTACGAGCTGGCCGGCGGGGAAATTGTCAAGGCGATCAAGGAAATGGGACTGGAGTAGGGGCGAGGCTTGCCTCGCCCGCGAGGAACGCCAAACGAGGAACGGACAAAAAGACGAAAGTAAAAAGTGTAAAGGTTAAATAGTAAAAAATCATTGCCTTCGGCATTGGGTCAAGTTGATTTTGGAATTTAAAGATAGATTTTTTTCAGCGCTATTCTTGCTCAGCCTATCGGTTCTGACCGGTGCGGGAATTCGCGCGGCGGTAAATCAAATTCCGGCTCCGAAGAATCTGGCGGAAGCGGAAAAGCTGATGCGGGTCACGCTCCACCAGCAGATTCTTCCGCCCGGGGCGAATCCGGCGATGCTGGAAAAGATGCTTGAGATCGGCGAGGTGATTTTGTTTTATGACCACCCGAAAGAAATTCCCTGGATGAGCGCCGCGGGGATTCTGATCCAGGCGCCTCCGGAGTTGGTTTATCAGGTGGTGATGGATCATCCGCGCTATTCGCAATATGTTCCTATGAACCAGGGCATTGAAGACCGCCGTTTGTTCGGCAATGTCTATCAGGAGACCCTGCACATCAATGTCAAACTCGCCGCGGTTAATTACCAGATGGATTACGGCCTGTATTCGTATCGCCAGGCGCCTTTCCGGGTGGACTGGACTTTGGCCTGGGGGGAATTTGACCGCAATCTCGGCTTCTGGGAGTTGATTCCGAGCGCGGACCGCAAAAAGACCATGGCCTTTTATTCGGTTTACGCGGAACCGCGCAGCAAGTTCGTGAAAATGATTTATGCGCGGGATCCGGCGCTGGAATTGGTGACTAATGTGAGCACCGCCACTATGATCGTGCAGGCGATGAAAAGCGAGGCGGAAAAACGGCAAGGTTTTAAATCGCTGGTTCCCAAACCCCTTTCGGGGATGGAGATTGACAAGATTCTGGGAGCGGACCCGGTGAGTATGTGGCTGTTTCTGGAGCGGGGCGATCTTTTAATCCTGGAGTCGGGTCCAACCGTTAATTTAATTGCCGGCAGTCTGGTTGCCGCCGAAATCCAGGACGCTTACCGGGTGATCACGGATTTCAAGAGCTACCCGCAATTTGTTCCCGGGGTCAAAAAGGTCAGCTATCTGGGCAAGAGCCAAGCCGGAGAGTCTTACCAATGGAGTCTGGAATTTGATATGATTGGATTCCAATACCGGCAGGTCCAGGATTTATCCTATCAATTTTCCCCGCCGGGACTGGTGTCCTGGCAAATTCCCAGACCGTGCTGTGGAGCGGCGCCTGGATTCTGGAAGCTGATTCCGATCGGGAATAAAACCATCGTCTTTAACAGCACCACCGCGGATATCCGCTCAATGGGAAGAATCCCGCGCTATGCTCTCTCCGCGGAGCCGACCCTGGAATATGCCACCCTTGCCAGTCAGGGCGTTTTAATGCTCAATTCCCTGAAACCGCGGATTCAGAAAAAAGCCAAGGATTGATGCCGGAAGAAAAGGAGAAAAAATGGATGGGCTTTTCAGGAAAAAATGGGTTTGGATTCTAGCCGGATTCCTGGTCTCGGCTCATCTTCCAGCGCAGGGAACCAGAGTCCCGACGCCCAAAACCGAGGCGGAAATCCGGGAGATGATGAAGATCACCTACAACCAGAATATCCTTCCGCCCGGCGCGAGAAAAGAGACCCTGGAGGGACTGCTGGAACTCGGCCAGGTAATCGTGTTTTATGATCATCCGCCGGTGGTTCCCTGGATGAGCGCGGCCGGGATTATGGTCAATGCGCCGGCGGAAACGGTTTTCAATACCCTGACCGATTATCCGCATTACTCCGGCTTCATCCCTATGACTAAAGGCGCCACCAAGGAGAAAGTGGGCCCGAATCTCTACAATGTCAGCTACGATATTCAGGTCAATATGGTCTTCTTCAAATATGGGATGCAATACGGGGTATATCATTATGACCGGCCCCCTTTTCGGACCGACTGGTCGCATTCCTGGGGGGAGTTCAATATCAATGTCGGGTTCTGGGAGCTGATCCCGACTGCGGATGGAACCAGGACCATGGCTTTCTATTCGGTCCACTCGGAGCCGCGCGGAAAATTTCTCAATATGCTCTATTCCCGCGAGCCGGTCCTGGAGGTAATGACCAATGTGATGACCGCGACCATGGTGACCCGGGCGGTCAAGTCCGAAGCCGAGAAGCGGTATCGGGCCGGGGGCGGAAAATGTCCGGCCGGGAAAAAGGGCCGGAAAATTTTTGACCTTCTTGCCGAAGATCCGGCGAGTATGAAGAAATTTCTGGAGCGGGGAAAGCTCTTGGTATTGGAGGACGGGCCCACGGTTTATGTTACCAGCGGCACGATCACGCCGGTTTCCAGGGATCAGGCCTGGAGGGTGATCACTGATTTTCAGGAGTATCCCAGGTTTATGCCGGCGGTAAAAAAGGTGGAATTCCTGGAAAAGGGAGAGAAGGGGCCGAGATATTTCTGGGAAATCGCGATTGACCTGATGGTCCTTAATTACAGCTACAATTATCAAGCGGAATATGTGATGAAACCGCCGGAGTCCATTACCTGGAATATGACCCAGGAAAATGCCCAGTCCGTGACCGGCTTCTGGAGGCTGGTTGAAAGCGAGGACAAGACCTTGCTCTTCAACGGGTCCACCGCGGACCTGAGAAAAATGGGCGCGATTCTGAGCTATGCGCTCAAGGTGGAGCCGACCCTGGAGCACGCCATTCTCGGCTGTCAGTCGCTGGTCAATATCAGCACCCTCAAATCCGAGATTGAGAAACAAGCCAAAGCCCGCGGGAGATAAAGATCTCTGAAATCCAAATCCGGCGGTCGGCTCGGGAAGAAGAAAATGAATATTTCCGGGATGAAATCATCTCAGATACCCCAGAGCCCTTAAGCGATTTTGCTCCTCAGGGCTGAGCTTAGGTTTGCCTTTTCCCTGGCCTTGCATCTGTTTGAAGATTTCTCCGGCAAATTGCCGGTATTTTTCAATCAGTTCTTTCCGGGTCAGGGCCAGATTATTTTTTTCCCGGGGATCCTGCCCGAGATCATAGACTTGATAAGTCTTATTATCGGTGATGATAATTTTATACTGATGATCATAGATGGCCAAGAGATCCGGACTGTAACGACCGGACTGATCGGAAATCCGTTTGGCGAATTTTTCCGCCAGATAGATCCTTCCGGGATCGGGTTTCCATTGATAATCGCCCGAACCGGTTACATTCTCCAGCAGATACTTAAAGAGCTGGGTCAGCACCCCAATCTCTTCCACCCGGCCGATTTGCCGGGAAAAAGGAGTTTTAATCAGCAAGGGGATGGAAAGGACTTCCTCGTAAAGAGCGGAACTATGCAATAATAAGTGATGTTCTCCGAGCAGCTGACCGTGGTCCGCGGTAATGATGATCAGGGAATTATCATAAAGATTCATTTCCTTTAAAGCCCGGACCAGGCTTTCCAACTGATGGTCCAGATATTTGATTTGACAGTCATAGAGCGAATTCAAGAGTTCCTGATCCGAAGCGCTGATCGGTAAGGTCCCGTTAAGCGCCGCTTCAAATTGATTGTTGGATAAATGCCAGAAATAACTGATCCGGCCCCAATAAGAGATCGCCAGGGAATGGTTTCCAAAAGAACCCAGATACGATTTCTCCGGCAAACCCGGCCCATGGGCCTCCATATAATTAAGGAACAGAAAGCAGGGCTTCCCCATGCAATTCTTCGCCAGCCAGCCCAGGGCGAGATCGTTAACCTCCCCGGCACTGGGATAGGGCCGGTAATATCGGTAATAATAAATGTCGGGGTCGTCCCAACTGATGAAATTACCGAGCCGAGCCATCAACCCGGTATTCATCAGGATTCTCATCAAATCCATTTTTAAAAGGTTTATTGAGCGGACATTATATTCGGAGTGGAAATAATCAAAGCCCTGATCCAGTCCATAATCGGGGGTGAGATAGGAAAAATTGGCGGCAACCGCGCCGGTTCTATAACCCGCGGCTTTCAATAATTCAGCCAATGTCTGGAAAGATTTTCCCAGTGGGCGGGCCATAGGTGAATCCAGGCGCTCATGGGCTTGATGTTGATGAGGCTCCAGACCCGTGAATAAAGAGGCATGCGCCGGAAGAGTCCAGGACGCGACTGATTTGAAATTGGTAAAAACCAGGCTTTCTTTGGACAACTCCTGGAGGAACGGGCTGGTTGCCCGGGGATACCCATAAACCGAAAGATGATCTTTCCGCGCCGTATCCAGAACAATTAAAATCACATTAGGCTTTTGGGCGGAACCCGCGGCCGGGGGCGCGACGCGATTGGCCGCCTTTGCCGGCTCGGATTTATTTCCCGGCCTGACCATTGGGCTGATCATCACCGCAATCAGAATAAGCAAGGCCAAGCTTGCGGCCACCCGGGCTGGAACCGCGCCTGCATTCCGATAGATCAGGTATCCCCCGATGCCCAAACTGATGCTATTGAAGAGCGCAAGGCGAAATTCGGATGAAGATGAAGCCACCCAGCTCAGAAGATATTCCGGGGCCAGAATGGCCCAGGCAATCCAGATCAAAGATAAAATCAGCCCGATAATTATTTTAAAACGGTCGGAAATTTTTACCAGGGAAAAAGCCAGGATGACGATCAGGGCCAGGACTATTCCCAGTCGGATCCCCCAGAAGGCTTCCAGCCAGGAGTGATGATAGTTCCCTTTCAACACCCAGCCGGCAACGCCGATCAGAACCAGCAATAATCCGCCGATGATCACCTTTGAAGCGCGACGCAAAAATTGAATTTGACCCAGGCCCGCCCCCAGGCTGATTCCCAAAATGATTATGCCGGAATAAGTTAATAGATAGAGCATAGCAAAAGCCCGCGGCCAACTCGGAAGGCCCGAGAAAATACGGAAGGCTTGCTCCAGCAGAAACAAAACTCCGGCTAACCCGATTGCCAGGCAAACCGGAACGATTAACCTGGTTGATCGGGAACGAAATTTTGCCAATGCTTTCATCATCAAATTGTGCGGCACCCGGTTTCTTGCGCTTTATTTCAGGGTCCAGTTTAGCATTCACGCCTTTCGCTTTCAAACGCCGGCAAAAAGGAGATCGGATCCCAGAACGGTTCGGGGAAGCGCAGAGCCGGAAATCAGGAGTGGACTCGTTCCGTGCCTGTCCCGCTGAAAACGGGATTTCTCGTTCCTCGTTCCTCGCATACCGCGAATTCAGAATTTCCGTTCCTCGTTGATCGTTCCTCGTTCCTCGCATGGGGTTCAGCTTATGATTTGACCCTGGGCCGGGTTTTATTTACAATCCAGCAAAAGTCAGAGAAGGCTTAAAGATGAAATTAACCAGATACCATTTGCCCACTTTTCGGGAAGTTCCGGCTGAAGCCGAAGTGATTTCGCATCAGTTGATGCTCAGGGCCGGGATGATCCGAAAGCTCGCCAGCGGAATTTATAGCTGGCTTCCGCTCGGCCTGCGCGTTCTGCGCAAGGTTGAGAACATCGTCCGGGAGGAGATGAACCGTGCCGGAGCGATTGAGGTTTCTCTGCCAATGGTCCAACCCGGCGAGCTTTGGAAGGAATCCGGAAGATGGGAGGCTTATGGCAGGGAACTGCTCCGGTTCAAGGACCGGCACGAGCACGAGAGCTGTTTGGGCCCGACCCACGAGGAAGTGATGGTGGATCTGGTTCGGGGACAGCTTCGCTCCTGGCGCCAGCTTCCGGTCAATCTCTATCAGATCCAGACCAAGTTCCGGGATGAAATCCGGCCCAGGTTCGGAGTCATGCGGAGCCGGGAGTTCGGGATGAAGGATGCCTACAGTTTTGACGCGGACGAACCCGGCGCCGAGAAGAGTTATCAGGCGATGTATGTTGCTTACTCCAGGATTTTTGCCAGATGCGGCCTGGAGTTCCGGGCCGTGGAGGCAGCCACCGGCCCGATTGGAGGAAAATTCAGCCACGAGTTTATGGTCCTGGCTGAGACCGGAGAGGATACCCTTGCGGTCTGCCCCAAATGCGGGTACGCGGCCAACCTGGAAAAGGCGGAGATCAAAATTGAAGGCCAGCCGGAGCCGGAAAAGGAAAAGGCGATGGAGAAGGTTCATACTCCGGGAAAGCGCACGGTTGAGGAAGTCTGCGCGTTTTTGAAAGTGCCTCCACAGAAGCTGGTCAAGACCCTGATCTATGAAAGCGACCAAGGACCAATTGCCGCGATGGTGCGCGGAGACCGGGAATTGAATCCCAACAAGCTCCAGAGCCTGATCAATGCGGACTTTTTGGAAATGGCGAGCCCGGAGCGGATTCAGGAACTTACCCGCGGTCCGCTCGGATTCTCCGGCCCGGTCAAGCTCAAGATTCCGATCTATGTTGACCGGGAACTGGAGTATTTGAAAAACTTTGTCACCGGCGCCAACGAGCAAGACTACCATTTCCTCAATACCAACCTGGCCCGGGATTTTTCGGCAGCCAGAATCGCGGACTTGCGAAAGGCGGTTCCGGGTGATCACTGCGCCAAATGCGGAACCGAGCTTAAATTCCAGAAAGGCATTGAGGTCGGGCACATCTTCAAGCTCGGCTTGAAATATTCCAAACCAATGAACGCCGCCTTCCTGGACCAGAACGGCAAGGAGCAATTTTTTGTGATGGGATGCTACGGAATCGGCACCAGCCGCACCGTTGCCGCCTCCATTGAGCAGAACCACGATCCGAGCGGAATCATCTGGCCGATCAGCCTCGCCCCCTTCCAGGTTTATCTCCTGCCGATCAATTACAAGGAAGAAAGAACCAGGAAGGTCACGGACGAGCTGGAAGCTGAGCTGGAAAAAGCCGGATTGGAAGTTTTACTGGACGATCGGGAGGAAAGCCCGGGCGTGAAATTCAAGGACGCGGATTTGATCGGAATTCCGCTCCGGATTTTGATCGGGGACAAAACCCTGGCAAAAGATTCCGTGGAGTTCAAGCTCCGCAGCCAGGACAAAAAAGAATTGGTCTTGATCTCAAGGGCGGCCGCGGCCGCGAAGGAACTGATCCAGGCTCAGCTCCAGGCCATTTCCCAAAAAACCGGCCAGATCGCAATCCGGGCCTCTGAGACCTAGGGTCGTGTCCCTTAAATTGTGGTGCAGGCATCTTGCCTGCCAACTTGTTGATTTTGCAGGCTGGAAGCCCGCACTACAATCGCTGAAATAAATAAGGCTATGTTCAGGACACGACACTATTATTTTGACCGCATTATTTTGTCGGTTTTGTAGGGGCGCAATTTATTGCGCCCTCAAAGAAGGGCGTGATAAATCACGCCGCTACGATTCGGGTTATGAAAACAGTTATAGAAATTAAACCGGCATATTGAGGCGGTCAAAATACCAGCGCCAGGGGCGGCCGGCATTGTTCGGGCGGGTTCATCCGTTTTTTTTCAAGACCGCGAAAAGTATTGAGCCGCTTTGGGGGAATCTCTTTTTCAGGAAAGAGTCCAGGTGTTTGGTCAAGCGGTTCTGCCCGCTGATTTCGCCCAGATGGCCGTAGGTTTCAAAAGAGACCACTTGAAAGTTGCTAAGATGCCGGGATAAAATTTCGGGAAACTCTATTCCTCGGTCCCGATGATAGCCGCCCGCGGTCGGGGAATGGATGTCAACCAGGGCCGAGATTTGCGAAGAGGAAAGCGGGGTCTGGATCAGGCCTTCCTGGCCCAGGCGCTGGTTAACCCGGGCGATGATTTCACTATGGGATTTCATCCCGGGATTGAAGCGCCGGTAAATTTTTCGCGCCGGCTCAAAAAGTCGGAGCCTCCTTAAGACGGCTCCGGCAAATTGCCTGGGCCGGAAAATTATGGAAAGGAATTGACAGAGGTTGAATAAAAACTTATCCGCGAAAAAAAACCGGTTCGGCTCGTGACCGATGATTAGCCGGCCCCCGGGTTTCAATAAGCGGTTGATCTCCTGGAAAAAAGGCTGGAACTCCGGAATGTGGTGCAGGACCGAATTTAAAGTGATGACCTCAAAAAGCCCGGATTCCAGATCAATCCGCTTCCCGTCCAGCTTGAGAAATTGGAACCGGCAGGGGAAATTATTCCTCCCGATATTCTCCCGGCAGACCGCGAGCATTTTTTCCGAAAGATCGGCGCATACGATTTGATCGGATGCTTTCAAGAACCCGGCGATCTGGAGCGGAACCAATCCGGTGCCGGTGCCCAGGTCCAGGATCATCAGCGGTCCGGAGCAAGGGGCGAGATAGTCCTGGGCGATCTTCTGCCAGCGCGGCCCTTCCAGCCGGAAAAGGTCCTGATGACTGCGCTCATATTCCCTTTCCTCCAGGTCGTGGTAGAGCTCATTTACTCGCAAGACCAGGCCGGGATCGTAGTTCATTTCGCCTATGATAAATGATAACCCGTTGAGATGTCAATTTTTCCCGGGGAAAAAACGGCTCGGGCATTTGCTCAATCGCTCCACCGGCCCGGTCATCAGGTCCGGCCGGAAAACTATTGCATTTGCCCTCGGTTCCGGTGTTGGATAAAATCGGGTCAAGATGATCAGGGAAGTATTGGATCAGTTGTGCGGATTGGGGAACCGGCTGACCACCACTGAGAATGAGCGTAAGGCTTGTGAGTATCTCCAAGCCCGACTGGTTGAGCTTGGGTATGAGACCGCAGTTGAAGAATTCAAATCTCCAACAACTTTTTCCTGGACTTATCTCACGATTTATCTGGGAATCGCCGGGTCCATTATTCTGTCCCTCTTCTTGCCGCTTCCCGGCCTGTTGCTCTTCCTGATCAGCCTGCTGCTCTTTCTCGGCGAGCAGACCACGCACTTCGCTCCCCTGACCTCATTGATTTTCGCCATTGGAAAAAGCCGGAATGTAATTGCCCGCGGGAAATCCGACGCGAAAGAAAAACAACCGCGGGTCTGGCTGGTCGCGCATTATGACACCAGCAAAACCTCGCTGGCATTCGCGCCCTCTTCGGTTCCTTTTTTAAGACCGCTTTTCCTCTTTTCCCTGTTTTTACTTGCAACTTCTCTGGCAATTATCTTCATCCAATATTTCTGCCATCTCCAGATTCTTGCTTTAAGAATAGTTCTTATTTTTTCGGCAATTTATTTTTTCTATCTGGCAATGATGATGCTGGAGCGGGAGTTGAGAGGAAAGCCGGTGCAGGGAGCCGCGGATAATGCCAGCGGAGTGGCAGTGGCAATGGAGCTGGCGAGGAGGTTTCAGGAATCTCCGCTCGCCAATTCTGAGCTCAGGGTTTTATTGACCGGCGCGGAAGAAGTGGGAATGGCGGGAATGTCGGTTTTTATGCGGACGCGCAAAGCTGAGCTTGATCGCTCCAAAGATTATTTTGTCAATTTTGATTCCATCGGAGAGGGCGGCCTTTGCTATATCACTAAGGAAGGAATGCTCTGGCCGCTTAAAGGCTCGGAGCGATTGCTCGGGATCGCCGAGGAGCTTGCGAGGGAGGGAAAATTTTCCCAGGTCAAAGCCCGTCCCTATACCGCGCTGACGCTGGATACTTTGGTGGCCCGGTCCCGGGGATTTCCCGTGATCTCCTTTATGGCCCTGACTGAAAAATTGTTCCCCAAACCCTGGCACTGGTTTGATGATACCATTGATAAAGTTGATCTTGCCAAGCTGGAACTCGCCGCGGATTTCGCCGAGAAGATGATCCGAAAATTCGACCGGTCTGCGGGTTAAGGTAATTTGTCCTGGCAGGATTGAAGTTTTTGATCCAGGGTTTTAATTTTTTCCGCGGTGGCTCTATCCAGCCGGGCACTGCTTTGGATCTCGGTCAGATAGACCTGGCTGAGGTTCAGGAAATTTCTTGCCGAGGGGAAAAAGAAAATAAAGAGAATCGCCGGCGCCAGAGCCAAATACCCGCAGATGATGCTGATCGCGGAATTTCTTCGTCCCCTCCGGGTAGGCCAATTTCTGAAAGATAAGAGCAAAATCACCGCCAGAATCAAAAGCCCGAGTTCCACTGAAAGCCAGATGATAAAACGACTCTTTTTCATCGTTTCCCAGAAAAGCTTTTTCTGCTTCAAGCCGATCCCGGATCCTTGCTCGTCAAAAACCACGAAATCCCCCCAGGTGATCTCCTCTTTTTCCAGAAGATCCCGAATCCAGTTCGGCCTCTTCTCCACCGTGATTTCTTTTTCCACCGGCTTGACCTGATCCTGATATTGGGCCGGAACTTCCTCGGGCCGGTCCGTGAAATGCACCCCGCCGTCTTGGTCCGCATATTGATAGAGTTTACCGATCGCGGCGCCGGGAAGGATCAGAATCAGCGTCAATACCCAAAGTCCCAGGAGAATTTGCTTTTTCATTTCCCCTCCTCCTCTTTCTCCTCTTCTTTAATTTTTTCCATCAATTGCTTGAGCTGGGCCGGATAAATGGCGTCAAACCCGAAGCGCTGTCGGGCCTGATCCAGCGCCTTCGTCAGTCGCTCTCTTTTCTGCCGCTCCTCTTCTCCAAACAGGCCGGGCTGGCGGGTCAAGGATAAATCGCCGGCGCTGATCCCTAAAAGCCGAAGCGGCTGCGCTTTTTCTTTTTCGCGCAAAAGCAGTTCTCTTGCCGAGCTCAGCAGTTCGGAATCCTGATTGGCGGCGAAATCCAGGCCGGTGGTTCTGGTCCAGGTGATGAACTCCGGAGAGCGGAATTTCAGGGTGATCCTTTTGGCATAAAGCTCTTTTCTCCGAAGCCGAAGCCCGAGCTTGAGCGCCAGGAGATAAAGCCATTGCTCAATCTGGCCGAGGTCATACAGGTCTTGCTCAAAGGTCACTTCCTTGCCGATGCTCTTGGGCATCTCCTCTTCGGCAACCACCTGATCATCGGCAAGGCCTCTCGCGCGCTCATAAAGCTCCCTTCCCATCTTTCCAAAATGCCCCGCCAGAAGCTCAGGCCCAAGCCGGATCAGATGCTTGATCTTTTTCGCTCCCAGCAGAATCAATCTCTCCTCGGTCTTGCCGCCCACTCCGGGGATCGCGCCGATCTCAAGCTCCGAAAGAAAGGACTCCTCGCTGCCGGCCGGAACTTCCACAATTCCTCCCGGCTTGGCCAGTTGAGACGCGATTTTGGCGATCATTTTATTTCCGCCGATGCCCAGAGAACCCGGCAAGCCCAACTCCTCCTGGATCCGCTTTTGAATCAAAAGCGCCGTGGCCGGCGCCGGGCCGAATAGCCTCTCCGTGCCGGTGAGATCCAGATATGCCTCATCAATACTGGCTTCCTCCACCAGGGGCGAAAAGTCCCGGAGCAGCTCAAAAACCTTCTCGGAAAATTCCGCATAGGCGCTCATCCGGACCGGAAGCACGATCGCGGTTTTGCAGAGCCGTCTTGCCTTCTGGATCGGCATTCCGCTCTTGACCCCGAAGGCCCGCGCCTCATAGCTGGCGCTGCTGACCACGCCCCTCCCCTCGGGATTTCCGCTCACGATCACGGCCTTGCCTTTAAGCCCCGGATTCAATACCCGCTCCACCGACACAAAAAAGCAATCCAGGTCAATATGAAGGATGACTTTTTTCCCTTTTTCCGGCATCTGGTTTAGAATAACATTACCCGGGATAATCAGCCAATTCGGTCTTGCTGATTTAAAACAATTGCTCATCGGGCTGAGCTATGATAATATTATCAGGAGAAATCTTTAGGAAAGGATGAGGGAAGGGATTTTGATTTCCAGGGATGTTTTCAGAAAAACTTTGTTCATCAGCTTTTTCGCCAGCGCCGGAGAAGTAATGATCCTGATCGTGCTCCTGGCGGTCATCTCCGACCTTGGGCTCGGGCATTTGCTGAAGGCATTCCCCACCCTGATCTTCAACGGCATCTTCGTCATCGGCTTTGAAATCTTCTTCTTCTATCGCTGGCTTTCCCAAACCCGCGCCTTTGACCGTCTCTTGCAGGAAGGGCCCGGTTCCGAGGAGCTTGGTCCCCAGGCTCTGCTGTCTCAGGAGGAGCTGGTCCGGTTCCCGATCCGGGTTTCCTTCCTGATGATGTTCCTCTGGATCTTCTGCGGAGTCTTCCTGTTAATCACCCTGCTCCTGCCCTGGGGAGAAATCTTTTTTGTCTGGGAAGCGGTCTTTGCTCTGATTATTTCCGTGCTGGGCGGATTTTTATCCCTGGTGTTCCAGTTTTACTTTGCGCGGAGAATCATCCGCCTGAATGCCAAATCCATCCTGGAATATGAGACCGGGTATCATTTGAGCCAATCCGAGACCGGCTTTTTCAATCTCAAGTATAAAATTCGGCTGAGCTTTATCCCGGTCATTGTCAGCGGACTGGGGGTTTTGGTCTCGCTCGGCTTTTTCCAGACCTCGGCCATTGTTCAGAAAACCTATATTCAGGAACTGACCCGGATGAAAAAGGTGTTTCAGGATTCCAATCCGACCCTGGATCAATTCCAGATTGATCTCAATCAAACCGCGCGCTTGCTGGGGGTTAATCTTTTCCTGGTTGATGACCAGGGCAAAGACCCGCTCACCGGCTATGACCAGGGCCTATCCGGGCTTCTGATCAAAAGCCTGAAAACCGAGAGAGCGGAAACTTATTCGCTTCGCTACAGTTCCAAGATCAGTCTGTTTGTGACCCGAATCAGCGCGGTGGAGGAACGGCCGGTGTTCCTGGCAATGGTTTATGACTGGGACCGCTTCTTCAGCTTTGGATATCGGATGGTCGCGATTATGGGCATCGTGGCCCTGGCAATGGTCGCGCTCGGCTTTTATATTTCCCGGCTGATCTCTTTTGACCTGAGCGATCCGCTCCAGCAGATGATGGAGCAAACCGAGCGGATCAGCCGGGGCGACCTCAGTGTTGATTTCAACATTATTTCCAACGATGAGTTGGGAATCCTGGCCGGCCGGCTGAAGGGGATGGTGCTGAATCTCCGGGAGCTGATCGCGCGGGTGAGCGACTCTTACGAGCAGGTGCGAAAGGTGATCAGCGAGACCTTGAAAAGCTCGGAGATCGTGGCCAAAGGCGCCGCGGAGCAGACCCAGGCGATTGAAAACACCGGCCATAATGTCAATGAAGTGAGCCGGGCGGCGAAGGAAGTGAGCGATAATGTGAAAATCCTTCATCAATCCGGCGCCGAGACCACGGAGCGAGCCGAGAAGATGATTGAGCTGGTGGAGCAAATGGGGCACAGCCTGGAGGATTTGGCAAAATTGAGGGAGGTCAGCAGCAGCTCCATTTTTGAGATGAGCAGTTCCATCAAACAGATCGCCGGGAATGCCGAGGAGCTGAACCGCCGCTCCGAGGAAACCAGCCGGGCGGTGAAAGAAATGGAATCCAGCATCACCCAGGTGTCCGGGATCAGCCAGCAGAACCGGGAGATTTTTGACCGGATGCGCAAGAGCGCGGAGCAAGGGGTGAAGGCGGTTCAGGAGACGATCAAGGGGATCAGCACGATTGAAGATACCGTGAATCAGGCGCGGGGGGTGCTGGAAACCCTGGGTCAGGGCGCGGCGCAGATAGAGAAGATTCTCAAGGTGATCCGGGAGGTGGCCAACCGGACCAATCTGCTCGCGCTCAATGCCGCGATTATTGCGGCCCAGGCCGGGGAGCAGGGCCAGGGATTTGCCGTGGTCGCGGACGAGATCAAGAGCCTGGCGGATCGGGTGGCCAGCTCTACGGTGGAGATTGATCAGATCATCAAGCAGGTTCAGGAAGGCACCCGCAATGTGATTTCCGTAATGGGGAAAAGCTATCAGCAGGTTGAGGCCGGAGTCAATCTCAGCTATGAGGCCGGAGAGGCCCTGGAGCGGATTATGAAAAGCGTGGAGCAATCCCTGGCCAGCGTGGAGAAGATTACTCTGGCGACCAATCAGCAGGTGGAAAATGTGCAGATCGCGACCAAGGAAATTTCCAGCATTGCCGATCTGATCAGCCAGATTGCGACCAGCACCCACGAGCAAAGCAAAGGCGCGGACCTGGTGCTGAAAACGGGAGAGGAAATCAAACAGGTGAACCAGACCGTGGTTTCCCGCTCGCACGACCAGAGCGAGGAAGCGAGAAGGGTGCAGGTGGCGATGGAGAATGTGGAGCAGATGATCAAATTTATCCTCAATACCCAGCGCGGCCAGGCGCAGGCGAGCGAGAAGATCGTGGAAGCGATCAGCCGGGTGAAGAACATTGCGCTGAGAAATGCCCAGAGCGTGGCGGAGCTGGATAAAAATATCGGCATCCTGAATCAGCAGTCCGAGGTCTTGAAAGGAGTGCTGAATCAATTCCGGATCGGAAATGCTTCGCCGAATAAAAAAAATGAGCCCTAGATTACCAGCCCTTCTTCTCATCGCTTTTCTCGGATCGGGCGCGATCGCTTCCGCCCAGAATCTCGCCGGCCGGCAGATTCTGGAAAAAACCATTCACCGGAAAAATTTCTCGGACGCGGAGCTGAAAGTCAAAATCCGGAAAAGCCGCGCCGGAATCAATAAAGAGATTGTCTTGAATCTTTTTCAGAAAAATTACCCGGAGATGACCGCGACTTTAGCGATCATCCAGGAGCCGGAGCCGGCAAGAGGAATCAGCTTTCTCACCTGGGACTATCTGGCCAAGGATAAAGCCGACCAGAAATGGTATTACCTCCCGGCCATCAACCAATACAAGGAACTCAATGATGAGCAGGGGAAGAAGTATGAAGATCAGTTCGGATTCTCCATGAGAATCTTTGCCATCAACCTGGATGAGGCTGACCACCAATTGCTCAATGAAGAAAAAATCAACGGCAAGCCCTGCTGGAAAGTGGAAAGTGTGCTCAAGAATCCGGATTCGCCCGAGGGGGCAAAGGCGATTACCTGGGTGAATCAGCAGACCTTTGCCGCGGAAAAAATCCAGGCTTTTGACAAGACCGGGAAAATGATCCGGCAGTTTGATCTTTCGGAAGAGAAAAAATTCGGGGACTCCTGGCAGGAAATGGCCGGGGTCTATCAAGATTTGCAAAAAGGCCAGTCCGTCAACTTCCAGATCACCGACGCAAATTTTAACTCCAGCCTGAGCGATGAGCTATTCCTTTCCACCCGGCTCAAAGCCAGAGCCGAAGCGGTTTCCAAACCAAAATAATGCCCCCGATCTTCCCGGCCCGCCTGATCCAGGTTCAGCTCCCAAGCCTCCGCGGCGAAGATAAATATCGGCTCAGCTTTTTCCGCGCCCTGGATCCCCTGGTCCAATCGCTTCAAGCCGTCGGCCAGACCGCTCCCCTCCTCGGCCGCGAAACCGGAGACGGCCTGGAATTATTCTCCGGATTTTTAAGAAGGGAGGCGATGCTCAAGCTGGGAGAGGAATCCGCGATGGCGCTGGTCTGGCCAGAGGATGAGTTGAATGAGCTGACCGCTTTCCGGTTTGCTTTTTTTGAAAATGCTTTTGCCCGGGGCCTGAACCTGGCCGAGCAGGCAAAGGCGGTGAACCGGCTCAAAGAGTTCCAGCTCAGCGATCAGGAGATTGCGCTTTCTTATTTTCAAAAAGCAGGAATCCCGGTTTCGGTCAAAGGCATCGGATGGCTGAATCTTTTCTTTGGACTGGATCCGGATTGGAAAAAATATCTGACCGAAAAAGAGCTCAGCCTGAAACATCTTGCCTGGTTTTTAAATTTGCCGGAAAAAGATCAAGCCGCTTTGAAAATCTTGCTTGAGCTTAAGCCCACCTCCAGCCAGTTGCGGCAAATTCTGGAGATGACGGAAGAGATTATCAAACGAGATCAAATTCCCCTTCCCGGCCTGATCAAATCCCTGGGGATGGAAGCGATCTTGAAAGGGCAAAAGCTGAATGCCAATCAGCGGCTGGAAAAATTGATCCGGGCGATGCAAAAACTGAGATTTCCGGAATGGGAAAAGCTCGGGTCCCGTCATCAAGCCCTGCTCAACCGGATGAAAATCCCCGGCGAGGTCAAGCTCCTGCCGATGGATTATTTTGAAGAGCCCCGATACCGATTGGAGATGATTCTGAAGCAAGACCAAGAAGCGGGCGAAATTTTTGAGCAACTGCTAAAGGCCAGCCGGAGCCTGGACTGGAAAAAATTGTTTGATTTGGAAGATGAAGATTAAGCGGATTTTTCTCTCCCGAAAAAATCAAAAGCATCCCCGCGCCCTGGGACTGATCAAGAGCTTTCAGCCTGAAGAAATCCTGGAAATCAGCGATCTTCTGGAAGCGAATCATTATCTGGAGCAATTCGCGGATCCATTCTCCGAGGGCAAGCAAAGCCTTTTCCTGACCAATTTCCCCGGAAGATTCTTTGAGCCTTGTCCCTGCGCCAAAGGATATGTCAATTGCGGCTATTGGATTTTAAGCCCGGTGGTCGGCTGTCCCCTGGATTGCAGTTATTGTATCCTCCAAGGCTATCTCAATTCCTATCCGATCCAGGTTTATCTCAATCTGGAAGATCTTTTCCAGGAGGTTGAGCGCTGGGAAAAAAGAAAAGTGAAGGCGCGCCTTCGGCTCGGCACCGGAGAGTTGGCAGATAGTCTTGCCCTGGAGCCGGAACTAGGTTATGCGAAAAGCCTGATTGAATTTTTCAGTTCGCACACACGCTGTGTGTTTGAGCTTAAAACCAAAACCGATCGCGTGGAGCCGATTTTAAATTTTAAGCCCTCGGAAAATATTGTAATAAGCTGGTCCGTGAATCCGAAATCAGCAGTAGAAAATGAAGAAAAAGGCTCCGCGAGTCTTGAGGAGCGCTTGAAAGCCGCGGGGATGCTTGCTGAGAAAGGCTGGAGGGTCGGGTTTCATTTTGATCCCATCCTGCCGGAGTATGGCATTAACGATTATCTTGCTCTGGTGGAGCAAATTTTTTCAGCGGTTCCAGCCGGAAAAATTGCCTGGATCAGTTTGGGAATGCTCCGCTTTCCGCCCAAACTTAAGCCCATCATCAAAGACCGCCATCCCGATTCCCGAATCCTCTGCGGCGAAATGTTCCCGGGCAAAGACAACAAGCTCAGATACCTGCGGCCAATCCGCGAAAAATTCTACCGCGCACTATCCCGCCGCATCCGCGACCACAGCCCAAAAACCCCGGTCTATCTCTGTATGGAATCCGAGACGCTCTGGGAAAAAATCCTCACCGGTAGAGTAGGGAGGGGCAGTCGCCCCTCCCCCTCGACAAACCGGACAGGCGGATTTCCCGCATCCGGCTTTCCTGAAGACTCTCGCCTCGAGCTTGCATCGGCCCCAAGCCGACTTG
>Ga0315277_10001687_pt1 | contig 31708 bp, 23 predicted proteins | sample YL17G05_15_MG_FD_203695 | JGI IMG/M metagenome (GOLD analysis project Ga0315277, IMG submission 203695) | Sediment microbial communities from Yellowstone Lake, YNP, Wyoming, USA - YL17G05_15 | ecosystem: Environmental > Aquatic > Freshwater > Lake > Sediment | place: USA: Wyoming | collected...
TGAAGAACGAGATGGAAAAACAGATCACAGAGAAAGGTGCTCCTGCGTGCTATCGGTCGCTCTATGGAATGAAGTACCCGGAACGGGTGCGCGGCTGGGGATTCGATCCGGAAAGTGATTACGAATACAAAATTGTGGACATGAAACGCTGGCCCCTGATCCTCAATTCGACGAACCTGAAAGTCATTCCGATCTGCGGTCTTGGGATTGCGGGATGTATGTTCTATGACAAACACCCGCAAGCGCCTCAGTGGCTTGCGCTCGCGCTGCAGAGTGCAAGAGCGTTCGCACCGATGTTTGGTCCCGACGGATGTTATGACGAAGGTGTCAGCTACTGGGGATACACGGCTCTTCATCTGTCTATCTTCCTCGAAGTTCTCTACCGGAAGCTTGGACAGGATGAGCGAGGTTTGATCAATTTTCCCGGGACGGTGAAGTACGGCCTTCAGATGTCAATGGCGACGGCGCAAAAGTCTGACGACTGCGTAAACTTCGGAGACGCGAGCGTTGTGGGAGATGTTTCAGTTGCCGCATGGGTGGCCCGAAAACACCGCGATGCGACGGCGCAGTTTGTCGCGACATCGATTGGCGAAGTAAAAACACACTATGGGTTAATATGGTTCGATCCGAGTGTACACGCAAAAAAACCGGGGGCGGAGCTTTATGATGTCCGGTTTACAAATGATATCGTTGTGTCTCGCACGGGTTGGGGTTCGAACGATTCCGTTGTAGGTCTGCGAAGCGGCGGTCCGGCGAATCATGAGCATGCCGATCGCAACAGCGTCGTTTTCAAAGCACATGGTGAACGCCTCCTCCACGATCCGCTCAAAGCCGCATACCCTTACACGCTGCCTCACTGGGTCTTGCGGCTGACCGAAGCGCATACGGCGGTCCTCATCAACGGAAAGGGTCATCAGTATCACGATGGGCATGAAGGAACCAACGCATCCTGGGCGGAAGCCAAGGTTGTGCGCTACAAGCCTTCTGCCAAACATCTGGTTGTGACGAGCGATGCGACCGACGCCTACCATCTTGTCAATCCAGATGTTCAGCTAGTTCGCCGCACGGTTGTGTTCCTGAAACCCGATATGCTTCTATTATTCGATCGGGTTAAGTTAGGCGCCTCGAAGGCGAAGGTCCAGGTTCGTTTCCAGGTATATAACGCGGATGAAAAGGGGCAATCAGAAATCAACGGAGCCGTCTTCACCATCAAGCGGCCGCTTGCCACGCTTCGGGCAACAACCGCCGCATCGACTCCGTTGAGCCTCAGATCGGGTTTGCATGCGGTTCCGAAGGACATCGGGATCTACCCTTATGTTGAAGCCGAAACGGGCGAATCTCTCGATCACTGGATCGTGACGGCAATGACGGCGCAGCAGGCTGCGAAAACCCAGGGCACTGTGGATATTTCGGCGTCCGGGTCCACCGTGGCAATCAGGGTTCAGCACAATGGCCAGTCGAAGACTGTCAGTATCAACGTCGCAGAAGACCTTCCGACGGTCGTTATCTCTTAGTCCTCAAGACTCATTCTATTTGCTTGGCGAGTGCAACCTTTATGAGACAATCTGACAAGCACTTTCAAGATGCCTTGAAGCTCATTCCTTGGGGCACTCAAACGAATGCGAAGCGGCCCTATGCCCAGTTCGATGAGACAATGCCGAAATTCATTGAACGGGGGAAAGGATGCCGCCTTTGGGACATGGAGGGGAAGGAATATATCGACTTCAGGCTTGCTCTCGGGCCGGTGACCCTTGGCTACTGTTACGATGAAGTGGACGATGCCGTCCGCGCTCAGATGGCAAAAGGTGTGCTCTTCAGCATGGCAAGCCCGCTGGAACTCGAGCTTGCCCAGATCCTGCACGAGACAATTCCTAATGCCGAGATGGTTCGTTTCATGAAAACAGGCGCGGATGCGAATCTCTGCAACGTACGCATTGCGAGGGCGCATACGCAGCGCGAAATGATCCTCACGAGCGGCTATCACGGTTATCCCGACTGGTTCGCGGTCGACGCGAGTCCTGCGAATGGCGTGCCTGTGATCCTCAAGGACTATGTGAAAATCATCCCGTGGGGAGATTGCGAAGAGGCCGAGCGATTGATCCGGCAGTACAAGGAGAGGATCGCTTGTGTTGTTTCGATACCCTATGATATGAATGAGGATATCAGTGGTACCTATATCAAGCGTCTCCGTGCGTTAACGCGTGAGTACGGAATCCTTCTTGTGCTGGATGAAGTCTGGACGGGATTTCGGCTTGCGCTCGGCGGAGCGCAGGAGCTTTTTGGCGTTCAGGCGGATCTCGTGGGCTACGCGAAAGCGATGGCTAATGGTTACCCGATCTCTGCCTTTGTCGGGAAGCGGCATTACATGGAAACGCTCAACACGTTTCGCATGACAACGACCTATGCCGGCGAAACGCTTTCCATGGCCGCGGCAATTGCCACGTTGAAGATCATGAAGCGTGAACGGGTGCACGATCATCTGAATGCGATGGGTCGCAGGCTGATGGAGGGGTTCAATCGGATCGCTGCAGAGTGCGGCATCGAAGCCTCCGCAGCGGGACTGCCGCCGGCGCCCTACCTGAAGTTCAACACCAAAGACAAATCCTACAACGAGCGCCTGGAATATCTCTGGTTCCGGGAGCTCTTCCGTGAGGGGGTGTTTGTCATTCTTCGTTGGTTTGTTTGCTACTCGCACAAGGCCGCCGATATCGACGCGGCAATCGAAAAAGCCGGCCGGGCGCTGAAGCGCGCTCTTGATGCAGAGCCAAAAGAGCGGGGATCCATCAAACCATTTTATTGGTAGCCTAACTATGATCGGACAGGAAGCGAGAACCAGCATGATGAATCGCTTGTACATTGATAGTACCGCAATGATCGGGAAGCGGGGGCCAAAGGATGTGGAGGCCGGTTATACCACCGAAGATCTTCTCGAGGAGATGGAATGGTGCGGCATCCACGGAGCATTTGTCGTGCATGCAACAGCCAAAGAATACGATCCGACATTCGGAAACCATCAATTGCTGCGAGAACTCAAGAAAAGCTCCCGTCTCTATGGTGTGTGGGCGGTTATGCCTCACCACACGGGAGAGATGCCGGCTCCCAAAGATCTGGTGAAAGAGATGCGCGACAACGGGGTCCACGCGGCGAAGATGTACCCGCGCATTCACCGATTTCCTTTTGCGGTCGATTACTGCGGAGACTTGCTGCGAGAACTCGAGCGAAACGAGATGCTTCTGATGGTCGAAGGCGGACACCTCTACAACCCCGACATCATGGAACCCAGCAATCAGGTGCTCATCTCCGATCTCGACGCAATACTCGCACGATTCCCGAATCTCAAAGTGCTTCTCCAGGGATCGCGGTGGGAATCAACGCGGTTCACCAATCCGCTGATGAGGAAGCACCCCAACCTGCATCTGGAGCTTTCAAGCCACCAGGGAAATCACGCGATCGAGCTCTTCACTGAGTGGTACGGCGCCGATCGAATCCTCTTCGGAACGGGTGCTCTGGAGAAATCTCCGGGTGCCGCGAAGTCGTTTATCGATTACTGCACGTTGAGCGATGCCGACAAACAGCTCATCGCGGCCGGCAATATCTCAAGGCTCACAAAACTGGAAGTGCCGCCGAAGCCATATCCTTACAAGAAGAACCCGGACTGGATTCTGGAGCGGGCCAAAAGAGGCAAGCCGCTGGACAATATGTTGGTCATCGATGCCCATGCGCATATGACCCACGATGGTGCCGCGGGAGTCGGATTTATGCACCTCCCATATGGTGATGCGGCAAGCATGGTCGAACGCGCAAAGTTGATGGGTATTCAAAAAATGTGTATCAGCGGGTTTCTCGCGGTCTGGGTCGATTATGAAAAGGGAAACAAGATCATCTGGGATGCGATGAAACGATTTCCACGTTTCTATGAAGGATACGCCGCCCTCCAGCCGCAGTACGTCGAAGATTGGAAGAAAGAACTGCAGAGAGCTCATAAGAAGTATAGAATGGGCGGAATGAAACCCTATTTTCCCCGCACGAATATTCCTTACAACGACAAACTCTGGGCGCCGTGGTACGAATACGGCAATCGCATGAACGCATATTGCCTGGTCCATCCATCTCCAAATGTTGTTGCGGAAGTGAACGAGATTGCTGCGAGGTACCCGAACATCGCATTTATCATCGCCCACACCGGTGGATCCTTTAAAGATGCCCGTGATGGGATTGAGATGGCAACGAGAAATCCGAATGTTTCGCTTGAAATAACACTAACCTCCGTGACGTATCGTGTGATTGAATTCATGGTGGAGCACATTGGCGCCGACCGCGTTCTTTTTGGTACCGATCAACCCATGCGCGATCCGATTCCGCAGTTTGGGTGGATGGCGTATTCGCACTGTACGGTCGCGGAAAAGAAGAAAATGTTCGGCCTCAACATGCAACGCATCCTCAAGAGAGTAAAATTCTGACGCCCTTCTGTTGTATCAGGTTCATAGACAGGAACTTGCCGGTCCATTCATGAAACCTCTGTGCCTATACTGGACAGGCGTTCTGCTGGGAGTACCGATGCTCGTTGCCAAACCAAGCCAGGAGCTAGGTCGCTTCATGATTCAGAATGAATCGATCAAAGTCGTGGTAAAGAAAATGGGAGGAACGTACCGCGAGACCTATCTCGTGCGGGCCGGAGGGACGTGGACAGAGGTTCTCGCGAGCGGAAGCATCCTCCGACCGGAGCCATCTCTCAGGCAGGATGAAGAGACGGTGCAGGCGCTTTTTGAGCGCGTCGATAGGGTCGCGAAAGGAAACGGGCTGCAATTGACGTGCCGGACCGCTAGCGGTGAGATTCAGAAGACGATCACGCTTCTCAAGGGAGAGCCATTTGCGCGTATTAAGCTTTCGTACCACATCGAGAAGAAAACCCGGCTTCAATCACTCTGGTCTACTTATTCCTTTGCTCCCGACGGCAAGAAGTATGCAGCGTACAAACCTCTCGATTTTATCTTTACGCCGCAGCTGAGACCCGAACCGGACCAGATTATTGCCGATCACGTTTTTCGCTCCCCGGCTCTCATGATGCAGAAGAAGAGATGGTTTGCAGCGCTTGTGCCGGACGTGGGATCGATTGACATCAAAGATCGGAGGATGAGGACGACTGGTGATTTGCAGGTCGAAACATCCGATATGCCGTTCTTCTCATACGGGCTGCAGAACTGGATTCCCGAGCCATACCAACTCCGGAACACCCATGTATTCTACGTGACGCCCGATTCACTGGCGCCGGCGCTTCGCGATACAACCGTATCGATTGCATATCAGCTTTTCGTCCGGGGCGATGCCAAACCGGGAGAAGGATTTCGTGAGGTTGTTCGATATCATTGGGCCAACTCGGGAAGTGTAAATATTCAGAAAGCTGAAGGCCCTCAGTCCGAGCCATTTTCGAGTTACATCAAGAAGGCATGGTATCAGTTCCTGCCTGATATTGTGCTGGATGTCGAATACCAGGGGAAACCGGTCACACTTCTGCGTCAGGCACGGCTTGCGTGGAGCAACAAGCTCCACAAAGCAGCAGACAACGACAGCTGGTTCAACGTCTGGTTCAACGTTCTCAGGACGGCCTATGGCATGTATCTTCATGGAGAGGCAGTCGCCGATCGTCAATTGTGCCGGCGCGCTGTGAATGTCTTGAATCTTGCGTTGCTGGCGCCGCAGAATGGCGGCATTGCTCCGTCGATTTTCTACTACGACAGCACGGGCGGTCATTGGGTTGCGGATCAGGCATGGGGTGGCATCGACGACGGCAGGAACCGGCCGATGTTCCACAACGCATGGACATGTTATTGGCTCCTGCAGTGGATCGATCTTGCTCCAGAACGCCGTGCGGAAATTCCCCTCTACACAAAAGCGTTCGCCGACTTTCTCCTGACACACCAACAGGCGAACGGAGTGATTCCTTCATGGTATGATCCGGAGAATCTGAAGCCGGCCGTCCAACTTCGCGATGAAAACGCTGAGACGGCGGGTGCGGGCCTCTTTCTTGCGGAATACTACAAAAGGACAAAAGAAATCAAGTATCTCCACGCGGCAGAACGATCGATGCGGTACATCACGAACGCCGTGCTTCCACAGCGGAAGTGGTTTGACTACGAGACATTCTTCTCATGTTCAAGGAAGCCGCTCGGATTCTATGATTCATACACACACCAGCATCCGCAGAATACACTCTCGATGCATCAGGCGGCAGAGGCGTTCTATGAGCTGTATAGCCTTACAGGTAAGCCCGAATACAAATCCAGGGGCATAGCGGTTATGGACTACCTCTGCCTGTATCAGCAGGTGTGGAGCCCCAAATGGCTTTCGTGCGAGCTCTTCGGCGGGTTTGGAGTGCAGAACACAGACGCCGAATGGAGCGATTCACGGCAGGGATACTTCGCAGTGACTTTGATGAAGTACTATGAATTGACGGGCAAGCGGGAGTACTTCGAACGGGGAGTCGCAGCACTGCGGGCGATGTTCTCACTCTTTGAATCTCCAACGTCGCCGCGGACGGCAGAGAACTACGCCCACTCCGGTTACAATAAGCCCGCCGGTGTTACCGGATTGCATTGGGGAACCGGCAGTTCGGTGGTTTCGATCCACCTCATCACCCGCCAATATGGCAATGCGTATGTCGATATGAAAGGTGGATGGGGTGTTGGTATTGACGGGTGTAGAATTCCAGCAGTCGTCATCGGCCGGTCGTCCATTCGGGTAGAGTTGCTCAATAATCTTGCCGGGTCTCGGACAATCAAGCTGAAGTTCGGCAACCCGAAGCGCGGGAAGTTTGACCTGACGGTGAACGGCAAGAGTCTTGGGGAGTTTTCTTCAGACGAACTCAAGAAGGGCATCGATGTTGCGATCTAGCGGACTGTTGATACTCATTCTTTTGTTGATGGGACTTGCCGAGTCAACGGTGGCTCGACAGGACACGCTCTACATGTCCGTTCTCAATTCGCGCAAACACAGAATTGGGGCTCTTGATAATCCAACCGTCGGACTCTTCATGAGTCCAGACGCAGGAGCGACCTGGAAACACATGGGCTGGACAGGGTATATTCGCGTCTTCTATACCGAGGCCGGAAGCGATGGCGTTCTGTGGTCCGCTTGCGGAAACGGCGTCCTCCGTTCTTCCGATCATGGCTTGACCTGGCGTATCACAACGGGCTGGGAAATCACCGAGGTGCTGAAGGTGAAGGTTGATCCAAAGAACCCTTCGATTGTCTACGCGGCCACCGCCTATGGAGTTTTTCGATCAGAGAACAGTGGAGGGACGTGGCTGAAGAAGAACGCTGGATTTCTCAAGCCCTTTGTTTCCGACATCGTTATCGATAAATCCAATGCGCGCCAGCTTTTTGCTGCGAGTGAGGATGGAGTATACAAGAGCGCAGACTCGGGTACACGGTGGATGAAGGTGGGACTGAGTGGAAAAGGGATCCGAACAGTTGTCCAGCATCCAGCGAATCTCAACCTCCTCTATGCCGGAACGGAAGAGGACGGGCTCTTTATCTCAAACGATGCCGGGAAATCATGGAGGGCGTCGAACACCGGTTTGACCAGCCCAACTGTCTACACCATGGTGTGTGACCCGTCGAAGGCAGGCGTTCTCTACGTTGGTACACATGGTGGAGGAGTGTACCGCTCGCTTGACGGCGGTAGACTATGGCAGCCGATGAACGATGGTCTGACAAACCTGGTCGTTCATGCGCTTGCAGTCCTGCCATCCAAGCCGTCTGTGGTCCTCGCCGGAACGCTCAATGGCGGTCTCTTCAAAAGTACTGACTCCGGTGGGCATTGGATGTTCAACAGCCAGGAAGAAGCGCAGGTCTGGGGCTTGTGGGTACGTTGAAAGCGATGATGACAAGGAAGCTGGCGCTGATACTCTTACTAGTGTTTGCGGGGGCCCCGGACTGCGGTTGGGCTCAGGGAGGATCCACATCGCAAACCGCTTTTGAAGTCCGGCGTCAGCGATTGATCGATGTTGTGAGCCGCGAGCGGGACCGAAGTTTCAATACTGTGACAGCGAAGCTCTTCGCGGGGAATGACAAGGCTTTCGCGCTTGCGATGCTCGATTCGTTGGCAACGGATGAGAGCATCGGAGGGATGTTCTACGCTTACTCGGCGATCGGCACGTATCTGAAATTCCGTGATCAGCTGCCAGATTCACTGAAGCGTAAGATCCGGCAGGCGTTTCGTGCAAGAACGATGTATCGCGGGGATACCGAGAACCATTGGGTCATGTATTACACCGGTATCTATCTGGCCGCACAAACGTGGCCAAACGAAGATCGTTCGCAATGGTTCAACGGGAAGAGTTCTGAGGAGAACTTCCGGGAAGCAGAAGGGTGGCTCGATCACTGGATCGATATTTCATCAACGATTGGCCAGGGCGAGTTCGACTCACCGACGTACTTTATCACCTTCATCACACCGATGTTGACACTCTATGATTTTGCAGAAGATCCGGTGATGAAGCGTAAAGCGCAGATGATGATCGATCTTCTGTTCGTCGATTATGCGGCCGAGCACCTGGCTGGCAACTACTGCGGAGGTCATAGCCGGGATTACCCGGAGGATATCAGCAATCCACTCGCCGCTCCAGCAGCATTGTGGGCATGGCTCTATTTTGGTGAGCCCACGACAGAACTCTGGCAGGAAAATCGCTACCGGCCCCGCAATCGGGGAAGCTGGGAAACCATTTTTGGGGCGACGAGCACGTATCGGTTGCCGGAGATTATCTATCATATTGCGACCGATCGCTCAAAGCCGTATGTGCATAAAGAAACCAAACGCGTTCGCAATGTCATTCGGTTCGGGAAGGAAATGAATCCGCCCGTTTACAAGTACACGTTCATGACGCAATCGTATGCGCTCGGATCGCTCCAGGGAGGTATTCTTCAGCCGATTCAGCAGCACACCTGGGATGTGACGTATGCATCTGACAAACCGAACAACACCGTGTTCACACTCCATCCATTCTTCTCCGGCAAAGAACTTGCCATGTTCTTCCCGGAAGAGCAGAAATTTCTTTCTGATGAAGTAAACCGGTACCATCTCGTTTACACGAACCCGAACAAATGGAACTCCAGCTCTCCCTACGAGCAGACATTTCAGCACAAGAACACAATTATTGTTCTCTATGATTTGGCTGAAACCGCACAACAGCCCCATATTGATGGGTTTTTTCCCAAGAACCTTGATGAGCGAGAAGTCCACAATTCTGGCTGGATTTTCTGCCGCGCGGGCAATGTGTTTATTGCGGTCTATCCGTTGAAACGGTACGAGTGGATTGAAGAGAATGTCAACTGGCGGTGGCGAAGCGATGAAAAGCGGAATGGTGTTGTTGTTGAAGTAGGTTCGACCACCGAAGATGGATCTTATGAGGCATTCAAGAACCGCGTTGCTCAGCAACATCCGGAGATCAAGAGTGGGCTGAAGATCTTCACGGTGCAATACAAGACGCGCCATGGAGAAAGAATGAACTTCACGTTCGGTGGAAAAAGAGTCCTGAACGGCAGGGCAATCAACTTCGAATCGTACAAGTTCTTTGACGGCCCCTTTGTTCACAGCGAACGGGGCAGCGGTGTCGTGCGCATGGCATACAAAAACAGCGTGCTGGAACTTGACTTCAAAAAAGCGCTCGTGAGAGAATGGCAGCGATAGAAACGATTATCATCATGGCGTTGTTGGCGACGGGCATTCAGTCCGGCAACCGTTTGTCGAACATCCCCAGGCACGAAGAAAAGCGCGACTACTACGCGGCCGTCTTCCTGAACCGGAGCCATGTTTCCGTGGGGGCCTCGGCAAACATCGGACTTTTTCGGCGTCAGTCGGACACCGCGTGGGTAAACAGCTATCGCCCAAATCTCTTCACCTTTGGCATTGGAATGTGGGCGAGGGGAAGCACGAAGCGGTATTACATCGCCGCAGGAAATGGAGTGCACCGATCGGATGATGGGAGAGTTTCCTGGCGTGTGCTGACGGACTGGCACACAGAGGAAATTCTCTCCCTTGCTCTTGATCCGGTTGACTCCTCGCGCATCTATGTTGGGACCCCCTGGGGGGTGTTCCGGTCAACGGACGACGGGAAGAGCTGGCAAAAGAAATCACAGGGGATGAAGAGGGGATTCGTCCAAAAGGTTTTGATCGATCATTTCCAAAGACGAACATTATATGCGTGCTCGGAAGATGATTTGTATTGTTCTGCCGATGAGGGTGGACACTGGAAGCCGTTGCATGTGGGTGTGAGGGGTTTGATGACGGTGGTGCAACACCCGGTTGATCCGGCTCATCTTCTGGTGGGAACTGAAGACTCTGGCGTGCGCGTGTCGTTTGACCGCGGAAAAACCTGGAAGATTGGAGCCGGCCTCCCCGGGACCGCTTTTTATGCGCTTTGTGTTTCTTCAAGCAATGAGACGATCTATGCTGGCGGTTACCTCAGCGGAGTCTGGAAGAGCAAAAACGGAGGCTTGAGCTGGGACCTTCTTTGGCAGAGCGATCAACTCGAAGCAGTTTACACCATTTTTGTCCATCCCGAGGATTCCCGCCACATCATGATTGGCACAAGCGGGCAGGGGATATTTGAGTCTTTCGACGAGGGGAAATCGTGGCGCCAGGCAGGCCTGCGCGGCTGCCATGTGAAGCAAATTGAGCTCTATCCTTGATTTGATGTGGTGTCTATCAAGCGTACCATCTATTCGCGAAAACAGGAGAACAATGAAATCCCTTCAGATTCTTCTTGTCGGACTGACTTCCGTGCTGTTCTCAGCCGGGCTCCTCGGGCAGTCGTCGACAGTGTATGTCTCGGTTCTCTCTACAAAGCTCTTTGTCGTAGGTGCCGCGAATCCGGAAACGGGGCTGTACTATAGGAAGACCGGCGATACGGTCTGGCACCATTCCGGCGCGAAAAACATCAGAGCGTTCGGACTCGCGGTGCACACGCCGTCAAAAGGCGCGTTGATCTGTATCGCATCAGGCAACGGCGTGCATAAATCCTCCGACGGGGGTGCAACGTGGAAAATCACCACCGGGTGGGAGATTACGGAAGTATTGTCGGTGGACATCGACCGCACCGATCCGGAATTCATCCTTTGCACAACACCGTACGGTATCTACAGGACTCTTGACGGCGGAACAACATGGAAGGAATGCAACAACGGGATCAAGCAGAAATTCGCATCCTCCGTCGTAATCAATCACAAGAACAACAACATTCTCTATTGCGCAACGGAAGATGGCGTGTACCGCAGCGAAAACCGGGGCGATATGTGGGAGCGGACCGGCCTGGGGGTGGGCGGAGTTCGCGTTGTTGTTCAGAATCCCAGGGATCCAAACAATCTTGTCGCCGGCACCGATGACCACGGAATCTATATTACTCGCAATGCCGGAAAATACTGGGAGAAAACTGAAGCAGGGTTGGACCATCTGACCTTCTATGCTATCACGTACGATCCGATGAACCCGCAAGTGCTCTACGCCGGAGGATATGTAACGGGGGTTTACAAATCAACCGACGGTGGATTGAGCTGGACGCGCAAGAACGAAGGGCTCACCAACCTCAATATTCACTCCCTTGCTGTTGATCCGACAGACGGCAGCCGTGTTTTCGTGGGCACGCAATGGAGCGGCATCTTCCAGTCGGACAATGCAGGCGAAAGCTGGCACAAGATTGGCCTGAACGGGTCTCAGGTGTGGACGATTTCTGTGCAACCATTCTAAGAGGACACTCTCTCCATGAAGCATACAACGTTTGTGCTGTTACTCATTGTGCTGTCTCAACAACTTGGGGCACAGGTGCCTGACCGTGACACATACCTCAAGGGATTTGAGCAACGCGTCGCGTACGTCACGTCGTTCTATGATACCATGCAAACGGCCGGATATTATCAGATTGCCGTACGGTATGCGCACAACCGGGACATTGCCCGGGCGGATAAGATGTTCGCCGAGATGCTCCGCGAACCGCGTGGAGACATGTTCTGGATGATTCCAGCCATTGGCGCCTACCTCCATGGCAAAGACATAATGTCTGCCGAGGCGCGTGCAATCGCACGAAACGCATGGAAGACGTACGCTCCGTACCGCGGAGACACGGAGAATCATTGGTGCATGTACTACTCGGCTCTCTACCTGGCGGCAGAGCAGTGGCCCAATTTGCCTGGGTCGGAGTGGTATAACGGGAGGAGCTCCGATGAAAACCTCCGCGAGGCGAGGGAGTACCTGATTCACTGGATCAAGATCACTACAACAATCGGCCAGGGGGAATTCGATTCGCCGGATTATTTCCCGGAATATGCCATGCCCATGATTCTGCTCTCCCAGTTCGCAAAGGATCCGGAGATGAAAACGCGGGGCACGATGATGGCAGACTTCGTCTTCGCCGACTTTGCCGCCGAGCACCTCCAAGGACAATACATTGGTGGATTCAGCAGGATCTATCAGCCAGCGGTTTATAAGCCGTTGCTCTCGGGAGCTTCGGCGTTTGCCTACCTCTATTTTGGAACGGGACAGCCGACCAATTCAGGATGGATTGTCCTTCCGGCGCTCTCCAGCTACCGTCTTCCGCAGATGATCTATTCCATTGCGGTGGACCGAAGCAACACGATTATCGAAAAGGAACGGAAGCGTGTTCGCAACGTGATTCGATTCGGCACCGAGAAAAACCCGCCGGTGTATAAGTACACCTACATCACAAAAGACTACGGCATTGGCTCCCTCCAGGGTGGTATTCTGCAACCCATTCAGCAGCACACCTGGGGAGTTCGATATACCTACGGCCAGCCGTACACTACCATTTTCGGTTTGCACCCGTATTGGTCGGGCTATGAAGTCGGTATGTTCTTTCCGGAGGAAGTAAAAACGCTTATAGCGGACGTTGTGGCGTCAAAGGGGACGTACAATAATCCCGATAAATGGACCGGTGGATCACCGTTCGAACGGACATTTCAGCACAAGAACACACTCCTGGTGCTCTATGATATCCAGCCTGGAACAACGACAGAACACATCGATGGATTCTTTCCCCGCAATCTAGAGGAACGAATCGTTGATCCTTTGGGATGGATTATCTGCAAGGCCGGCGACACCTATGTCGGTTGGTATCCGCTGCAGGAGTATGAATGGAAAGAAGAACTCGAGAGTCCGGCAAACAACCTGAGTGACATCGGAAGGCCCCAACTGGAGCGTGTCAAGGAGACAGGAAACTGGCGCTTGCGGAGCTACAAACTCCAGAATGGATATGTGATCGAAGTCCGTTCCAAAGATGAGATCGGCTCGTTTGAACAGTTCAAAGCCGGACTCCAGAAACACATTCCGCAAGCAACGCTCACTCCCGCAAAAGTATCTCTTCATTATAAAACACTCAATGGCGATGCGATGGAGTTCGCGTTTCCTGAAAAACGCATGCTGAACGGCAAAGCCATCGACCTTTCCAAAACACGACTCTTTGATGGACCCTTCCTCAGCGCTGACGTGGGAAGCGAAAAGCTGACGATGACATATAAGGGGAAGAAGCGAATCCTCGATTTCAAAGCGATGAAGATCACTGAATGAATGTTCTCCATCCAACGAAGAGCACATCATGAATCACACGAAGCACCTCGATGTCGTTGTTGCCGGCCTGGCGCTGGCGGATATTATTGGCCGCCCGGTCGATTTGAGAAGACCGCCGAAGAGTGGAACCCTGAAGCTTATCGATTCGATCACATTGACAACAGGAGGGAATGTCTCGAATGTCGGCATTGATCTCGCGAAGCTCGGGTTTCGCGTTGGTGCCGTTACGAGGGTGGGGAACGATTCCATCGGCAGATTCGTGTTGCGGCATTACAAGACCTTCGGTATCGACACGGAGGGTGTCATCATCGATGCAAGAGCACAAACAGCGGCAACGATAGTCAGCGTGGATGCAGACGGGGAGCGAACCTTCCTCCATACACGCGGATGCATGAAGAACTTCCGGGCGGGCGATTTGCTCGGTCGGATTCCGTATTTGCAGAAAACCAGCATTCTGGCGATCGGATACCTCGGCTTGCTTCCAGAGACCGAAAAAGACTTTCCCCATCTCTTCAGCACGCTGAAAGCGAAGACCTCTCTGAAGATATTCCTCGACACCGCAGCGTCGCCACGCGTGACCCCGAAGGCTCTGAGAGAGTTCCTGCCGTACGTGGATTACTTCGTGCCGAGCTATGAAGAAGCGGTGTTGATCACCGGAAAGAAGGCCCCGGAAGCGATTGTTGATACGTTTCTGCGGGCGGGCGCTCCGCACGTCGTTGGAGTGAAGCTGGCTGCACAAGGGTGCTATCTGTCGGATGGCACGCAAGCAGAATTTGTCAAAGGCAAACGGGTAAGAAGAGTTGTCGATGCTACCGGAGCGGGCGATGCCTTCGTCGCGGGTTTCATTGCAGCGACCGTCAGGGGTCTAGATCCCTTTCGTGCCGCACGCGTAGCAAACGCCGTGGCGGCAAGCTGCGTCTGTGCTGTCGGCGCCTCGACGGCGATTAAGCCCTTCGAAGAATATCTCTGAGATCATGAAGCCAACGTATCATATTGTTTCGCATTCGCACTGGGATAGGGAGTGGTATTTTCCCTACGACAGGTTTCGCGCTATGCTGGTGGATATGATTGAAGATCTCCTGGCGCTGATGGAGAAAGACCCGGAGTTCAAATCATATACACTCGACGGTCAGATGGCCGCGGTGATGGACTACCTCGAAATCCGGCCCGATCGGGCGGAGACGATCCACCGCCTCGTGGAAGCGAAGAAACTCTTCATCGGTCCATGGTACATTCTCAACGACGAATTTTTGTCGAGCGGAGAGTCGCACATTCGAAATCTTGCCCTGGGATTCGGACTCGGAGCTGCTCTCGGCGGAGTGATGCGTGTTGGCTATATTCCCGATCAGTTTGGCCATATCGCTCAAATGCCCCAAATTCTGAAGGGATTCGGCATCGACACAGCCATAATTTACCGCGGATTCGGAGGTGAACAAGGCCAGGAATCCTCAGAATATTGGTGGATTAGTCCCGATGGGACAAAGGTGTTGATGCACCACTTGCCGAAAGACGGCTACAGTGCCGGATATTTTGGGACAAAAGATGAGAGTGCGATCCTCCAGAAATTCGAGCGGCTGCGGACTGAGCTCGATGCACGTGCGACTACCTCGCAGCGGCTGTTCTTCAATGGCGGAGATCACCATTGGCCCGATAACGATGTCACGACGGCGATCCGGTGCCTGCGCAAGAACTACGATGCGGAAATCAAGCACAGCAACTTTGTTGATTTCTTCAAAGCTGTAAGCGCGGAGCTCGGAACCGGCCAGGATCTCAAACACCTCGAAGGCGAGACGCGGTTTGGCTATCGGCATGCATTTGCCGTGCTCGGGGGCGTGTTCTCGAGCAGGATGTATCTCAAGCAACGTAACGCTGAATGCCAGACCATGCTGGAGCGTTTCCTTGAGCCGCTGAATGTGCTGGCTGTGCTCGCGGGATCGCGCAGCAAAACGCCGCAGATTGAGCAGGCATGGAAGTACGTCCTGCAAAACCAGGACCACGATGCAATCTGCGGAACAAGCACAGATGAAGTTCACCAGGAAATGGTTGTCCGGTATCAAAAAGCAAAACAGATTGGTGAACATGTCAAAGCTGAGTGTCTCGCAGCGCTACTGCCATACGACGAGCAACAGTACCGTGATGACCGTTACCTCGTCGTATTCAATCCTTCTCCGTTTGTCAGAGATGAGATTCTGGAAACGGATATAGACTTTTTCCTGCAGGATGTTGTCGTAGGGCTCAATCCGGAAGTAAAGGTTGCCCCGAAGCTCCCCTCCGTTGAGGGTTTCAAGTTGATTGATCCGGCCGGCCATGAGGTTCCGTATCAGATTCTACGGCGGAAAGATGCCTTCGGCGTAACGTACTCGAAGCATGACTATCCGCACCAGACATTGGTGGACCGGTTCACCATTCTTGTCTCTGCCCATTCCTTGCCGACGGTTGGGTGGAAAGCATTGCGTGTCGTCAAAACGGACAGCTACCCTAGGTACGAAGCGGAGATTCGGACGGGCGATACGTACATCGAAAACGAATTCCTTCGTGTGGAAGTACGGCACCGTGGGCAGGTCTATATCGCTGAGAAGGCCACCGGCAATGAATACGGTCCGCTGGACTTCTTTGAAGACGCCGGCGATGTTGGCGACGAGTATACATACTCGTATCCGCAGTGTGATGAATGCTTCATCTCGGATCAATTCCCGGTGAAGGTTACCGCGGATGAGCGAGGTCCATTGAGAGCGATGCTGAAGCTCGAGCACACGTTGATGCTTCCGATATCAGCGTCAGATGATGAGAAATCGAGATCTGCAGAAAAGCGGGAGCTTGTCATTACAACTCGGCTCTCCTTAAGCAGAAACTCCCGAAGGCTCGATATCAAGACCTCGCTGCACAATGCGATCAACGATCATCGGTTGCGGGCGATGTTCAAAACAGGGATTGAGACCAATGTGTCGTATCCGGAAACGCCCTTTGCAGTCGTTAAGAGGGAACATCAAATATACGACACGTCGCTGTTTCCCTATGAACATCCTGCGCAGGTTGCGCCGATGCAGCGTTTTGTGACCATTCGGGACAAGGACCGGGGATTCACGCTCATCGCCAAAGGGCTTCCTGAATATGAACTGAAGTTGGCTGAGCCCGGAGTTCTTGCGCTTACACTGTTGCGGTGCGTGGGAAAGCTATCAGGCCGGGATTTGATTACAAGGCCTGGCGGTGCGGCTGGATGGTGGACACTCACTCCTGAAGCGCAATGCCACGGCGATCACACGTTTGAGTATTCGCTTCTGCCCCATGGTGCAGACGACGCGCTCTCCTGGCCGCTCATTCTCAGGGAAGCAGAGTGCTTTGCAGTGCCACCCCTGGCGTTCAGGCGAAAGAACGAACAAACAGTGTTTACCGGCTCATTTGTTTCTGTCCAGCCGCCATCACTGGTTATGACAAGCCTCAAGTTAGCTGATGACGGGCACGGGATTGTCATTCGCCTCAACAATCCAATCGATTCAAGCATACGCGGTGTCGTTCATTTTGAGCGGTCGGTGAAAGAAGCATATCAAGCATCAATGAAAGAAGAGATTGTTAAGCCACTGTCGGTGAAGAGTGGAAACGAAATTGAGTTGGATATCAGGCCGTTTGAGGTCGTGACGGTGAGGGTGGGGGTGTGACGGGGAGAACACCGTGGGGGCGAACAGCGAACAGTGAAGAGGCTATGAAGATCAAAGCAATTTTGTTCGGCGCCACAGGCATGGTAGGCGAGGGAGTGTTGTACACGGCACTTGACCACGAAGATGTGGAATCGGTTCTGGTGATCGGCAGAAGATCGTGTGGTGTGAAGCACCCCAAACTCAAGGAGCTAATCCATCACGATTTCTTCGATTATTCCGCTATTGAGCAGCAGCTCAAGGAGTATAACGCATGTTTTTTCTGCCTTGGAGTGTCTTCTATAGGAATGAATGAACAAGATTACACCCGCGTCACGTACGAACTCACAATGCAAGCTGCAAAGGCATTATCGAGACTCAATCCCACAATGACGTTTTGCTACGTGTCGGGAACAGGAACAGATAGCACCGAAGAGGGTCGCCTGATGTGGGCAAGGGTGAAAGGGAGAACGGAAAACCATCTGACGAAGCTCCCCTTCAAAGCAGCGTACTCGTTCCGACCGGGACTTATGAAACCAGTCAAGGGTCAGAAGAATGTGAAGCCGATCTTCGAATTGGTAGCGTGGCCGTATCCATTGTGGAAGGCGCTGTTCCCAGGGACTGTTTGCACGTTGGAAGATCTCGGTTTGGCAATGATTCACGCGGCGAGGGACGGCTATTCATCACCCGTTTTGGGGAACCCTGATATCGCCCGCCTTGCACAATCAGCAACCCGTCAATGATTCAAAAGAGAGGAACTGTCTCATGAAGGTAGCGCAATTTGAAGACGCCCAGGGATATTGTGTCGGCCTCCACTATAACGGCCGCTGGATCAACTATTCCGATGCAGAAGCGGCCTGCACTTCGATCACACGAAAAGTCGTTGTCGAATCAACGACGACCATCATGCAATTGCTCGAAGAGGGTCGATTTGACCCGGCGGAGTTCAGGCATGTGCTGGAATTTCTCAATGAGCATCGTCTGGAAAAACAGTACCTGGTGGAGAAGGATGCCATTCTTCGTCCTCCGGTTCTTCGTCCGCCGAAGATCGTTGCTCTCGGGCTGAACTATGCGCTCCATGCGAAGGAAGGGAACGCAGCAGTTCCCCAAGAGCCGATCATCTTCATGAAAGCCGGTTCGTCCGTCATCGGTCCGGGTGAAACCATCTTGCTGCCGCAGGGTCTTGGAAGGATGGATCATGAGGTCGAACTGGCCGTCATTATCGGGCGTCGAGCGTCGTGTGTAAAGAAACGGGACGCGCTGAAATATGTCGCCGGTTTTACGATTCTCAATGACGTAACAGCGCGCGAGCTGCAGTCGAAAGATCTCGAGAAGAAACATCCCTGGTTCCGATCGAAGAGCTTCGATACGTTCACGCCCATGGGTCCATGGATCGTCACACCGGATGAGCTTGGCACGCCGATTCATGTGGATCTCGAGTGCCGTGTGAATGGGAGGTCCCGGCAAAGAGCGAACACGCGGTCGATGGTGTTCGATATCCCAACGCAGATCGAATTCATTACGCAGCACATCACATTCGAGCCTGGAGACGTTCTTTCAACGGGCACGCCTCAAGGGATCGGTCCGATTAAGGATGGCGATGAGGTGGTTTGTCGGATCGAGAAAATAGGTGAATTGAAGAATCCAGTGAAAAACAAATGAAAATCGATTGCATTACACTGAATCACATTCGCGTGCCGCTGGTCGAGCCGTTCAGGATTAGCAATGGGGTGATTGCAGAGAAGGACACGATTCTTGTTGGCGTGCAGAGCGGCGGAGCTGTCGGGTACGGGGAATCCTCGCCGATGTCCGGGTCCTTCTATTCTGATGACACACCGGAATCCGTATGGGATTGCCTCACGAAGGAGTTGATTCCGCGCGTGCTGAAGCAGAGGCCAGATTCGATCGAAAGTATCAATGCACTGTTCGGTACCGTACCGGGAAATGAATTTGCAAAAGCGGGCGTCGAAACCGCTTTCTGGGACCTCGAAGCACAAATGCAGGGTGTGCCCCTCTGGCAGCTTCTGGGAGCGGACAGGAAGAGCGTAGAATCAGGGCTCGCTGTTGGCATCTATCCGACAATCCGGGAACTCTTGCTGGCGATAGAGCGCTGCCTCGTCGAGGGCTACAAGAGGGTGAAAATCAAAATTCAGCCCGGCTGGGACCTGAAGCCGCTGAGCGAAGTGAGGGGCGAGTTCGGGGCGATTCCGCTCATGGTGGACGCCAACTGTGCTTATACTCAGCAAGATTTACCTCGTCTGAAGGCTCTTGACGATTTCGCGCTGATGATGATCGAACAACCCCTCCCCAGAAAGGACCTCGAGGGGCATGCACGCCTTCAGGCCCTGCTGCAAACACCCGTGTGCCTCGATGAAAGCGCCGAGGATCTTTCGACAGTGCGGAAAGCGATTGCGCTGAAAAGCTGCAAGATTGTGAATATCAAGATCCAGCGGGTGGGCGGGCTACACCAAGCCCGTGCGATACACGATGTGTGCGAGCAATCGGGTATCCCTGTCTGGGGTGGCACAATGCCTGAGCTTGGTATCGGCGGAGCGCAGACACTCCACCTTGCTGCACTGAAAAACTTCACATTCCCAACGGATGTTCAATCATCGAAACGCTGGTTTGTTGATGACATTGTGGAGCCTCTCCTCGAAGTACATGATGGCATATTTACGCTGCCATCTTCGCCGGGGAATGGTTACCGCATCAATCACCAGACGGTGGAGAAGTACTCGGTTCGTCACGAGCGTTTTTCGTAATCCCGACCCGTTAAGCGGGTCAATGGTTATGCAAACAGGCGATGCTTTGAACAATATTCTACTAACTCTTTTCCTGTTTTTTCTTATTGTGCCGATGCGCGCTCGGACTCAGAATATCGATTGGGTTGAAGCGACCCTCAAGGCGATGACGCTGGAGGAGAAAGTCGGGCAGCTCTTCGTCGCCGTGTATTCGCATAGAGAGAGTCCAGCGTACAAACTAGCCGAGAAGTTCGTGCGGGACTATCACGTCGGAGGATTCATCCTCGCCGGCGGAACGGTGACAGATATTGCTGTTATGACGAACCGGCTCCAGCGTGAATCAAAAATACCGTTGATTATCAATGGCGATTTGGAGGGCGGACTTTGGTACAATCATCCATATCGATGGATGCAAGGAAGGGGGCCCGAGCTTCCTCGATTCATTGGCGGCGGAGGTACGTCGCTGCCGTCACTCATGGCAATTGGCGCGACCGGAAATCCACACTTCGCCTACGAGTTTGGAAGAATAACCGCCCGGGAGGGGCGCGCCGTTGGTATTCACTGGACAAACTCGCCGGTTGCCGATGTGAACATCAACCCAAAGAACCCAATCGTCAACACCAGGTCTTTTGGAGAAGATCCAGCGCAGGTGGCGGTGATGGTTGAGGCATATATTCAAGGGTTGCAAAGCGAGAAGATGATTGCCACGCCGAAGCACTTTCCCGGACACGGCGATACGGAAGAAGATTCGCACATGAAATTGCCGTCCCTTTCGTTCGATCGATCAAGGCTCGACTCGGTTGAATTTGTCCCGTTCAAAGCCGCGATCAGGGCGGGAGCTGGTTCCGTCATGACGGCGCACATTGCGATGCCGAAAGTCGATCCCGTACGCCGTCCGGCTACCCTCTCACCGGTTTTGATCACCGATATTCTGCGGGGCCATCTTGGATTCAAAGGGATTGTCGTGACGGATGGGATGACCATGCAAGGCGTGACGGATCACTATTCTGCCGCGGAAGCGGCGGTGAAATCTCTTGAAGCAGGCATCGATGCTATTCTTGTCCCGGCGGACTTCACTGCTGCCTATGAAGGCGTGCTGAAGGCGGTGAAGTCAGGAAGACTCACTGAGCAACGCATCGAAGAATCGGTACGGCGAATTCTCTCCGCCAAGCATTGGGTTGGTCTTGATCGTGAGCGAACGGTAAACGTTGAGCGCATTGCTGAAGTCGTTGGATCGCCGGCATCGGAGCTGATTGCAGACTCAATGTTTCGTGCCGCAGTAACGCTCCTGAAGAATGATGGAAATATTGTGCCCTTTACGACGAAGACACGCGTCGAGGTTGTCACCCTTACCGATGAGCCAGATATTCATGCGGGTGAAGCGCTTTGCGATGCTCTCCGGCCGGGTGTAGCGTTGGTTGGTCTTTCGCGCATTTGGAGTGAATCTGGCAAACGCACGACAGACCAAGCTCTCGCAAGGATTCAAGAAGCAGATGTGATGGTGATTGGTGTCTATTTGTCTATTGGAGCATGGAAGGGGGGGCTGGGTCCCTCTCCCGAAATGCAAGAATTCCTGGATCAAGTCCTTGCCACGGGGAGGCCTGCTGTTACCATTGCATTTGGCGATCCCTACGTGCTGGGGAAAATTCCAACAAGCTCTGGTGTGGTTGCAGCGTACACAGGTCTCAGAAAAGCAGAAGAAGCCGTTGGCAAAGCTCTGGTCGGAGCAACCGGAATTCATGGAATACTTCCGGTGACGATCCCCGGCAAGTACAAGCGCGGCACGGGTATTCAACTTTCTCCCCCGCGGTAATCAGGAAACTCATAATGTCACTTTCAACGACTTTTCTTGGCCTCACTCTTCAAAGTCCGGTTCTTATCGCCTCGGGTCCAGCCAGCCACGATGTGAATCAGGTTCGGCTTGCTGAAGAACAGAAGGCTGGAGCCATTGTGCTGAAGACTGCATGCTCTAACAAGTTCGCACATATGCGCTCGTGGCCGAGGCCGCGCTATAAGCTGCTCGACTGGGACAAGCAAATCGAAGGCCGGTCGAAGATGTTCAGCCTCTATTCCTATGAGCAGGGATATAGCGGAACGCTGGATGACTATTGGGAATTTATCCGGATCTCGAAAGAACACGCAACCATTCCGGTGATTGGAAGCATATTTGCCGATGAGGCGAAGGATTGGATCGAAATGGCAACGCACATCGAGCAATGTGGCGCCGATGCCATCGAGCTCGATATTTCTTCTCCGCATCGACCAGGGAGTCTAGCATTCGAAACGACGTTCGTCGCGGCAATAAAGGGCGTTGTTGGCGCCGTGAAGATTCCAGTGCTCGTGAAGCTCGGTCCGGGTCCGGAAGTGCTCCCTCAATGTCTTATCGCGCAAGAGAACGGAGCTTCCGCAGTAACACTCTGCAATCGTCTCCGCGGGTTTGATGTTGATATTGAAAGCCGGCGCCCCATTCTTCACGGATATTTTGCCGGCATTGGAGGTCCATGGGCAAAGTACTACACGATGCGTCACGTAGCCGAGGCCGCACAAGCAATCACTATTCCGATCAGTGCGACGGGGGGAGTGCTTTCAGGCGAAGACGTCATCAAGTATGTCCTGCTGGGAGCTACAACGGTGCAGATCTTGTCGGTCATTATGATCAACGGCTGGGACTCCGTTAAACGAATCAATGGCGAGATCGAGGAGTACCTGCAGCGAAAAGGCGTCCTGTCCCTTGAGCAAATACGGGGCGAAGCGTTGAGGAGCATGACGTCACCGGATGAGATTGTCCGCTGGTCGGGGGAATCAAAGCGCGGAGCAAGAAATCTTTGGAAGGAAAGCTCGGACGAGTGAGAAACCGACCGGGCAAACGAGTCTATGAATACTGAAGGATCAAAATACCCAGGCCTTCGTCCTTTTCCACCGGACTTTGTGCGGGACTATCCCCCGCTCGCACTGGTAGTGGAGGAAAAATGCATCGCCTGCGATCGATGTCCTCCGCTTTGTTTCTTTGACGCGATTGTCATGGAGGACCGGCCGCTGCATAAGTTTCATCGAACCGCTGCGGTGATTCCTGATAATTGCACGGGGTGTGGGCTTTGTTTCGAAGCCTGTCCCGTTGATGCGTTTGTGTGGGAGCCGGACAAGAATATGGGGAAAGGTCCTTCGAAAGCTGCAGAAAAAACTGAAAGGGATTTGGGAGTATGAAGGTCGTCGACCTGACGCACCCGATCACGGAAAAAACGCCCGTCTATTTTCCCTGGCATCCAAGGACCGAGGTTGAGCGAACAGCGACATTCGATGCGAATAAGTGCGAGGTGCGGCGTCTGAGCATCGGAACCCACAGCGGCACACACATCGATGCGCCCAGCCATGTGTATGCCGGCCAGCCGACGCTTGATCAGTATGATCCCGGCTTGTGGTACACGGAAACGCAGGTCCTTGATTTTACTCCCCGACAACCGAAGAAGGAAATCACGAAGGATGAAATAAAAGCCAAACTCAAACGGCATGGTATTGGCGTCCTGGTGAAAACAGGGTGGGATGTTCGTTTCGGTGAGCCCGACTACTATGCAACATATCCGCCCATTTCACGCGAGGCTGCCGAGTACTTTGTGGAAATGAAGGTTCTGGTTGTTGCGGCGGATACGCCGTTTTCACTGGATGTCCACTATATCCTCCTGAAGCATGGAATACCGCTGGTCACGAACGTGAACAATACCCGCCAACTGAAAGAGGGTATGATCACACTTATTGCGGCTCCGCTGCTCATTCAGGGAAGCGACGGCGCGCCGGCGCGTGTACTCGCGGTGGTTGACTGAAGAACGCCATGAAACCAGTCGAATCTCTCCTTGCTGATCTCGTGGCGATCCCGAGCATGAATCCGATGGGCCGCGGTCGCACGGGGAAGGAATATGCCGAACAGGCGATCGCCGAATACGTTGTCGGCTTTCTCAGGAAACACTCCGTTGACGTTGAGCTCCAGGAGCATTTGCCGGGCCGTCCAAACGTTCTTGCGACGATTTCAACCGGCGCTCCGGGAACAGTACTACTGGAAGCGCATCTCGATACGGTGCAGGCCGACTCGATGACGATTGATCCATTCAACCCCGTCATTCGTGATGGAAAACTCTTTGGCCGCGGGTCGTGCGACACAAAAGGCTCATTGACAGCGTTTCTTCAGGCAGCAATTGAAGCTGCAGAGGCGCCACAGAAACTTCGTCATAATATCCTTTTGCTTTTTGTCTCAGACGAGGAATACAAGTTTGCCGGGGCACAATTTGCTGCCCGCAGTGGTTTAAGGGCGAGTTTTGGAGTGGCAGGCGAGCCGACGCAATTGAGAATTGTGCGGGCGCACAAAGGGGTGACGCGATGGAGAATCGTCACCCGCGGTGTCGCGGCGCATTCGGCGTACCCCGATCGCGGGAAAAATGCAATTTATACGATGTCTAAAGTGATCAACCGTCTGGAAGAGTATGCAACAACGTTGCACGCCGGCAAGCCACATCCCATGCTGGGAGCGCCCTCGTTGAGCGTTGGAGTTATTGAGGGGGGGCAGGCAGTAAATATTGTTCCTGACCGCTGTTGGATAGAAATCGACCGGCGCACACTGCCGCACGAGACCACTGGGAGCGTGCTCACGCCTGTGAAGTCGGTTCTGAATGATCTCACAGACTGGGAGATGAAGGAACCTCACATCTCCGTTGCGGGAATGGAAGTGGCGGAAAGCGCACCGATTGTTCAATCCCTCGCGCGATCAGTGACAGAGGTCTGCGGAGATGTGACCGTCGAGGGAGCACAATATGCCACAGATGCCGGTATCTACAATGCAGTTGGAATTCCTACGGTGGTGTTCGGACCGGGGGATATTGCGCAGGCGCACACAGAATCAGAGTATATCGAACTCCGGCAACTGCATCAGGCGGTAGACATCATCAGGAGATTTCTGACGACATGATCCTTGGGCTTGATATCGGTGGAACAAAGACAGCTGCCGTCCTCGGAACGCAGCGCGGTGACATTCGGTGGAGAAAACAACTCGCTACCAAACCGGACTGCGGGTTCGAGAGTACCTTCTCGAAAATCACAGCAATGGCTCGCGAAGCGCTTGCCTCGTCACCCGAGCGTGTTGAGGCAATCAGTGTTTCTATCGGTGGCCCGCTCGATGTCTTGAATGGGATTGTGAAATCGCCGCCGAACCTGCCAGGCTGGAATAAAATTCCACTGAAACGTCTTCTGAAGGAACAGTTTTCGCTCCCTGTCTACGTTGAGCACGACGGCAACGCGGGGGCGCTCGCGGAGTTCTATTTTGGTGCCGGCCGAGGTTCTCGCAATATCGTATTTCTTACCATGGGGACCGGCTTTGGAGCAGGATTGATTCTGGATGGGAAGCTTTATCGCGGAACCAGCGACACAGCGGGAGAGATCGGACATATCCGAATAGCCGAGGATGGTCCGTATTGCTACGGAAAGGCAGGATCTCTCGAAGGATTTTGCAGTGGAACCGGCATGGCAAAGCTCGCGCGGTCAATGTTCCCATCTTTGTGGAACGAATCATCGACAGTGTCCGATCTCTACAACGTTTACCAAAGCGGTTCGCCAGAAGCGCGTCAAGTTTTTGAGAAAGCCGGTCTATATCTAGGAAGGGCGTTCGCGATGATTGGTGATCTCTTGAACCCCGAACGTATAATCCTGGGGGGGCTAGGCATGCGCATCGGCGATGCGTTTCTTCCCATGGCTCAGCGAGTATTCCGCGAGGAAGCGTTGCCGCAGGTTGCTGCCGTGTGCACCGTCGTGCCGGCACAGCTTGGCGAGACCATTGGCGACATTGCGTCGCTCTGCGCAGCTATTGATCAGGGGAAAATCACAGGAGGTACTCCATGATGAGAAAACTGGGCATAGCACTCTTCCTCGTCTTCACGACGAGCGCCGCGCTGTGTCAGAAGTCCACCTATCTCAATGTGATCAAAGAGGCGGCAGATCGCGGCTGGCGAGAGAATCCACAGGTCTTGGAACAATGGAAAAGAACCACCAGACCCAATATCTTGTGGGGATATGATTCACCAGCCCACCCCGTGTACCTGGCGGGCACGCTTGCTTTCCTGTACGAAGAGACAAAGAACAAGGATTATGCGAAAAAGGCCGCAGACCTCCTGACCACTTACGGTGATTTGCGGCAATTCTATCCCAAGGAAAATGTCAAAGCGCGGATCGAATATGAAGATGGACTCCCGGCGCTGGGCAATTTCTTCTTCATGCCGCCCTATGTGCGGGCATATCTCAGAATTCGTGACAGCGGCGTCCTCGATGAGGCTGCCCGAAAGAAAATTGAGACAGATCTTGCCGGAAGCGCTGACTTTGTCTTTCGTTTTCCGGAATGGGGGACACACAACAGGGCGATGCTGCGCGCTGAAGCTCTCCAGTATGCAGCCCTCGCAATGCCCAATCATCCTCACGCGGCACGATGGAAACAACTCGCTGACGTAATTGCTGGTGACAACCTGAAGCAATGGGAAGCAGAAGATGCTTCGACCTATCATCCTGTGTGGCTTGAAGCGCTCTATTCCTATGCTGATGCAGGAGGAAGACGGGAGTTGTTTGAATCGCCTTTGACAAGGTACTACCAGCAGTACTTTCTCAAACTTATCGGGCCGCTAGGAACGATACCGGAATTTGGTGATGCTCGCTGGACGTCCGGCTGGGAGGCCTTGCGCCTTGTTCCGTTTTTTGAGAAGGGCGCGGCGGTCTATAAAGATCCTCAACTCAAGTGGGCCGCGCGAACAATCTTTGAATCATTCAAAAACTTGAACAGACCTATTGGAGTTGGAGAGGCGTATCACCTCTGTGATGCATACCGATGGGCCGATGAATCGATCAAACCTCAACAGCCCACCTCATTGTCACAAGAGATTCTTGAGGATCTCGTGGGTAAGAAAGTTGTGTTTCGTGATGGATGGAAGCCGACCAGCACCTACATGCTCCTGAACTACCGGGACGAGGGAGATGGCGGCTGGTTGAGCCGTGAGTATCTCCGGCAATCCATTTCGGTGGAAGAAGAGAAGATGCATCACGGTCATGCCGACGAGAACAGCATACCGCTGCTGATGAGCAACGGCTCTGTTCTCCTGCATGATGCCGACTATCGCAGCGACCTCCCGAGCGGGCCGTACGGCGCCTGGCGGCAGGATTATTTTCACAACCGGCTCATCGCCCGGCTGGGGAAACGGGATAAACGTCAGTCCTTATTGGAATATGTTCGGAATTCCGGTGCTTATCGGGCAGTCAGAACCCAAAAAATCGACTTCTTGAACCTTCATGACGTCGATATGAGCAGGACGAGACTCATTGATCAAGACATGGGATATCAATCAGACCGTGTCATCACATTTATCAAAGCGGACGGATGGTTTATTGTCGTTGATGCCATCAAGATCCTTCGCACGGGTTATTACACGTTCGCCAACCTTTGGCACGCCCAGCATATCCTCAGCAAAGGGAAAGATTACGTTGATGTGGCAACCGATTCCATCCAGGCGATCAAATTCCCCACAGATCGATCGCTCTTGCTGATTTTTCCGGAAACATATGCAAAAACGTTGGGTGACGAGCCCATCAGCCGGAGCTATCAACAAGAGAACGTGATCTTCCAGACCATCTCGGGCCAATACAAAGCTGGCGACACTGAGCTTTTCGTTACAGTCCTCGTCCCGCACAGCCGCGATCAGAACATTGACGATCTGAAGTCTAAAATAAAGCTCATGGATGTAAGTGTCCCGTACAAAGCAGTGGGGGTGCAGATTGCGCGCGGTGATCGAGCCTCGATACTGGGTGTCAAAATCGATCTGGAAATGGACATCGCCCGGGAGAATATTCGTCCGCGGTATCTTTATTCCCTTGGCAAGGTCACCTACGGCGATTTTGAAACCGATGCACATTATCTCTTTGCCAGCATAAGCAATCAGGATGTGAAGTACTCAGCATCCAACGTTTTGAAAGTTCTCTTCAAAGGGAAGCCGCTGATGGAGGCCCTGCCGAATACCCACGGGTTACAACTTGACGGAGCGCCCGACAGGATTGGATATACAAAGTGGCGGTACTGGGAAGATGCCGTTCGGAACAAGTGACCGCCTGAGGAACGAACCGCGATGGTGACGACGATTACACTGAATCCCATGCTCGACAAGTCCGTAACCATCAATCGTCTTGAGCGGGGAGCGATTCACCGCGCAACCAAGATGGAGATGGTCGCAGGAGGGAAGGGGATCAATGTTTCACGACAGCTGAGACACTTGGGAATTGACACCGTCGCGACAGGATTTCTCGGCGGCGAAGTTGGCTCGATCATGACGCGGCTCCTGACGGCAGAGGCCATCAACCACGATTTTGTCTTGACGGCCGCAATGACGCGTGAAGGTGTAACGTATCATGAGCCCAGCGGGGTTTGGACGGCGTTGTTTGAACCGCCGCTTCGAATCGACATTGAGGCGGTCCACAAACTGAGCAAGAAGATAGAATTCCTTGCATCGAAAAGCTCATGGCTCGTATGCGGAGGGAGCTCGCCCGGAAACGAAGCCGACGATGTATTCTATGAGGCAATTCTCAGCGCGCATCGCCATGGCATCACCAGTGTTCTTGATTCATACGGATACGCATTGGAATTGGGCCTGAAAGCGCAGCCGACAATGGTAAAGCCGAACAAGCGCGAATTTGAACTGACATTCGGGCAATCGCTGAAAACAGATCACGAGTACGTTGAGGCCATCAACGTTCTCCTGAAAGGAGGGGCGCGTTACTGCATAATCTCTGATGGCTCGAACCCCCTCTATGCAGGCATTCAAGGGCACTACTGGAAGGTGATCCCCCCAGCCGTTCCCGCTGTAAACCCAACAGGGTCGGGCGACGCGATGGTTGGTGGAATACTCTATGGATTTCACCAAGGGTGGAAATTCGAGCGATCCCTGGCCTTTGGAGCCGCGGCAGGCGCCGCAAATGCGCGCAAGTGGGAAGTCGCAAACTCAAGCCTTGCGGAGATAGCGACGCTCGAGCCTGATGTCAAGCTTCAACGACTCTAGAGGACTCTTTCCGGAGCAGGTGAGCGATGAACAACCGATACACACAAGCACTGAATGGCCAAAAGCCTGACCGCGTGCCCTTTCTTCCGGCGATCTATGAGCACAAGGCATGGTTTGTTGGCGAGACGCCATCGAAGGTTAGCCGCGACTCGCATCTCTTGATTGGTGCGCTCACCGCAGAATATGAGCGGGTAAGGCCTGATGCACTCACGATCGGTGTGGATGTGTATAACGTTGAGGCGGAAGCTGTCGGATGTAAAGTGACCTACTATGACGATGGCGATAACTCCGTACCGGCCATAAGCCCCCAAGCCGCTATCTTTCATGGGCCGGAAGACATTTCCTCTCTTACGATTCCCGATCCCAGAAAAGCTGGCCGGATGCCAATGCTCATTGATGTCGCAAGGACGATGGCAAGAACTCTGGGCAAAGAAATTCCTCTCAGGGGTGCGGTGTCAGGGCCGTTCTCGCTTGCAGCGCATCTCGCCGGACCGCAGCAACTTTTCCTGCTTACGATGATGCAACCGGGAATTGTCAAAGAACTCCTTGGTTTTGCGGCGGAAGTTATCAAGCTCTATGGAAGTGCATTTATTGAGGCAGGATGCGGTGTGGTGATGTTTGACTCCTATGCCTCGTCCGATCTGCTCCCCCCGGAGATGTACCAGAAGCTTGTGCTCCCCCCAACGCGACGCATCGTGGATCACTTTCATGAAATGGGGGCACGCGATATACCTTTGATTATCGGTGGCAACACTACGCCATTGCTCGATGCATATCTTGACACCGGTGCAAACAACATTCTCTGTGATGCAAAAGCGGATCCTCAGAAATTCCTGGAAAAGTGCTCGGCACAGAAACGGGCGTTTCGCCGGAATCTTGACTCAGCTCATTTCGAGGACTCTACACCGGCTGAAACAAAGGACCGCGCACTCAAGAGTCTCATGGCCTCGAATGGCTATCCTGGATTCATCCTCGGGACTGGTGTATTGCCGTATGGGACCCCGCTGACGCATCTAATCGCAATTCGTGAAGCGATTGATGAATTTTGCCGGTGATCAATCAATCTCGGCTCAGGGCGGCAGACGAATCGCAGCTGGAGACAACGTAAGTACTGGAGCAATCTATGCAGGAACTACGTGATCTTGCTTCGTTCTTGGAGCAGGGTGAAACACAGAGAGTCACAAGTCTCACTCAACAATTGCTCGACGCAGGGATTTCCCCGCAGCTCATTCTGAATGATGGTCTCATTGCCGGTATGGCCGTTGTGGGAGAGAAGATGCGGAACGGAGATATGTACCTGCCGGAGGTTCTTCAATCGGCAGGCGCGATGCAGGCTTCACTGAAGCTCCTGAGGCCTCACCTGGCCAGAGAGGGTGTGCAGTCCCGCGGTAAAGTCCTCATGGGAACTGTCAGGGGAGATATGCACGATATCGGGAAGAATCTGGTGGGAATAATGTTGCAAGGTGCCGGATTTGAAATTGTTGATTTGGGTCTCAACGTCACGCCGGAGAAGTTTCTCGAAGCAATCCAAGACCATCAGCCCGCAGTCGTCGCGCTTTCAGCGATGCTGACAACGACCATGCTCAACATGAAATCGACGATCGACTTAGTTCGCGCCGCCGGCCTGAGTCCGAACGTAAGAATCATCATCGGCGGCGCACCGGTAAATCAGAATTATGCCGATCAGATTGGGGCTGACGGCTATGCCCGGGATGCGGTGCTTGCCGTGGATAAAGTGAAACAGCTTCTCGGTATCTCACGATAGGACAAGAGGCACATCGATGCGCCGCACCTGTCGCACACCAGTACTACCCGATTGCTCCGGGGAACGAGACAGCCGTCCGCTTCCTTGCCTTTTTTTGTTTTCAATTCCTGATTGATATCAACTCTGAAGGTGAACAATGCCAACAATTGCTGAAGCCCTAGGTCAAGCCAAAACAGTACTAACAACCTCCACAGCTCGGGTCGAGCAGACCGTTGCTCAGGAGCTCCGGAATATTCTTGGGGAACGAGCTGAAATCAAGAGCGCATCGGGGCTCAGCGCTCCGGCCGGCAGCATCCGCGTCGCCGTCGTCGGGGAAAGAACGAAATGGTCGTCGATTCATCCGGCACTTGACAGTCCGAAAGAATGGATGATGGTTCGGGCGAAGAAAGGTGGGGGGATAGAAATTCTCGCTTCACGTCCGCACCTCCTCTATTATCTCTTCACAATCCTGACGGAGAACTGGAAAGGGCTCGACACCGACGAGTTTGTAAAGGGAAAGATCACTCATCCTACCTTCAAAAACCTTCGTCCTGTCTATGATCTCTTCCTGACACAGCATGCCCGCACCGTGCGGAATTTCAATAGGGAAGAACATGTGCGCAATCTCGCACGCATGGGGTTTTCTCATCTGGAGGTGAACGGATTGGCCTTTGCAGTGCCGTTTGAGCGAGGACCTCAGGGCGAATTGCTGCACCGCTTTTACACGTATTGCCCATCTCTTGATCAATTTGTGGCGAGCCGGCTGAATAAGGGGATCTATGACGACGACTATCTGCAGGCAAATCTGAATTTTCTGAAGACCAATGCAGAGCTGGGAGAGAAGTATGGACTCACGCCGGGACTTGTGTGCTTTGAGCCGCGCTCAGTGCCAGACAATCTTCTGCAGCGGTATCCCATGCTGCGCGGGGCGCGCGTTGATCATCCTAT
>Ga0315277_10001689_pt1 | contig 31689 bp, 24 predicted proteins | sample YL17G05_15_MG_FD_203695 | JGI IMG/M metagenome (GOLD analysis project Ga0315277, IMG submission 203695) | Sediment microbial communities from Yellowstone Lake, YNP, Wyoming, USA - YL17G05_15 | ecosystem: Environmental > Aquatic > Freshwater > Lake > Sediment | place: USA: Wyoming | collected...
TCGTGCGAGCCAAAGTAGATGAGGCCGTTCTCGTCAATCAGCGGGGTGGATCGCACGTCCGCGTTCGTCGCAAAACGCCAGGACTCGAAGCCACCCGGCACGATCCTGTAAAGACAGCCATCCGACGCGCCCACATAGACATAGCCTTCGCCGTCAACCAGTGGTGAGCCAAAAATGAACTCGCCGTCGGTCTGGAAGTGCCAGCGTTCGGTACCGGTCTCAGGATTGTATGCGTAAAGACAACCATCGAGTGCGCCGAAATAGACCGTTCCGTCGGGGCCGACCGCGGGCGCCGAATAGAGGGAATGATCGAAAGTCACCCAGCTGACCTGGGAGCCGGTTGCGAGGTTGAGACAACAGAAATAGCCGCGGTCGGGACAGTTGGCGCCGACATAGACGCGACCGCGCGCTTCGTCTATGCACACGCTCGATTTGATATAGGTCGGAAATGAGCCGTAGGAGGTCGAACCCATCCCCTTTTGGAATCTCCATTTCTCCGAACCGTTGCTGGGATTCAGCGCATAGACACGAAGGTTGTTGTTGCTGTAGCCGACGACATAGATCGTGCCTGTCGTGTCAACGGCGGGTGAGGCGCTCAGGTAGCCGCCGAGAGAGACATCCCACCGCTGCGTTCCGCCGGGCGCAATGGCGTGAACTCGCCCGTCCCAAGAGCAAACATAGACGGTTCCATCAGGGCCGACGCCGGGCGACTGAAGGATGCGCGCGTCTTGGCTGCCGGCAATCGGGTAAGCCCATCGCTGGGTGCCATTGGGATTGATGGCGTAAATGCGGCCACTGAGATCCCCGACGTAGATCGTTGAATCGGGACCCAGCGTCGGCGAGCCGAAGACGGCAGCTTGTGTGGGGAACACCCATCGGCGGGCACCGTCGCGGCTGTAAGCATAAACGTGGCCGGATGCCGAAGCGGCATATAGCGTGCCGGACGCATCCACAACAAGCGATCCCACAATGGAGCCGGACGTGGCCGCACGCCAGCTCAGGACGGGCGCAAGGTGGGAGACGTGGGCCGTATAGCCGGTGTGTTGCATGTTGCCGCGGAAACTTGGCCACGGCTCCACCGCTTTCGCAGCAGCGGCAAAGGAGAAGGCCAAGCCGACGAGAAGCCCGATTCTTACAGCCGATCGCTTATACACTTCCGTGCCCCATTGTTTCCGTGTTCATCCCGTCGTGTCGGGCGTCGGGGGAAGATCGTAACGCGCACCGGCAACCGAAAGACCGCGCACTTCGATCTGATCCGGGTTGTTGGTTCCAATTCCTTGGGCAGCGGCAAGCGTCAGATGGTTGCATGCGTTTGGCCAAGGAAATTGATAATCGGCACCCTGCGGATTGTAGCCCATGACGGCGGTCGCAACCGAATCCACGCACACCGCGTTGCGGCCGGCCAGAAGCAAGCCGGGCGATGCGATGCCCATGGGCGCGCGGGTCCACGGACCTTCGCTGCCATGCCCCATCGTGATGCCGTCGAGAATGGCCAGATGAATGGGACGGGCGCGATTGAGGTCCACGATGACGCGCGGAACATTGTCGCCGGCGGCGCCGTAGCCGGCATGGCCATTGCGGCCCGGATAGCTCGACTCGGCGTTGTGGAAGCTGCCGCCGCGCGAGTTGGTCGAACTTTCGTCTTGCGAAGGTTGGCCATACCAGGCGCTCGGGGCGATGCCGAACAGACACTTCATGGCCAAGGTCACGCCGGCAATCTGGTGATTCTTCATCTTGGCCAGCGACACAAAGACGGCTTCTCCGTCGGCGAAATCAAAGACCCGATTCAGGCGGAAAAAGTCATAGAGATACGACCCACTGCCGACAGGACGGTCGGCATACGACGCGAAACCTTCCAGATTGCGGCAATTTCGGAACGTGATTCTCGTGACACCCAGTTCCGACTGAAACGAAGCAATGTCATACCCCATGGCAGTGAAATCGGCGGCGCCACCGGAGATCGCGTAAATGTTCTCCGTCACGGTCACGTGGGTTGCACCCGCGTCGAGAAACAGCCGGGCAGCGGCTTTCACCACTTCCGGATGGCTGTTGTAACACAGAAATGAGTTGAGCGAATCAATGTTGCCGGGCGGATGGGCGACAACCTTGATGACCACGGGCTTTCCGTTGACCAGGTTTTGGATGTTGCCGAGCGCATCGAACAGATGGGAAAGCGAATTCTTGATCGCCGCGTAGTCATACTTTCGGCAGCGGCCGATTGCCACGGGCGAAGTGGGAAGATCCAACTTGCCGATGTCTTGTGTGGTCTTGCCAAGGACCTTGGATGCAGCGGCAAAGCCAACCGCCCCAGCGCTTGCTTCCAAGAACGTTCGCCGTGAGATTCGAATCATCGTGTTGTTGGACAATCCCTTTCAGAAGCCGCGGCACAGGCCCTTTCCCAGGGATTTCTCCTCTCCCATTTCCGGCATACGGCCTATTTGCTCAATCGCGCGCGTTTGGGAAGCGGACCGATCAGCGGCGCGAGATAGTCCCGGCACGCTTGGGTGACGCCGTTCCCGGCCGAATTGAAAAACTCCGCCGGCACGTCTTTGGTTCCGGCGGCGACCTCGCTGAGCTTGGCCAGCGAGTATTCCACCCGATATTTGTCGCCCGACTCGATGCGGTTGATCACCACGCTGCCGTCAATGTCGCCGCTCATGGCATAACGGACCGCCCGGCGCCCGACTTCGTAGGCTTCGCGGGCGTCGGGTTTCGAGACGCATCCGGCGAAGGAACGCTGCGCATAGCCCAGCGTGTCGGCGCGCATGCGCAACTTGCCGCCGAACTTGGGATTGAGCGCCGCCTTGACGACGAGTGAGATGAAGTCGGCCAGGATCCCCGTTCCGCTCAACTGGACATGGCCAAACGCATCTTTTTTGGAACCTCCGCCTGCATCCATCACCTCGCCGAATTTGTCGAGCCATTCGACGAAGACCTTGCCGACCAACTTCTCGGCTTCCTCCCGAATCGCATTCGATTGAACTATCTCTTGCTCGTCGGGTCCGAGAATGCCTTCGGAAATCGCAACGAGCGCGCGCCCATATTTGCGATAGACCGCCTCGATGTCGGCGATGATCTGGGCGAGCGACTTGGGATGTTCGGGGAAATAGAGCAAATGCGGGCCGTCGCCTTCGCGCTCGGAGGCCAACGCCGCCGTCGTGGTGAGCCAGCCGGCTTGTCGGCCCATGACGATGTCAATCTTGATGCCGGGGAGCGCCTGGTTGTCGAGATCGTTGCCGAGAAATGTGAGAGCGACGTAGCGGCCAGCGCTGCCGAAACCCGGACAGTGGTCGGTGACCAGAAGATCGTTATCAATGGTTTTGGGGACGTGGAAAATGCGCAACTCGTAGTTGCGGTCGCGCGCGATGCGGTTGACGATCGAGGCGGCGAGCGCCGAGTCGTTGCCGCCGATGTAGAAGAAATAGTGAACGCCGTGTTTGCGAAAGACCTCGAAGACGCGTTCGCAATCCTCTTCGGACGGCTTGTGCCGGCAGGAGCCCAGCGCGGCGCCGGACAACTCCGCCATTTGGTCCAGTTGGTCTTCGTTCACACTGCGCAGATCAACGAATTTCTCCTTGAGAATGCCCGTGATCCCGTTGCAGGCGCCCAGGATTTTGTCAATTCCGCTGTGCTTGAGCGCCTCGCGGACGATGCCGACGACCGACCGATTGATCACCGCCGTCGGCCCGCCCGATTGCCCGACAATCAGATTGCCTCGTTCTGCCATTGTTGCCACTCCTTGCGCGGTTGGTCATAAAAGCATGTCAAAATCAAGTCTCAGTATCCGATTGCTCTCCGAACGGATTTTTGAATATGCCGCTGTGGGTGGGAAATGCAAGGAAGTTTGTTGCCCAACTTCATACAAGGCGGATTTCTCCGCGCCAGGTGTAAAAGAAAAGGGGTGTCTCCGATTGTACACTTTGGGGAGCGGCAGTGCCGCCGCGATTACAGCATCACGGTCAAACGAGATTCCGTCTGCAATCTTGCTGATTTCGTTCATCTCATGCTGGCCGACGCCATCACTTTTCGAAGTGCGTCGGTTGCCGTTTTGAACAGGTCCGGCGTCGTTCGGCCCCAGTTCTTTTCGGCGATGCTGAGATGCGGTTCGAGCGTCAGGAAATTGTCAAAGCCGCTTCGGGCCGCGTCGGCGAGAATCTCGGGGATGCGTCCGTCGCCCTGACCGGCGGGCACCATCGTCAGGTCGCGCTTGCTGTCCTTGACGTGGAAATACTCGACATAGGGCTTGAGTGCCGGCCAGTTCTGGAGCGGGTCTTCGCCGCAGTGAATGTAGTTGGCGAAGTCAAATACGCCGCGGAAATGCGGCGACGTAAGCGTCTGGTGCAAATCGAGACAATACTTGCCGAGGTCGCCGTAAATCAGGCGTTCGTTTTCGTGGCAGAGGATAACGTCGGTCTTTTCGGCTTCGGCGATCAGCCGGCTCAACCAATCCATGACCTGCGAGCGATGCTGCTCGTGCGTGTCGCCTTCGGGGATGTAATACGAAAAAATGCGGATGTAGCGACAGCCGAGAATGTCGCAGAATTCGAGCGCTTTCTTGATCTTCTCCAGCTCGAGATTGAAATCCCCGTCGAGCGGGAATTTGCCGAGGGGCGACCCGATCGAGGAAAAGCCGATTCCATTCTCGCGGGCGGTTTGGGCAATCTGGCGCACCTCGTCGGCGGTCAGTTGCATGACGTTCTTGCCCTCGACGCCGCGCAGTTCGATATTGAGGACGCGGTTCTCTTTCAAGACGGCGATCTGCTCGTTCAGATTCGGCGAAATCTCATCGGCAAAAGCGCTCAACCGAGCCATGTTCCACCTCCATGCGTGCACTTGTATCCCACGAAGCGATCATTAGCGGTGATGTTCGGATTGGCTGGCGGCGGTTGCAACCGAAAAAGTCTGGGACATCCGTAGGTGAGCCGCAAGCAGTCGAGCTGACAAGAAGCCCGTCTGAGTCAAATCCCCTTCTCGTGCAAAGGCCTTTTTGACATGTGGCCCGAGCTGAGTTCTTTTGCCCTTGCACCGCTGATGGTCTGTCATGCCTATGCTGATGGACGACATTCCTGAAGGAGAGCCTCTCACGTTCGGAGTTTATCCTTTCAGCATGCCTTTTTCTCTTCCTTTCCGATTGGAATTTCCCAGGCAAAAGACGTTCGGTAGAAAAACGAAGAAAGAGTCAGACTGAAGTCTGAACTCCGAACCCGTCCTCTTCGATGGGACGCGCCACTAGGCACGTATGGCAGGCCCAATACCTTCGAGGACAACTTGGCGTAACGTGTCCCGGTCGCCGAAACGTTTCATTGCGTCCAGAATCTCAAGACCGGCTAATCGGCCCTCGGCATCATACTCTGCTGCGATACCTTCGGTGAGATGCCGAGTAATCACGGTTGTCTCACGAAAAACGATGCTGAGCGCATCCACTTCCGAGTCGTAACTTATTCTCATAGTTCCATCCCTTTCAGAAAAAATACGTATAGACGGTTACGACAACAATCGCAGCTATTTGCGATTCGAGTATGAGCCTAGCCCATTCCAACATTTTGCCGTCCTCCTTTACTGTCTTGTGCACCGCTGACAAAAGCTCTCACGTGTTCCTCCGGCGGATCAAGCCAAACGGGTTCGATTGCGACGGCGGCCCAGGGGGCGGTGGGGGAGATGCGACCGCGGAGTTTGACGGCGTCCTTTTCGGTAGTCAGAAAGCAGCGCGCGTCCAGTTTCTTCGCCTGAATTTCCAGGTAACGGATGACAAGGTCGGGATAGGTGAAATGGTCGGGATAGAAGAAGCGCGCGGCGATTTGGCAGCCCAGTTGGCGTGCGGTTTGCTCGAAACCGTCGGGCGAGGCAAGTCCACAAACCAAAATGACCGGTTCGCCATCGAGCGCATCGCGGCCGATCACCGCACCGTCGGCCAGGCGTCGGATTTCGCGCGGCACAAAATCCACGTGCCAAACGGCGATCGAGGGATTGGCGCGACGAACCAATTCGGCGGTTCGTTCGCGCTGGCGCGGATCCCAGGCCTTTGTGATGATAGCGACTTGTGCGCGGCCCAGCGCTCCGAAACCTTCGCGCAGATTGCCCCACGGCATCAGATGATTGAGCGCGCGCGGTTGGCCGGCGTCCACGACGACAAGATCGAGATCGCGCGCCAACGCCCAGTGCTGAAATCCGTCGTCCATGACCAACACGTTACATCCGAACTGCTCGACGGCAATGCGGGCCGAAGCCGCTCGGTCGGAACCGACCAGGATATGCGCGCCCGCCAGTTTCTCGATCATCAGGAACGGTTCGTCGCCAACATCGCGGGGCGAGACGCGCATTTGCGCCGGTGATTCCATCGTCGCGTCCTTGGCCGCTTGTTTTCCTTTGCCTTTGTAGCCGCGCGTCAAAACGCCGACGGTTCGCCCCGCCGCCTGAAGCATTCTAACAATCGAAATGACGATGGGAGTTTTGCCCGTGCCGCCGGTCGAGAGATTGCCCACGCAGATCACCGGAACCGGCGGCCGATGGCGACGCTTGATGCCCACGTCGTAGAGGCCCTGATGCGCTTTCAAGCCCACCGCATAAAGCGGCGTCGTCGCAACACGCACCGGCCAGAGCAAACGCCATAAAATGGACGAAGAACGCATCATGGGAACGATGAATTATGAACGCTGAACGATGAATGAAAAATGACGGAAAATAGACGATGAAAGAGAGGGAAGATACGACCCATTCCGGCTCTTTTTCCGTTCATCATTCATCATTTCAGATTATCCACTTTCCGTTTTTGAAGACCAAGCGATCGTCCGCAAAGATCTCGCCCGCTTTGCGAAGATCACAGACCATGTCCCAATGGAGCGCCGATTTGTTTCTGCCCCCTGTTTCGGGATAGGCGGCGCCGAGAGCGAGGTGCGTCGTGCCGCCGATTTTCTCGTCGAACAAAATGTCTTTGGTGAAGCGTTGAATGTCGTCGTTGAGACCAAACGCGAGTTCACCCAACCGCCGCGATCCCTCGTCGAGATCGAGCATTTTGTGCAAGTAGTCCTGGTTTTTTTCGGCCGTCGCCTCGACCACGCGGCCCTGTTCGAAGACCAGACGAACGCCTTCGACTTCGCGGCCATTGTGACACGCGGGAAACGAATAGAGGATTTTTCCGTTGGCCGAATTCTCGATCGGAGCGGTGAACACTTCGCCGTCCGGCATGTTTTCGTTGCCGCAACAGTTCTCCCATTTTCGGCCGGCGACCGAAAGCGTGAGGTCAGTCTCTGGCGCGACGATGCGAATCATCTTCTTCCCGCTCAAGAAGCGGACTGTCTTTCGCTGACGCCGCTGGACCTCTTTCCACGCCGCGATGGGGTCGCGCCGATGACATTGGCACGCGCGATAGAAGAAATCCGTGTATTCGCCGAGCGACATGTCGGCGTCTTGCGCCATCCCGTGCGTCGGATAGATCGTCCCCACCCAGCGCAGTTGCTTCTTGGCAGCGCGCTGGAGAAAAAGATCGCGCAGAGGCCGCATCGCCCGCCGACGCAATTGCTCCTTGACGGGGTCCACGCTCGTCATCGCGCGCGTGTTCTCGTCGCCCCAGATTCTAAAACTACAGTTCGCCTCTTTCAGGTCATTGAGCAATGTCGGCCGATAGTACTGAACTTGACGCTTATTGCCATGGCGAAGCAGGATTTCGCTGATCGAAGGCAACGACAACTCAGCGCGCACAAGCGCGCCGCACGCCAAAGCCTCGCGGCAAATCCCCTCGATCAGCGGCGAGGCATGGGGCGCGCCCGCAATCTCGACGATGTCATTACGGCGGACGTTGTTCGAGTAACGCACCAGCAGCCGCGCCAAACGTTCCAGACGAATATCCACCGTTCCTCAATTCGCTCCAGAGTAGGATAGGTTGTTAACCTCGAGTGCCCTAGACTTCACAAGACAGGTTGCCAACCTGTCCTACCTGGTCGGGCGGGCGTCAAGGATTTTCGTTGCGCCTTGCCGCGTGGGTGAAAAAGACTCCCTCAGCGGCAACCCTACTGAAAGGCACAGCCTGTCATGACCTTTACAAGCCTCACTCTCGCGCATGGCGGCGGCGGCTTCCGCACCGAGCGATTGCTGCGCGAGATTATTTTTCCCATTTTGCGGCCGGGGAAATCAGCGGCCATGGACGACAGTGCAATTCTTGCCGCACCCGGCGATGGTCGTCTCGCCTTTACAACCGATTCGTTCATCGTCTCGCCGCTGTTTTTTCCGGGTGGCGACATTGGGCGGTTGGCGGTTGCCGGAACCGTCAACGACCTGGCTGTGGTCGGCGCCAAGCCGCTTTGGTTGAGCCTGGGGCTGATTCTTGAAGAAGGCCTCGAGATCGAAACGCTTAAAGCCATTTGTCAATCCATTCGCGCGACGGCTGACGAGGCGGGAGTTGAGATCGTCACCGGCGACACCAAGGTCGTCGAGCGCGGCAAGGGCGACGGTTGCTATGTCAACACGTCGGGCCTTGGGCGCGTGCTTTGCGAGCCGCCGCCTTCGCTGGCCGGTGCGCGAGCCGGCGACGCGGTCATCCTGACGGGGACGCTCGGCGATCATGGGGCGGCGGTCGTCGCGCGGCGCGAATCACTGGCGCTCGATTCGCCCGTACAGAGCGACGTGGCGCCACTGGGACGAATGCTCAATGCGTTGGTCGAACGGTTTGGATCGGCGATTCACACACTGAAAGACCCGACCCGCGGCGGCATGGCGATGGCTTGTCACGAGATTGTCGAGGCATCGTCGGTGCAGATCGAGCTGGACGAAGCCGCGATACCGGTGCGCCGTGAGGTCCAAGGCATTTGCGATCTGTTGGGCTTCGACGTTCTCGAAGTGGCCAACGAGGGAAAGGCCGTTGTGCTCTGCGCAAAGGAAATTGCAGAAGCCGTCGTCGAGTTTCTGGCGGGATTCAACTGCGGCAAGCGAGCGGCGATTGTTGGCTGCGTTGTGACATCAGACCACCCACTCGTCCTTCTCCGAACGCGAATCGGCGGCGAGCGCTTGGTCGCCAAACCGGCGGGCGAAATCCTCCCGCGCATTTGTTGATGTCAATACAGCTGCCAATGGCGAACGACAAGCGAGGTCGGGCGCCCGATGATGCTGTCGAAGAAGACCGCCACAGGCTTCGTCGCTCCCCAGGCCGCACTGCCGTTTTCGAGCACCAGGCGATCCAACGGTTTCTGGAGGAAGATCGGCCCGGGAAGATTGGAGATGAACAGGTGGGCCTGCGACTGCCCATCCAGGCGCACGTCGCGAACGTAGTCGTCGAGCGGCTCGCCGGGCGCGCCGAAGTCCAAATCCACCTCGAACCGATGGAACGTGCCGGTCGTCAGATCGGGCGCCCCACCGGCCACCGTGCCAAGATCCCACGCAGCCACGCAGATCATGAACACGAAGTCGTTTCGGATCGTCATCACGGCGCTTGTGGGTGTGATCTTGAGCTCGATGGCGCGCGTCCCCTCGCTGGCCAATGCAAACGATCCCTGATCCATGAACGGCATGGGCAGTGTGTCCACGCGCACCGCGAACGAGAAGACATGCCGGCCGAAGCTGGGGACCGCGGCGGGCCGTTGCTCCTGCCATAGGACGGGCGGCATCGGGTTGTCTGCACCGTCCAGCATGACCGCATTGCCCTGCAATGATGTCGTCGAGACGACCAAAATCCTTTGCGTCGTACCGCTCCACCCACCTTGGCCATCCAGTGGAGCAACCTTGTATGCGTCAAAGGTCTCTTCGAGCCACGCCGCAGGCCGCGCCGGTTGGCTGCCGGCGGCAGCGAGAATGCCCACAAAGACAAATGCGATGTGCCGTCCGTTCATAGCTTTCCCCCCTTGCACCTGTGCTTCTCCCGCCGGCGACTCAATACAGCTGCCAGTGGCGCGCGGCAAGCAAGCCCGACTGGCCCACGATGCTGTCGAAAAAGACTACGGAGGGCGTCAAGCTTCCAAAAGCGGCGTAGCCGTTAATTAGAACAAGCCGGTCCATGGGTTTCTGCAAGCAAATGGGACCCGGCAGTCCCGGGTGAAAAAACTGGGCTTGCGTTTGCCCGTCCAGGCGCACATCGAGAACGTAGTCATCAAAAACAGTGTCGGATTTGCCGAAATCGAGGAGAATCTCGAATAGGTGATATGTCCCGGTCGTGAGATCCGGGTTGCCGCCCGCGACAGTTCCCAGGTCCCACGAGGCCAAAGGCGGCACATTGTCGAGAAAGTCGTTGTTGATCACCATATCCGCAGTCACCGGCGAGATCGTCAGCTTCACTGCTTGTGTCAGATCAGTGCCCAGTGCAAACACGGCTTGATTGTCGAATATTGCAGCCCGTGTATCCACGCGTACGGCGAAAGAAAAAAGGTGTTGGCTCGAGATAGGCGCAGCGACGGGTCGGGTTGCCTGGGGAACAAAAGGCAGCATTGGGTTCTCGCGCGCATCGAGATAGACGGCGCGCCCGGTCAACGAGTTTGTTGTGACGACAATGATGCGTTGGGTGGAACCGGTCCAGCCGCCCTGGCCGTTGAGCGGACCGGTTGAGTAGGTGTCGAACGTCTCTTGGAGCCATGGCTCTGCCATGACACGACACGACGCAATTGTGCCGAAGAGAATTGCGATGCCCACGCCAAGCGTTCGGATGTTCAAAGATTCCATCCCCCCTTCTTCACTGTATCTGATTTTCGACTTCGCTTGCCCCTGCGTCAAGGCTCTTTTGCTCAGATTTTGCTCAGACCATTCCGCCGGGAATCTGCTGGGGGAAATCGGGCGTGTGGGATCCCACGGTAACAAGCGATTTGGAGAACGTGCGGATGCGCGTGCTGCGAAACCCCACTTCCTCGACGACGCCTTCAATCCCTTGGCCCTTCGTCTCGATCCAATCGCCGACGAGTGTATCCGCACAATGGAACAAAAACCATGCGGCATCCACGATGAGCGCCGAGATCACAAAATCGGTTGCAAATTGATCCAGTCCCTAGTGGTCCTTCAAGTCGTAAATGATGGATACCAGCCCTGTGTCATTGCGACGAGCCGTTCTGTGGCGAGGAAGCAATCTCATCGTCGGTGTCTCTCAAGAGGGGATTGCTTCGCCGCCGTCCATGGCGGCTCGCAATGACACCATCGGGTATTCCATCAAATACCGTTTGAAAGACCACTAGGGCAACTGGAGGACTTTGACCGCCGCAACAACAAGCAGCAACGAGACGGCAAGACCGAGCGGTTGGGTCGCGGTCTTGACGATCCGTTCATCCAATCGTAACGCCGTCAGCTTGTCCATTTCCCGGTAGCGCCCGATCACATGAATAATCGTCCGGCGCAGCAGCAGACCCAGGAGAACCAACAAGAAAGCCAACAGGCATTGCCAGAGAGTGATGTCGGAGAGATGGCGTTCGGGCACGATCTGGACCTGTGGCGCAAGCGCCTGTTGCGCCTTGCGCGCAGCCGATGCAAGCGCGACGAAGCGCCGAAACTTGAAACACTTTTTTTTCGCGGCGAGTTTCCATGTCCATCAGGCAAAACGTGCAATGGGTTGAGGCATAAGGGTTTGCGACGGCAAAGAACCTGAATGGCAATATAGATAATTGAAAATACATATCTTATACGACTATTCCACCAAGTTTCCCTGCCTTATCACCATACTTCCAACAGCCCCGAAATTGCGCAAATGATTGTAATAACATGAGTTGCCATCATCAAAAGATTTTTTTCCACAGGCTAAAAAAACTCTTGACGCCACATATTGTATGTCTTGTAGAGTAGCAATGCAATATCTGATGGCCCCCCTTACCTAGAGGAACTCAGTAGTATAGGCGCGTAAGAAGTAAGCCTGCCCTGATGGGGTGCCGAAAAACCAATGGAATGGCGGGCCGAAAGAGCAGCCACAAGGAGGGGTTTGGCAAGGGGCAAAAGCAGGGCATACTAAAACAATACCCGATCCTATTCCCATAGAGTCCATCCTATGTTGCGGGGATTGCTGCCATGAAAATCCAGCGACGGTTTACAACGCCGGGTTCCAATCCGCTCGATGCCATTCCGTATGAGCGACGTTCGACCGTCATTGCAAATCCCGACGGCTCGGTCGTCTTCGAAATGCATGATGTCGAGGTGCCCAAGAGCTGGACGCAGCTGGCCACAGACATCCTCGCCTCGAAGTATTTTCGCAAGGCCGGAGTGCCGACCGCCGAGGGGCGCGAAACCAGTGCCCGCCAAGTGGTCCACCGCATTTGCCACACCATTCGGCGCTGGGCCGAGCAACATGGCCAGTACTTTGATTCGTCCGACGATGCCCATGCGTTCGAGGACGATCTCTCGTTCTTGCTGATCAACCAAGTGGGAGCATTCAACTCGCCCGTCTGGTTCAACTGTGGGCTCGATCACGAGTATGGCATCAAAGGTTCGGGCGGCAACTGGGCCTGGAACTTCCGCAAGAACCGGCCCGAGACCATCGAAAACAATTACACGCGACCGCAGTGCTCGGCGTGTTTCATTCAGTCGGTCGAAGACGACCTCATGTCCATGTTCGATCTGCTCAAGCAAGAAGCGCGCATTTTCAAATACGGATCGGGAACCGGAACGAATTTCTCGAAGATTCGCGGCCGCCAGGAAAAACTGTCGGGCGGCGGGACCTCGTCGGGCCTCATGTCGTTTCTCGAAGTTTTCGATCGAGCGGCAGGCGCGACGAAATCGGGCGGCACCACGCGGCGCGCCGCCAAGATGGTCTGCCTCGACATGGACCATCCGGAGATTGTGGACTTCATCAATTGGAAGGTGCGTGAAGAAAAGAAAGTGCAGGCGCTCATTCGGGAAGGCTACCCGGCGGATTTCAATAGCGACGCCTATCACACGGTCTCCGGACAGAATGCCAACAATTCCGTCCGGATCTCCAACGAGTTTATGAGCGCCTATTTCGAGGACACCAACTGGCAGACCTCTCTTCGCACCACGGGCGAAGTCTGCAACACCTATCGGGCGCGCGACTTGATGCGCCAGCTAGCTTACGCCACCTGGGCCTGCGCCGATCCCGGCATCCAGTTCGACACCGCAATCAACGACTGGCACACCTGTCCCCATTCGGGTCGGATCAACGCTTCGAACCCCTGCTCTGAGTATATGTTTCTCGACGACAGCGCATGCAATCTGGCCTCGCTGAACCTGATGAAGTTCCTCGGCGAGGACGGAGTATTTGACATCGAAGCGTTTCGCCACGCCGTGCGGTTGCTGATTCTGGCCCAAGAAATCCTCGTGGATTTCTCGAGCTATCCGACGGAAAGAATCTGTCGCAACAGCCATGATTTTCGCGCCTTGGGTCTGGGTTACGCCAACCTCGGGACGCTGCTCATGGTTTCGGGGATTCCCTACGACAGCCCCGAGGCCAACGCGGTGGCGGCTGCGATCACCGCAATCATGACGGCGGCCGCCTATGAGGTGTCGGCCGAGATTGCGCGCGATCTGGGACCGTTCGCCGGATTCGAGATCAACCGCGAGCCGATGCTTCGCGTCATGGGCAAGCATCGCGACGCCGCCTATCAGATCAGCGGCGAGTTTTGCCCGACCGATCTGCTCCAGGCCGCCAAAGACGGTTGGGACCGGGTCGTTGAGATCGGCAACCAACATGGATTCCGCAATGCGCAGACGACTTTGCTCGCGCCCACGGGAACCATCGGGTTGCTGATGGATTGCGATACGACGGGGATCGAACCCGATTACGCGCTCGTCAAATTCAAAAAGTTGGCCGGCGGCGGTTGTTTCAAAATCGTGAATCAATCTGTGCCCCGGGCACTGCGCAAGTTGGGGTATACGGCCGCAGAGGTGGATGACATCCTCCAGTCTATTCGGGGGACGATGACCTTACGGGGTGCTCCTGCGATCAATGACAGTGTCCTGCGAACGAAGGGTTTCACCGATGACGATCTCGCGAAAGTGGAGAAAGCGGTGCCCGGGGCATTGGAACTTTCCTATGCGTTCATGTGCTGTGTGTTGGGCGAGCAGGCGATGCAACGGCTGGGTTTTGCGCCCGAGCAATATCGAAAAGAAGGATTCGATCTGTTGCGCTCACTGGGCTTCACGGCCGAGCAGATCGAGCAAGCCAATCAGGTGATTTGCGGCACGCTCACGATCGAGGGAGCGCCCCACTTGCGCGAGGAACACTTGCCGGTGTTCGACTGCGCCAGCAAGTGCGGCAAGACGGGCAAGCGCTATCTGCTGCCGCAGGCGCACATCCGCATGATGGCCGCCGTCCAGCCGTTTCTGTCGGGCGCGATTTCCAAAACCATCAATCTGCCGAACGAAACGACGGCCGAAGAAATCGAGCAAATCTACCTGGACGGTTGGCATCGCAGCCTCAAGGCGGTCGCGCTCTATCGCGATGGCTGCAAACAATCGCAGCCGATGGCGTCAACGGTCAAGTCGGAGCGCGGTCACGCCAAGACAGCGGCGCAAGAATCGCCCTCGATGGGCGTGCCGCCGGTGCGGCGTCGGCTGCCGACCAAACGCCGCGGCTTTACCCAGGAAGCGCGCGTCGCCAGCCACAAAGTGTATTTGCGCACAGGCGAATATGAAGACGGAACGCTGGGCGAGGTCTTCATTGACATGCACAAAGAAGGGGCCGCCTTCCGCAGCATGATGAACTGCTTCGCCATCGCCATCAGCAAAGGACTGCAATACGGCGTTCCCCTGCGAGAGTTCGTGGATACGTTCACCTTTACCCGATTCGAACCGCAAGGACCGGTGGATCATCCGAATATCAAGATGGCCACGTCGGTCATAGATTATGTGTTCCGGGTGTTGGGCTTGGAGTATCTGGGAATGACCGAGTTCTGTCAGGTCAAACCCGAAGATGCGGCGGAACACAGACCTGGGCGGAGTGACGAGGCCCCCCCTTCCCAGCCGACTGCGATCAGCTCCGAGCAAACAATCGAACGCCGTGTAGTTCCCCAATCCCGTTCTAGTGCTGACCTCGTCACTTCCGCCCACAAAAAGCCCAAGGAAGGAGGAACCGCGGCGGCGGTGCGCCGCACGGCCAAAGCCAACGGCATGCACGCCCATCTGGCCAGTTTGATGGGCGACGCGCCGTTCTGCGACAATTGCGGCCACTATACGGTCCGCAACGGTTCCTGTTACAAGTGCACCAATTGCGGCAACTCGATGGGCTGTTCGTAACGGGGTGTAGGGGTGCTGCGAGTGGTGCGCTGATCTTCGGTGTCCAAGGGTGATATGGGGTGCACGATCTTGGGAGGCATCGGCCCCTCTCCCCTCCTCCCGACTCCTCCCAGACCCTGGCCACAAATGGACACCGGCCGCCCGAGGGACTCCCCCTCGGGCGGTTTTGTTTGTGGGGAGTTCGTAGTTCCCACTTCAGTGGGGCCTTTTTTCTTCAATTCCTTCCCCTCTGAAGTGGGAACTAGGAACAGGAAGGAGCCCCACTAAAGTGGGAACTACGAACTTCTCACCCTTTTCGAAGACAGTCTCACAGCACACAGCCGCGCGTCAATCTCGTTTGCGCCGCGGAAGTGATGGGTTTGCAGATGATTGTTTGGCTTACTTTCCCAGGCAGAAGACCTCGATGCCGGCTTCGGCGAAAAGGCGTTGGGTCGTCTTGTCCATCGCGTAGGCTTCGCGATAGACGACCCGTTTGATGCCTGCATTGATGATGGATTTGGCGCAGTAGGAGCAGGGGCAGAACGTGGTGTAGAGCGTCGCGCCCTGAATGCCGATGCCGTTGCAGGCCGCCTGAACGATGGCGTTCTCTTCGCCGTGAACACAGAGACATTCGTCTAACCGCGTGCCCGATTGCGCGCCCGACCAGCAGCGCGGGCAGCCGCCTTCGTTGCAGTTCTTGATCCCTTTGGGTGTGCCGTTATAGCCGGTCGAGACGATCTGGCGATCCCTGACGATGGCCGCGCCGACGTGGCGACTGAGGCAGTTGGAGCGCGAAGCGGCGACACCCGCCACATTCATGAAATACTCATCCCAACTGGGCCGCAGCGGTTGGTGATGGATGAGAATGTCGCGCAGCGCCTTCTCGATGCGGCCGTGAAAGACTTCGAGCGTACCATCATTGCGAAGAATCACGTCGGCCTCCTCGCGACAGTGGGCCAGTTGCTGCGCATCCGGATCGCCGCCGGCGAGCTGGCGTTTTTCGGCGGCGACAAATTCCTTGAACGTCGGCAAATTGTCGCCCTTTCGCGACCGGGCGACCGACCGCTCGTAGCGCACGCGGCACGGCGCATCCACGAACAGGAGAACAAAATCGCGCCGCAACCGAAGCGTTTCAACTTCGCCCGGATGGCGGATGGATGTGACCACGTAACGCGAATACTCGTTCATTTTGCCTAGCGCCCGAACGGCCAGAATGCCCGCCCCATAGCGGCGGCGCAGTTCGTTGCCCACTTTCGTGAGCCGTTCGAGGGTCACTTCTTGTTTGCGCGACTGGATTTCCTCGCGGATCATGTCCGAGAGCGAAATGTGAACGAATCCTTTTCCCTCCAGGTAGTTCGCCAGCGCATCTTTGCCCGCACAGAAGTAGCCCGTTACGCCGAGAATCATGACACGCTCCATTCGACTGAAAATCGCACGCGCAATTCTGTGGCCCAGAGAATAGAAGCGTTGGCGAGCGGCTTGCAATGCTTTTGTGACGTGGCACGGGCATCCCGAAGGCCTATGGGAACAACTCCCCTTGACGCCGAACAGATCATCGCTGATAATTAAGGCAGTTGACTAAGCAAAGGTGTCCCTTTGGAAGGGAGGCCGAAGAGGGAGACGCTGTCGGCATTTCCAAATGTTATGCGTCGGATTCGAAATGGAACCTTGGCGAGAAGAGAATGGACATGGGGATTAAGGACAAAATCAAAACGGTAGGCCGCCCTCTCAAGGACATGTGGCTAGGGGTGGTTGACCCACGGCGAATCCCGGAAAGATACGGCCAGAGAGTGGTTTTCAATCATTTGCAGAGGCAGGGCTTTCTCGATGGCCTGAAAGGCGGGCGAATTCTGGAGATTGGGCCCAAACATGGGGAAGATTCTCGGCTGCTAGCCACTTTGAGTCCTGCCGAACTTGTCTTGGTTGACCTCCCCGAGAAAGACACGATGGTCAGGGAATGGCTTCCCCAAGTATCGAGCATGTGCAAGACGACCTATCTAGAAAGAAACATCCTCTACCTGACCACAGGAGAGTATGAGGGATTGGGCACTTTCGATCTGATCTTCTGTCTGGGTGTACTATACCACAATGTTGAGCAAGTAAGGCTTCTCAGGAGGCTGTATGACCTGTGTAGTATGGAGGGTCGCCTCGTGATTGAAAGCGCGACAACGAGAAACCGCAAGTTAGCCGAGCTCAACGTTGTCGAAATCCACTGGCCCCGCACGTATAGGAATGTGGGGACAATCACGCACCTTCCTTCTCGTCTTTGCATAAAAAGCTGGCTCGAAATGGTGGGCTTCTCCGATGTTCGGATATGGAACATCTATTCCAGGACCGTTCGTTGGCAACGTGCCGTATTGACGGGTATCAAGAAGCCAGACTCGAAGCCATATGTCAGCTATTCGGAGTCCGGCCTTAATCCGGTCTATGTAGCTGGTGAGGCCCAGTAGGGTCGTGAAATTAGGGTTTTCAATAGGCTCTGTGTGGCTGACTGATTGTGAGAAACAATCTGCGAGACGAAGGCAATCTGTGACACCAACATGCTGCAACAAAGGGACCTCGCGAGAGTGATTCTCATTGGTGAACTGCTCAATTCGACGCGCAAGAAGGTCCGCGCCGCGCTCGAGGGGCGCGACGCCGCTTATCTGCAAGACCTCGCGCGGCGTCAGGCCGAAGCGGGCGTGGACTTCATTGACGTCAACACCGGCGCCCTGCTCGACCGCGAAATCGAATCCCTGGAATGGTTAATCCGCACCGTTCGTGAAGTTACCGACTGCAAGCTCTCGATTGACAGTCCCAACGCCGAGGCGCTGGCGGTCGGGTTGGAACTCGCGGGTCCGGGCGCGATGGTCAACTCGATCTCGGCCGAATCGTCGCGCTATGAGAACGTCCTCCCGCTCGTTCTCAAGCACCGAGCGCCGGTGATTGCGCTGGGAATGGACGACAGCGGCCTGCCCGAAAACGAGGACAAGGGATTCGAGGCGATCGCGCGGCTGATCGAGCGGCTCGAACGTGACGGTGTGAGCCGCCGGCAGGTTTTCGCCGACCCGCTGGTACGACCGGCCGGCGCAGACATCCGCATTCCGCCGCTCGTGCTCAATGTCATCAGTCGCGTGCGCGCGGCGTTTCCCGATGCGCATATCAGCGGCGGGATCAGCAATGTGAGCTATGGTCTTCCCGCGCGGAAGCTACTCAACCGCGCTTTCCTGGCGTTGTGTATGTCGCAGGGACTCGACGCGGCGATCGTTGATCCGCTGGACAAACATCTGATGGCCGAAATCGCCGCCGCCGAAGTGCTGTTGGGGCGCGACGCGTATGCGATGAAATACATTGGTCTCCATCGCGCGGGAAAGCTGGAGGAAGTCTCGTGAGCCGTCCACAGCGCGATTCGATCACGCTCCACAACATGAGCTTCTTTGCCTATCACGGCGTGACCAAGGCCGAGCGACAGGTTGGACAGCGGTTCTATCTCGATGTCACGTTCTGGCTCGATCTCAGCCGCCCGGGCCGCACCGACGACGTCCGCGACACGGCCGACTACGAGAAAGTCTATCGCGTCATCGCCAACATGACTTTGACCAAGCGTTATCATCTCATCGAAGCGTTGGCCCAAGACATTGCCGACCAGATTCTGGCGGCGGTTCCGCCGATCGAGGCGGTCGAAGTCACGGTGCGAAAACCGCAGGTCCCCCTCGGCGGCATCCTCGACCACGTGTCGGTGACGATCTATCGTAAGCGTCAGCCGGGAGTGAGAGGCAGGAGGCCAGAGGCAAGATAGACACACGGCGGGGTTTGTCGCTCTTTCTCGCCCGGCCGCTGACAATCTGTCCCGCGATGCCCAGCACCACGTTGTCAGCGGTCTTTGCGCCATGAGGCTAGGAGTCCAACGCCTCACGCACTGTGCGCGCCAGAAGGGCCGGCGTGAAGGGTTTTTGCAGCAAGGCCACACCCGGATCGAGCACGCCCTGGTGGCTGATCGCATCATCCGTGTATCCCGACATAAACAGCACCTTCAGGTCCGGATGAGTTTTCTTCAATTGTTCGGCCAATGCCCTCCCGCCCATCTTGGGCATCACCACGTCGGTCAGCAGCAGATCCAGCGGTTCGTCCTTGTGTTCCGCGGCCACCAGCAGAGCCTCGTGGCCGTTGCTTGCTTCGAGAACCTGGTAGCCGCGATCGCGAAGGATATCTATGGCCAGTGAACGCACCGATTCCTCATCTTCAACCAGGAGAACCGTTTCGTCTCCCCGTGGGAAATACAGGGTTGCATCTTCGTCCAATCGCGGAAGGCTGGGTTCCTCTTCCGCCCGGGGGAGATAGATTTTGAAGGTCGTCCCGCGTCGGGATTCACTGTAGGCCCAAATATAGCCGCCACTTTGTTTGACAATCCCGTAGCAGGTCGCAAGGCCAAGGCCCGTGCCCTTGCCGACCTCTTTGGTGGTAAAGAAAGGCTCGAACAGGTGCGCCTTCACCTCCTCGGTCATTCCGATTCCCGTATCGCTAATGGCCAGCATGACATAGTCGCCCGGAATGACGCTGGTGTGGGATTGCGCATATTGGTCGTCCAAGTGAACGTTGGTCGTCTCCAGCGTCAACCGGCCGCCCTCGGGCATGGCGTCGCGCGCATTGATGGCAAGGTTAAAAATGACCTGCTGCAACTGGACCGGGTCCACACGAACCGACCAGAGATCCTTGACCAACTCGATGGCCAGTTCGATGTCTTCGCCGATCAGCCGGCGCAGAATCTTATCCATCTCGACCAGAATCTCGTTGAGGTTAATGACGCGGGGATTGAGGGGCTGGCGACGAGAAAAGGCCAGCAGTTGATGCGTCAACCGGGCGGCCCGCTCGCCGGCTTGATGGATCTCGGCAAAATAGCGGTGGATCCGTTCGCTCAGATGGGGCTCATTAAAGCCCAGATCGGCATAGCAGGACACGGTGGTGAGCAGATTGTTGAAGTCATGCGCGATGCCGCCGGCCAAACGGCCGACGGCTTCCATCTTCATCGCCTGACGCAATTGCTCCTCGGCGCGGGCACGTTCTTCCTCGCTTTGGACCATCCGCAACGCCAACGCCGCCGTGCTGGCAAAGGTTTCGGCGTCGCGCAGCTCCCGCTCGGTGAACCCTCCCGGCCGATTGGCCAGGCCGATCATGCCCGCCACCTTGTTGGCGATCTTAATGGGCACGCCAAGAAAGGACTCGATTGGCAAGACAGATTCGTCTCCCGGTTTCGCCCACCGCGGGTCCTGGGTCGGGCTGTTCGTCAGAACGCTCATGCCCTCGTGCAGGGGAGCGAACAGAAGGCTCTCCGCAAAGGGAAGAACATAACCACCCGTTTCCAGGAACTCCCACCAAACGTGCTCGTTTATGTGGGTCTTGATCAATGCCCATGCTTCGGAGGAAATTCCCAGAGCGCGCGGACGCTGTTGAGCGTCAAGACTGATGACAATTCCCAACTGCGCGTTGGTCAGGCCGACCATCTTGTCCACGATGATTTGGGCCGTCGTTTTGAGGTCTCCCGTCTCGAGATAGCGCAGGCAGGCTGTGGCAATGGCCTCGCTGACGAGGCGGCTGTGGCGCTCGGCCTCCTCGGCGTGCAAGCGCTCGGTGATGTCAGCGATGAATCCCTCGAGGGCGAGCAATTCGCCACGGGCGGAGAAAACGCCGCGGCCGCGTTCCCAGACCCATTTCATCGCGCCGTCGGCAGTCCGGATTCGATAGAGCAGTTGGTATGGGCCCTTCTCCCGCAAAGCAACCTGCACATTGTTCCACACCGGCTCCTGGTCGTCGGGAAGGATCAGTTGCGCATACGAGATTGTGGCGTTGTGCAGCAAATCGGCACACTCATATCCTGTCAAATCGTGACACCCGTCGCTGACGAATTCCATGGTCCAGTCTCTGTCGTTGCGACAGCGATAGGCCATGCCCGGCAAATTGCTCATTAAAGTCAAGAGAGCGCGCTGGCTCTCGCGCAAGGCCTCTTCGGCCTTCTTGCGTTCGAGCACGCTCACAAGAATTTCTCCGACAATCCGCAACAGTGCGATGGTGTCTTCCGTCCACACCTTTTCCGTCTGCACCGAATCGAACCCGAGAAAGCCAACCAGTTCTCCGCGATAGACCATCGGGATAATGATCAACGATTGAATGCCCTGTTTCTGGAGTTCTTTCTTCTCGGCGTCCGCTTCGGCCGGAAGATCGGCCACCCGCGGAATGTGAACGATCTCCGGTCTCTTACTCCTTTCGACGAACCAAGGAAAAGCATCTAGGGGCAGATTCTGGAGCCTTTGACTCTGGGGTTCGATTCCCTCGGCGCACCACTCATGGGTATTGCTCATGATGCTGTCGTGAAATTGGAAGACATAACTGCGATTCACATCGGAGAATTCTCCGATTGCCCGCAACGCCTCATGGATTCCTCGGTCCACTTCGTCGGATCCCAGATTGATCAGATTCGTGGATAGGGTCGTGATGAGGCGTTCGAAATCGGTTCGATAGCGCAGCGCCTCTTCGGTCTGCTTGCGCGCGGTGATGTCATATTTCGTTCCTTCGAGAAAGACCGATTGTCCCGAATCGTCGCAAATACTGCGAATATTCTCATGAAGCCAGACCACGTGTCCGTCCTTGTGTATGATTCGATACTCATGTTCCTGCGTATAACCCGGGATGGTTTTCAGTCTCTCCGTGAGAAGGCGGACCTTCTCGACATCGTCGGGATGAACGACCTGGTCCCATCGAGGCTTTCCCGCCATGAGATCGGCGGGGGAGTAACCGGTTATGGCCTCGACGGCTCCGTGCACGAAAATCGGCACGAAGCCCGTCCGCCGGGCACGGAAGGCAATCCCATGGATATTCTGAACGAAGCTGCGATACCGCTCTTCGCTTTCGCGCAAGGCTTGCTCTGAGCGCTTGCGCTCGGTGATGTCGCGCAGGTCCACCACGCGGCTGAGGACTTTGCCCTGCCAGTCGGTCAGCGGGGAAATCCGAACATCATACGTACACTGCCCATCCCTTGTGCTAACCAGGATTTCGTGGCCGGTTCCTGTTTCCGGACTTCGATGTTCCCGCAAACGATCCCATTCGGACCAAAGCTCTCCGACCGGCCGACCGATTGCCTCTGATGCTGTCCGACCGATCATCTTCTGAGCGGCAGGGTTCAGGTCGAGAATCCGATCCCGGCTATCGAGAAGGATCACCCCGTCGCTCATCTCTTCGATGACCGTCTCATAGGCCACGGGCACAACGTCGCCCAGCCGGAATCCAAACAGACTCCACGCGGCGACCAGTGTGACCAAACTGACAGACAGCAATGTCAGGTCCACATGAGAAACATAAACCAAACCCGACAGGTCGAGAAATCTTCCCAGCAAAGAAATGAGACTGCCAAACAGCAGAATGCCCAGTTCGCGCAAGTGCAGGTGGCGCAAGCGAACGGGCATCCGGACCAGCGCGGCGATGGTCAGCAAAACCACCATGTAGGAATAGGCTATATTGGCCCAGAATCCCACGTTGAAGGTTTTCCGGGTGTTGAGAAAGGAACCTTCGCGCTGGAGCACGGCCCGGCTCCACATCAGCCCGTGGAGTTCGTTCGTAAAAACCAGCAACAGAATGAGAAGAGGAACAACGAGAAGCAGCGCCACAGTGCGACGTGTCAGCCATTTCTCGCGGCCGGTCCGCTGGAGCGTGAAGACCAGCCAGGCGGTCGGAACGATAACGATGCCGATGTATTCAATTTTGGTCCAGAGAATCTTGGTTGGGAGAGTTGTGCTGAGGTGCTGGGCAAGATAGGCCAGTCCCCATTCGGCCTCGGCCAACATCAGCAAGACCGCCGTCATCGCCCCCGGCACATTGCGCCGTCGAAGGAATACGTAAAACGCCGACAGAAGCAGCGCAGCCGGCACCGCGATCAACAACATCACACAGAAGGCTTCATGCCCCCCCATAGGTTTCTCCCGATTACACCGGGTGATCTCGCGAACTTTTCAAACCTTATCTTCTCAGGCAAGATTCGACAAAGCAAGCGCAAATTGGAAAAAGAAAAACGGCGCCACTCTGGAATCTTCCGAGGTCGAGGGCCGTTTCAGCGGGCGGCGGCCCGTTCGAGGGGACGAAGCGTTCCGACGAAATCGCCCATGCGGTCGAGCGCCGTTCGAATCTGCTCGATCGAAGCGGCATAGGAGCAACGGACGTGTCCTTCGCCGCATTCTCCGAACGCGTTGCCGGGAACGACGGCCACGTTGGTTTGCGCGAGCAATTCCAGGCAGAACTGCTCGCTGCTCAAACCCAGGTGGGCGATCGAAGGGAAAGCATAGAACGCACCCTGGGGAAGGATGCACGGCAAGCCGATTCGGTTCAAGCCGCGCGTGATGACGTGGCGGCGCTCGTTGTAAGCGGCGACCATTGCCTCGACTTCGCGGCGCCCGTCGCGCAGCGCCTCGATGGCCGCATATTGGGCCATGATCGGCGCGCACATCATCGAGTATTGATGGATTTTGACCGCCGCTTCCACCACATCGCGCGGTCCGGCCAGGTAGCCCAGCCGCCAACCCGTCATCGCAAAGGCTTTTGAAAACCCCGACAGGAAAATCGTTCGCTCGCGCATTCCCTCGAGCGAAGCGAAACAGACATGCTCGCCCTCGTAGGTCAATTCGGCATAGACCTCGTCGCTCAAAACGAGCAGATCGCGACGGCGGGCCATTTCAGCCAGTCCTTCGAGAGTCGAGCGGGCATAGGTCGTGCCGGTCGGGTTGTTCGGGCAGCAAATCATGAGCGCCTTGGTTCGCGGCGTGACGAGCGATTCGAGCCGTTCAAGATCGGGCTGAAACTTGTCGCGCGCAAAGGTAGGCAGGACGAGAACCTCGGCGCCCGCCAGGATCGCCATCGGCTTGTAGGACACGTAGCACGGCTCGATCACGATCACTTGATCGCCCGGGTTGACGATGGCGCGCAACGCGATGTCAATCGCCTGGCTCACGCCCACGGTCACACAAATGTCGGTTGCGGGGTGATAGTTGACGCCATAGCGGGTATCGAGATACTCGGCGATGGCATTGCGCAGGGCCATCAGACCGCGATTGGATGTATAAGAAGTTCTGCCGCGTTCGATGGAATAGACGGCGGCCTCGCAGATGCGCCAGGGTGTGGCGAAGTCGGGTTCGCCGACTCCCAGCGAGACGATATCTTCACGCCCAATCACCAGGTCGAAGAACTTGCGAATGCCCGAGGGCGGCAAATCCGCCACTACGCGGGATACGCGTTGCGATGGTTGATTTGACGGTTCGCTCATACTAGATACTCACCCAATACAATCAGCAATCCGCAATCCGAAATCGGCAATCCAAGGATCAGGGCGAAATGATCAATCGCTCGGATTCGTCTTCGTCGTGAAGAATGACGCCATCTTCCTTGTATTTCCGCAGGAGGAAATGGGTTGTTGTGCTGTGGACGTGTTCCAAAGTGGCCAGTTTTTCGGCCACGAAGGAAGCGACCTGGCGAAGCGACTCGCCCTCGACAAGCAAGAGGAGATCATAGTCGCCCGAGATGAGGTGGCAGGTGCGCACCTCGGGGAATTTGTAAATGCGCCGCGCGATCGCGTCGAAACCGACCTCGCGTTGGGGCGTGACCTTGACCTCGATGATGGCGACCACGGTATCCTCGCCCAATTTCTCGGGATTGACGACGGTGCGATAGCCCAAGATGACTTTTTCGTCGTGGAGGCGTTTGACTTCGGCGGCAGCCTCGTCGCGGCTGATTCCCAGCCGCTCGGCGATCTCTTCGGGCGCCATCGGCCCTTCGGCGCGAAGGAGCTGCAAAACCGTTCTGCTCATGGCGATCTTTCCTCCGTGGGCGGCAACCCTGCTTTGCCCAAGCGAATAAAGTGCTTCTCGACCAGGGCACGAACATCGTCAACCGAAATTCTCATATCGAAGAAATCGTTGATGTTGGCGATCTTGTCGTTGGCGCGACCACAGGGGACAATCGGCTCGAAGGCGCGTCGGTCGGTTTCGACATTGACTGCAAATCCATTTTGCGTCACGCCGCGCCAAAGACCCACGCCTATACTCGCAATCTTGCCTCGATCGGTCCACACACCAATGGCGTCGGGGCGGGAAAACGCGGCGATGCCGAGCTCACTCAATACCTCGATGACGACGGTTTGATAGAAATCTATGAGACGGCGCAGATGATGGCCTCCGTGCGGCAGCCGCAGGATCGGATAGACGACCAATTGACCGGGACCATGGTAGGTCAGTTCGCCGCCGCGAAAAGCCCGGCGGACGGGAATGCCACAATAGGTCGGCTGCGAGGGGTCGTAGCCGGAGCGAAAGTTCTCGCGGCGAAATCGCCGTCCCCAGGTATAGACCGGCTCGTGTTCGACAAATAAGACGGTATCGGAAGATTCGTCGCGTGCGCGCGCAGCGGCCACGCGTTCCTGTTCGCGCATCGCCGCATCCCAGTCCATCCGGCCGAGATTGCGGAATTTGATTGTTGGAGTCAGCAACGCGGGCACAACGCTCGCCTCCGCCTGGCCGATCAAGCATGAAACGATAGGAACCGCTCGCGGCGCCCGCAACCGGAAAACGATATCCCTATCACCGCTTGACCGCTTCGATGTCGAAAACAATCCTTGAAATGCCTCGACGGGATGAATGAAATACGGTTTTTTTGATCTTTCGCTTGCCAAATCGAACTGCGGCAGGTTTTTTATGTCGCCCTTGAATTTGGCGGGCAGCGCAAGTCTGTGTGAATGGTCGGAACGACCAACCGCGCGATATGTCGCAGTCATCCGAAAATAACTCAGGCCGGCGTCGGGGCTATCTCGCCCTATTCTTGAATGTCAGTTTCATGCTCCTTTGGATTGGTCAGTTGATCAGCTATCTGGGCGATCGGCTCGACCAGCTGACGCTGCTCGGTTTGGTGCCGGACACCGCAACCATTGATCGCGACGCGGTCATGACCTGGATCGGGTTCTATACGCTCCTGCCGTTCGTTCTGTTCGCGGCGTGGGCGGGACCGATAGCCGACCGCTATTCGCGCAAAGCGATTCTTCTGTGGACGAGCCTGTTCCTGGGTTTGCTCGTCTTGTCGGTGCCGTTTGTCGGTCGAACCCAATTCGTTCAGAACCATCTCGTGGCCATGATCTATTTGGTAACGTTCTTGATCGGCGGTTTCACGATTTTCTTTTATACGGCCAAGACGGCACTGATCCCGCAAATCGTCGGCGACAACGAGCTCATGGCGGCCAATTCGCTGAGCAGTTTTGCCGGAACGCTGATGACGCTGCTGGGAACCTTTGTCTTCTTCGCCCTTTTGAAACTCGGCGCCCGCATTTCGTTGATGTTCTACCTGGATGCGGCGAGCTATCTCATCTCGGGAATCCTGTTCGCATTCATCGTTGTCTCAAGACCGCACACATTGGCGCCACGGGCGGCCGAGGAATCGTTCGGCCGCAAACTCCGCGAAGGGCTGCGCTACATCAATCGCCACCGCCGTGTCCTCAAGCTCGTCACGCTGTCGGTCGCCGTTAGCTTTTTGTCGGGTTTGGTCTTCGCGGTCGTCAATGGCCAGGTCTTGGGAAAACGTGCGCTCAACTGGCCGGCCACCGACTATGCCCTGGCGGTGGGCATCCTGGGCATTGGAATGCTCACGGGTGCGGTGGCCACGACACTGAGCCAGAAGCGGATTCGTTCGTTCGAGTCGTTCGTAGCCGTTTGCTTTGCAATCGTGGCGGTCATGATTCTGACATTCAGCGGGTTGCGGCGCGACCGGCTGGTGGGTTTGTCCCGCGAGGTCATTCTATGGGAGATACTTGCCGGGCCGCTTTTCGTCATGGGTATGTGCGGTGGCGCCCTTATCGTTTTCGTCATGACACTGTTGCAGCGAACGGTGCCCCGACGATTTCACGGGCGGGTGTTCGCTCTGAACAGCATGTGCGAGACTTCGGCCCAGTTGCTGGCCATGGGCGTCGGCGGACTGTTGCTCGGCCACGGCCTGCTCAAGACGGTGATCATTTCGGGGGGTGTGATTTCGGCGGTGGCCATGGTCGGCACGCTGTTCAGCAACGAGTTCACGCGCCATTGGGTCATCCGCTTGTTCGTTCGGCTCTTCGTCAAGGTCTATTGCCGCCAGCAAAACGAGGGGCGGGAGCATGTACCGCTCAACGGGGCTCTGATTGTTGCGAGCAACCACGTCAGCTGGCCCGACACCTTGTTCCTTGGAGCGGCTGTCCCGCGCTTGATTCACTTCATCGCCGCTCGCGAATATTACGATCGCTGGTATCTGAAATGGATAATGTGGCTGTTCGGGACAATTCCCATCGAACGTGGGAAAGGCCATCGCGAACCATTCCGCCGAGCGCTGAACGCGTTGAAACGGGGACGCGTTCTCGGCGTCTTCCCCGAGGGGCGCATGAGCCTCGACGGAGAGTTCCAGCAGCCCTTGCAAGGCGGCATCGCCCTGATGGCCCAGGAGACCGGCGCTCCCATCCTGCCGGTGGCCATCATAGGAGGCTTTGAGGTCATGGGCGCCCATCTCACAATTCCCCATCCCCATAAGGTTCGCGTCCGAATCGGCGCGCTGATTGATCCGAAAGGGCTCAGCCGCGAGGAGATTCTTGCCCGCGTGGATGCCGCCATTCGCGGCCTATTGGATCAGGCCAGATAGCCACGGGTTTTTTGCCCTCCGCTGGCATGAGAAATGCTCGGTCATTTGTGAAGACTGTCGCGGAAAAAGGCGATGTTGCAGGGATACTGACTTACGGCTTTCAAACCTGGCGCTGGAATTAAAGCAGGACTTGCAATCGGGGAACCAATACGTCATCGTATTTGTGCGGTTGAGGCCGTGAAAGGACGGCTTGTTGTGACGCCAAAAGGTGCAAGCTGCAAGTGGGATCCAGTCCGTCTCGCCGGCTGGGCCTGCGTCTTATTGTTCGTGAGCGCTTTCACCGAGAGGGTGCCGGGGCAGTACTATCCGAGTCCTACGCCTCCCTTGACGCCTCCACCTCCGGGCCGAAGCTATGGCTCGGGTTACGGCCCGTCGTCCAGTGGCTATGGCAATTACGGCAGCGGCTCTTATGGCGGCTACGGTAGCAGCTACTACCAGCCGGGATCGTCCTATTCTCCGTATTCGCCCGGGTCAGGCACGGGGACCTATGCCACACGCTATCGCGATTCACGCACGGGCCGGTATGGTGCAACGCCCACACCCGTCACCGGAACTGGATCGTCGGCTTATGGCCAATATGGCCGAACGCCTCGCGGCGCCACACCGACACCGCGCGGATATAAACCGACGCCGACGCCGCGCGGTGCGACACCGACTCCCGGAGCGCCCGGCGAAGGTCCGGCTTCGACACGCGGCCAGGTGCGGCCACCGACCGTTCTCCGAGGAGGGCCTGCGACCCCCGCCGCCCGCGCGGCGGCCGCAAGAGGACCGCTGGTCACCGCCAGTTTCTCGTTCAAGCCTGCGCCCGACGTGGCCGTTCTTTATGTCACGCCGCTTCAGGCCAAGCTGGCCGTCGGCGAAGAGTTCGAAACGCGCGTCTCGCTCTCCAATCCCGGCAAGAAGGAATTTCAAACGGTCGAGGTTCTGCTCCGTTTCGATCCCGATGTGATTGAACCCATTCGCCTCGACGAGGACGCGATCAGCCCGCTACTCGAAGGCCCATCCGAATCGGTTGTCTATACCCAGGCGGGCATTCTGGCCTATCAGGCGCGGCTAACGCAGCCGTCGTCGGCCCAAGCGATGGATTTCTTCACGATTCGTTGGAAAACGCTCGCCATCAGCACGCATGCAGAAATCAATTTCACTTCGTGGCAAAGCCGGCGCACGGCCCTTCTCGATCAAGCGAAAGATACGATTCTTGGCGGAACCGGCAACGAGGGTTCGCTCGGCATGACGCTGCAAATCTATTCGCCCGAGGCGCTGGCCGACGGGCCGCCGATTGGCGATGAACTTTTTGCCGGTCCGCACCCGGCCACACGCGGCGGCGTTCGGTTGCGGCTGATCACCAACAGGCAAAAGATTCCGGCCAACGAGGATTTCTACGTCGGCGTGTGGTTTGAGAACCCGCGCTTGGTGGACATCAGCAAGATCACCATGAAGCTTCGATACGATCCCCGCGTGCTCGAGGTTGTGGACGACGACGCGAACAACTGGATCACGTCCGGCGTCAATATCTTTGACGGCGAATACCACGACAGTTTTCCTTTCGACATCCACATCGAGAATTCCGCATCGAATGACATTGGGCTGATCAGCTATGCGATGGCGTGCACCCAGCGACGCGCGCTGCCCGAGCAGGGTTACATAGCCCGCATTCGATTCCGACCAAAGGTCCTGGCCGACTCGACGCGGATCGGATTCGTTCTCAGACCCGATGACGATCCGATGCGCACCCAGGTCAGCTATCTGGGCGGCGATGTTCTGGGCGCTCCCGACCGCGACGACGATGGAGTGGCGAATCTGACCGTCCGAATCGGCGAACCCCAATTGCCGCGCTTGCTGGCGACCGAAAAGTAATCCGGCGGATTCAGGGCGTGTTCGCCCGCGCGGGTGCTCGTTCCCGTGAACGTGGAACGAGGCTTTCTGTTTTCATGATTGCACAGGCTTTTGATCTCAGGAAAATTGGCGCCTGTGACAGATGAGCGACAAAAAGCACATCCTTTTTTTCACCAAGATTGAATGCAACTTCGCGGTGGTCGAGCGCATCTACGAGCGCCTGACGCGCGATGAGCGGCTCGAGATTCGCTTTACCTCGAAGAACGATCTCGACGGCCGATCCAATCGTCTGTTCCAGCGAATGGGCCGAAGCGATCTGCCGACGGTCAATCCCACGCTGGCCGCCTTTGGCCGCTGGGACCTTTACATCAGCCCCGATATTCTGATGATGGCGCGCCGCGCGCGGTTTCGCATCCATACATTTCACGGCGTTTCATTCAAAGGCAAAGCATTCACCGACAAGGTGCTCAAGTTCGACCGGCTTTTCGTCGTCGGACCGTATATGCAACGGCGTTTCGTTGAGAAAGGCATTCTCGCCGAGAGCGATCCCCGCCTGGCGATGGTCGGAATGCCGAAGCTCGATCCACTGGTGGACGGCTCGCTTCAACGGGCGGAAATCCTCGGCCGCATTGGCCTGCCGTTGGAGCGTCCGACGGTCCTTTACGCTCCCACGTGGCGCAAGGAATCGTCGCTCTATTCGATGGGCGAAGAGATCATTCGCTCGTTGGCGCAAAAAGATTGGAACGTTCTGGTCAAACTTCACGATCTCTGCTACTATCCTTCCTACAACACCGTGGACTGGGATGCGCGAATGCGGGCGCTCCAACATCGCAATCTTCGCGTCATTCGCGACTACAACGTCGTGCCTTGTCTGTTCGCGAGCGATCTTCTGATCACCGATGGCTCATCGGTCGGCAACGAGTTCACGTTGCTCGACCGGCCGATCGTTTTCCTCGAAGCGCCCCAGTTGGTTGAACGGTATCGCGAGACGATTGACCTCGAAACGTGGGGGACAAAAACCGGGCGATCGGTCAAATCAGCCCCTGAAGCCATCGAAGCGGTTGAATGGGGATTGGCGCATCCGCAAGAGCAGAGCGAGATTCGGCGTGCCGCCGCGGCCAATATCTTCCACAAACCCGGCACGGCCACCGACCGCGCCGTCGCCCAAATCTACGCCGCGTTGGAACTACCATCCGCGCCCACTCTATCGCGCCCATGAAGGAGTTTCATGTTTCCGGCAGGGCCAACGCTTTCGGCGCGCCTTTTTTTCACCGACAAAACGAGTGCATTCGAACACATAGAATCGAGAGCATTAGTTCACAGGTTCTTGAAACCTGAAACCGGTTCGGCCTCGCGCGCAGGTCGTCGCAATCTTCTGATCTTCGCGCACGACGCGCCGCGGACCGCCATCGCTGCCGCGTGACCAATCCATGATTGGCGCAATCGCGGTCAGACGGTCCAACTGTCCGAGCGTCTTCATTCGCTCATAGATCAGTTGCCACGCGCACTCGATGTCGCGGTTGACTTCGCAGCGGCCTTCGCGCGAACCGCCGCACGGGCCGTTGAACAACCGTTTGGCGCAGCGCGCAATCGGGCAAACGGATCCGAACTCCGCCAAGCGGCAATTGCCGCATCCCAGACATCGTTCGCCCCACACGCCCTGCTCTTCGAGCGTGCCCATGAACTGCGTGTTGAGGCCGGGCAAGACGGCGATATTCGGAAACCGTTCGGCGAGTTCCTGAACCCCCACGCCGCAGCCCAGCGAAAGAATCGCGTCATAGCGGCTAAGGCTTGCGGTCAGCGGGTCAAAAAAGGCGCGGTCGCATTGGCGCTCGACGGTGCATTCGTCAATCTGCGTGTCGGCTTTGCCCGCCAACCGCAGCGCCATGCGCAACGACGAGCCAATGATCGCCACTTCGCGCTCGCCGCCCGCCAGACAGACCGTGACGCACGTTCCGCAGCCGACAATGAGAACGCGCTTGTATGGCTCAACCATCGCTTTCAACTCGCGAATGTCTTTTCGATTGGCAACAATCATAATGTCACTCCTTACTCACAGGCTGAAGGTCC
>Ga0315277_10001690_pt1 | contig 31684 bp, 15 predicted proteins | sample YL17G05_15_MG_FD_203695 | JGI IMG/M metagenome (GOLD analysis project Ga0315277, IMG submission 203695) | Sediment microbial communities from Yellowstone Lake, YNP, Wyoming, USA - YL17G05_15 | ecosystem: Environmental > Aquatic > Freshwater > Lake > Sediment | place: USA: Wyoming | collected...
CCGGACTTTTTCTGCCCGCCCGTGCAGAACTCCGGACTTTTTGCTGGTCCGAGGAAAGCCCGGCCGAGGCCGGCTGGCTACCAGCGGTCAGTGTCCGGCTCGCCCCGGCTCAAGCCGGGTGCAAACTCCTCCGAAGCCATCACCCGGTCTATTTGGGTTTTCGGATAGGCTCTTATTTGTGTTTGCCTGTACTGAGCTATGCGTTGGCGGGTGCCACCCAATATTTCTGTGGCATTTTCCACGGGGCGCGATAGGGGCGTGCCAGAAGATGGTTCGCCTCATCGTCGCCAAAGAAGCGTTGCGTTGCGGCGTCGAACTTCAGTTTGTGTCCCAACTTCTGGGCGATGATTCCCGTCAGGCACCACGCCGTCGTCTTGAAGCCGGTTTCGATGTCGGCAACAGGGCGCTGGCGCGTTCGCACGCAGTCGAGAAAGTTCTGCACGTGGGCCTGGTGATTGAGCTCCCCCTTCGCGCTCTCGATCACTTCGCCTTTCGGTTCGCCATAAACCTGCCAGCCGCCATAGTCCACAACCAGAGTGGCGTCCGAACCGTAGAACGCAAAACCGAGGCCGCGATTTTCGAGTGAATGGTTCGACCACTGGCGGTGTTCCCAGACGACGCCGAATTCGGGAAAGTCATAGGTGACGACCTGTGTGTCAGGAGTGTCGCGGCCGTCGCGGAAATTGAATAGCCCGCCGGTTGAGGCAATCGCTGCCGGATAGTCCACATTCATCGCCCAACGAACGATGTCGAGCAGATGGACACCGCGGTCGCCCAACTGGCCCGTTCCATAGTTGCCGAACCATCGCCACGTGCCGTGAAAGTAGTCGGGACGGAAAGGCCCCGCGGGCGCCGGTCCCAGCCACAGGTCGTAGTCAACGCCTCTGGGCGCTTGGCCGCCCTCGCCGCCGCGCAATGTTCCACAGCGATCGCAAATCCAGCCGCGACACAGGCCGATCCGGCCCAGTTTGCCTGAGCGAACATAGTCCACCGCCGTACGCATGTGCGCGGTGCTGCGAAGTTGGGTGCCGAGTTGGACAACACGTTTGTTCTCGCGCGCCGCCTTGATCATCGCCCAGCCCTCGGCCATTTCGTGGCAGGCGGGTTTTTCGACATAGACATCCTTGCCGGCATCGCAGGCCAAAATGGCGATTAGCGCGTGCCAGTGATCGGGCGTTGCGACGATGACGGCGTCAATGTCGCGTCTGTCGAGGATGCGTCGGAAATCGCGTTCGGTGCCGGGACGCTTCTTTTGGCGGCGTTCGACCTCGTCGGCGATCCGCGCTGCCTGCGAGTCATCCACGTCGCAAACGGCCGGAACCTCGACCTTGCCCGTGGCCATCATGGCCGAAAGATCGGACGTGCCCATTCCGCCACAACCGATCAACGCGATTCCAATCCGCTCGGCAGGTGAGATGGAAGGTCCGCCTTCGGTTGCTGACAAAAGCAGGGGTCCGAGTCCCGTCAAGGAGGCCGCTGTGCCGCTTGCCCGCAAGAATTGTCGCCGATTGATCTTCGTCATCCCAATTATTCCTCAAATCACAAGCACGACACGAGTATTGTGCTCATCGTCTCCAAAGTCCAGTCCTCTTTTGCCTGGTGTGGACTGCGGTAGCCCTTTGCCACCGCTTTGCCCTGATCGTCCGTCGTGGAACGGAACGTCGCCGTTGCCTGACAATCGCAGCGTTTCTTGTCTTGGCGCATAGCCGCCGCTTGACACCCCGACGGGTGGATGACACAGTGGCCAAAGGCGTGAATGGAAAACGCGGCGGCGACGGCGGATTATGGCGGATCATGAGCGAGCCGGAAAAAACCTCGATCGAACAACATGACGAGCAGGTCCACTGGCGATGTCGCCAATTGGGCGGCGAAGTGACGTTTCGCTATTGCCGCAAACTGACCGACGGTCTGCCTTGCCCGCGCGTTGTTTCGTGCTGGCACACGGTGTTCGATGTGGGAGCTTTTCTGGAACGCCACTATGATCCCGAGCAACTGACGGCGGCGTGGAATCAGCCACATCCCGACAAGCTGGTCCAATTGTCGGATTTAATCGCCCGCGCCGCTCGAAAGAAATGACCGCGCGCAAACGCGCTTTGAAAAGGGAGAAAGAGAACATGGCACAGCCCATGCGTGTCGTGGTGATCGGCGGCGTGGCCGCCGGACCCAAGATCGCCGCCAAGGTGGCGCGGCTTCGGCCTGACGCCGAGGTGACGGTCGTCGAGAAAGGCGAGCATATCTCCTATGCGGGATGTGGCCTGGCCTATTACATCGCCGACGTGGTGCGCGAGCAGAAGGACCTTGTGGCGACGCCGGCCGGCGCGGTGCGCGACCCTGTTTTCTTTCAAAACGTGAAAAACGTGACGGTGCGCATTCGAACCGAAGCGCTGGAGATTGATCGGCAGTCGAAGCGCGTCCGGGTGCGCAGCCTCGAAGACGGGCGCGAGTGGTGGATCGCCTATGACAAGCTGGCGCTCGCAACGGGTGCGCGCGCGATCATTCCGCCGATCCCGGGCGTCAACTTGCGCAACGTCTTCGTTCTCAAAAACGTCAAAGATGCGGCGGCGATCAAACAATTCCTGGAAAAGAAAAAACCCGAGCAAGGCGTCATCGTGGGCGGCGGTCTGATCGGCATCGAAATGGCCGAGGCGCTTGTGGCGAAAGGCGTTCGCGTGACGATGATCGAAATGCTTCCCCAGATTCTGATGCCGCTCGACTGGGAGATGGCTTTCCAGGTGCAAAAGCATATGGCCGCCAAAGGCGTTCAGATTCTGACGAACACAAGGGCCGATTCGCTCGATGGCTCCGACAAGGTCCAGGCCGTCGTCGCCGGCGATAGGCAGATTCCGGCCAACTTGGTCGTCTTTGCCGTCGGCGTGGTTCCCGAAGTTCGCCTGGCGAAAGAAGCGGGACTGGAAATCGGCCCGACCGGCGCCATCCGAACGGACGAATGCCTGCGTACATCGGACCCCGACATTTATGCCGCGGGCGATTGCGCCGAAACGACCCATCTCATCACCGGCCAGCCGGTCTATTGCCCGCTCGGCTCGACCGCCAACAAGCAGGGACGGATTGCTGCGGCCAACATCTGCGGCGATGGCGAACGGTTTCCCGGTGTTCTGGGAAGCACGATCTGCAAAGTGTTTGATTTCACCGTCGGCTGGACAGGGTTGAGCGAACGCGCGGCGCGCACCCTGCGCTATGACCTTGTGACCTGTCTCGTTCCTGCTGCCGACAAGGCCCACTACTATCCGGGTGCGAAAACGATCATGCTCAAGTTGGTCGCCAATCGTGTCACCGGCCGACTGCTGGGCGTTCAGGCGGTGGGTCCCGGCGACGCCGCCAAGCGACTCGACGTTGCCGCCACCGCGATCACGGCGGGTATGACCGTGGACCAGCTGTCCAAACTCGACCTTTGCTATGCGCCGCCCTACTCGGCTGCGATGGACAATCTGATCACCGCCGCCAATGTTCTGGAAAACAAGATCGAAGGCCACCTGAACGGAATCTCGCCGATGGATCTCAAGCGGCGGCTTGACGGGGGCGAACCCATCGTTGTGCTCGACGTTCGGACTCCGGCTGAATACGAAAGGGGCCATCTCGCCGGAAGCACGCTGATCCCACTGGGCGCGCTACGCAAACGGTGGGGCGAGCTGGCCCGCGACAAGGAAATCGTCGTCTATTGCGGATCATCGCTGCGCGCTTACGAGGCGGCGCTGATTCTGCGCGGCGCCGGTTTTGAAAACGTCTGCGTTCTCGACGGCAGCATTGCCATGTGGCCCTACGAATTGGTGAAGTGAAGGATGAACGCGGAACGATGAACGATGAATGATGAACGATGAACGAAAAGCAGGAGAAATAAAGAGGAAGCCATTGAGGGTACAAATGAGTGGCGAGCTAAAGGCGACTCAGCACTCGACCGTTGAACTCTCAAACCGGGGACGCCATACAGACACCTTGAAACCTGGAACTTTATTCATCGTTCCTCATTCATCGTTCATCGTTGAAAAGGTGTGGTGATGTTTGTCTGCGGCGGCAAGGTGGTTTTGCCCGATCGCGTGCTCGACGACGGCGCGGTGGCGATTGATGAAGCGAGCGGCCGGATCGAGGCGGTCGGTTCATTGGGCCGGATGCAGCCGCGGCGGCCGCGGTCGGACGAGAATGTTATCAACGCCGCGGGCGCCCTTATCGCGCCCGGTTTCGTTGACCTTCACGTTCACGGCGCCTGGGATGCCGATTTTATGGATGGCACGCTCGATGCCTTCGATGTCGTCTGCGCCTATCATGCCCTGCACGGAACCACATCGCTGCTGGCAACCTCGACTTCGGCTGAGACCGAGGTCATTCTGAAGATGCTCGAAACCACGCGCGAGGCGATGGCGCGAGGCGCCGCAGGAAGCGAAATCCTCGGCGCCCACCTCGAAGGTCCCTGGCTCAATCCGGCGATGAAAGGTTGCCATCTCGAACGCCACTGTCGGCCGCCGTCGGACGCCGAATGTCGCGCGGTTATGGACCATGCGTCCGTGATTCGCCGCGTCACGCTTTCGCCCGAGGTCGAAGGCTGCCTGGATTTCGCGCGCGAGCTCGACACCGCCGGTATTGTCGTCTCGGCAGGCCATAGTTCGCTGACATACGACGAGATGATGCCGGCGATCGAGGCCGGCGTCAGCCACGTCACGCATATCTATTGCGCCATGTCCTCGACCGTGCGCAAAGGGCCTTGGCGCCATCCCGGCGTTCTCGAAACCACGCTCGTCGAGGATCGCCTCACGACCGAAATGATCGCCGACGGCAAGCACCTTCCCGCTTCCCTGATGCAACTGGTCTATCGGTGCAAGAGGGCCGAGCGGCTTTGCCTGGTCAGCGACGCCATGCGCGGCGCGGGAATGCCGCCGGGCGGCCACTACACCTTCGGTCCGCGCGACGGCACCGAGGTTGTGATTGCCGACGGCGTCGCCATGCTGCCCGACATGACCGCATTCGCTTCGAGTGTGACGCCGCTCAATGTCATGGTGCGGAATGTCGTCGAGATGGTCGGCGCGCCGCTTCACGAGGCGATTCGAATGGCCTCGCTCACACCCGCCCGAATCATCGGGGTTGACCAAAAGAAGGGAAGTTTGGAAGCGGGCAAAGACGCCGACCTGTGCATCATGGACAAGAACTTCGCCGTCAAGCAAACCATCATTCGCGGCAGGATTTTGGACACATCGGCGCTGACCCGACTGGCTCCGGGTGCGAAAGGCTAAGAATGCAGCTTGTGGTTGTTCAACTACGGCGAGCCTTTGCTTCCCGCGCCTAAAAACAAGGATAAAGGCAGGAGCCGCTCATGGCGCGTTGCGCCATCCAGAAAGAAATGAGAATCTCGGTTCGGAGGAGGCGGAATGATGAAAATCGAACTGTCGTTTTGGGCGCTTCTTTTCTTTGTCGTTGTTCACGTTGGTTCGGCTGGTGGCCGAGCGGCGGGCCAATCGGCTGCCGGGCCGGGCGATTGGGCCAACCACCCGGAAAATACCTGGGTGAAACAAAGCCCGCGCGAGAAGACACTGTCGCCCAAACTGCAATACGAGGGCAGCGGGGCCTATGACTCGCACAACCGCGTTTGGATTCACTTCGGCGGCCACGACGGCATCCCGCAGGGATTTTATCTTTTTACGTGCGACCTTGCTACCGGTGCGTGGGAACAGAAGTTTCCCAACACTTCGCCGCCGGGCGTCTGTTGCGTGGACGGCTCCAACACGTTTGACGTGGCGAATCGGTGTTTCGTGGCATTTCCGGGCGCGTCGCTCGGTCATGGGTCGCAATGGAGCCGCGGCGTGCGCCTCAAGCAATCCAACGGCTGGCTGTATGACATCGAATCCAATACCTGGACGAATAGGCGTCCGCCGCCTTACAAAGAGCCGGAGAAGTACTCCCGTGAAATCATCGGCGACATTTGCAGCGGCGCCACCTATGATCCCTTGGCCGAAGTAACGATTGCGTTCGGCGGCACGGGCGCGGGCGGAGCAACGAACGCTCTGTTTGTCTATGACGCTTATGCCAATCATCTCGAACAACTGCGCGCGGCCAACCCCCCGCCGGAACGCGACGGAATGGGTCTGGCCTATGATTCGAAGCGCGACTGCCTGGTGATGTTCGGCAGCCAGTATCTCAACGATGAGCGAACTTGGTTCTATGACTTTCGCACCAACCAATGGCAGGCCCGCGCGCTCGATCCGCATCCCCCGGCCAAGAACACGGGAACCTATTCGAGCATTCCCCGAATGGCCTATGACCCGATCAACGACCTCACGCTCTGCATCGTGTGGTTGGGTGAGAAGGATGGCCACGAAACCTGGGCGTTCGATATGAACAAGATGCGGTGGATGAAAATGGACCCGGCGACCGAGCCGGAGCCGAGCAAAAGCCGTTCGCGCAATCTCAGTTTCTCGCCCGAAGAGAACCTGTTCATTCTCGAGACGACGGCTGTCAGCGGCGGACCGCAGATTTGGACCTATCGCTTCAAAAAGGCCAAACCCGACTTGCGCCCGGCGCCGCCGACTAATCTGAAACTCGAAACCGACTCCGCGAAGGCTATCCTCACATGGTCGGCAAGTCCCTCCGCAGGCGTGGCGGCCTGCAATGTTTATCGGGCCAAAACCGACAAGGCCTGGAAAGCGGAATTCCAGAAAATCGGGACAATCAAACAGCCGAAGTTTGAAGACAGAAACCTGGCCGACGGTCAGGTTTGCTTTTACACGGTGAAAGCCGTTGGAGCAGACGGCACGGAAAGCCGCCCCAGCGGCCGAGTTCGCACGCAACCGCGCGTGGCCGTGAAGCCGGTAGTCTCGGTGCTGGCTGCGGACAAGATCGAAGTGAACTGGAACGCGCATCCCGGCGGCGACGTGGCAGGCTACAATGTCTATCGCGGCGTCGTGTCCGTCGCTACTGTGAAACGTGGGACGCCGGAGGCTTGGAAAGATAACGATCCAGAGTATCCTGAACCGACGGTCGTGAAGGTGAGAGACATCACCGCAATTCAAAAACTCAATGACCAACCGGTGACAGGCACAACATTCACCGACAGCACGGTGGACCTGAACCGCAAAGGTCCTGAGTCAGGGGACTATAAAAACGCCGTCTATGCCTATATTGTGAGAGCCATAAACCGGCTTGGAACGGAAAGCGGCCCCTCTCCCTATGCGCTGACAATCCCCGCCGAACCGCAGCACGTGATGCTCAGGGAGAAAGATGGGGCCGCCGAAATCCGGTGGGATTCGAACCCGGAGAAGAGCGTCGTCGGCTATCGAATCTACAAGTTGGGCAAATCGCACTGGGAAATCGTCCGCGTCACCGACGAACCGATCCAGGCGACGACGTTTCGGCATTCCGCCGGACGAGACCTGACGCGCTACTGGATCGTGGCCGTGGACCGGCTCGGCCAAGAGGGGCAGCCCTCGTCGCCCGTCTGGTGCAACCACAGCTACCGGGGGTTCTATCCCGGCGACTGGCATCAGTAGGACAGGTTGTCAACCTGTCCCCCACATTTCCGGCAGTGGCTGCTACAGAAAACCGCCGACGGCGGTCCCCTGAACTGAGGAATCCTCTGGCAGGCTAAATTCTCGAAGACGTGCGTTACTGCGGCGGGAAACCCAAGGGTGTGTCTGTAAGACACGCCCCGATCAATGGGTACGGCTTCAAATCGCCGTAGGACTTAAGGGATTCGCCGGCGGTTTCGGCTACTCAGTGATACAGCTCCCAATTACGACTCGACGTATAGGATCCCGGCGAGTAGATATAGCCGTCGGACCTCAACACATCCGGGGCGGAGATCCCATTGATGTCAGACAGCGCTGCTTTCCTGACATAGATCCGACTGCTGATGCCCGGATGGGGAAGCGTCACTTTGAGGTCAAACCAGATCACACATGGAGCAACCGCTTTCAGGGGCTCTATGGGATCGGCGAAATAAACCACATTCATCACACCTTGGTCGGGAGAATAGAAATAGAGCTCTTCGCCCTCGTTGACCCTTCCGGGGCGGATTCCATCGAACTGGACCATCGAAGGATCGGCTTCGACGCGAAGGTTCATGCCCGCCACCTGGTCAACCGTCGGAAGAATGCCTGCCGGCAAAGCAATGGAAACGACCGCGTTGGCGTCGGCCCAGTCCGCGCCCAATGCAACGGTTCTCTGGTCAATCAGCGGCGCCGCCTGTTTGGCGGCGCTGCGGCCGCTCGCTTGGCCCGGCAAGAGGCCGTCGGGCGCCTGCTCAGAGAGAGTGGACCGTTTCAATCCCAGAACGAAATCGGCGATGTCAAGATTCCCATCGTCATTCAGGTCAAAGAGCGCTTGTTCCTCGAAACTGAGAGACCGTTTGCCTAAGAGGTATTCCAACAGCTTCTGCAAATCGCCGCCATACGCGGTCCGGAACGTCCATTGGGCTCCTTCGGTGTTGCCCTTGGCGTTGCGAGCCACCACCTGCCAGACATAAGTGGCGTCGGCGCGGAGTTGGAGGGCCGACCGGAACTGGCTTGTGGTTAGACCCGACGCTGTGGGGATGCTCGGTTTCGAGTAGCCGGCGCGCCAGAGGTAGATGTCATAAGTTTCCGCTCGGGCGGCATCGGCCCAATCCAGGGTTCTGTCGAGGGGAACGAGGGTTTCTCCGTCGGCCGGCGAGGGAAGCGAAGGTTGGTCGGGAGGACCGCCGACGCCCGTGCTCAGGTTGACGCGCTCCACTTTGCCGCGCTCGGCAAAGCTGTAAGTCGTTGTGGAAGCGGAATCGTTGGTAACCCACGTGAAAGCGCCGTCCAGTGTGGCTGCATGGGCATAGATGATAACATCCTCGGTCGCAGGCAGGAAGTTGGCCGAAATGGGCATTCCCAATGCCGGCATCTCGGCGGGAAAATGAAGCCAATACGAAAATGTGGTGGAGCCGTCACTGATGGGAGCCAGGTCCGTTGAGATGATTGCCTGCCATGGAGTTGTGCCGCCGCAACGGGTGAGGGTCCAGACCAACCGACCCTCCGTAACCAGATTGCCGTCGCTGTCCAAAACCTGGCCATACAATGTAATGCCCGGCTCTGGGACACCCGCGGCGTGTGCCCCCGCAGACATCCAGACGACAAAAACCAAACTCAGAACGATCACGAATCCTGTGGTGGCCTTCATAGCGTCCCTCGCGTCATAGCCTCGCGCGTTGCGCGGGTCGTTCCTCTTCAATCCACAATCCGAAATCTACAATCCAAAATCCGCAATCCAGTACCCCTCAGTTCCCCGAGTACGCGTATGTCTGGAAGAACATCTTGATGTCCTTCACCCCATTGATAAAGGTCTCGATGCCCTGCTCGCGGTCCGAATGCAATGAGCCCGCCGGAATGATGAGCAACCAACGCGTGTTCCACACCGACCGACCGATCAACCGGCTATCCATGGTCATTTCTGAGTAGTCAACTTGCTCTTCGCCACCGGGATCGTGGAAAGCGCGGAACGACGAATACTTGCGGATGGCCGCGTATTCCTCGCTGAGCGTGTCCACCTGAGGGATCCACGCCGGATCGCCCAGATCGGCCTGACCGATCGGGAAGGGAACGGGCAGCTTCTGGTCGAGGACCTTCCATACGCGGATTTCGCCGGTTTCTCCCGTCGGCGAACGCATAATGTCATAGCCGACCGGAATGAGGTAAACCCGAGGCGTGTTGGACAGTCCCGCAGATGTCAGGGCGTCATAGCCGGTGAACCACACGCCGACCGAGCGAACCTTCGTCGCAAAGTTGGTCGAGTCGTAAGCGCTGTCACCCGCGGCCAGCTCGCGGCCGAAAAAGTTGAACCCGAAATCAATGAGCGTGCGAACCGGAATGACAATGCCCGGTTCCGCATCCTGGTGGGGGAAGAACACGCGGCAGTAGCGCTTGAATTCCGGATAATCCAAAATGTTATCCACGCGGTGCCGCCGCAGCACTTCCCTCCACATGTCGTCGGTCGCAGACCGGAAAAACCCATAGCGTAACGAGAAACGGTTGGTCTCGGTCTGGGGATTGTTGAATCCCAGTTGGCCTTTGAGCGACAGATTCCAGTTCAGGTTCATCCGCGCCATGACATCGGCCAAGCCGGAATCGCCCAGCCCCCCGGCGGTTTGCGGCACCCCGTCGAGCACGATGCCCAGCGACCGAGCGCGAACGATGTTTGTCATAAAGAACTGGCCGGCCTGCCTGTCTTGGGACAACAGGTTCGTTTCGTAGTCATACGCTTTCGCGGTGAGATAGACATAGCGGGCCGCCAGGTCGAACTGCGCTCGGTATTTCTGCAACGCATCGTTGCGGAAAATCCGGAATCCCATGTCCTTATACCGATAGTCCTGCACCTTGCTGGCGGTGTTGGTTCGGAACCGCGTGCGGTCTTCGAGCAACCGCAACCCTTTGGCCAAGGCTGCTTGATATTCGCCGGTCGCTCCGACGATCGCTTCGACCGTGGTGTGCATCTCCAGGCGCTTGGCGGGCTCCTGCCGGACAAGGTCTCTGAGTTCGCGCACCATTTCCCGGATCGCGTACGTTTCCTCGTAGGTCACGATGTCAATCTCGGATTGTTTTTCCGCGAGTTCTTTTTCGGAATCCATGCTCTCCTGTGTGACCATCGCGCCGTCGGCAACCAGCGATGAGGCAATGCTTCCAATGAGCGCGGCGGTCTTGATGCCGCCGCGCGCGGGTGCGGTCAGGTCGCCGCCGACCGCCAATCCGGCGATGAGACTCCTGGGCACGAATTCGGCTCCAACGTTCGCCCCTTCCAAGATGCCGATTGCCAATCGCCTGGCAATGTTCTCGACTTCCTTCATGGCTATCTTGACGCCGTTGTATGTCCTGATATCCTTCTTGAGGGTTTTTAAGACGTCGATTTTGTCGTCCTTGAGATCCGAGCGCTCGTCTATGAGGTCACCCAGCTCGATGATCTGTCCCACCAAGTCGGCATATTCGGCGCGCGCCTTTTCAAACTGCCCGTAGGCTTGAAGCAATTGCGAACGCGCCTGTTGGATTTCGCCGGGCGCTCGGCGATTCCCCCAATTTTGGGGTTTCACCATCGCGAATCGTTGATCGGTGGAGAAATGATATGTCACCGTCACGGCCGACGTGACGGGATCTCCTTCGTCGCTCACGCCTGTGTAGTCCGTCAACTGCACCTTGAATTCTTGTGTTTTTAAGGGAGGCAGCCCAAGCAGCTGGGCGACGTCCACATACTCGTAGTGATACAGATCGGGGCCGTTGTAGCCCTGCGGATATTGCCCGCCCACGCCAATGTCATCATCGTAGGGGTAGCCGAAGATCTCGATCAGGCGGCTATTGAAGTCCGCCTCGCTGTTATCCACGTCCTTTTGGAATTCGGCTTGTGCGTCGGCCTGTCGGCGCAGCAGTTGAGTGCAGTTGGTCGCATGATCGAACACCGTGATGGCATTATTCAGTGCAATTAAAGCGCGGTCATAGACCTGCTCAAAGTGTGTCTTGCCCGCTTCGATCTCGGAGGGATCAATATCGAAGGGAACCACGTTCTTGGCCAGACCCAAGGGATTCAACCCGATGTTGGCCTGATCCACTTGCCTCTGAATGTCTTCAAAGGAAGCGGTGATATCGCGCAACTCGGCGACCGTGGTTCGGTCAATCTTTTGGATTCCCGTATGCGCGGCATCATTGTCAGGCAAGATGGCATTGGCCGCGACCCAATCGAAATAAGCCCCTTGTCCCGCGCGGCTGGCCCATTCCGAAAGCCCCCACGCGCGGCTTGTGTCGCTGTCCTTGTAGCCTTGCCATTGCCCGGCGGGATCCTCGACGTACGCATACCGATAGGTCAGATTGACGATTTCCGCTCCCGTGCGGGCCTTCGACGCCGCCACCTTGGCGAACTTGCGTTCATCGAGATAGTCCACCGTGACGGGCTGTCCGGCAACCAAGACCGCTTCGGTGCGAGGCACCCAATCGAAGTTCGGGTGTCTCAACAAGTCATAGTAGCGTGTGATCGCGGTCAGATAGTGACCCCAGGCGTCGCCGTGGCCCTGCGGATATATTTGCATCGCATCCAGTTCGCTGATGGTCCCGTCCACATTGCCCAGCGTGTCCTGGATGTTGTAGTTCAAAGCATAGGCAACCTCGCCGCCGGTGATGTCGCGCGTGAAGTTCCACATCAGGCGGTTATAAAGCGGATGGAGCTTGACGCCCGGCGCTTTGGAGTCGTCGCGACCACGCAGCAAGCCCAGCTCTTCTTCGAGCAGCGAGCCGGTCTGGTTCATGAAACAGTGGAGCGAAGAGGCTTCGGTGCCATAGGTCCCATCCTCGGTGCCGAACGCAATAGTCGGGTCGGCGGCGTCGGCATAGGCCTCGTTGCCCAGCAGCGTATAGAGGTCGGCGATTCGACCGGCCGCCAGCAGCAATGCATTATTCGCCGGCGGATATTTGTAGCCCGCGTCTATACTGAGTTGCTTGCCGCGTCCGAGGACCGTTTCGTAGATTTCGATTAGGCCGAGGGTTTCGAGGCCCGGTCCGCAGTTCAGGGGCACATTGCCTGCCCAGCGGCCGCCCGCCTGGCCGATCATCGTGACAATCGTGTTCACCGTGCGGGTCTGATAAGCCGAAATCTTCTGTTCCGCGCCCTGGATACCGCCGCCCGTGGCCCGTTGATTGAAGGGGTTGATCTGGCCGACGACTCGCTTGATCCATCCCGGACCCAGCTGTGGCGGAGTCCAGAGGCTATAGGATGCGCCGGTGTCGGGATCGCTTGTCCGACGATACTTGGCCCGGAACCAGTTATCGCTCAGAGTGAAAATCCCCGGGCCGCGGATTGTGACATCCAGCGCTCCCGAACCAGTCTCCGGTTCGGTGGGAAAATACATCCAAAGCGCGCTGTCCGTGGTGGGCTGAGTGCCGTCCACATCGGGGTGGTATTCCCACTTAAAGACGTATTGGTCTGCTTTTCCGGCGAAATCGCCCGAATGGCGCATCGTCAGCTTCTCGTCGAAGCAGCAATCGGGGAAGATTGGTACAATCTCGCCGACGAACAAATCGTCCACGACGCGGATAATCTCGAGCGAAATCGGAAGAGGACGGCACGAGTCGTGGTTCTGCATCGCCAGCGTGACATAGCCGCCATTGCCGGCCGAAACGCCCACGACCGCTTTGCCCGCCGAATTGCTGTCCTCGGGCCCGATGACGATCGGTTGGCTCGTCGCTTCATAGAGAGCGTCCACAGCCTTGCGGAAATTCGTATTCGTGGTCAAAGTATAGAGGTAAAACCTGTCACGCTGCGTCAGAACATTCATCAGCATCAAATCGCCTTCGAAGCCGAGCCGGTCGGCAAACTCTCCCACCAACTCGAGTTTGCGATTGATCGGGTCGTAGGTGATCCGGCTGCGCAGGTGAGGCGGCAACAGGGTGAAATACAGCTTGCCGCCGATGTTTTCCGTCGCGGGCCGATCGGGTCCGGTGGGAAGGTCATCGAGGTCCACCTGGCGCTCGCGAATGGGGTCAATCAGTCTGACGTTTTGCCGGCCGGGCAAGGTAAGAGGCTGAGTGGAGTGATTCAGCGACTCGTAGATGCGCTCCACGCTGCATTGGCCCATAATCTCCGGCAACCCATACTTTGCCATCACCAGCGTTTCGCCCGTTTTCAACCGTGGAATTTTCCTTGGCCAATGGACTGTGTAGAGAACATCCACAGGCCGACCGTAAGTGGCAGGCAATCGGTTCAGCCAGGGGGTGCGTACTCCCGCAGGATACCGTGTGTTATCGAGCGCATTGGGGAAATAGAAGCCTTCCTGCATCGGATACCAATAGCGCATGACGATCTCCGTCGTGCCGCCATCGTCCTTGGCCGCCCGTGCCCAGAACGAGTAGTTGCGGTCTTGCCAGTAGGGGCCGCGAACACCATGGTTTCCATCATGGATTGCCGACGAGGTTTCGCCACATTCCGGCATCGCGGGTATCGGATAAGGCCCCTGAATCAGCAGGCTGACCGTAGTCTCGAAGGAAAACAAGTGGGTCGTGTCGGTGGCCGCCACGTCGAAGACCCGGCAGCGCCATCGGTTGCGGTCGTTTGAATCTCGATACTTCAAGAGAACGTAAGGATACGGTTTGTCGTTGGACTCACTGTTCAGGTCGCAACGCAACGCGAAGGCAGCCAGGCCGGACATCAAAGGAAACAGCCTCGCGTGCTCGTAGTTGGGATTGTAGCCGACCTTGTTCGCATCGTTCTGGCAGTACACTTCGGGGTTGCGGTGGGCAAAGGGAATCTGTCCCGAACCCTCCTGGCTGGCGATCACGATGACTTCGGGGTCGGTCGGCCACACGCAATCATAGCGCACCACCTTCGAGGGCCACTGGACGGGATAGAAGGTGGTCGTGAGGCCATGGGTGGTCACGTTCGACCACCAGACTTCCAGTTTTCCCTTGAACACGGGGATGACTTGCCCCGTGGCGTATTCCGGTCCGCCTTCCTCATAGACTTTCGGGTCATACTTGTCCTCGGTGTGATCGCCCGGCAGGTGGTAGATGTAGCCCGGCAGCGGACCTTGGTGATAGGAATCGGTCGTCTCCTTTCCGACGTCGTGCGTATGGAGGCCGCGATCAAAATACCGCCCGTCGGTGTTGCGGACGGACTTCACGACTTGGAAGCCCACCCATTCGGAGCCGGGCGCCGTCCGAGGACCGATTTGATATTGCAGTAAGGAGTAGTAGTCGCCAGGGCCTGTCGTCTTCGTGAAGACTTCAGAGTAGAACCGGTCGCTATTCATTTCGGCATGTGCCTGCGGCTGGCGGGGTCCGGACGCGCTGCTCTCTACCCACTCCTGGAAGGGCATAAGTTGTGCGCGGAGTTGCTCGGGCAGCACTACGCGAGGGCCGGGAACATCGGCCGAGCTGCCGCGCACATACACTTGCGCCTTTTGTCCCGGCACGAAACCGGGGCCGCCAATATTGGGCCACTCGGCCGTGTAACGGTGCATTTCATAGGGCCAGAGCAGTTTCTTTTCTCCCTCGCGCCGGAAGAAAATCTCAATCTGGCTCGCTGTTTGGGTTGGCCGGACGGCCCAGACAGCGCCGTTGTATGCACCGTCTATCGCATGTTGATAGACGTAGTTGTCCGGGTCCATGGGGTTGGGCCCCTTGCCGCGCCTCACAAGGGTTTGCTTTTGCAGTGGATCGCTGACGGTGCGGAAGGGCAACAATTGGTCTCCCACGTCCTTCGCCGTGGTCCAATCGGGCCAGTAGTCGAAGACTTCCACAAATTCCAAAGTTGCCGGCCCCGTTGCCCCGTAATCGTCCATGCGCAACAGAATCTTGCCTTCCTCGGCACCGGTACGGGCAACGTCTGCCCGGATTTCACGCGGAGCGTCATTCACCCAGATGGTCCCACCGGTATAGGTGATAACGCTGCCGACCTTGGTGCCACCGGTGGTGATCTCATCGTTGAAAAAGAATTGCCAATCGTCTATGCCGGCGAAAGCCACGGGTGGGCCTAGTGTGCCGCCGGCTGTATAGTAGATTCGTTGCCAATCCGTCGCGGGGTCCCACAGTGCCCGATAGGCGTGCAGCTCGTAGGGCCATTCCACACCCGCGTAGCGTCCTGCCTGCTTCCAGAACAAGTAGATCTTATTAGTGACGAGGGTTATCTTGTCATCGGCCAAGGTGGGACGGACAGGGAACACTTGGTCCCTGACGGTGGCAGCCTTCTCATCGCCATATTTATACACATACGGTTTCGGGCCTTCGTCGCCGCGAGAGATCGTGGGTGAGGACAGTGCGTCCTGAACGATGTTTTGAGGTCTCATCAACGTGCCGACATACGCAAAAGACGTCAGGTAGTCGGCCACATAACGGCGCACATCCACAATCTCGATGCCCGCAAAGCTTGCTTCCTGGTCATAGTGCATCACCACCATGCCCGTCTCGGTTGTGGCATGAAGTCTTTTGTTTGCGTCAAACCACATCTTCGGGGCGGTCGTGATTGCCGTGTTGTAGTGAATCTGCATGGTAGTTCCGGCCGGCGCGTGGCTGAAATCCACCAGTCCTCCCTTTTCTGTCTCGGTGTGGTAAATGCGCACGGGTTTCTGGATGGTTCGGTTCGAGATCACGTATTGGACCGGCAGATCGGTGCCTAGATTGGAGATCCAGGTGATGGTGACCACGCCGTAGTCGCCTGCGAACAGTTTGTTGCATGAGGGCACATAAAACGCGTGCGTTGGCGGGTCAATCTGTGGGATGTGGTTCAGGGGAATGTCCACATCGCCTTCCGGAGGCGTGATTTCCTCGCCCAGATAGAAGTCGGCCCCGAAAAACGTTGCCCCGCCGACTGGCTGACCGAAGGCCGACTGTGTCAGTTTGAAAGCAACACCGTCGGTGGGCGTTGTTGGCGTGTCCGTGGAACCAGGGGCTGCACAAGCGCCGACATGCCCTTGGTAGGGGACCGTGCACGTGGGGGCATAGTCGCCGAGGCCTGGGATTGGGGCCGGCCCGGACGTATACCACTGATTCTGGTAGTCGGCAAAGCCCAGTTTGGTATTACTCTGGGCCTGAACGGAATTCGCCGCTACCAGGAATATCGCAACGAAGCACACCGCCACAGATCGGTAGCATGGTGGCCAATCGCCGCGTAACAACGGAGAGACCCGTGCCCGTGTTTTCATGTTCGACCCTGTCCTCGATTGTTTTGCCAATGGTTCACGACTCATTGCCCTTGCTCTTTTGTTTCTCGTCTTCCGATCGGTTTTGCCGGAAGACCCTCTGTGTCTTGTCGCCCGCCCAAGCCGAAGACCGGGGCGGCAAAATCAGAACTTAATCATGTAACGCAGCGTGAGAAACGGGGGCAAGGTGTTGTGGGCATAAGTCCAGCCTTCCCATCCTGTGCCCCAACCCTGCAACCGTTGATAAGTCCCGTCTCCATCTCCAACACGGATATCGCCTCCATAATAGGGGTCGCTGCCATGCGTGGCATAATCATCGTTTGGATATAAATCCGAGTAGGTGTGTTGGTGACGCGGCATTTCATTGATCGAGAGCGTGTGGGCCTTTTCTCCGCCCACTTTTCCCAGTGCGTTGAATTCTGTCTGGCCGGCATCATACCCCACCACGACGCGACCTTTGAGATTGGGCAGATTGAAGGTAGCCCCACCGCCGCCATACTGGTATCCGATCACCCCGAACAGATCCGGATAGGCAGAGGCCGACAGCGCCTGCCCCTCGCAGAACAGCCATCCGTCCGGCGCTGTGCCCGCCGTTCCCGCCCAGGGGAAAACGGAGCCCACCGGCATGACCCAACCGGACTTGTCCCGAATCCAACCGTTCACCTGCAACTTGGTTGACGGATTGGTCACGCCGATTCCGACGTTGCCTTGTACGATCAGTCCCTCGGCGGGTGGAGCACTGGTCAAGTAGTAAGCCGAGCCAAGCGTAGCGCCTTTGGCCCCGATGTGCGAATCCACGTTCAAGACACCGCCGGTAATCCGGACTTTGGCGCCGGCCAGATTATCCGTGCCGATTCCGACACCGCCTTGGACGATTAGGCCGTTCGCCGGCGCGGCCGTCGCCGCATAACCCGCACCGATGGAAGTCTTGCTGGTGATCAGGATTTGCGCGACCGTGGCCCCTGTACCGGGTCTCACGGTTCCCTTGTTAAGCGTATCGGCGTCGGACGCCTGGAAGGCATAGGGCGAGCTTAGAATCCGCTGGCGCGGAAGGATCTCCGGAGCGGTGCCCAGCGTGTCGGTGCTGACCTTGATTCCCAGATAGCAATCCGCCTGGCCAAACGCGACCGAGATCGGCCGATGGGCCGTATCGAACTCGCCGAGATAGACATTGAAGTGACCATTAATGACGGTGACTTTGGCGCCATGGCCGTCGCCCGATCCGTTGTCGAACTGCATTGGCCCCCACAGCTTGGGTGTGGGGCCGGTTTTGGCCCCATAGATATTGAACTCTACTGCATAGGTTCCCGTTGTCAGCGGGTCGCCGTTGAGATCGGTCAATCTGCCCTGATAGTTGATCAGTCGCGGCACCGAAGATTGCTGGGCCTGCACGACGGCCACGCTCAGCGCCAAAATGGTTACTACCAGCATCACTCGCCTCATGATTCTGTTCTCCTTTCGGTTCCCGCTGTTCGCGGATGCCTTGTTGACGTGGTTTTCTATTGTTTCTCGCCGCGACGCCAAGCCGCCCACGGTTTTGTCGTTTTGCGTCTTGTCCGCTCGGCGCGAGTTACCTCTCTGTGATCCGAAATCATCTCAAGCCGTCATTCAGAATCCACACGTCCGAAAGGCGCTGGAAATGGAAAATCCCTCGGACATGGATCGGGTTGCGGTGAATCCCCTGGATGGTCTCGAGGTAATAGCCACCCAGCAACTCGTCGCCCCAGCCAACCGGGGAGCGATCCTCGGGGTCTTCCGCGGTGAACCCAAGAGAGATGTCTCGGTTCACCGTATAGGATTCCGGAACTTCCTGTTCATACCGTTCATCGAGATTGTCGTGATCGGGGTGATACTGGTGCATGAACGGGTTGACGGCGTCCTTATAGGAGAGCCCGACCTGGCACGTGATTGTTGTCCCGAAAGAACCGAAGTCCCCTGACATTAGAATAGGCTGTCGGAAGCCAAAAGCGGCCGTACTGAGTCGGCGGCCGACCAGTTTGACGTCATGGAGTGCTATGCCCGAAAACCGCGGAATCAACGAATCGTCCGTCAGCAAAACAACACGGCCAGGATTGTTGGGATCCAGAATATAGGTGGAACTGGTCGGATCGTTCGGGTTGGGAATCCACGCCCCTTCTTTCCACATCTGAAGAACCTGCTGGAGGAACCGGGGCTGGCCGGATGAGTCCACATGCACGATCAGGCGAAGCGTGAAGGGCGCTGCCACCGGAAGCGATTTGTTCGGATCGAGAGAACCCGACGTCGGATTGGAAACCGCGTTGATCGTGGCATTGCCGACCCAAAGCCCGGCCCGGGGATGAACCGTCGGCGGAGGGTTATCCATCTTGCCTGGGGAGGATCCTGGCGGCGCAAAACCGCGAGGCGCGGCGCCCACGCTCTCCACCCGGGGGGCATCCAGGCCTTTGGCGGTGACAGGAAGAACCAGAAGCAAGCCGGCACCGTCCGAGACCCCCAGTAAGCCTTGATACAGGACCGCGCGTCCGGGCGGCGGTGTATAGGGCGGCATGTCGGTCCGCCGAACTGCCAAACGAAGTGCCAACTCCGCGTTAGGGCCGATGGTTTGAGTCAAGGGCCCCGAAACCGGCAGCCAGTCATACCGTTTGTCCGGCAAGTTGGTTTGGAAGTAGGAAAGAGGAACATTGCCGGCCAACGCAGGGAAAGAGGTGCTGGGTGGTTCGCGCGAATCTATCGGTAGGATGGTGATCGTGTGGCTCGTATCCAGGGCGTTTTGAATCCGCAATGTTTGCTCCGTGACAATGCGCGAGTAATCCAGCCCATCGCCTCCATCAAAGGCCACGCTCAACGGTCCCTGATATTTGGATTCTCCTCTACAATAGACCCAGTAAGCCTCACCGCGCCGCATCGTCTCGGTCGCCGGTTGGGCCACCTTCTGCCAGCGCCCATCCGATCCCATCCGGTAGATGGGTTCGCCGGCATGAGCGGGCGAGGGAGCGAAAAAGGCTTCGAACGTTGGTGGGGCGGTCTCACTCAGATAAGCGCCGACGAAATTGAAGGAATCGGCCATCCAGGCGATTGTTCGAATTCTCGGCCGTCCCGTAAGGACGAAGTTCACTGGCTGGGTTCCACCCAGTTTGATCAGGTAAGGACGGCCTCCCTGAACGATGAAGAGGTTTGTCAGAAAGGCGTTGGGTGAAGAGGATGGATGGAAGGTCAGCCATTCGGGCTGGTCCGGCAGGAGTGTGCGCGGATCTTGAACAAATTGGACCGACTTGAATCGGCGATTCCACGCCCAAACGCTCTCCACGGGAATCCCCGAAAAAACGATGTCGCAATCACGCGGCTGGGGGTCCACTTCCAGGAATACCGCATTCCATCCCGGTATCAAATGAATGGTTTGCTGGGTCCATTGCGCAAACGCGGGGATGTGAATGCCCACGACAGCAAGTATCAGGGCTGTCATCCGCAAACGTGCCAACATGACGATTCTCCTGGCCTGCGGCGCTGTTTTAATAAACCGTGAGAAAATGCATTTTCAATCTACCTTAAGGTTTTTATCATCTCCCAGTCAGGCCGTCAAGAAGTTTTTCACGATTTGTACAATTTGCCGTGTGTTGTGCTCTGTCTTGGGGCTGTCCTATTCAGTAGGAGGCCGCTTGCGCGTCTCTCGAAGCGGTCGGAAGTTTCGCTTGACTTCGTCCCGCGCCATTAGGGCAATGGGAAAGAGGATCGTTGGCAGTCGGGCATGCAGACCGTTTTCCCGGCAGGCCATTTCATGAGTTTGTTCTTGAAGTGAAGTATCGTTGAAGGATTCTGGTATTCGGTTCGGAAAGAGGGATCGCGTCCAGCGTCACAAGAGAGGCGTTAGGTATGCTACGAGCGGTTGTCACGGGTGGATCGGGTTTCATTGGCTCGCATATGTGTGAACGATTGCTGGCCGAAGGCTATCAGGTTGTTTGTGTGGACAATTTCGTGACCGGCTGTCCGGAGAACGTGTGCCATTTGCGCGACAGTGGTTTCGAGCTCGTTAAGCACGATGTCACCAAACCCATCGAGATCGAAAGGCCGGTGGATTGTGTTCTGCATCTGGCCTCGCCCGCCAGCCCGGTGGATTTCCTTAACATGCCGATCCAAACGCTGAAGGTGGGCAGTTTGGGGACCCACAATGCTCTGGGACTGGCTCGAGCCAAGGGTGCACGGTTTTTGCTCGCCTCGACCTCGGAAGTCTATGGCGACCCCGAGGTGCATCCGCAGCCCGAATCCTATCCCGGCAAGGTCAATCCGACGGGTCTTCGCAGCGTCTATGATGAGGCCAAACGGTTCGCCGAAGCGATCACGATGGCCTATCATCGCTTCCACAGGCTCGAAACCCGCATCGCACGGATTTTCAACACCTACGGGCCGCGCATGCGTCTCAATGATGGCCGCGTGGTTCCCAATTTCATCGGCCAGGCGCTTCGCGGCGTCCCGCTAACCGTCTATGGCGACGGCCTGCAAACCCGCAGTTTCTGCTATGTGGACGACCTGGTCGAAGGGCTGTGGCGGCTGCTCAATTCCGATGTGGATACGCCGGTCAACCTGGGCGCGCCATTTGAATGCACAGTGGAGGACTTTGCGCGCCTGATTATTCGCCTGATCGGTTCGCACAGCGAGATCATTTATAAGCCGTTGCTGACGGAAGACGATCCGCGTGCGCGGCGACCCGACACAGCCAAAGCCGAGGCGCTGCTGGGGTGGGTCCCGCGCGTTTCACTCGAAGAAGGGCTGGGGCGAACGATTGAGTGGTTTCGATCGCGGCTGTCGGACGAGGAACGCGCCTATTGATCGGCGGTTTCGGGTTTCAAGCACCCGGCTGCCGCCAGTCGAGAGTGCATGTTCCTTGTAAAAGAACTTGCAACCACAGGGTCACCCGTGAACCATGACGAATCGGACCGGAGCGCAACGGCTCCAATCAGAGGCGAACCACGCAGACATTGAGGACGGGCGCTGATCGGCAGGAGAACGTGGGGCGCCAAAACACAGCCATAGTCGTCCATGCAATGAATGGACATGGGAGGTCGCAATGATCGAGCTAGAAAGTTTATTGGTGGAGATGGTGGACCGACGAGCCTCGGACGTTTTCATCAAAGCGGGATCGCGCCCCAGTATGCGCGTTGATGGAACGATTCAGGTCACGGCCTACGAAGAAATGACGGTCGAAGATACCATGAAGGTGTCGCAGAACCTCATGACCGAGAAGCAATGGGAGAGGTTCCTGGAACAACCGGAGATGGACTTGGCGTTGGGCCTTCGGGGGATTGGGCGGTTTCGCGTCAATGTTTTCCGTCAGCGCGGATCCATTGGAATGGTCTTCCGCCACATTCCCGGCTCCAGCATGTCGTTCGAAGAGCTCCGCCTGCCGGATGCCGTGCGTAAGCTCTCGGAGTGTCCCCGTGGGCTGGTTCTCGTGACGGGAACAACGGGTTCGGGCAAATCTACGACGCTCGCCGCGATGATCAACCATATCAATGAGGTTCGCGCGTGCCACATCGTTACCATCGAGGATCCCATTGAGTTTCTCCACGCCGACAACAAGGCGATCATTAACCAGCGCGAAATCGGGTTTGACACGATGAGCTTCAGTGAGGCGCTCAAACACGTGTTGCGCCAGGCCCCCGACGTGATCCTCATCGGCGAAATGCGCGACCTGGAGACGATTGAAACGGCGGTCAACGCGGCCGAAACCGGTCACCTGGTCCTATCAACCCTTCACACCATTGATGCGGTGCAGACCATCGAGCGTATCATCAACTACTTCCCCGCCTATTTGCACGCACAGATCCGCATGGAATTGGGCCTGTGTCTGCAAGGCGTCATTTCGATGCGACTCCTTCCTCATGCCTCGGGCAAAGGACGAGTGCCGGCCATCGAAGTCATGATCAGCACCCCTTTGATTCGGAAACTCCTGCACGAAGGCAAGACTCTGGAGCTGCTCCAATACATCGAGCAGGGCGGTCACGTCGGTATGCAAACATTCAATCAGGCCCTGCTCAAACTCTATCAGACCAAAATGATTCGCTATGACGATGCGATCACCTATGCGACCAGTCCGGACGAGTTCCGCTTGGCGGTTGAAGGAATTGCGACGGGTGTGAAAGGCAAGGACTTCGACAGCATCTATCGCTGAGAAACGAATGATGAATGCAGAATGATGAACGATGAGCGAAAGGAAAGCGAACGAGAAGAACTAAGAAGCAATAACACGGCGACGAGAAAATCCTGTCTCGGTGTTCCCCGTTTACTATTCCTCAATTCTCAGGAGGTGGGGTATGGCCCTGCGCATCCGTGAGGCGCTCATCAGTGCCTATGACAAGACCGGTCTGGATTCTTTCGCGGGCACCCTCAAAAGCTACGGAGTGCGGATCGTCTCGACCGGCGGGACCGCGGCCTATCTGAGAGAGCGCGGATTCGAGGTCACGACCGTCGCCGAACTGACGGGCGCAGGAGAACTGTTCGGCGGCCGAGTGAAAACGCTCCATCCCTATGTTTTCGCGGCCATTCTGGCCCGGCCCGATCATCCCGAAGATCTGCAGCAACTGAAAGACATGGGCATAGCGCCCATTGATCTGGTCGTGGTCAATCTCTATCCGTTTGCTGAGACGATTGCCCAGCCCGGCGTGACGCTGGCGCAGGCGATCGAGCAGATTGACATCGGCGGGATTGCGCTCATTCGCGCGGCGGCCAAGAACCACGAAGGCGTCGCCGTGGTCGTGGACCCGCGCGACTACGACCGCGTCGCACGGGAATTGCAGACTTATAACGGCAGCGTGACCGTGAGTTTGCGCAAGCGACTCGCCGTCCACGCCTTCCAGATTTCGGCCCAGTATGACGCAACGATCACCAACTACCTCGACGCGTTCGTGCAGAAGGACTATGCTCCCAGCGAAGCGACGGCGGCGGCTTCGGTTTTTCCCCGCCAATTGGTGATTAGTGCCGAGCGGATTGCGGCGCTTCGCTACGGCGAGAATTCCCACCAGCTCGCGGCCGTCTATCGCCGGACCGGCTCGATTGAAACCTCGCTCGCCGCGGCGCAGCAACTGCAAGGCAAAGAGCTTTCATATAATAACATCGGCGATAGCGAGGCGGCGTTGGAACTGGTCCGCGAGTTCGAGCGGCCCGCCGTTGGGATTATCAAGCACGCCAACCCCTGCGGGGTGGCGCTGGGCAGCTCGCTGGCCGAAGCCTATCGCGACGCTTTGGCCTGCGATCCCGACGCGGCCTTCGGCGGCGTGGTCGGATGCAACCGCGAGGTGGACGCGGCGACCGCCGAACAGATCGGCGAGGTGTTCACCGAGGTGGTTGTGGCGCCGTCGTTTGTCGCCGGCGCGCTCGAAATCCTGAAGCGCAAGAAGAACCTGCGGCTTCTGGCGACCGGTCCCTTCACGCCGCGCTCGTCCGAGCCGATGATCCGCTCGTTTGTCGGCGGGTTCCTCGTTCAGGATCGCGATACGGCGTTCGTCCCGCGCGATAAGTGGCGACGCATGAGCGAGGTTGGTCTGGAAGACGAAAAGGACTTTGACGGTCTCGATTTCGCCATGCGCGTCGCCAAGTGGGTCAAGTCCAACGCCATTGTCCTCACGACGCGAACGGCAACGGTGGGCGTCGGGGCGGGCCAGATGAGCCGGGTGGACGCCTTGCGGCTGGCGATCCAAAAAGCGCGCTCGCCGATTGCGGGCTGTTTCCTGGCGTCCGACGCCTTTTTCCCATTTCGCGACAGCATAGATCTGATTGCCTCTCACAAGATACGGGCGATCATCCAGCCCGGCGGCTCGGTGCGCGACGAGGAAGTCGTCGCCGCGTGCAATGAACACAAAATCCCGATGTATTTCACCGGTCGCCGCCACTTCCGCCACTGATGATTTCGGATTGCGGATTTTGGATTTGCCAAGAGGAGCGCCGGCGGCTCGCCGGTTTTTTCTGTTTTCGGGAGAGGACCAGTAAATCCAGGAGGGTCATTACAATGGTGCATCGCTCAAAGATGAACGCAGGACTTTGCTTTCCTCATCCTTTATTCTTCCGCTTTCATCCTTTCTTTCTTCTTCCGGCGCTTGTGTTGCTGTCGGCATCGAGTTGGGCAGCCGGCGCAGAGAACAGAATCCCCGCGAGCGACCCGCGGTTTTCCCTTTGGGGCTCCTGGGATCGGCGCGCCGCCGATCGCGCAATCACCGTCAACACCGGCAGTGTGATCGTCGCCCGCTTTTCGGGCAAGAGCCTGACATTCACCTTTGACACCTCGATCTACAAACACGAGAAGCCGACGCTCTGGCTTCGGCTCGACGACGGCGAATGGCGCGAGATCGAGGTCGCTGAACGGATTGACGCGGCCACAACCGGTCCCGCTAATCAGACCCACACAGCGCGACTGGTCGCCAAGGGATTTCGCGAATGGGACAATCGCTGGTCGCCGCCGCTCGAATCGGCCCTTGTCTTCACGGGTGTGATTCTTGGCGAGGGGACCAAACTGCTGGCGCCGCCGCCGCGACCGCCGATGGCGATCGTGTTTTTCGGCGACTCGATCAGCGAGGGCGTTCTGGCTCTGGGCCGCGGCGCCCAAGGCGAATGGCCCAAGCTGTCCGACGGCCGCCGCAGCTTTGCTTTTCAGACAGCCGAACTCCTGGACGCCGTGCCTCATATAGTCGGCTTTGGACGCCTGGGTATTACCGTCGGCGGCAACGGCGGCGTCCCGCGCGCAATCGAAAGCCTTCCGTTTGTCTATCAGGGCGTGAAGAGAGAGCGTTTGCAGCCGACGGCGGTCGTGATCAACCTCGGCACAAACGACGCCGCAGCGAAAGCGGAACAGTTCGCGCAGGAGTATCTGGCCTACGTCGCGGCGGTGCGTCAGGCCTACCCACTCGCTCATATCTTCTGTATGAGGCCGTTCAACGGCGCGCACTCACGCGAAATCCGCGGCGGCGTAGAGCGACTCCAGGCCAGCGAAGACAAAATGATCTATTATGTGGATACGTCCACGTGGATTGATTCCAAGACCGACACGACCGACGGGATCCATCCCAACCTCGCGGGCCATCGCCGCGCCGCCGAAGGACTGGCTTCCGTGATCCGCCAGATGCTGGCAGTCGGCCTGAAATGAGACGTTGGCGGTGGAAGGCTGGAAGGGAGTGAACCTCTCAGCGGCGTGGCGAATAGAAAATGCGTCCTTCGGGGCTGAGTTGCGTTCGCGTGATGTTGCCGAAACTCACTGTGCCGTTCGTCGGATCGTAGGGAATATCCATCGAATCAAAGTCCATCCCGATAATCCACACGCGGTCGGGGCCGATCGAAATCAGCCGCCACTGGCCATATTTCGCCAGGGCTCCCTCGTTATAGGCCGGTGCGGGACCGTCTGTCCCGTCGGGCCCAGGCTGCCACGGACTGTCCCACGGAATTCGACTCGCCTCTTCAAGCGAAAGGATGTGATTGTAAGTGTAATACTTCACGTAGGGCTTCCAATTCTCGAAGATCGCGTGGGGGTCGTTCAGATTCACGGCGAACGGGTCGTAGAACTCCACACTCGACAGATAGGCGACCGGCGTGGTCAGATCGGGCGGGAGCGTGCAATAGGCCCAATACCAGTTGCGCGGATAGTCTCCCACGTCGGCGCCGTAAGCCTCGACAGCGGTGGCGATGCTGCGCAGATCGGCCCGCGCCCGTGCATGCTTGGCGCGAATCTGCGCTTCGAGAAAATTGGGCAATGCGATCAACGCCAGAATCGCAATGATCGCCACGACGATCAAAAGCTCGATCAGTGTGAAAGCCCGATTCGTTTCGCTTGTTGTCATTTCGAGACTCGGGAGTCTCCAAGCCATCCAGCACAAGCACGTTCACGGGTTCTTGAAATCCGCAATCCGCAATCCAAAACGGTTAACCCGCATTTCTCACCAATCAATAATAGAGGCGACACGCTGTAGCCGCCGAAGTGATGAGGCGGACGCTTTCCCACCCGCAACCTGTCCGCCTCATCACTTCGGCGGCTGCAACGACGGTGAGAAATGCCGGTTAATGGTAAACTTCGCCGGCAAACATGCTCTCGATGAACTGGTCGTATTCCCGCTGATGCGCCAGAGCCTCGTCGCGCTTGTGAACGACCACTTCGTCGGCCAGGCGATCGCAATAGCCGCAGACGTCGCACGTCGTCGCCTCGCATTCGCAGGTCTTGAAGAACTCCAGGAAGCCGTCCAACCGCCGATTCTCGATCTGGATCAGATCGGACATCGAGAATTCCAGCATCCCGGCGACGCGCATCACCCGCTCGAGGTTGATATGCTCGGGCTGGTTGAAGTAGGCGCCCCACGGCTCAACGTAATGGCCGCGATTGGGCAGTGACAAGAGTTCGAGCAGATTGCCGTCATGGCGACGATTGGCGTAGGCGGTTGTGTGATGGAGCAACGCCCGCGTGTTTTTGAACCGCTCGACGACTTTGAACTTGCGATAGCCGATCGCCTCGTATTCGGCCAGGTCTTCGGGCCGAATCCAGCGCGCCTTGACAATTTCGACTGGGTTGGAGAACCGCTCGCGCGTGCAGCAGAAATGGGGCAGCTGCAAATAGCAGTGCGAGCGCATGAGATGCTCCTGCGACGCGTGGCCGTCGGAGATCACGTGGTCGGCCATCGCCGGACACGGCCACATGCAGCAGCAGTTGACGATCAGTTCGAGTTCGCAATCCACGGCTTCGCGGATCGCTCGCAACATGTAGAAGTTACGGTTGATATTCTCGTCCACAATGATCTCGTCCACGCCCATGTCCTCATAGCGGCGGGCCATCTGGGCCGTGTTGACGCGCGCAACCGTCGAGACCTTGACCTTCAACCGGGGCGCATGGGTCTTGACCATTCGGACCATAAAGGGCATGCCGACGGTGGCCGTATCGCAGCCGATCTCGGCCACCCATTTGATCAGTTCAACGATGCGATCAAAACCCTCGCGCGAATACTGCACATTGCCCAAACTGAGCGCATTGAGCAGATAGTTGAACTTCAGACCATGTTCGTGACAGACGCGAACGAAATCGGCGACCTGTTCGCGCGTCACCTGGGGCAGGAGAAAGCCGGGGCGCGGTCCGCCGACGGCATCAAACGCCATCTTGCCATACAGTTCCTCGACGACGCCGATGGCGGCCAACGGCTCCACCAGCGCCGGATCCCAGTTTGTCGAAACTCGCAGATTCATTGCGACATCCTTTCTCATTCACAGGCTCAACAAGCAAAGTAAGTGGCAAAAGGGAGCGCGAAAGGCAAGCGGTGTGTTGCAAAAAGGCGGGACTGACTGCACCCTTTACTTCCGCCGCTTGTAAATGACGAGGGCGGCGCCGGGTTGGTCCTTCAGTGTGATGGAAAGGCCGGTTTCCATGAGTTCGCGGCCCGTAATGTTCGTTGGCCCTGACGTTGGACCAGGCATCTTGCCTGTGTTCTGGCTCGCCGCATCAATGTCCGCAACAGAGTAGCGAACGTCGGGGTTTCGGGCCACTCAGGATGCTTACTATGCGTCTCATATCCGCGGCCTCTCCAAAGGCGCCGAATCACTGCCGGGGAAAGACTTTGCGGAAGTAGATTTTGTCCAACCCGAACTCGTATCCGGATTCGGCAGTCTTTTGTCCCGCTTCGGGTCCGCCACCGACGCACACGAACCGCAGGCGATGGCCACCTTTGGCGAGATGAGGCGTCCCGAGATGTTCGGACTTGACCGCCAGCTGCGCGCTTCGCAGGTTGCGCGCCTCGCCGATTTTCTTCCCGTCGAGTCGGATTTCATAAGTCCCATATCCGGGCGCGCGAGTCAGGTCGGCTTTCAGGACGTAACGCCCGTCCTCGGGAACTTCGAATGGAACCTCGACGAACGCATTCTGCTCGTCTGGATTAAAAAACAGTTGAGCGCTGTCTGAAAACCTTCCGTCTTTTTGCACCTCGACCGCTAGCGGGCTACAGCTGAGGCGATTGAGCAACGACTCGGCCTCGATCGTCGTCCCACGAACGATCCGCTCCGGGGCCGCCGGCATCGTGGCAAACCGTTTGGCCTTGCCCTTCTGATACCAGAACGCCACCGACGAGAAGTTGTCGGCCCGCTCCTCAAAACCCGATTTTATCTGGCCATCGGGGCGGAATGTGACGCCTTTGTGCTCGATCGTCACTTTGAGCGACGTGTGGAACCGAATGGGATCGGGGATATGCCAGCGATAGGCGGTGCCGCGGTCATCGGCGTTGTAGCCTTCCCAGACGCTGACGCCATAGAAGGGATTGTTGAACTGGCGAAATCCCCAAGCGTCGCAGAAATAGTCCTCGGTGCCGGTGCCGCGAAGCCGCGGTTCTTGCTCGCCGTCAATATAGAACCGGTCGTCGCCCTCGCCAAACCAACTGTCTTCGTCCGTGTGGGCCGACAGGACCGTTCCGACATAAGCGCCTTCGCCTTTGGCATCGAGGATCAGGTAGTCGCCCGTGTTGCAGGGGAACTCCTGGCGGTATTGCGCGTGGAAATACATCGTATCGCGGGGCAGGCTCGGCAATTTCTGCCAGTCCACATACCAATAGAGCGACCCCGCCTGTTTGTCGGGGGAATCGTTGGACACGGTGATCTTGGCCGATTTGCGAAAGGGCATCGGCCAGTAGCAATTGCGCGCCCGGCCGTCCGAAGAAACCGCGACGGGGAAAGAATTGACGGGCACATCGAGGCCGTGGCCGACGGCAAAGAAGTCGCCGATCGGCGCCTCGACGCTCGGCTCGGTCTCGCCATCCCAATAAATTCGAAGCGTCAGGGAGCGGGGGTAGTAGGGGTCTTCGGCGGCGATGGTAAACCAGATGTGCGTGATGCGGCCGGGTCCCCGGAGATCGGCGATGGTCAGGGTCTCGCCCGGTTTAATGGGTCGCCGGTCGTCGTTGCCGTTCTTCCAGTTTTTGTCGGCGCTCGACGAGCGAAAGTTCTCGAAGCTGCCCGGCCTTTCGATCGAATCGAGCAGCGCCGGCTGGCGGCGCAGCCAACGGGTGTGGGTGGCGGGAGCGCAGGCGATCGCGAAGGCCGCCAGAGCGCCTACCGTGAGTTGAAGTCGCAGGTTGCCGGTCATTTCGTGCCTCCGCTGAAGCCAGAATCAAATCGCATTGCCTTGGTACTCCGTAAGTAGCTCGTACAAGGCGCTGTTGGTCATACAATCATATGGATAGGCCGGATGCAGGGAAATATTGAATCCCGTGAATTCTGTTATCCTGTCAAAGCACTTTTTTTCTGCTCCATACATCGGCGTATTTACGAGCAAATGCAAGTTTCTTCACGGTGGCTCCTATCTGTGGGCAGCGCCGGAGTCAATACTTTTGGCAGCGCGAAAAGGGCGCTTCGCGAGTCGAGTTGCCGAATGGAGTCGGCTCACGGGCATATGTAGTCCGCGGCGAAGGCCCGGACGTGGTGGCCGTCGAGAATGTGGAACTTGCGAATCTTGCGAAGCATGCGGCGCGAGAACGTGAAGACCGGCAGGTAAATGATCTCGCGTCCGGCATAATCGGCCATTTGGCGCAGGAAAACGAGCGGCGGTTTGGGCGCTACATAGGCAATGTAGCGGGTGTCGGAATAGAGGATGGCTGCAACCAGAAGTTTCTCGCCACAGGTGGAGACTTCGCCAATCTCGGGATTGGTCCAGACATCCGGGATGCGTGTGGCGGGAAAGACCGACAGGATGCCGCGGAACGAGGTGCGGCAAATGCCCGGGCCAACAACGTGTTCGCCGGGCGGATCGGCATAGAACGAGATGTCCGACTCGTTTTGGTGCTCCGCATAGAGCGTCACGCGCCAGGAGTCGCCGGTCGCGAGCGGTTCGTCGTCAAGGATCAGGACGACGGGACCGACCTTTCCGCGCGGCGGCGGCACATATTGCACGTAGATTTTGCGCTCGTGCCAGTTGCGCATCGTCTCGCGGATGTCCAGTCCGTCATAGAAGCTGGTCGTGAATTCGACCACCCGTTTTTTGTCTTCCGAGACCACCTGGAGGGCGCGCTTGCGGACATAGGCCATGAAATCTTCCTGAATCTTGTCCTCGGGCGGCCACGAGCAAATGCCCCCGTGCAAGCTGCGATCCCACAGTTCGCGCCACAGTTTGCGTTCGCGCTCTGTTGGCCGCGGTCGGCGCCGGAAACGTACGCGGATGCTCATTTCGGGCGGGTGAGGCGGACGGGGTTTCAGCCAGTGGCGCTCGTCGCTTTGCCCGAGACAGCCCCGGTCGTTGGGGAAAAGTTCGAGCATGGGATGCGGGCTGAAGTCGCGCTGGGGTGGATAGGACACGGCGAGTTCGTGGACCTCGGCACCATAGTCGCCGTCCACCGCGCACTTGGCCCCCATGACGACCTCGTAGAACTCGGGGCAGATGTTCATTTGGGTCAGTGCGAGGTTGCGGGTATATTGGAGCAGCGTTCGCCATTGGGTGACGTTGATTTCTTCCTTGTAGCGTTTCGCATAGGGTTTCTCGGCGGCCAGAAAGAGCGAACGGACGGCTTCGAGTTTGTCGAAACGCCAGCCGCCGACGAGATTGCTGTTTGCGCGCGCTTCTTCGTAAAGATGGACCAGGTAAGGGATTTCGCGCAATGCTCGAACGAGTGAACCGGCGGTGAGGTGAGCGAGAAAAACACGGTCGGGCGGATTGGGGCGCGACGCCAGTTCGCCGCCGCCTGTGTAGAACTGGTGGATTCGCCCGAGGTGGCCGATGCCGCAAACGAAAAGGATCGAATCGTGGTGGGTCCGCAACTGGCGCAGCCGCCAGGCCATATGCTGTTCGCGCATCCAGGTCGTCTGGCGGGGCCGGCTGGGCGCGAGCGACGCCACAACGACGCGCGTATAGGCATCGAGGCCGATCTTTTCGATGGCATATTCGTCGGGCATCGGGACAGTCGGCTCATCGAACGGCTCGACGTCGAGGTCCACAAACTCGACCGGCACGTTGCTTTCGCGCGCCAGACGGATTGCCTCGATGATTGAGTCGGCGGGACTGACCGGCAGATAGCAAAGCCGGTTCTCGCCGGTCTGCTCGCGATAGCAAACTGCGGCGATCTGCGGGAGATAGTCCACGGC
>Ga0315277_10001691_pt1 | contig 31678 bp, 39 predicted proteins | sample YL17G05_15_MG_FD_203695 | JGI IMG/M metagenome (GOLD analysis project Ga0315277, IMG submission 203695) | Sediment microbial communities from Yellowstone Lake, YNP, Wyoming, USA - YL17G05_15 | ecosystem: Environmental > Aquatic > Freshwater > Lake > Sediment | place: USA: Wyoming | collected...
CGGGCAGCGTCGAGAGAGGCCCCCACCTTCCCGAAAGCTGGGAGCTTTCGGGAAGGTCGCGGCTGATTGGAGGTTTCTATGCACAAACGGTGGCTGCCGGTGTTTGCGGTAGGGTTGATGCTCCTCGTCTCGGCCTGGAGCGCGCCGCGCACGGAGGCGCAACAGGACGCGGTGGTGCGGACAGTGTTCTTCTGGTCGGAGACCTGTCCCCACTGCCACGAGGTGATGGAACACGTCCTGCCCCCGCTGCAGGACGAGTACGGCGATCGGCTCGAAGTCAAGACCATCGAGATCTCCGACCCAGCCAATTACGAGTTGTGGATAGCAGCGATGGAGGCGTTCCAGGTGCCGCCCGAGCGGCAGGTGGTGCCCATGCTGTTCATCGGCGACGTCGTGCTGGTCGGCTCGTTCGAGATCCCCGAACAACTGCCGGGGCTGATTGAGCAGCACCTGGCGGCCGGGGGCGTGGGCTATCCGGCCATCCTCGGCCTGCCGGCCGACCCGACGCCTACCCCCGTTCCTACTCACGCCGCCGATTCCTCCCCCCGCCCTACGCCGACGGTCAAAGCGTGCCACATATGCGACGAGGAGGAGATTCCGCCCAGCACACCTACCCCCATCCACCTGGCCTACTTTTACCAGCCCGGCTGCCAGGAGTGCGACCGGGTGCAGTTAGCCCTGGACTACCTGCAGGGCCAGTATCCACAGCTCACCGTCTGCGCCCTCGACGTCAGGGAGCAGGCGACCCTGTGCGAGTGGCTGGGGGAACGGGCCGGGGTGCCAGTGAGCAAACGGCTGACCGCCCCAGCGGTTTTCGTCGGCGACGAGGCGCTCGTGGGTGAGGAACTGCACACCCGGGGCCTGGAGGCGCTGCTCGTCCGCTACGCCGAAACCGGCGCCGGACCGATTTGTGAGGGATGGGAAGTGGCGAGTGACGAGACGGCCTCCGGCATCGTCGAGCGTTTCCGCTCCTTCGGCCTACTCACCATCCTGGGAGCGGGGTTGGTGGACGGACTGAACCCGTGCGCCTTCGCCACGCTGGTTTTCTTCGTTTCCTATCTCACCTTCGCAGGCCGCCGGGGACGGGAGGTGCTGGCGGCGGGGGGTGCCTTCACGCTGGGGGTGTTCCTCACCTACCTGGGCGTTGGCATCGGGCTGCTCAAGTTCCTGGCCGCGCTGCCCTTTCTGAGTGCGATCAGCCGCTGGGTGTACGGGCTGACCGCCGTACTGTGCCTCTTTCTAGCCGCCGGCAGCCTGTACGACTGGTGGCAGGCCCGGCGGGGCAGGCTCGACGAAATGCGCATGAAACTGCCCACCCGCCTGCGGCGCTGGATCAACCGCACCGTGCGCGAGGGGGCCGGGATGCGGGCCTTCGTGCCGGTCACCTTGGTCACGGGTGTGGTCATTTCGGTGATCGAGCTGGCCTGCACCGGCCAGGTCTACCTGCCGACCATCCTGTTCGTACTGGGCGTGCCGGAGTTACGCTTGCAGGCGGGGCTGTACCTGCTGTTCTATAACCTGATGTTCATCCTGCCGCTGGTGGTACTCTTTGTCCTGGCCTACTTTGGCACCACCTCGCAGCAGTTGGGGTTGTTCATCCACCGCCACACGGCGACGGTCAAGCTGGCGACGGCTGGGTTGTTCGTACTGTTGGCTGTATGGATGGTGATGACTTTGCTGTGAGTGTTGCTGGCCTGCTCTCACTCGAGGAGGTGTACAATGGACATTCAAGTTCTGGGAATCGGGTGTCACGACTGTCTCAGGCTCGAGCTCCTGGTGGGACAGCTCCTGGCCGAACTTGGGATAGATGCCGACTTCGGCCGGATAGACGACCCCCGCCAGATTGACCGCTACGCGCCGGCTGCCCTGCCAGGCCTGGTTATCAACGGCGAATTGGTTTCGGAAGGCCGGGTGCCGACCAGGGAAGAGATACACAGATGGCTCGTCAGTGCCCGGGACTGGGAACAACGAATTGCGACGTAGCAGGAATCGGTGGTACGAGCAGGAGTAGGTTAGGCAGATGAGTCGAAGGAAACATCGCAAGAGGTCGAGAGAAGACCTGAAAAAGAGGGGCGTGCAGATAGCGATTGGTGTGGGCGTCCTGGCACTGATTGCCATCGTCCTTATCTTGAAGGCGCGAAAACCGGACGCCAACCCTGCTGACCCTACTGTCGGAGTAATACTGCCCACGGCCGAAGCAGCCGTCCTGACACAGCCCACGCCGACGCCTCTGCCGGAAGCCCAACTGGAGCAGTTATTGGCCGCCGGAGAGCCGGCGTTCGTGTTCTTTCACTCGAACAACTGCGTGCAGTGCATCCGGATGATCAAGATCGTCGAACAGGTCTACCCCGATTTCTCCGAGTCGGTACCCCTGGTGGACGTGAACGTGTACGACGCGAATAACGAGAACCTGCTGTACCGCGCCGGCATCCGCGCCATCCCCACGCTGATCTTTATTGACCGCGCCGGACAGGCCCAGGGATACGTCGGCGTGATGGAGCCAGAGGCGCTGCGCGAGCAATTGCAGGCCCTGGACGGGGAATAGGGCGATGCCATTCGATCCTCAGGTGCTCCAAGACGGCTCATTCCTGGCCTACCTGCTGGTCTTCCTGGGCGGGGTGGTGACCAGCATTGGCCCGTGCAACGTGGCCATGATCCCGCTGATCGTGGGCTACCTGGGCGGTTCCGCCAACCTCTCGCGCGGGCGCTCTTTTGTGCTCTCGCTGACCTTCGCCACCGGGCTGGCGCTCACCTTCGTGGCGCTGGGGGTGGTGGCCTCCCTGGTCGGCGGGCTGATCGGGGGCACGTCCCGCTTGTGGTACTACGTCGTGGCCGGGATCTGTATCCTGATTGCGCTGCACATGTTGGGCGTGATGCGCCTGCCGGAGATGGCCGGACTGGCGCGCCTGCGGGAGCGGATCTCGCTCAAGGGCATCGTCGGCGCGCTGGCGTTGGGGCTGGTCTCTGGGCTGGTGGCCTCGCAGTGCGCCACGCCGGTGCTGGCGGCGATCCTGACCTACGTGATGTCCCGGCAAGGAGCCCTGGCTTACGGTGCAACGCTGTTGTTCGTCTACGCGCTGGGGCGCGGTGTGCCCGTCGTGCTGGCCGGAACCTTCACGGGCGTGCTCAAGCAGTTCCGCGCCTTCGGGCGCTGGTCGGCGGTGATCGAGAAGGCGAGCGGTGTCATCATCCTGGGCGTGGGACTGTATTTCCTGTGGATCGCTTGACCGTGCGCTGACTTGGGCGATCTCGCGTCCGGCGACACACTACGTCGCAAGGAGAAGCAAATGAGGATCTTGGGCCAACGTTCGACCGCAATATCGCTGCTGTTAGGTATGCTCGCAGCCCTGGTAGTGGCTTGCCAGGCAGAGAAGACTCCCGCATCGGGAGACCCGGGAGGAATCCGTACGCAGCCCACGCGGGAAGCCGGGCTTCCCACCTCGACGTCCGGTCACACACCGACGGCCCTACCGGAATCATCTCCTACGGAAATCACAGCCAGTACGGTCCTGCCACAGACAGCCTTCACCCTGACAATCCTGTACACCAGTGAGGTCCATGGCGAGATCCTGCCCTGTCCCGGCTGAGGGGTGGCCCTGGGTGGGTTGGCTCGGCGAGCCACCGTAATCGCTCAATTGAGGGAACAAGCCCAGGGGGGTGTGCTGGTGCTCGACAGTGGGAACTGCTTTCTCGCATCGCGCGGGTCCCCGTCGGTATCAGACGACGAGCTAGGAACGCTAATCGTTAGGGCTATGAATGGCATGGGGTATGACGCGATGGCCCTTGGAGAGATGGATCTCGCCTCTCTTCCGGTAATGCAGGCGCGCTTCCGGGAGGCCGATTTCCCCATTCTCTCGGCTAATGTGGACACGGCGGGAGAGTTGCCCAACGTGCGGCCTTACCTGCTCGAGGAAATAGGCGGCCATACCGTCGCCATCATCGGGGCGACGAACGACAGGATCGGTCAAGTGTCCCAAGACTGGGGATCGCCCCTGGCGGTGGGGAATGCAATAGAAGCCGTCCAGCGCACGGTGCAGGAGGTGAAGGAGCAAGCCAACATCGTCGTCGTTCTCTCGAACCTGGATCGGGAGACAAACCAAACGCTGGCCCGGGAAGCCCCCGGCATTGATGCCATCATCGGCGCCTCCGGGGGGCAGCAGAGCGACGAGGTTACAGGTCCCGAAGGGTTGGTGGTTCTCCAGGCTGCGGGAACACGGGGCGAATACCTGGGTGTGCTGACGCTGAACCTGGACGACGGAGGGCGCGTGGCAGCCTTTGATGCCCGGCAGATGGCGCTCACACCCAACTATGCCGACGACCCTTACGTTGCGAGCTTGATACAGGAATTGAAGGCCGGTCCCTGAGCGGGCTGTCTGCTCGCGTCGGGTCAGTTCCGTGCACTGCACCTGTCTCCCCTCAAGCAGGCGCGCGACTGGCCGGATGTAGTGGTGGTAGAAGATGAGGTAGAGAAGCTGATGTGGATCAACCTGGCTTGCCTGCACGCTCTCGGCGGAGAGCGATTGCAGAGTTCGACGTCGGTTGCTGGTTGATGTGTTATTCCGAGGAGAAAGCCCATCGGTGTTCAAGGATGAGGGACGACGATGCTGATTAGAGAGTACAGCCTGGAGGTGACCACTCCACCGTGCGAGCCGGGCGCGGAGCGCTTCAGCGCCATTGCCCGGCTGATGACCGACATCCGCGAGGCACTGCCGTACCTGAACGCCACTCTGCGCGGCGCGGTCTACAACGCCGCTGCACCCGCCCTCACCTGGAAGAAAGCCGGTCACAACGTCGCTTTCCACCCCTACCAGATTGCCATCAGCAACGTGGCGGACCGCGACGCGGCGATCGGGGAGGTGGAAAGCCTGATCAAGCTGGTCAACCGCACGTGGGAGCGGCGCGCCGAGATCGAGCCGGACCACACGAGTCGCCGCCGCCCAGGGCCGATGGACATCTACAACCTGCTCCCGCGCACCAACTGCCGGGCCTGCGGACAGCCGACCTGCTACACGTTTGCCCTCAAACTGACACTGGGACAGGTCGAGTTGGCCGACTGCCCGGTGATTCAGGAGCCGGCGTACGCCGGGCAGTGGGCGCAGTTACGGGACCTATTGCCGGAGGACATGCCGGCCATCGGGCGGCGGGAACGTGGATGAAATCACCTGCTGCCGGTACGAGGACTTTGCCCGGGCTCTGGCCGACGAGACCCGCCAGGCCATCCTGGAGCTGTTGATGGACCAAGAGATGAGCGTGGGAGAGATCGCAGCCCGCTTCGATCTGGGCCAGCCGACCATTTCTTACCACCTGGGGCTGTTGCGCCATGCAGGAATAGTGCTGGCCCGGAAGAAGGGTCGGTACATCTATTACAGTGTCAACCGCTGCTGCCTCGAGGCTTGCGCCCGGCGGTTGATCGAGCCATTCGTTAGCGGTATGGAGTGATAAGACAATGGAAATCCTTCTACTCGCAATCGTGACCTATCTGGTGATCATCACCATCGGATACGTGATCCACAAATATCTGCAGATGCCCTGGATGTTCACCGTGGTGGTGTTCGGCATGCTCCTCTCTGCCTTTGGCTTGTTTACGGAGGTGATGCAGAGCCCGAATTTCCAATTCCTGGCCAAGATGGGTTTGCTGTTTTTCCTCTTTACCATCGGCATTGACCTGGAACTGGGAGAAATCCGTAAACTGGGGGGCTACATCGTCGCCGGGGAAATTCTGCTCACGTTGACCGAAGGGGCACTGATTGCCCTGCTCCTCTACTTTGGATTCCCCCAATTTGTGAGCCATTCCTTTATCGTAGCGCTGCTGTGCGGCATCGCCTTTGGCACCGTAGGCGAGGTGGTGCTGTTGGCTATTCTGAAGGAGTTTGGGCTGGAAAAAACGAGATTTGGGCAGCTGGCGTTGGGCATAGGTGTGGCCGATAACATCTGGGAAATCCTGGCCCTGGCCGCCATCGTCGCCTTGCCCGCCTTCACTTCAGGCGTTTCGCAAAGCGCAGCCTGGCAGCAGTCGTTGACCATCGTCCTGTCGTTGGTCGGGATCTTGCTGGCGACGTTTCTCCTGTCCTGGGCAGGCAAGACCACCCGCCGTTACCTGGAAAAAGTGACCGGCGATTCATTCGTCGTCCCCTTTATCATCTTCTTGATGATCTTCGCCTTCATTTACTTTGGGGCCAGGGGATTTGAAAGCATGGGGGTGGTCGCCGCCGTTTTCAGCGGCATTGCCGTCAGCCAGGTCTTGCCGGAAAAGTTCGTCCAGCAGTACAAAAAGCCCGTCTTTTTCGTCGGCAACATTTTCCTGGGGCCGTTTTTTTTCCTCAGCCTGGGCGGCAGCATGTCTTTGAACTCACTGCTCGCCTACCCGCTGCTGATCCTGATCATCATGGCCATTTCACTGCTTTCCCGCATGGCGATCTCTTACCTGCTGTTCCACAAACTGCTTGGCAAGCGCCAGTCGCTGGTGATGGGGATCGGATTGACGACCAAGTTCAGCACCAGTGTGATCAGCGAGAACTTGCTGTTTTCGTCGGGCCTGATCGCCCAGCCTCTTTACTCGACCATCATGGCTACCTTCATCATATTGAAACCGATCATCGTCGGCGTCTTTTCGAGGAGCCTGGCGGTCACGAAGCACACCATCCGATAGGATTTTGGCTCTCACAACAGGTAGAGTAACAGGAACACGGAAGGAAGTTTAGAAGAGCGAGACGAAATCGAAGGAGGTACTTCAATGTTCAAGAAAATACTATGGGTCACCGACTTCACCGAACCCGCTCGCCACGCCGGGCAACGGGCTCTCCAATGTGCACAATGCAGCGACGGGACCCTCTATGCCCTGACTGTCGCGGACCCGGGAGACTTGCCACTTATCCTGGACGACGCGCCCGATCCCTTTGTGAGCCAGGATCAGCTGACACAGCAGTATAAACAGCGGGTGCTGGATCATCTGCGGCAGGAGGTCGAATCCCTGGGCGAGATCAACGTACCCGTGGAGTTCTACCTGCAGGTGGGAGTGCCCTGGCAGGAAATCGTCCACGCGGCCGAAGAACTGGGGGCGACGCTGATCGTCATAGGTGCCCGTGGCAAGCGCAACCTGCCAGATGTACTGCTGGGCGGCACGGTGGGGAACGTGAGCAGGCACGCGTCCTGCCCGGTGCTGGTGGTACGATAGGAGAGATCGTGAGTCTGGAGGACAAATCCCGAGCATTGCAGATCCTGGCTTTTTGCTGTCGCCACTGCGCCTACAGCGCTGCCGACCTGGCCGGGACGATGCGGCTGCAATATTCGCCTAACGTGAAGATCATGCTGGTGCCCTGCACCGGCGAGGTGGATGTACTGCACTTGCTGCACGCGTTCGAGCGCGGCGCGGACGGCATTTTCGTGGCCGGCTGACTGATCGGCCAGTGCCATTACCTGGAGGGTAATCTGTGGGCGACCAGGTGGGTGGAGTACGTCAAGAACCTGCTCGACGAGATTGGCCTGGGCAGGGAACGATTGGGGATGTACTATCTTAGCTCGGCCGAAGGAGCACGCTTCGCCCAGATCGCCACCGAGATGACGGAGCGGATTCGTCAGTTGGGACCAAACCCGCTGCGAGGCCAGGTTGACAAATAGACGAACGTCAAGAACAGAAGGGAGGACACGATGTCTGACGATGTGATGACAATTCAAACCGATGAGGCCCTGATGGCGTTTGGCCAGGAATTCGGCAAGGTGCTCGACCCGGTGGCTTTCCTGAACGAGAAGAACCCGGAACTGTGCGCTGCCTTTCTGCGGCTGCACGAACTGACGCTGAACGAAGGCGCCGTATCGAAGAAACACAAGTTCCTCATCCACGCGGCGATCACCGCCGCTCAACACGACCGCGAGGCGACCGTCATGCACGTCACCGGGGCGCTGCACGCCGGGGCCAGCGAGCAGGAATTGCTGGAGACCGCCTTCACCGTCATTCCGGTGGCCGGCATGCCGGCCTTTGCCGTCTTCCTGGGGGCGTGGAAACAAGCCCAACCAGCAGCCGCTCGAAGCGGGCTCTAGCTGATGGCGATGACAACAGAACAGATCCAACGACAGTCTCGACAAGAGTTCCGTTCAGGCCTACCACTTCTCTAGCCACATGGGACACGAAGGGCTAATGGCTCGAATTGCAGTAGTGACCGACAGCGCCGCCTGCATCCCGGTGGAATTGGCACACAGATATCACGTCCACGTGGTTCCGCTCGAGCTGGTGTGGAACGGCCAGAGCTATCGTGATGGGATTGACATCACCCCAACCGGGTTTTACCGCCGCTTGCGGGGGAGTATCTCATTGCCGACCACCTCACAGCCTGCAGTGGGCGATTTCGCCACGTTGTACGTCCAGTTGGGGCAGGAGGTAGATGGAATCGTATCCATTCATGTTTCCGGCGGTCTCAGTGCCACCCTACAAACGGCCAGTCTGGCCGCCGAGCAGGCCTGCTCGGTGCCGGTCGAAGTCATTGACTCCCGCACGGGAGCCATCGCTGAGGGTTTTGTGGTCTTGGCTGCAGCCCGTGCCGCCGCGGCTGGAGGCAACCTGGAGGAGGTGACCGCGGCAGCCAGGGCCTCTATACCTCGCGTTGGCCTGTTCATCACGCTGGAGACGCTGGAATACCTGCACCAAGGCGGGCGCATCGGCGAGGCGGCGGCACTGCTGGGCTCCCGGTTGCACATACATCCCATCCTCTATCTGAGCGAGGGGCAGGTGAAAGTGGGGGGGGGGGGCTCGCAGCCGGCGCAAAGCCCTGGACCTTATCCTGGGTCTGATGGCCGAGCGAGTGGGCGAACGGCCGATGTGTGTCTCAATCTTCCACGCCGATGCTCTCCAGGAAGTAAAATGGATGGAGGCCAGGGGGCGCTCCCATTTCGACTGCCGCGAGTTCTACATCACCGAGTTCACCCCAGTAATGAGGGTGCATACCGGGCCAGGGGCTATCGGGGTAGCCTACTGCGCCAGGGAGCAAGGGCAAGGGACGTGAGAATTGGAGCGGCTGCACCATTGGCGTTCGCAGTCCGAGATGGTCCCTCTGACCCCGGTGGGTGACCTGGTCAAACTGGCCCAGGGGTTTGTGGCGTTGGTGGCGGGAGAGCGGCTGAGGGTAATGCCTTCAGCCGCCCTGAGAGGCAGAAAAGGGCGCTGGTGGTCTCGCTGACCGACAAAGAGTTCTTGGTGCATGATGCATAGGACAGAAGGTGATATTCGCTTCCCAAAAATGGAGGACTGAAATGGCTAACGAAGATCTATGGCATGGCATTCCACGCAAGGACATCCCGTGGTATCCGACTGTCGATGCTGACACGTGCATCGGCTGCACGCTGTGCTTTGCAACCTGCGGGCGGGGGGTGTATGATGTACAGGATAACGTAGCGGTAGTGGTGAACCCGCTGAACTGCATGGTCGGATGCAGCACCTGCGGCACCGTCTGCCCGGTCCAGGCGATCAGCTTCCCCGATCGCAGTTTGGTCTGGAAACTGGAGCGCGAGCACAAGATCTTCAAGGTCGTGCGTCAGGAGTCGAAAGAGAAAAAGGCCAGACTGGACACTGCCAGGGCACGCGCTGCGGCAGAAGACGCCATCGCCAAACTGACGACGCGGGCCCGGATGGAAATCGCGGGGGAGTTTGGCGAGAAGCGCTGCCTGAACCAGTTGGAAGAACTGGCGAAGGATCGCCCCTTCGATTTCGTCAACCTGCGCCTGGAGGTGCCCACGGTCCAGGGCATGAGGACCAAGACGCCCTCATTCATGACCTTCGAAATCACCTCGACCGAACAGGAAGACATCGGGGGCTTCTTGAGCGAGGTGCGCGACCTCATCCGCCGCAACAGGTGGGTTCTGGTCAGCGAGCAACGCCTCTAGGCGCAGCCGGCCCCTGAACCTCCCCGCCTGCCCATGCAACCGAGGTGAGAGGGTGGCGCGCGCTACTGGAACAATCTGTGTCTGTAGGTTGGTGAATAGGAGAGAGTCGAATGGCCGTTTGCTGGGTCAAAGCAGGCGAATGTGGAGAACCAACGTCAGGGGGTTGATATGGCCAGGGTGATCACAATAGACTATGACAGGTGTATTGGGTGCAAAACATGCGAGACAGCATGTTCTCTGGTGCACGAAGGGCGAATCAACCCTGCCGAAGCGAGAATCAACGTGGCGAGGTACGAACAGATAGGTGTGAATATACCCGTGACGTGCCACAAGTGCGAAGACCCCATCTGCATGGCTGTGTGTCCCCAGAAAGCCATCACCTTTGACCCTGCTCTGGGAACACGGATTGATCACTCGAGATGTATTGGCTGTAAGCTGTGTATTATGGCCTGTCCTATGGGAGGAGTAAGCCTTAACCCAACCAGCAGACAAGTCATCATCTGTGACTTGTGTCAGGGTACCCCGGAGTGCGTCAAGGTATGTCCTGAACAGGCGTTGGAATATGTGGATTCTGGCATCTGGTCTCAGAAAAAAAGGCGAGAGGCTGTGTCGAAACTCTCGAGGTTCTTGGAGGAAACGATACAATGAACGGATACGCCGGTAGGATCCTCATGGTGGACCTTGGCCACAATCATATCGAAACGATCTCTACTCAGGAGTACATAGCCCCATTCATCGGGGGCAGGGGCATCGGGGTCAAACTGCTCTACGACCTGATGTCAAAAGATGGGGGTGTCCTGGAAGGGGAGGATGTGCTCGTTTTCATGACCGGCCCACTCACCGGGACGCTGGCACCTTCATCGGGCCGGATTGACGTCGTGGCCAAGTCGCCTGAAACTGAGTTGCTCGGTGGAGCGAATGCCGGCGGCTTTTTTGGACCAGAGCTGAAATACGCCGGTTACGATGGCATCGTTATTCACGGCCGAGCGCCGTCGCCAGTTTACCTTGCTGTGTTTGAAGACAAAGCGGAGGTAAGGGACGCCGGACATCTGTGGGGGAAAGGGGTCTTTGACACCGTCAGAGCCCTAAGAGAAGGGGACCAGGACATACAGGTAGCCTGTATCGGTCCGGCGGGTGAGAACAGCGTCAATCTCGCCGGGATTGCTTTCGGTTTGCGGAACTATGCCGCACGCGGTGGGCTGGGGGCGGTGATGGGCTCGATGAATCTGAAGGCGATCGCCCTCAGAGGGACCAGGGGGGTAGATATAGCTGAGCCCGATCGACTCAGGGACACTGCCGAGAGGATGCGGGAGCGAATCAAGGCGATGCCAAGCTACCGCGAATTCCCCGAGTGGCATTACAAGCTGTTCATCAGCCTGGAAGAAGACGGGAAGTCGTTCTTTGGCAATTATGAAAGTACTGCCTGGGACGAGAGATTCGAGGCCTATGAAAGCGTAGAGCGATTCGTCAAGCATGCGGAATTCCGGCTTGAGACGTGCTTCGGCTGCCCCCTGAGGTGTTGGGCCTATATGAATGTAGAGGGTATCGGCGGCGCCAACGTCATCGCGTGCCAGGGCACCTTGCCCTCGTTAGTGAATTTCACCAAGGTAAAAGATCTCAGCAAGGTGTGGGAAGCGTATCTGCTGTGTCAAGACCTGGGACTGGACACGAGCGGCACCAGCGCCGCCATAGCCTATGCTATGGATCTGTATTCGAGAGGCATACTGGGTCCCTCAGATATAGAGTCCCTTGAACTGGTCTACGGCAACGCAGATGCAGTTGTGGAAATGATCAGGAGAATAGCAACACGGGAAGGGTTGGGGGATATCCTTGCCGATGGCGTGAGAAAAGCGTCGCAGAGGATCGGAAAAGGCGCTTCAGAGCGTGCGGTATATGGCAAAGGGGGCTTGGAACTGTGGCTTATGGAGGTCAGGCCATTCAAAGGCGTTGCTCTTTCCGCTGCGGTGACGGACTCTGGCAGTCCTAATCGAGCAACATATGGTCTCTGCGAATTCTACTACAGAACGATGAGAGAACATGCCCAAATGGCCGCCAGGAACCTGGTAGGAACAGAGGCAGCAGCGATACCGACCACATACGAACACAAGCCCAAGCTCGTCGCAATGTACGAAGATCTCCATACATTGGCAGACTCTTTGGGCGTTTGCTCCATACCTTTCATGCCGGTAGGTCTGGACCTTTGGGCCGGAGCATACAGTGCATGCACGGGTATGCAGATATCCCCCAAAGACCTTCTGACCGTAGCAGAACGGACAAGGACACTTGAGAGGCTGTTCAATATCCGCGAGGGCACGAGCAGGCAAGATGATACCCTGGCCGAAAGGATGTTCAGGGAGCCACTAGACCACGGGCCTTGGAAAGGCGAGGTATTGGATAGAGGTAGATTCGAAGACATGAAAGACGTCTATTACTCACTCCGGGGCTGGGACCAGGAAGGGAGGCCCAGGCAAGAAACTATGGAGCGGTTGGGATTGAGGTAGGCGATGAAAGTAGTGATTATCGGTGCCGGAGCTACAGGAATAAGCGCTGCGGAAACCATTCGTCAATTCGACACGGACTGGCAGCTCACAGTGGTGAGCAGAGACAATAGCCTGCCGTTTTCTCCGATCGCCCTCTCCGAATATATCGAGGGAAAGATCTCGAGAGAGAAGCTGTTTCTCTGGGACGACGGGTTTGTTGAAAAGGCGGGCATCAATCTTGTCCTCGGGAAAGCAGTGGTCAGCCTTCGTCCGAATGAGCAAGAGATCATGATGGACGATGGCTCTGTTCTCCCATATGATCAACTGCTCATAGCATCCGGCGCTTCACCTGTCTTGCCCGAGAACCTGATCAATCTGCAAGGTGTCTTTACGCTGAGAAGCCTTGCAGATGCGGAGGCGATCCGCCGTCACTTCAAGAGACGAGTCGTCATCTATGGTGCTGGAGCAGTGGCAATGAAGGTGTCCGTTGCACTACGCCGGGTAGGAGTTGATGTTATCGTATTGTGTAGGTCAAGGGTCCTCAGAAGACAGTTCGACGAAGATGTCTGTGAGTTAATACATGGTTTGTTTGCTGCCAACGGCGTTACATTGATCCACACCCGAGAAGTACCGCGCATCATGGGCAACCCCGTGGAACGAGTGCAGATCGGCGGCAGAGAGTTCGAGTGCGATGGGATCATCGCTGCGCTGGGAGTTGCTCCCAATACTTCCTTTGTGGATGGCCAAGCGATTCAGCTTGGCCCATCAGGCGGAGTTGTCACCAGCGACAGAATGCAGACGTCGTCGGCAGATGTATATGCAGCCGGTGACTGTGCCGAGACGAAGGACATCATAACGGGGAAACGATCCATAGCAGCCCTTTGGCTGCCAGCAGTGGAGCAGGGAAGAGTCGTCGCGTTGAACATGCTTGGCCAGGACGTAGCCTATGAGGGAGCGCTTTCGCAGAATATGATCGACGTATTTGACACTCCATTTGCCTCGATCGGTTCGCTCGACGGGGAAAAGATAGACGTGCGCGACGGCAAGACGATCAGACGCTTCACACTCAAGAGCGGCAAGGTTGTCGGTGCCCAGCTCGTCGGTGACATAGATGACGCCGGTCTCATCTCATCAGGCATCAAGAGGGGCATAGAGGTGACGGATCTGGAGCACCTAAAGCTGCTCAGCAGACGCTGCAACAGAAGTCTCAGTAGATCGCAGTATGTCGGCGGCGAATGAATTCGCCGCCTGGCGCTGTCGGAAACGTGCTGAAGCGCGTTCCTGGTGGCAAATCTAGCGAAAAACGTACCCTGAAACCCGCTTCAGCGGGTTTGCTAGACTGTAGCTGCCGAATAGATCCGGCGGCGGAGGCAGCACCGGCGCATTACCTGGATAATTTGTTAAGCTCCAATATTGGGATTTTCCCGACTGCTTGCCCTGAATGTGAACTGGCGTTTCGAAGCCGAAAAGTTGAGGAGAAAACGAATCGTGGTTACAGAAAAACAAATCATGGAGGCACTGACCGGGGTGATGGACCCCGAACTGAAGCGCAACCTGGTGGAATTAGGGATGGTGCGCAACGTGCACGTCAGGGACGGCAAGGTGACCTTCATCCTCGCCCTGACCGTTCCCGAATGTCCGCTGAAGGACCAGATCGTGGCCGAGGCGAAGGCGGCCGTGCTGGCCCTGGACGGCGTCCAGGAGGTGCAGATTGACCTGACCGAGATGACGGACGAGGAGAAACGCAAGATCGGCCTCGGCGGGATGGACCAGCCCGGCACAGCCGAGCGTTTCAACCACATTCGCCACGTGGTGGCCGTGATGAGCGGCAAGGGCGGCGTGGGCAAATCGCTGGTGGCGGCCCTCCTGGCCGTGGCCCTCCGGCAAGACGGCCAGGAGGTCGGCGTCCTCGACGCCGACATTACCGGCCCCAGCATCCCCAAGATGTTCGGGCTTCACGGCGCACCGCCGATGGGCCCCATCGGCATCCTGCCCGCCGAGACCAGAATGGGCATCAAGGTCATGTCCATCAACCTGCTCCTGCCCGGCGAAGACGAGGCCGTCATCTGGCGCGGGCCGCTCGTCAGTTCGGCCATCAAGCAGTTCTGGGGCGAGGTCGTCTGGGGCGACCTGGACTGGCTGGTGGTGGACCTGCCGCCCGGCACCTCCGACGCCGCGCTGACGGTGATGCAATCGCTGCCGCTCTCCGGGGTGGTGTTGGTCAGTTCCCCCCAGGACCTGGCAGAGATGGTCGTGCGCAAGGCGGCCCGCATGGCCCAGGCGATGCAGGTTCCTATGCTGGGTCTGGTGGAGAATATGAGCTACTTTATCTGCCCGGAGAGTGACCGGCGGTACGAGATCTTTGGCCCCAGCCACGGGGAAGAGATGGCCCGGCGACTGGGCGTGCCCTTCCTGGGGCAGCTGCCCCTTGACCCCCGCATCTCGGAGTTGTGCGACGCGGGTAACGTCGAGGAGTACACGACGGAGGCCTTCACGCCCATTGTATGCTCCCTGGCGCAGATGGCCCCTGAGCCTCGCCGCTCGCCCATGCAGCCGAGGTGAGAGAAGGGCGCGCTTTCGGAACGACCTGTGTTTGGAGGTTGGCGAAATGGATGTGCAGAAGACCGCCGCGCTGCCCAGAGTAGGGCTCTTTGCCTGCTTCAGTGGTGGCTCCAACACCGGGTCGCTGACCGGCATGGCCGCCCTGGAAGTGGTGAGACGGCTGGGCAGCGATAGAGTAGGTATCTGTTCCCTTCCGGCGATCCTGAACGAGGTTCCCAGGCAGTCGGCCGTGGTGGAGAAAATCGGTAAGATCGTCGTGGTAGATGGCTGTCACAACGCTTGCGCCAGGCAGTTGCTGGCTGGCGCCGGGATCAAGCCCGACGTTTACCTGAACCTGGAGGAGCACCTGGGGATCGCCAAGAGAGGCCCTTTCACGAGCCTCGAGTTCACGGACCAGGAGGTCCAGGCAGTAACCGATGCTCTGATCGCGGTCATAGAGTCTGAGGAACGGAAAGGCGAGCCAGGCGCCTGAGCAAGCGCGTTTCGCAGATAGGAGAGAGTCGAATGGCCGTTTGCTGGATCAAAGCAGGCGAATGCGGACAGGAGACGAGCGTGGCCGCGCGTGGGGTCAGCCCGACCAAGGTAGTGTTTGAGATCTCCACCACCTGCGAGCACGTGCAGGCCCTGGCCGACGCGCTGGGTGAAGTGGACGTGGCGCGCGACATGTCCTGCCCCTTGAACGAGACGCGGGTCTACACGCTGGCAACGGAGCACGTCTGCCGCAACAGTTGCATCGTGCCCGCCGCCATCCTGAAAGCGATGGAAGTTGCCGCCGGCATCTTTTTGCCGGGCGACTGCCACGTGGAATTTGTGGAAGGAGCCATCTGATGACAAGTTCAGAACACGAAAACGAAGAAAAGCCAAGGGTCGGCGTCTTTTACTGCGGCGGGGCCATGTCCAGCGCCGGAGAACTTACCGGCGTGGCCGCCTTTGAGGTGATGAAGCGCCTGGGGCCGCAGGAAGTGGGCATGGGTTGTGTATCGGCCCTGGCCGCCGGCATCCCCAAGCACTTTCGGACCATGCAGAGTTTGGAGCACGTGCTCGTCATTGACGGCTGCCCGAACTCCTGCGTGCGCAAGATCGTGGAACAGACCGGGGCCAGGATGGATGGCTATATCAACCTGGGCAAGGACCTCAAGATCAAAAAGATCGGCCCCTTCAAGCCGCTGGCCTATTCCCAGGGGGACCTGGAGCGAGCGGTGGAGGCCATCATCGCCAAGATTCAAGAGATGCGAGGAGGAACAAAATGAAGATCGCAGCCGTTTCGGAAGACGGCGTGACCATCAGCCAGCACTTTGGCCGCGCCCCGTTCTACGTCGTCGCCACTGTCGAAGATGGGAAGATCGTATCGCGTGAGACCCGTGACAAAATGGGCCACGCCCAGTTCGCCGCCGAGCCGCACGCGGAAGAGGCGCATGGGGCCGACCCGCGCGGGCACGGTTTCGGCGCCAATGTCCAGTCCCGCCACGCACGCATGGCCGCCGCCATCGCCGATTGCCAGGTGCTGCTGGCGCGCGGCATGGGCGCGGGCGCGTATCAAAGTATGGAGCAGGCGGGCGTCCGCCCGGTGGTGACCGACATCGCCAACATTGATGAGGCAGTGCAAGCCTACGTCGAAGGCCGCCTGGTGGATCACACAGAGCAGTTGCATTAGCGCGGACCCGCAGCAATCGGCTATGGAAGCGCAACACATCCACTCACTCTCGGTCGAAAGCGCACTCAAGCAGCTGGCGACCCACCTGCACCGGGGGTTGACCAGCGCGGAAGCCAAAGCGCGCCTGGAACAGTACGGCTTTAACGAATTGTGGGAAAAGCCGCGGCCCGGCTTCTTGAAGATGCTATGGGAGCAGTTCGGCGACTTCCTGGTGCGCATCCTCATCGTCGCCGCCATCGTCTCGCTGTTCCTGGGCGAGTGGGTGGACGCTTCGGCCATCCTGGCGATTGTCATACTGAACGCCGTGCTTGGCGTGGTGCAGCAATCGAGGGCAGAGCAGGCGCTGGCCGCGCTCAAGAAGATGGCCTCTCCGAACGCGCGGGGCGTGCGCGATGGCGTGGAGACGACCATTCCGGCGCGTGAACTCGTGCCCGGCGACATCGTCCTGCTGGAAGCGGGTAACTATGTGCCGGCCGACCTGCGCCTGATCGAAAGCGTCAACCTGAAAATCGAAGAGGCCTCGCTCACGGGCGAGTCGGTGCCGGTCAACAAGGACGCCCGAGTCGTACTCGACAAAGAAATCCCCATCGGCGACTGCAAGAACTCGGCCTTTATGGGCACGCTGGTCACCTACGGACGGGGCAAAGGTCTGGTGACGAGCACGGGGATGCACACCCAACTCGGCATGATTGCCGAGATGATCCAGTCGTATGAAGAAGAGCCGACCCCGCTACAACTCAAGCTGGATCAGCTGGGCAAGTGGCTGGGCATCGTGTCGCTGGCCATCTGTGGGGTCGTCTTTGTCTACGGCATCATCCGCGACACGCACCCGGAGATGATCCTGACGCAGGGCCTCCTCGAGTACCTGCGGATCGAGCAGAGAGACATCGTCGAACTGTTTATGACGGCGGTGAGCCTGGCGATAGCGGCTGTGCCGGAAGGCCTTCCGGCGGTCGTGACGATCTGCCTGGCGCTGGGGATGCAGCGCATGATCAGCCGTCACGCGCTCATCCGCAAGCTGCCCGCCGTCGAGACACTGGGCTGCGCCACGGTGATCTGTTCGGACAAGACCGGCACGCTGACGCAGAACCAGATGACGGTCGTGCGCGGCTGGGCCGACGGCAAGATCTTCCAGGTGACCGGCGAAGGGTATCATCCGGCGGGCACCTTCTCGATGAATGGCCGGCCGTTTGACCCGCGCCGCCATCCCGTGACCAACCTCCTGCTCCACGGCGCGCTGTTGTGCAACGATGCCCGGCTCGAACGGAGCGGCGAGGAGAATGGCCGGCCCACGTATCGCATGGTGGGCGACCCGACCGAAGGGGCGCTGGTTGTAGCGGCGGCCAAGGCTGGGCTGTGGCGCGAAAACGTCACCCAGGTCCTGCCGCGCGTCGGTGAGATCCCGTTCGATGCGGAGCGCAAACGGATGACGACGATCCACCAGGTCACGGATCTGGCCGGTCTGGACCACTCCCCCTACATTGCCTTTGCGAAGGGTGCGCCGGACATCACGCTCGAGTTCTGTGACAGCATCGTGGGCAACGACGGCCAGGTGCAGCCCCTGAGCGAGGCGAAACGTCAAGAGATTCTGGCGGCCAACGCCGATATGGCGCGACAGGCGTTGCGCGTCCTGGGCGTGGTCTATCGCCCGCTGCTACAGGTCCCCGAAACACCTGCGCCCGAAAACGTGGAGAACCATCTCGTCTTTCTGGGGCTGATGGGTATGATTGACCCCGCGCGGCCCGAGGTCAAAGTCGCCGTGAACGTCGCCCAGGGCGCGGGCCTCAAGAGCGTCATGGTGACGGGCGATCACCAAAACACGGCGGAAGCGATTGCCAGAGATCTCGGCCTGTTCACCCCAGGCAGCCGGGTGCTGACCGGCGCGGAGCTGGACCAGATGACGGAAGAGCAATTGGCCGAGATCGTCGAGCACGTGGACGTTTACGCCCGCGTCTCGCCGGCGCACAAGGTGAAGATCGTGGACGCCCTCAAGTCTCGCCAGCACGTCGTAGCGATGACGGGCGACGGCGTGAACGACGCACCCGCGCTCAAGCGGGCCCACATCGGCGTGGCCATGGGCATCACCGGCACGGATGTCGCCAAGGAAACCGCCGATATGGTGCTCACCGACGATAACTATGCCAGCATCGTTTCGGCCATCGAAGAAGGTCGCATCATCTACTCCAACATTCGCAAGTTCGTGTTCTACCTGATCTCGTGCAACATTGGCGAGATCCTGATCATCTTCCTGGCGATGCTGGCCGGCTTGCCGATCCCGCTGACGCCCATCATGCTGCTGTGGCTGAACCTGGTGACGGACGGCGCGCCAGCGTTGGCGCTGGGCCTGGAAAAGGGCGATCCGGATACGATGAAACGCCCACCTCGCCCGACCAGGGAGCCGGTCATCAACCGGGAAATGCTGATCGGCGTGATCGTGCAGGCGATCGTCATGACAGCGGCAGTGCTGGCATCTTTCGGGTATGGGTTGAGTCGCTACCCGGATAGCCTGGCGGGCGCGCAGACGGTCGCTTTTGCCACGCTGGTCATTTCGGAACTGCTGCGGGCCTACACCGCCCGTTCGGAACACTATTCGCCGTTCCACATCGGCGTGTTGGGGAACAAGTGGATGCAGTATGCCGTCGGCAGCTCGCTGGCGCTGTTGCTGGCAGTGATCTATGTGCCGTTCCTGCAAACGTTCTTTGGCACGCTGCCGTTGGAGTTGGGCGACTGGCTGGTGATGACGCCGCTCTTCCTGGTGTCTTCTGTCGCCGCCGAAGTCACCAAAGCCGTTTTGCGGCGCAGGGCGGAGAGGCGGGCTGCTGTTTCAGTGTGAGATGGGGCTTCCTGGGACGGCGGATCGTGGGTAACCTGGCCGGCCCTGTATCCAGGCTCAATGGATCGCGCGGGCAAGTAGATCATATGTTCACGACACAGGTCGTCATCAACGCCGATGACTTTGGCTGCTCGGCGGCCATCAATGCCGCCGTGCTGCGCGCGCACCGCGAGGGCGTGTTGACCAGCGCCAGCCTGATAGCCACCGGCGATGCCTGGGAGGAAGCCGTGGCGCTGGCGCGTGCGACACCCACGCTGGCCGTCGGGCTGCACCTGGTGGTGGTCAGCGGACGGACCGTCTTGCCGTACAAGGAGATACCGCACCTGGTGGACGAAAACAGTCGCTTCCCCGACGACCCGCTCCGCACCGGCCTGCGCTACGCTTTCAGCCGCGCTGCCCAGGCGGAACTGGCGCGGGAGGTGGCGGCCCAGTTCGAGCGTTTTGCCGCGACAGGATTGCCGCTCTCACACGTGGACGGTCACGAGCATTTGCACGTGCACCCGGTGGTGTTCAACTTGCTGCTGCCGCTGGCCGAGGGTTATGGAGCGCGCGGCGTGCGCCTGCCTCGGGATAACCTGAGCCTGGCTTTGCACTATGACCGCCGGCAGGCCCCTGCCAAGATCGCCTGGGCCGTCGCCCTGGGCCTGGTGTGCCGTTGGTGTCAGAACCGCCTGCGTGACCGTCGCCTGGCAGTCCCCCGGCAAGTCTATGGGGTCATGCAGAGCGGGCAGATGCAAGAAGCCTATGTCGTAGAGGTTCTCCGTCATCTACGAGAGCCGACCGCCGAACTCTATTTCCACCCCTCGACCTCGGTGCAGAGCGAGGCTCTGGGGCCTAACCCCGGCGATCTGGAGACGCTCCTCAGCCCCACCGTGCGGCAGGTGATCGCAGAGCGCGGCCTGCGCCTGGCGACCTATCCAACCCTGGAAGAGGTGCGGTGAGATGTTCGAGACACTGCTCTTGTTGCTCATCTTCGCCGGTTGGCTGTACTGGCTGGTCGCCCTGGTCCTGGTCTATGATTTCTTCCGCCCCCGGCCGGAACCTCATCAGAGTTTCGTGCCGCCGGTGTCCGTGCTCAAACCAGTCAAAGGAGTGGACTTTCAAGCTTACCAAAACTTTGCCAGCTTTTGTCAGCAGGATTACCCACACTATGAGTTGATCTTTGGCGTGGCCGATCCGGCGGATCCAATTGTTCCCGTCATAGAACGTCTCAGGCGCGACTTTCCGGAGCGCCACATTCGGCTGATCGTCGCCGTGACGCTCGAGGCCAATCGCAAGGCCAGCCTGCTGCACCATCTGGCAAACGAAGCGAAACACGACATCCTGGTGGTGAGTGACAGCGACATGCGGGCTACGCCGGACTATCTGAGGCAGGTAGTGGCTCCTCTGGCCAATGAACGGGTCGGGCTGGTCACCTGTCCTTATCAAGGCGAATCTGCCCTCAGTTTCGCCGCCGGCCTGGAGGCGCTGCACATGGGCGCTACTTTCCTGCCCTCGGTGATCGTGGCGCGCAAGGTTCTAGACATGCGCTTTGCGATGGGTGCGACCGTGGCGTTGCGACTGCGTGACCTGGCCGGCCTGGGCGGTTTTGCCGCCATGGCCGACTACCTGGCGGACGACTACCAACTGGGAGCACGTATTGCGGCGTCAGGGCTGAAAGTGCGCCTGTCGAACTATGTGATGGCTTGTGTCTTGGGCGCGACCACCTTCCGCGAACAATGGGATCGTGAGGTGCGCTGGATGCGCTGCGCGCGCGTCAGCCGGCCGCTCGAATACCCCGGCTTGCTGCTCAGTTTCAGTGCGCCGTTGTCTGTTGTGCTGGCTGTAGTTAACCGCTTTGAGCCGGCGAGCCTGCGCGTCCTGGTTGTCTCACTGCTCCTGCGCTGGGTGGTAGCCTGGCTCATCAGCGTCCGCACGGGCGACCGGCAGGTGCGCCGCTGGTTGCCCTGGCTGCCGGTGCGTGATCTGTTGAGCGCGGCAACGTGGTGTGTGGGCGGTCTGGGCCGGCGGATTACCTGGCGGGGCGAATCGTTCGTGCTCCAGGCCGGCGGCCGGATGCGACCCGCGCCTGCCGCCAGCGGACAGGCGGTGGCAGATAAGCGCGACAGACGATTCCGATGGTTTCGACCATGAGAGAGGTAATCCGTATCCTGGATAAAGGGCTGCGTAGTGCGCTGGGCGTGTTCGAGTTTTGCGACGACCCGGACTGCCTGTTGCGTGTGCAGGTGACGTCGGCGGCTCACGCTTTGTCATTGCCGGGCTGCCTCGTGCCGAAAGGCGCGCCGGTCGTGGGGTTGCACTTGTGGAACGAGCACATCCCGCCCCTGCCGGCCGAGGGCCCTGACCTGGCCTGGGCCGCACAGACCCGGCGCAAACTCGTCGCCTCCTTTCACGCGCTGGCTGGCCAGATGCTGCATGACTCGCGCTTCGCCGATGTACAGGCTGTGGGCGGCATCACTGTGCTGCTTTTGCCGGGCAATGACGTAGGAGGTGAAAAACTATTCCGACGACTCGGTTTTTCGATGTTTCCGTACCACAGCGCACTGGGGCGCTTTGGCGAGTTCTGGGAGAATCTCTACTCGTGGTGGATCATGTGGACCTTCAATCCCGCCACCTTGCATCATCGTCATGTGCTCCGCCTGCACCGATCTGAAGTGTGGATGTCCAGTGAGGAATTTCTGAGCCGATATGGAGTGAGCAAGAAAGAGAGGATAAAATGTCAGTAACACCAGACACTCTCACCGATGGAGCCACCCGCCTGACACTGCGCTTGCTGGATGAACTGTTCACCGGCGATGCGGTGCAAAAGGTGGGCGTGCGTTTGTGGGATGGGACACGCTGGCCCGATGAGTCACCGCGCCCGGCCACGCTCATCCTCAAGCATCCCGGCGCGTTGCGCGCCATGTTCCTGCCGGGCACCGAGTTGGGCCTGGCCGAGGCTTACCTCTACGACGACTTTGACATCGAGGGCGACATTGAATCTGTCTTTAGCCTGGCCGATGCGCTCTCCGATGCGGCCTCGGGCTGGCGCAAAAAGTTGCGCGCTGCGCGTGACCTGGCGCGGCTACCTTCGGGTGACAGCCACAAGCACGGCCGGCGCGGCCCGGCCCGTCTGAGCGGCCGCAAACATTCCGTCGAGCGCGACCGGCAGGCCGTGACCTATCACTATGACGTGTCCAACGACTTTTACGCACTGTGGCTCGACCAGCGCATGGTCTATTCGTGTGCGTACTTTCACGCGCCCGCCGACGACCTGGATGTTGCACAAGAACGCAAATTGGATTACCTCTGCCGCAAGCTGCGACTCAAGCCTGGCCAGCGGCTGCTGGATGTAGGCTGCGGTTGGGGTGGGCTGCTCATCCACGCCGCACAGCATTACGGCGTGGACGCCGCCGGCATCACCCTCAGCCAGCCCCAGGCCGACTTGGCCAACGCGCGCATCGCTGAAACGGGGCTAGCCGACCGCTGCCGCGTGGAGGTACGCGACTATCGCCAAGTGAACGAACCGGAAGGCTACGATGCGCTGGTGAGCGTTGGAATGTTTGAGCACGTGGGCACAGCGGTGCTACCCACCTATTTTGCCCGGGCCAGGCAACTGCTCAAACCCGGCGGGGTTTTTCTCAACCACGGCATCGCCAACACCTTCGAGGAGCGCCCCCGACACGGCCCGTCCTTCTCCGACACCTACGTCTTTCCCGACGGCGAACTGGTGCCCATCAGCACTACGTCACGGGCCGCCGAGCAGGCCGGTTTTGAGGTGCGCGACGTGGAGAGTCTGCGCGAGCATTACGCGCTGACCTTGCGCCAGTGGGTGCGCCGCCTGGAAGCCCACCACGAGGAGGCTTTACAGTTCGTGGACGAGCCGACCTACCGCGTCTGGCGGCTGTTCATGTCCGGTTCGGCGCACGGCTTTGGCGCCGGGCGACTCAATGTCTATCAGTCACTATTGGTCAAGCGTGGTGAGGACGGGCAGAGCGGCCTGCCGTTGACGCGCGCCGCTTGGTACGGTTGAGCAAGGCTCAGCCATTACCTGTGAGCGAAAAATGCTCTCTGCGCCGTGCGCGCGCTGGACATCATCAGCAATTCTTACCGGCGCCGGCCTGGGCGGATGGAGAGCACCGTTTGAAGAGAACAAAACAAGGAAAAACTGCATTGAGCCATATACACACTCATCCCACAGAGCGACGTTTTGTCTGGGCGCTGGTTCTGACCGGCCTGATCCTGGTCGCCGAAGTCGTCGGCGGGCTGTGGACCGGCAGCCTGGCCCTGCTCTCCGACGCGGGACACGTCTTCCTGGACATGTTGGCCCTGGGAATGAGTTACATCGCCCTGCGGTTGGCTGCGCTGCCGCCCGACGACCGCCACACCTACGGCTTCCATCGTCTGCAGGTGTTGGCCGCCCTGGCCAACGGGGCCACCCTGCTGTTGGTGGCCTTGGAGATCTTTCGCGAGGCGTGGAATCGGCTCCGGCATCCGGTCCCCGTGCTGGCCGGGCCGATGTTGGTCGTAGCCGTGGTGGGGTTGGTGGTGAACCTGATCGTCGCGCTGGTGCTGCGCGAGCACGATCGCGATGACCTGAACGTGCGTAGCGCGTTTCTCCACGTCCTGGGCGACGCGTTAGCCTCGGTGGGCGTCATCGCCGCTGGCGGTATCATCCTCGCCACCGGCTGGCAGTGGGTGGACCCGCTGGCCAGCGTGCTGATTGGCGTGATCATTCTGGCCGGGTCAGGGCGGGTGTTGCGCGAATCGGTGCACATCCTGGCCGAGGGGATGCCAGAGGGCATGACGGCGACGCAAGTGGCCGAGACGATGGGCCAGGTGCCGGGGGTGGAAGAGGTGCACGACCTGCACGTCTGGACGGTCAGCCCTGGCTACGTGGCCCTCAGCGCCCACGTGGTGCTGAGCGATCAATCGCTGCACCAGACGCAAGATGTGATGGGCAGCCTGAAGCAAGCCCTGCTCAGAGAATTCGCCATCAAGCACACCACTATCCAGTTCGAGTGCGACGACTGCGGACAGGGGGTGGTGGTGTGCGTGAAGAGTGCGGCTTTGGGAGGAGGTCAATGGCCAGAATCGCCGTAGTGACCGATAGCGCCGCCTGCGTGCCGGCGGAATTGGTGCAGAAATACGACATCCATGTGGTTCCACTTGAGTTGGTGTGGGGCGGCCAGAGCTATCGCGATGGGATTGACATCACTCCCACCGAGTTTTACCACCGCTTGCGGCAGAGTAACTCCTGGCCGACCACCTCGCAGCCCGCGCTGGGTGACTTTGCTACCCTGTACGCCCGGCTAGGCCAGGAAGTGGATGGAATCGTCTCCATTCACCTTTCCGGCGAACTCAGTGCAACCTTACGGACGGCGCGGCTGGCAGCGGAGCAGGCTTCGCCGGTCCCTGTGCGGGCCATTGACTCCCGCACAGGGGCCATCGCCGAGGGTTTTGTGGTGTTGGCTGCGGCCCGCGCAGCCGCAGCCGGAGGCACTTTGGAGAAGGTGGCTGCAGCAGCCGAGGCTGCCATACCTCGCGTTGGCCTCTTTGTCACGCTGGAGACGTTAGGATATTTGCATCGGGGTGGGCGCATCGGCGAGGCGGCAGCGCTGCTGGGCTCCCGATTGCGCATACATCCCGTTCTCTATCTGGCCGAGGGGCGGGTGAAGGTGGCCGGGGTGACCCGTAGTCGGCACAAGGCAGTGGAACGGATGCTGGATCTAATGGCCGAGCGGGTGGGTGAACGACCGATGTGCGTATCGGTCTTCCACGCCGATGCCCGCCAGGAGGTAGAAAAACTGGAGGTCCTGGTGCGTTCCCGTTTCAATTGTCAGGAGTTTTACATCACCGAGTTCACCCCGGTGATGGGCGTCCACACTGGGCCAGGGGCCATTGGGTTAGCTTTCTGCGCCAGGGAGCAAGGGCAAGGGACAAGAGAATCAGAGCAGCCGGGCAGAGGTGCCGGGAGGTGGGAGACCAGAGGCGCCGGCCCTGAAGCAATCGTCGGCGGAGCGAGCGCCGCATCTGAGCTCTGAGCAAGGAGTGAGCACCATGCTCCACGCCCTTTGTGTACTGCTTGGCTATCTGGCGGGCTCTATCCCGTTCGCCTATCTGGCCGGTCGGCTTGTTCGGGGGATCGACATCCGCCAGTACGGAACTCGGGCCGTGACCGGCTCCAACGTCTACGAGAACGTCTCGCGGCCGGGCATCGTCGTGGTAGGACTGCTGGATATGGGGAAGGCGGCGTTGCCCACCTGGCTGGGGCTGCGGCTGGGATTGGGAATGCCCACCGCCCTGGCCTCCGGTCTGGCCGCCGTCGCCGGACACAACTGGCCGCTCTATCTCGGTTTCCACGGGGGACGGGGCATCGGCTCCTGCCTGGGGGTGCTGACAGTCGCTTTCCCGCTTGGGTTTCCGTGGATGTTGGTCGCGCTGGCTATCGGCCGGCTGCTGCGCAATCCGGTGATGCCGTTGGTTGGCTTCGCCGCCCTACCGATGCTCGCCCATGTCACGGGGCAGCCGCCGGCGATGGTGTGGGCCTGCGTGGCGATGCTGCTCCTGATCATCGTCAAGCGGATCGAGGCGAATCGCGAGTCCCTGCCGGAGGGGCAGGAGCGTTGGCGGACGCTGCTGCGCCGCCTGCTTCTGGACCGGGACATCGACAATTGGGAAGCCTGGGCACACCGCCGCCCAAACCAGGCCCCGTCCGAAGAGGAATAAGGTACATCTGCGCTCTCCCAGGCGGACAACTACCGGCGCCTGATTCTTGCTGACGAGGAAGGTCGGCGTAGCACAGATCTGCAGCGGGCCATTGGCGGGGCTTGCTGTGAACAAGATGAATCCACGCTGAGGGCGCCGGCGGGGATCAACGAGGGCGTCGCGGCAGTCAAGCGGGAGCGCGACGCGGAGGTAAGGAACCGTGAATCAGAGATACTCCATTGGGTCGGCAGTGCCCTGGGATCAGCCGCCGACGCTCTTGGCTGTCTTCGCCCACCCCGACGACGAATCGTTCCGCTGCGGCGGGACGCTGGCGCTACTGGCCCGCCGAGGCGTGCGCGTGCACATCCTCACCGCCACGCGTGGCGAGGCCGGCTCACGTGGCGACCCACCGCTGTGCACGCCCGATGAACTGCCCACCGTGCGTGAGCGCGAACTGCGCTGCGCCTGCGCTGCCCTGGGCATCGAGCCGCCCCGGTTGCTCGACTACCGCGACGGCGCGTTGTCCGGCGTGAACGAGGAACAGGCCGTGGCGCAGGTGGTGGCGGCCATCCGGGAACTGCGCCCACAGGCGCTGCTCACCTGGCCGCCCGATGGCCTATCCGGCCACCCCGACCATATCGCCGTCAGCCGCTGGACCTCGTTGGCCTTTGAGCGGGCAGCGGCCGTGGAGCCGGACGGGCCAACCGCGCTCTATCACCTGGCTGTCCCGCGCTCGGTGGCCCAGGCCCTGGGGCTGGCCCACCTGTACGCCACGCCCGACGAGGAGATCGCCCTGACCGTGGGTGTGACGGAGGTTTGGGAACAGAAGATGGCCGCCATCCGCTGCCACCGCACGCAGGCCGGCGGATCGTCCATCCTGGCCGCGCCGGAGGAGAAGCGGCGTCTTTTCCTGGGCAAGGAACACTTTCGACGGGCACGGGCGCAAGGAGAAGATGACTTCTTGTGCTACGTTCTAGAACGAGTTTAGGAGGCGTTGATGACCATCCAAATCGTTGAAACAAGACATCTGAAGGACTTGCCAACCGGCAGCGCAGAGATAGCGCCGACACAATTGCTCGACGCCGACAACATACGTACCGTGCTGGTGAACTTGGACGCTGGTCAGGCGATAGCGCCGTGCCAGATGTCGGCTACCGTGCTGTATTACGTCATCGAGGGGCAGGGTAGCCTCCGCGTGGGTAATGAGGACGTCAGGCTGCAGGCCGGTTCGCTGGCGCTGGTGCCGGCAGGCGCCGTGCGCACCATCGCGGCCGATGAGCCTACCCGTGTGCTTGGTGTGCAGGTATCATGAGAAGACGGATATGGAACACGCGATCGAAGTGAGCAACCTGACCAAGCACTACCCGGCGGCCCGGGGCGCCGCGCCGGTGCGCGCCGTGGACGGGATCCAGTTCGCCGTGCGCGAAGGAGAGGTCTTTGGCTTCCTGGGGCCCAACGGCGCTGGCAAGACGACCACTATCCGCATGCTGACCGGCCTGACGCGCCCCACATCCGGCAGCGCCCGTGTCCTGGGCTTCGACCTGGCGACCGAGGTGACGCGCATCAAGAAGCGCATCGGCGTCGTGCCGGAGATGTCCAACCTGTACGACGAACTCTCGGCCTGCGACAATTTGGTGTTCTCCATGCAACTGTACGGCGTGCCGCGCCGGGAGCGCAAAGCCCGTGCTGAGGAACTGCTGGCCCGCTTCCGCCTGGGCGAGAAACGGGACACCCCTTTCGCCAAACTCTCGCGGGGGATGAAACGGGCGCTCACCGTCGCTGCCGCCCTGGCCCATCGCCCGCCGCTCCTGTTCCTGGACGAGCCCACCACCGGCCTGGACGTGATGAGCGCGCGCAACCTGCGGCAGATGATCGCCGGCCTGCGCGACGAGGGGGTGACCGTCTTCCTCACCACCCACTACCTGGAGGAGGCCGAGCGGCTGTGCGACCGCATCGCCATCATCGTCCGGGGACGCATCGTGGCGCTGGACACGGTGGACGGGCTGAAAGCGCGGATGACAGGCCGCACGCCGGTCGAGGCGACGCTGGCAGGCGGGGACGGCCGCGCCGAGACGCTGCGTTTCGAGGGCGACGACGTGGAAGCGACGCTGCGCGCGGCGCTGGCGCAGGCCGCAACCGAGGGCCGGCAGGTGCTGGCGCTCAACACCCTTCGCCCGACGCTGGAGGACGTCTTTGTCCAACTGACTGGCCTGAGCGCCGAGGTGATGCTGGCCGAAAAGGGCGGCAAAGGAGGGTCCAATGCTGGCGGATGACCTGCGCGGAATGTGGTACATCGCCCTGAAAGACCTGCGGGCCTACTATTTCAAGCCACCCAACATCAGTTGGGGCATCCTCTTTCCCTTCGCCTTTGTGCTGGCCTTTGCCATCCGCAACCCGGGCGAATTGTGGGAATTGGTGCCGGGGCTGTTGGCGCTGACCGTCCTCTTCGGCACCAGTTCGATGGAGGCCATCGTGATCGTCTTCGAGCGGCGCATCGGTTCGCTGGAACGGCTGCTGCTGGCCCCGCTACGGCTGCCGGCGCTGCTGGCAGGGAAACTGCTGGGCGGGATGACCTTCGGGCTGACGGTGACGGCGGTGGTGCTGGTCGTTGCCCTGGCCGTCTTTGGCGTGGGCTCCGTCCACTGGCCGCTGCTCGTCGCAGCGTTGCTGCTCTCGGCGGCCGCCTTCTCGGCGCTAGGGGCGCTCGTCTCGGTGGCGGTGCGCGAGGTGTTCGAGGCGCAGACGCTGGCCAACTTTATCCGCTTCCCGATGATGTTCCTGGGCGGCATCTTTGTGCCGCTATCCTCGATGCCGCCCGCCTTGCAGGTCGTGGCCCGCGTCCTGCCGCTGACCTACGCGGTCGAAGCGCTACGGGCGGCGCTGATCGGCCAGGCATCGGTTTCAGCGGCGCTCGACCTGGGCGTGCTGGCGACCTTCACGGTGGTCCTCTTCTGGCTGGCGGTGCGCACGCTGGCCCGACGGAGTACGTAGATGGAACCGGGAGGCATCCCATTGACCCAGGCACACTCGGAGATTCCTCGCTACGCTCGGAATGACAGGCAGCCGCAGCGCCCACGCCATATCTGGCTGACGCTGGAAGGGCCGGACATCATCGAACTGAAACAGGTAGTGCTGGACCGGGACGTGGAAGGGGCCGTCGCGTTCTTCCGGCGCGCGGTGGCGCCGAGGGTGCGCGAGGCTGCCCGGCGGCGCGGCATCCCGATAGAGGAAGAAGATGACCGTCTACCTGGATAACGCGGCCACGAGTTGGCCCAAGCCGGAGGCGGTCTACCGGGCCGTGGACCGCTTTATGCGCGAGGTCGGCGCGACCCCCGGCCGCGGCGGCCACCGCCGGGAAGAAGAGGCCCAGCGCATCGCCGACGAGACGCGTGAAGCCCTGGCCCGGCTGTTCCACGCGCCCGACCCGCAGGGCGTGGTTTTCACGATGAACGCCACCCAGGCCATCAATATGGCGCTCAAGGGGCTGCTGAAACCGGGCGATCACGTCGTCACCTCCTCCATCGAGCACAACGCGATGTGGCGGCCGCTCAAGGCGCTGGAGCAGCGCGGCGTGCAAGTGACCGCTGTGCCCTGTGCCCCTGACGGCGCGCTTGACCCAGCCGACGTGGAAGCAGCCCTGCGCCCCGAGACGCGACTGGCGGCGATGCTGCACGGGTCCAACGTGCTGGGCACGATCCTGCCCATCGCCGACGTAGGGCGGATTTGCCACGGCCACGGCATCCCGTTCCTGGTGGACGCGGCGCAGACCGCCGGGGCGTATCCGATTGACGTGGAAGCGATGCAGGTTGATCTGATGGCCTTTGCCGGCCACAAGGGGCTGTATGGGCCTCACGGAACAGGCGGGCTGGTCGTGCAGCCCGGCGTCGCGCTGGAGACGTGGGTCGAGGGCGGGTCGGGGGTCGAATCGGCCGCGGAGGCGATGCCGGAGACACTTCCGGCGCGGTTGGAGGCCGGCACACATAACGCGGCCGGAATCGCGGGCTTGCTGGAAGGGGTGCGCTTTGTGCTGGAACAGGGCGTGGAACGCATCCGCGCTCACGAGATGGAGATGACGGCGCTGCTCATCGAGGGACTGAGCGAGATACAGGGAGTGACCGTCCTGGGGCCGGACGCTCTGACCCGGCGCACGTCGCTCGTCTCGGTCACCGTCGAGGGTTACGCGCCCGACCAACTGGCGGCCGTGCTGGATCAGGCGTTCGACGTGGCGACACGCGGGGGCCTGCACTGCGCGCCCCAGGCCCACCGCACTGCGGGGACACTCGATTGTGGCGCGCTGCGCTTTAGCCCTGGCTACTTGACCACGGCTGAGGACGTCCGCTACGCGGTCGAGTCCCTGCGGGAGATTGTGTAGGCAGAAGATGGCAAAGCAGCGCATCGAAAAGACGCTGATCATCCTGGACGAGGCTGAGGTGCGCCGGGTGAACCAGTTGGTCCGTCAGGATGACGCGCAAAAGATATACGACTTCGTCAAAGAGGTGATTGCCAAGAAGGTCGAGGCGGCACTGCGGATGCGGTGCGGATAGCACGGCGGAGGAGATAAGATGTCCAAAGTGAGCGTGGCACTGGATGAGCAACAGCAAACCGAGTTGCAGATGCTCCTGGCCGACGGCGACGACGCGGCGGCGCTGCGCTTTCTAAAAGAGGTGATCTGGTGAATGTGAGGTGAAGATTCGTGATAAAACGTATGTACAAACGACTCACCAGCGCCACGGCCAGGGGGTGGCTCCTCGTGGGCGCGTTGCTGGGCGCCGGCGCGCTGCCCTGCCCGGAGTGCGGCGCGCCGATGATATTCCACTTCTGGCCGGTCGCCGGGCTGGTGTTGGTCGTCCAAACTCTGAAGCGGCGCTATCGAGGCGCATCTTCGGCGAAGGATGAGGGAAAGGAGAAGGTCAATGCCGCACCTGATGATCATCGGCGGGAGTGACGCCGGCATCAGCGCGGCGCTGCGCGCGCGGGAGGTGGACCCGGCCTGGGAGGTCACCGTCGTCGTCGCCGACTGCTATCCCAACTACTCGATCTGCGGCCTGCCGTTTTGGTTGAGCGGCGAGATCGCCGATTGGCACGACCTGGCCCACCGCAAGGCTGAGGACATCGAAGGCCAGGGTATCCATTTGCTGCTGGAGAACACCGCCCACGCCATTGATCCGACCGGCAAGACGGTCCTAGTGGTAGATGGCGGCGGGCAGTCGCGCCAGATACCGTACGACAAACTCGTGGTCGGCACGGGTGCCGTCCCGGCCCGCCCTCCTATCAGGGGGCTGGAGCAGCCGGGGGTCTTTTTCCTGCGCACGATGGCCGACGGCTTCGCTCTGCGCGGCGTTATAGCAGCACAGTCGCCCACTTCCGCCGTAGTGGTGGGCGCCGGCTACATCGGCCTGGAGATGGTGGACGCCTTGACCCGGCGCGGGATGAAGGTCACGCTGGTCGAATACTTGCCATCCGTGCTGACCACCCTCGATCCGCCGCTGGGTCTGCTCGTGGGCGAGGAGTTGAGCCGACACGGTATCACGGTCGCCACGGGCGTGGCGGTGGAGGCGATTGACCGCCAGAGACAGCGCCTGAACGTCG
>Ga0315277_10001694_pt1 | contig 31634 bp, 18 predicted proteins | sample YL17G05_15_MG_FD_203695 | JGI IMG/M metagenome (GOLD analysis project Ga0315277, IMG submission 203695) | Sediment microbial communities from Yellowstone Lake, YNP, Wyoming, USA - YL17G05_15 | ecosystem: Environmental > Aquatic > Freshwater > Lake > Sediment | place: USA: Wyoming | collected...
AGGACTGATAGACCCTGTCCGGATGGTCGAAATAGTAATCGTGCTCGAAACTCTCGCCGTGGTCCGCCGTCAGGATAATCATCGTTTTATCCCACAAGCCGAGTTCCTTCAGCCTGTTGAAAAAGCGTCCGAGCTGGGCATCGGTATAAGTGACCTCGCTTTCATACCGGTCAACGAGATGGTCAATATCATCCTGGTTCAGTTGGACTTCATTTTCCCAGATGCGGATTTTCAGCCGGGTGTTGAATTTTAGCTTGCTCTCGTCATAGTTGGGGTCATACATATTTTTGTACGGTTCCGGGGCGTTGTAATCCCAGTGGGGGTCAAATAGGTGAAGGAAGCAGAAGAAGTCGTCATTTTTCGAATAGCCGAGCCACCTCAGGGCGCTATCAACCGCAGGTTCGGCCTGCCGTTCAAGTGGGCTCTTGTTGATAGTCTGTCCAATCAGGATTTTATTCAGGACCTTCGCGGCGAAAAAGAATTTCACTTCCGGCGGGAAGAACCTGCTTTCGCCATCGTAAGCCCAGTAATCGTCATAGTAATGGAACCCCTGGTTGAACAGGGTGTATTTGCCCTTGAGAAGGAACAACGATACAAAACCGCCGCAGGTGAAACCTTCATCCGATAGCTTTTCGGCAAGGGTGGTGAGCCTCTTGTTAAGTTGGTAATCCTGCACGCGCAGGCCATGACTTCGCGGATTGAGTCCGGTGAACATCGTGGCATGGGAGGGCAGGGTGAGCGGCAGAGGTACGATGCAATTGTCGAATACCACGCTCTCCGCCGCGAGGGCATCGATGTTCGGTGTCTGGATGCGGTTGTTGCCGTCGCAGCCTAATTTGTCATAACGGAGTGTATCTACGCTGATGAGAATTACGTTCTTCCCTATGTTACCAGGATTGGGATTGTGTTTATCCGGATTATTCGGCGGGACCGGCCTGAGAAATATGAGGATGGGAATAACGATAAAAAATGCAATCAAAGCCACGACCGGCACGCCGCCGCGCCGCGCGAGCCTTGTGAATATGTAGCGCAATATAAGCCAGGCAAGCAGGCCGGCTATGATGAAAATAATATAAATAATGATATTTTCAGCAGATGAAAAAAATGTCCGCGTCTTGTAGAGCACTTCTTCGCGGTTACGGAACTGCGCTATCAATGAGCCGAATACAAAAACCGCCACGCCTGTTGCTGCGCTGTAGTGCCTTCCGAGTGACTTGGGCCAGCTTGAGGGGTTGTATACGTGCACGATATATGACCCGACGAAGTGCCCCAGCAGCCATCCGAGCAGCGGAAGAATCAACAAGGTGAAGCCCACGCGCGGATCAAGCGGGTTGGTTCCACCCAGCATCAATTTGAACGCTAAGTAGCCGATTGCAAGTACGAGGAAGAATATGGCTATCCCCGTGACTTTCCCGGCATGTTGCACGGGTTCGGTTTGTTTACGCGCATATAATAGTGTTACGACTACGGATACTACGGCAAAGAGGGGGAACAGCACAACCGATGTTGCGAGGCAGCCGTATATAAGTACCAATGCGACTGATTTGATATCTTCAAGCAGTTTGACCGACGTGGCAATGACCTGGTAAGAATCAGCTAACGCAAACCATATAACGATAATTGCGCAGATGGGGAGTATCGCCCGCAGGTTTTTATAGATATTCCCACTCATGCGTGACATTATACCAGAATTCAATTTGCTGTAAGTATAAGGTTGTGTGCGGGTTTTATGGGGCATTTGGAGCCCCCCCTTTCATTCCTCCTCGTTAAAAATCGGGACGGCCCCAGGCTGCCCCTTGCCGCAATGGGGGGGCAGAAATAGATCCTCCGCGTCCCCTAATTCAAATATTGGAGTGACTTGAGGTTTTCAATTTCGCTACGTTCCATCAGCGGGTTCGCGACACTTTCATCGGCTATCGCCCATTTGTCGAGCAATTTTGTAAGCTCAGCGCATACACCATCAGCCGGATCATAGGCGTTGTGTTCCTCACCGGCATCGATGGCAATGTCATAGAATTGATATGTAGGCTCGAACGGGTAAGCGTATGGGCTGTAAACAAGCTTGTCCGTTCCCTTGATGATGGTATAAATCCGGCCGATGGATTGCGGGATGCTGAATGGGTATGCCTCGCTGAAAAGGAATTCATGCGGCAGGAAATCTGCACCGGCTTCATCGTTTAGGAGCGGCGTCAGGCTTACCCCGTCCAGACCTTGTGGTGTGGCCAACCCGAAAGCGTCGCAGATGGTGGGGTATAAATCAGTGGTTGAGCATAGCTGGCCCGCCCTTCCGATGTTGGAGCTGTTGAATGGTTTAATGATTAAAGGTACATGAATGGTCGATTGGTAAACCCTCGAGGAGTGGTTGAAGATGTACCCGTGCTCGAAGCTCTCACCGTGGTCGGCTGTAAGAATGATCATGGTCTCATCCCAAAGGCCGAGCTCCTTAAGGCGGTTGAAGAGGCGTCCGAGCTGATAATCAGTGTAGGTAACCTCGCTGTCATAGCGGCTGACGATGTATTTGAAATCCCTCTGGGTGATTCTCAACTTATTCGCCAATATGTCCTTGTTGATGTAAAAATGATATTTTAAATCGCCCTTGTAATACGGGTCGTACATCACTTTATACGGCTCCGGGGCGTTGTAGTCCCAGTGCGGGTCGAACAGATGCACGAAGCAGAAGAAATCGTCCTCGTGCACGGCATCTAACCATTTGAGCACGCTATCGATGGTTTTTTCGGCTTTGCGTTCGTACCGGTTCGGGGTCGAACTGCGTCCGGTGAATATTATATTGATTATCTTTCCAGCTATGAAATATTTAACCTCGGGCGGGAAGAAGTGGCTTTCCCCCGCGCCAAGCCAGTGGTCGTCATAATACTGGGACCCATTATCGAGCCCGGAATTAGGGCCGCTGAGCAGGGACATCGAGACGAACCCGCCACAGGTGAGACCGGCATGTGAAAGTGTCTTGGTGATAGTGGGCAGGTCAGGATTGATGGGCGATGCCTGCACCCTTATGCCATGATGGCGCGGCGTGAGCCCGGTGAACATGGAGTAATGCGATGGTATGGTCACCGGCATGGGTACGATGCAGTTCTCGAATACAACGCCATCCTTAGCCAGGGCATCTATATTGGGCGTTTGAACGGTGTTGTTGAAGTCGCAGCCCAGGCGGTCATAGCGAAGAGTGTCTATGCTGATAAAGAGCAGATTTCTTCCTGCTTTGCTTGGATTGGGATTGTGCTTGTCGGGGTTGTCCGGCTTGGCAGGCCGGAGGAACATGATGAGGGGGAGGATTGCAATCAGGATTATAAGCGCTATCGGTATTGAAGGAAGTCTGGACAGGCGCGATAGAATGTAACGTATAAGCAGCCAGGCTATTATCCCTGAAATAAGAAAAACCATGTAGTAAATGATATTCTCGGCAGTCAGGTCAATTGTCGCGCGAGGATGCACCCGTCCGGCCAATGTGCCGAAAAGGGCTGCGGAAGTGCCGAAGAGGAAAACGGATGTCCCCGCGGACATCGAGTAATGATTGATGATAATACTTTCCCAGTTAAGGGGTTTGTAATATTTCTCGGCGAAGGCAACTATCAAACGCCAAAGCAGAAGCCCGAAAATGATAGACCCGATGATGGGAAATGCGAGACGCGGGTCGATGACGGTGTAAAGACTTCGGTTAGCAACGAGGTAACGGAATATCAGCGCGAGGATTAATATAAAAATCACTCCGCCCAGGACATTGCCCGAGTGTCTTGATTGCTGGATTTTTCCGCGGATGTCGATAAGTGAAAGAATTATGGAGACGACTGACGCGGCAACAATTGTCACAACCATTGTTGTGAGGAAACCATAGCTGAGCACTAAACTGAGCTTGCCGAAATTGCCGAGGAGCCTCGCGGATGATGTGACAATGCGGAAATTATCGGCCATGGCAAGCCAGAATCCAAGCGCGACGGCGAGGGGTAATGCGGACGCCAAGTTTTTATAGAACTTTGTCACCTTTCGCTTTCATAGTATAAATGAAAATCACCGCTTCTTCTAAGGTGTATGAAAATGGAGACAGTCCCAGAGAGGCCGTTTTTGGGAGCGTCCCAAGAGCAGCGTTTTTGGGACAGTCCTATGATTGGGGCTTGGTTATCAGGGTTTCAGAGAAAAAACGATAAAAAGTCTATTTTTTGACCCCATGCCCCTTTCAAGTGCGCATATCCTGAATGATGTGATATATTTATTATTAAGGTGGAAAAGGTATGCCATACGGAACACGGGAAATAGACCTCCAACCTGGTATCAATCCATTCATGAAGCAGGCGATGCTGTGGCGGCCTGAAGGAGAGGGAATAGCGCTATGCGAACTATGCCCGCGCCATTGCCGCATCCAGCATCGCAAGACGGGGTTCTGCGGGACGCGTTACAGTCTCGACGGCAAGCTGTGGGCCATAAATTACGGTCTTGTGTCTTCCGCCCACATGGACCCCTATTCGAAAAAACCCCTCTATCACTTTCACCCCGGGAAGATGGTGCTTTCCCTCGGCTCCTACGGCTGCAACATGGCGTGCAAGCATTGCCAGAATTGCGAGATAAGCCAGCAGAAGATAATCCAGTTGCATACGGAGCAGGAGTATTATTCCCCCGAGGATATCCTGAAATTATGCCACATGCACAAGGCCGATGGAGCCAGCTTCACTTATAACGAGCCGACCATCTGGATGGAATATGCCGTCGATTGCTGCAAGCTGCTGAAGGAGGAGGCTTATTACACGAGTTTTGTAACCAACGGTTATATGAGCGCGGAAGCGCTTGAAGCAATAGGCCCCCACCTTGACGCGGCGAATGTCGATGTCAAGGGTTTCAAAGACGAGACATATAAGAACTTATCGAGTGTGGACAATTGGCGCGAGGTATTGGCTCGGTGCGAGGAGATGACCAGCGACTGGGGTGTCCATATAGAAATCACGACGAATGTAGTGCCCGAATACAATGACGATGACCGTACTTTCAGGGGAATAGCGGATTGGATAGTCTCAGAGCTCGGCGAGAAAACACCGTGGCATATCACGCGCTATCACCCGGCGCACAAGATGTATTCGCAGCCGACGCCGCTTGAGACGCTGCTTCGCGCGCGGGAGATAGGCAGGGCCGCCGGGCTCAAGTTCGTCTATTTAGGGAATACAAGCGACCCCGAGGGGGATGGCACAAAGTGCCCCGGGTGTGGCAAGACGGTTATAGAGCGCATGGGCTTCTTCACAAGCGAAGCTAAAGTGAAGGATGGCAAATGCGCCCTATGCGGCTATGATTTGGGAATTAAGGAGTGATGGGATTACCCCCTCTTGTCTCCCGTAAGCGGAAATGCAGACCCCGATCTTATCCCCCCCGTAAACGGGGGGAGGTTTTTTTCTTTTCCCCCGCGTTTACAGGGGAGGATTAAGGGGGGTAATCGTCACGCACGCGTAGCTGAGAATGTACCCAGCGCGATATCATCCTTGCCGGCTTCGCGGCGTATCATGTCGCCCTCGAATTTCGTAAAGCTTGTAAGCTTACCCTCGAGAATAAGCTCCCAGTCTTCGCCGGTTACGGGGAAATTTATCACGACTTTGTCATCAACCTGAGTAACCGTATTATCCGAGTATTCCGTGATGCCTGAAGTCATCTTAGCGTCGAGCCAGTAATGGGTTTTTTGATCAAATACTAAAGTCATTGGGGTAGCTACCCCGCCCGAGGGGGTGTAGTCGAGCATACCGGTCCAGGACCCCTCAAGGTCGTCAACAATGTTGGGGTCGATTATCTCGTTCATATTCCCGCATCCTGATGCGAGGATGAGCACAAATGCGCTGATTAACAGAAATGCTTTCATTGGGAGCCTCCAAATTGAAACTGAAATAATAATACCATGAAACTCTATTCTCCCCACGTAGCAATGTGACAAAGCGGTTCGCCGACGACCACTTCAGTCCAACTCATATAACGACATGCCATATACTGCGCTTCCGCGAGGCCGTAACCGCGGGCGTACCAGCGGTACAGCACGCGCTCGTCGCCGACGCCGTCGGAATACGGCTCATAGACGTGCCCGATGCCTCCTGAGCCGCCCATGCGTATGAAATCCCCCACCATCCCGTGCCCGGAATGATTTTCCCATATGAATGTAGTGCCGTTAAATGACTCATAGGAGTTGAATAATGCGCCGTTCAAATAGGTAAACTGCAAATCGTTGATGATGTACCACTCCCCGGGGTTGGGGGAGTGATGAATGCCGTGGCCGCAGTAGCCCATCACATGGTCGCTTATGCTCGGGTCGGCTATTGTTGCGGCGGTCACAAAGACATCGGTATTGTCAAAATAGGTATTCAAGCCGTCCCCGACCATTAGGCTGTTAGCCGACGGCATATAGTCATAGCCTATATCCGGGTCGTCATCGAGGATATACCATCCATCGCCGCCCTGGTACGGGTCTTTGCAGCGGTCTATCATGCCGGTGACTTCCTCATATGAATAACCGGTCAGGCGTGTGACCAAATAGCGTGCGGTTAAACCGCCCTTGGCGAATTTGCCGGGGTGGAAAACCTGTGGAGTGGAAAGCTGATAATATGGATTCGACTTTCGCCCTAATATTTCATAGCTTTCATAAAGCAGGCATAACTCGCTGTCAACGCATGCGAAGTCGGCGCCGGTACCGGACCCGTTTACATTCTCGATACGCAGCGGAACGCCCTTGCACGTGACGATATATTTCACTTCGTACCGCACTTCGTTTGTCGTCAGCCAATCTTCGATCGTTGTCTTCAGGCTGTTATAAGTCTCCCTGCTTATGGTTTCGGCATCCGGGGCATCGAGCGGCAATATATGCTCGGCAGGAATCCCGCGGCCGGTTACCGGGTCGGCGTAATAATCCTTAACCTGCCCGGAAACTTCGGAGTTGATGTTATATATGACGAGAATCGAATCGGCTTCGCGAACCAAATACTGGTTGGAGGGCATGCCGCTGAATGTAGTAAGGCTGATGAGGACATCCATGGAATATGGCGGTACCGTGCATAAAACCTGCGTGTCGGTCCATAAATCGATATTGGTCGTCCATCCGGATGGGAGGTCCGTGTTGATTGTACCCGCCTGGCCGCCGAAATCACTACCGAATATCTTCCATGTTGTTTTTTGGGAATTCTGATAAGTCACTTCAACATCGGTAATTGTGGCTGTCTTGGTGACTTCGATGGTGATGTAATCATAAAGCTCACACGGGCTGTCGCTCCCGGCGCTGATGAGAAGCTCATACTTCCCAAGTCCAAGCCCGCTGACATTCTCAATCGTCCCTTCCCATACGCCCTGTTCCGTGATATAGCTCAGGTCAACAAAGCCGCCGCCAAGGATGGTTGTATCAACGGCGACATAACTCACATCCCCCTGCCAGTCATCGACGCCGACCCGTATCGTGCACGATGCGCCCGGGGATTCACCCATCGGGTTAAGCTGCTGCTGGTCATGAATCTGATACGGCTCATTACAGTTACCGGGCCAGGATGCGTCCACGGCATACCCGATAGCCCCATAGTTCGGTGGCTTGGGGATGTAGAGCATGTAATATTGGGTATCGATAACCCCGGCTTGGAATTTCCTGTAATCCTCCGATTTCCTGAAAGCGATGAATCCTTGTGGCTGTCCGTTGGGGGAATAGAGTTTTGTATAATCATCCGGGTTAAGGAGTTTATGCTCTGTCCCATTGACCATTACGATGCCCCTGATATCCCTTGCCGTCAGCACGCTGGGGTTTTTCAGGGTGACGACGAGGATCATCTCACGTGTGATCGGGTCAAAGCTGAATACCGTGATGCTGATGCAGTCATTGCAGGCGGGCGGGGTAATGAGCTGGGTGATATTGTAGTGCGAAGTCGCATCGGCATCCCTTGACCATGATAAATCGCCCGTGGAGGGGTCGATATTGAGCGAGTAGTAGCCCCACAGGACATGGCCGCCTGCGGTACCATCTTCCCCGTCATCTGGAATCTTGGGTGCATCAATATCCGGTGTAACTAAGCCGCTGGTCTGGGAACATCCGAAAGTCATGAGTAAAGCGAGAAAAATGAAAACGGCGATAATGCTTTGCCGCATTGTGTTAACCTCCTTGGGAAACACATTCGATAGAATCAACCAAGCTCTAAGTCATAGCCCAGCGCTTTTATCTGGCCCTCAAGTATGCTGATAACATTCCTGACGGCCCCGGGAATATCCGATTTCGGTTTGAAACATCCCGCGGGGATATATTCCTCGTAGCGCCAAAAGCCACTGTCGAGGTCTTTGTAGCTGGGCGAATCGTGGCCGAATACCATCCGGGCTACAGTGAGCACCTCCGTTTTCCAGATTTTGTAATCCCGTTCGACGTCCCCTTGAAGCAGTCCACGCCCATGCTCCTGAAGGGTTTCGAGGGCCTTTATCATCTTTTGCCTGTCTTGCTGCGGCATCTTAAAGCCTCCAATGCTTTTTTAAGAGGCTGACTTATATATATGATATATGTTGCATCGAAAATTGAAATAAATCAAATGGAATGCCGGTTGGAAAACCGGCGTACCCAGTGCGCCCCAGTTCACTCTACGTAACTACATCACCCACATCCTCGCAGATGAGCCTTCGCTAAGGCTACGGCTCACAGGCTCGGCTGTGGGCGGCACCCGGGTGCGGGGTTGTATGGGTAGGGGGTTCCATGGGTGCCGCATATCTATCACCCGCGTAGCGGGTGCGGCGTATGCCGTGATATGCGGTTTCCCGAACAGTGCGCTGTGGGTCACCCCTTTGAGGACAAAGGGGTGCCACCCGTATGCAGGTCTATGACCTGCGATTGAATCACTCGACAAAAAATGTTCTTGCTGCAGGATATTTCAGCTTCTTTGCATGGGCTAATGTCATGCCCTTACCCCCTGCTGTTGACGGGTCCCCGCTGGCTGCGGCAATAGTCCACTTGAATTCACCACCGCCGGCTGCTTTCAATATCTGGTACCAGTTAGGCGGCAGGATTGCGTTGCCGGTATTTTTCCACCATACATAAAGCGGATCCTGGGGGGCATAGCCGGTGAGCCTCGCTACATACCATGTGTTGGCTGCGTCGCTTGAAGCGACCTTATCCCATGTGAACTGCGTGTCTTTGTCAACCGTGGCGCCATCATCCGGTGTGAGGAATTCAGGTGGGTCTTTATGGATTGTACGCCATTCCGAATAATGCTTTTCAGGATTGGACTCCGACTCGATGATATAGATGCGCCACTGCCAATCGCCATATTTGGCCAGGGTATCCACGAGCACCGAGGGCAGCGTGAGGGTTGTCGTAGGCATGGGCAGATTGGAGAAGGGGGCATAGGGTACGCCGTTCAGTTTCACATCAATATAATATTTCCCATCATATCCCGCCTGGCCCGACCAGTTGAAGACAAGCGATGTCCAGACGACATAGTGATAGCCGTCGGAAGGGGCGAGCAGGGCAGGGGCAAGCGGGTCCTTGGCAACGGTCATGTGAATATGCACGACATCATTGCCCCCATTTGAATCGACATGCATATCATAATCATAGTCCCCTAACGGCAAGTCCTCACGATGAACCGTAACATTGACCTGGCTCATTTCGGTCGGGTCAATCTCATCGCCATAAACGTCCGCATCAAGCCAGGCAGGCTTATCAGCGGTTGGGATCTCCCAATCCAAGAGGCTCCCATCATCCCCGACATTTGAGATGATGAACCACATCTGCTCGGTTGTATCCCCGAAATTCAGCTCATCGAAATTGACATCGAGGATGGGGGCGGGCTGATGTACGGCCATAAGAATATGAACAACCGCATCGCCGCCGTTCGATGTAATTTGAATATCGAAGTTGTACGCACCGGGTGTAAGACCTGTTCTATTCACGAACACTTGGACAATATCTTCCGGTTGCGATGGATTGACCTGCCCGCTGGCGATGTCCGTATTTAACCACGCCGGGAATTCACCGGCATTTGTTATTTGCCAGTTCACGATGCCTATTGTGCTGTTTGTTATGGTGAAGCTCTTCGATATTTGCGTCTCGCCGAAATCAAGGGTATCCGGCTCAACATGGATTTCCGGCAGGAGGACTTCCATCTGAATGTGAACGAACTCCTCCCCTCCATCCGATGAGAAGTGCATATCATAAATATATATTCCATTCGACAATCCGGTACGGTCTATCGTGACCGTGATGACATCATCCGGGTTGGATTCATCTATCACACCGTAATCGATGTCCGTCTTAAGCCACGATGGAAATTCATCCGGCGGGTCATGGAGTATTTGCCAGTTGAGTATGCCTGTGCCTTTATTGGTGACCGTAACGTAGTCTTTAGTCGCAATCGAGCCGAAATCGAGGGTGGCCGGCTCAACCCCTATTACAGGGTCGGATACCGACATCGTAACATGAACGGTATCATTCCCCCCATCTGAGTTTACAGGGATGTCATAATTGTAATCCCCAGGGAATATCCCAGTCCTGTCAACCATTACATTGACGATATCCGTTTCTTTATATGTATTACCGGAATTCTGGTTAACGCTCAACCAGGCAGGGAAGGATGCATCATCGATTGTCCAGTGGAGCGTGGAGCCGCCGGTGTTTTTGATGTTGAACGGCAGGCTGATGGTGGCATAGCCGAAATCAAGGTTCGCGGGTTGAATATTCAGGACGGGGTTCGCGACGGCTACGACGACATGCACATAATCATCCCCTGCGTCCGAGTCAACGTGGATGTTGCATTCATATGCTCCGGGGGTCAATATCGAGCGGTCAACGCTGACCGTGACGACATCAGTCTCGCTGCCGGTATCCCCACCAAGCTTGTCAACATTCACCCACGCGGGAAAAGTGGAATCGTCGATTGTCCAGTTGACTTTGCCTCCGCCGAGATTCTGAATGTTGAAGGGGAGAGCTTCGGTTGTGTAACCGAAATCGAGTTCGGTCGGGTTCACATATAATTGGGGCGGCCCCTGGTCAACGCTTATATCAGCCTGGTTCTGCCCGGTAAATGTAAGCCCCGCGGCTTTGGCTTCGGTATTGACTATTATGTGTTTTGTCGGCAGTGAACCCGAATGAAGCATAACATGCCAGGTCAATGTGCAATCTCCGCCGGGGGTGAGCGGGTCAGGCCAAGTTTCTGCGGCGGTCGAACCGCTTTCGAAGGTCATGTTGGAATCGAGGGTGAGTGTGGCCTTGATGTTATGTATTGTGAATTCGCCGTCGTTGGTAATTTTCGTGGATATATCGAATTCAGTGAATACGGGTACCGGCTGGGAACATATTATTTCCGGCACGAGCGCCGGCTTTTCAAGTTCGCCGCTTAATGTGCCGCCGGTGGCGCAGAGCACATAATCCCAGGAAGAATACAATGGGATATAATTAACGTTCACCTTATAAATGACATCATTTGTTGTACCGGAGCTTAAGTATCTCTTATTGTCCCGGCTCTTGTTTTCACTCTCCAAGAGTGTGTTTCCGGCTTCGTCGTAAATATACAAATCCATATCGGGGTAATAATTGTATGAACTGGCGCAATATCGGTCCCAAAGGAGCATTACCGTATCTGTTTCGCTCTGCCCCGAGTGCCTGTACAACCTGCTTTCCCCTTGCTGCCCGACCCCTGCTTGCACATTGCCGATATTAAGAAGTGCTTTTCCAAGCTGTAAATAGCCGAAACCGGTGTATATATCCGGCCCATCCGTGCCCGGCCCGGTTGAACTTCCGTTCCAGTCAATGGCGGTATTCATCATCAGGATGCGTGCTTCGAGCGAGCTCGTAAGGCCGGCGTCCATGATAAGCGCCGCGGCGCCTGCCCCATGCGGTGCGGCCATACTCGTGCCGCTCATTATCGCCCAATCCTCGTTGTTCTCCCAATCGAAGTAGCAAGAGATGATTTCCGTACCCGGCGCCGCTATATCCGGCTTGACCCTGTATTCGCCGTTGGATGTGGTGGCGGGCCCGGTACGGCTCGAATCGGTTATGCGGTCATCCGCGCGGCTTATAGTGTCGCGGTCCTCCATGTTACCCACGGCGAGAACATTGAATGCATCCGCAGGCATGGTGATTATATTGTCATCGATGCATGCGCCTGTACCGGAATTGCCTGAGGCGCAGGCGTACAATTGGCCATAGACGAAGGTCGATGCGTCGAAATAGCGCGAAGTCGGCCAGCTTCCATCGCGGTTACAGTCGGTTTCAGGACCCACTCCCCAGCTGAAGTTTGTTATCTCGGCGGGGTCGGAAACGCTGCCGCCGAGCCCGGCCCATTCAAACGCAGCCACAAACCAGTCCCAGTAATCGGGGGGACAGATTTTGCCGTTGTATAATTTATCTAAACCGTAAGCGACTCCCCTGTATGTCCCGTTCGTGCTTGCCACAATTCCCGCGATATGCGTCCCGTGTCCCATGGAGTCATCATAGCTGCATCCGCTGAAAGCCTTCTGCTGGCCCGAAGCGAAATGGGATGAAAGCGCCGGATGGGTCGCATCAACCCCGCTGTCAGGTATCAGCACATCGAATGTGCCCCCCGTGTACCCGGCATCCCACATCGTGGGGGCGTGTATCGACGGCACCGACACATCCAGCAGAGGTACCAGGGTAAAATCCTCCTGCAGGTACTCAATCCCGCTTAGATTCGCTATTTCACCCAAATGCTTGACCTTTGTAGTGATGAATAGCGAGTTGAGAAGATATTCGCCCGAGATGACTTCAGTGTCGGGAACCATGTTAATCTGCCGGCGAACGTTCTCTTGGAGGGGGGAGATTATCGACTTCACGTAATCCGCCGCATATTTGGCCCGTTGCCCTCTTAAATATTCGAGTTGGCGAATTTTCCCCCCAAGCGATGCCCTGTCCGCGCCGTATTTGGCGAGGATGCCCTTGTAGATTGAAATGGCTGACGGGTCGCCGTCGATGAATGCATCGCCATATTGCTCCGCGAAACGGCTTATTTCAGGTTGAGCTTTTCTATATGCCGCTTTCACTTCCTCGCTGATTACGCTTATTTCCGGGAAGGCCATGTCGGCTATTATTTTTGCGTTGAGCAGGTAATCCGGCGATGCGCCGGCGACATAAGCAATAATGCGTATTTCAACTTCACGTGAATTTGGATTGTCATATATTTCAAGCAAGCCGTAATCCATTTTGCCCCCTTCAGGCACAACGGTTTCCTGCGGTTTATCTATGACATCGAGGATGATGTAGCCCCATAACGCCTTCTCACCGCTGGATGCTTTAACAGGGCAGGTGATAAGATGCGCCTGCGGATTATCGATGGAGGCAACGATTTCGCCATCGGCTAATTGGCCGCGGAATGATGCGCCCTTTATCATGAACCTGCCTGGCGCCTGGGTGACATCGATGCTCCATACATTGCTCAATGAATCATGGACGAGCGCGAAGTCCTCGGATGCGCCGATTATCGATGTCATCAGGCGAACGTCGTCAACATCATCCTGCCAATCTAAGACGCCGACGGACAGCGTCTTGCTGGAGAATGAGAAGTCGTTGAACGCATAAGGCTCGCGGCAATTGCCGGGGTAACTTACATCGATGACGAGCTTAAGCTGCCGGAAATGAGGCTCCGGCGGGAAATGCAACTCGCCTCTCGCGGTGTATTCCTCTCCAGGCCCGAATGCGCGATATGCCTGCTCTTTGGCGAACGCAAGGAACGTGCTGATTTTGCCGTCGCCGTATAATGCCGTGGCGCCGTCTGCGTTGACGATGTAGTAACTATCGTCAGAGGTAATCAGCACTGCCCTGACATCATAGCCGGTAACACCGAACGGATTCTTCAAGGTTATGTCGAATCTGATGATGCTTTTCTCTTTATCCAACCCCGCGAATTTCAGCTTTACGCAATCTGCGCATTCAGACGAGGATAACATCGCCGCCGTATTGAAATGCATCGATGCTGAATCGGCCCTCAATACATCGATTTGGCCCGATGCCGGGTCGAATGCCAGGTCATAGGTTCCCCATAACCGGTGACCTGCAGCATCTTGCGGGCTGTTCGCTTGTGAAACAAATTGGCCCTCGCCGCCCATTCCGGGCACTGTAGGCGCGCCTCCACCCGAACATCCTATGAAAATAATGATGAATAGAAAAATAAGAAGGCAATGAATCAAACGCATCATAAAACTCCGACGGCAAAATTCGCGAAAAAAAATAAGGCTCCATCACGGTCGCCTGTACATATTATTAATGGAATTCGCGTATATCGCAAGTGGTTAGGGGGATTTGTGGCGTAGGAATTACCGAGAGTGTCTCGAGACTTATTATTATAAGGTTGGCGCACACTTAGATGTGCCCATACATGAAACAGAATATTTGACGAAATAGTACAATTCCATTTTCTGCCGAGTTTTGAGACAGCCTTTCAATCTCGACTTTCACCAAATATATTTCGGGCAGCGCGCATCTATCATCGGGTCTTGGATTCAATGTATTTTTGATGCGCGCTACCCGATGCAGGGGTTTTCCGGCAAGCTGGCCCAAAATCAGCCGGATTTTTAAAGAAAATTCGTAGAGCAGCATCTAAATTAGTATTAGGGCTGGGTAGCCTCCATAATAGGGTCGGCCGATCACCAAGAAATAAAGTAGCGTCCATGGCTTAGAAGCAGTAGACCTGGAGGGTGCCATAGACCTGTTTGAGATAAAGGCTTTTTATTTCGATTCACTACATGATTTCAGGAGGATTTGAGAATGTCTAAACACCGAATTATGTTTCTTGGCGCTTTAGTTCTATTTGTGTTTGCAGTTGGATGTTCCGGTGGCGGAAGCAGTATCGATGGCCTCGTTGCGCCCATCGATGACAATCAGATCAACCGCGTCCAGAACCCCGGTGTCGGCGCTGCCGGTAACAGTGTTCAGAACTCTTTTGCTGAGGCCAACGGCAATACCTCTCTACTTGGAATATGGCAAGTCGTAATCGACAAACACACAGGCGCTATCGATGTTATCGACCTGCGCTCAAGCGACCTGGTCATAAACGTGCTGGGATTCCTTGAACCGCCGGCGCTAAAAGGTATGACCATCGACTTCAGTACACTTGTCTTGGCGGACCCGATTGTCGAGGTCGATGTCATCCTCACTCACCCAATACCCGACCCCGTGTTTATGGGATTCGATGTACGCGGCGTGGTATTCGGTCCCGAAGTGAAAAACTGTGACGGCCTGACTGTTGTTCTGAGTCCTGAATTCTTCTCGGGCGCACCTTTTGGCTACAAGGATGGCCTCTTGGGTGCACCGAACAGCAGCGCCCATTATTCAGGGCTGGCGGGCTACAAATACTTCTGCGATGGCCTTGCCAAGGATGCTGACCTGGCCGCATTCATGTCCGACCCGGCTAAACTTGCCAAGCGCGGCATGTTCAGCCAAAGCCCGCAGAAGAACACACGCCATTACATCCTCGATTGGAGCAATGTCACCCATGGTTTCCTGGTTTTTAATTACGCTATCTACGCCAACTACAATTGGCCCACTGGCACCCCGCCGATTGACATCAACGACTTTGAAATCACAACCTCCAACAGCGCCGAGGCATTCTGCGCCAAGGTTACCGAGGTAGCCAACAACCTCTACTATGCGTCCGGTTTCGGGGGCGGCGGCACTATCAGCTTAGATGTTGAGGTCTGGGATTGGTTGGGTGATATCAGCAACGTAACTGTAGAGTCACTCAAATCTGGTGTTATCGCCAAAAAGGTCTATGACTCCACGACGCCCGGTACTACCCCTTATTCATACAAATATTCATTTGTAGATGTTCCCGGCACTCCGACCGAAGTCGGCGACCTTGATATCCTCATCACCGTTACCGACGCCAAGACCTTTGGCGCGGCGTGGTTCATGGGTCTGTTGCCTACAAACAACCCACTGTATGGAGACAACATTTACAGTTGCTGGATTCATACGGCCAGTGTCGTTGCCTGCCCAATGCCTCTCGTAACATCAATCAACCCCGGCAACCACGATCCGGATAATGTCCAGTTCTCGGCGATTGTCCAAGGCAATAATTTCATCAGCGGTTCGGCATTAGCTGTGACATTGAAGAAAGAAGGCCAGGCAGACATCCCCGCTGCGAACTTATCTTACGTTGACCTTACCATGATCACTTGCGATATAACAATCCCGTGGGACACAGCTGCAGGATTTTGGGATGTCGAGGTGGGAAATGGGTGTGGTGTGACCGGGACAGGCGTCGGGCTGTTCGAGGTCACTTGTCCGGACCCGACTGTGTCGTTGATTGATCCAAACAGTCACGAAGATGATGATGTATCATTCTCCCCCACAATCACAGGCACTAATTTTGTGCCCGGCAGTAGTTTGGCCGTGGCATTAACCAGAACGGGTCAGACTGCTATCCAGGCTGTTAATGAAGTTGCCCAGAGCCCTACAGAGATCACTTGCGATATAACTATCCCGAATGGCACACTTGTCGGTGCGTGGAACGTCGAAGTGACCAATGGTTGTGGAACCTTGGCCATAGGCAACAATCTATTTACAGTCTGGTCGCCTATTGTCTGGAACCCGACAGTGGACATTGGATCAGGCGAGGGGCAAAAGGTCAAGGATGACTCAACCATCACACCTGCGGCCTCCAGTTATGACGACAGCACCCTGTTCAATGTGAACGGGGGTAACGCCTCGGGTGGCGATGGTGGAACCATCACCTATCAATGGTTTGCTTCCACAAGCAATCTCAGTCAAACAGGTGGTGATTCCTGGCACGCATTCACTTTCAATAACGGCGGCAATTTCACAGTATCCTGGACCGGATACACCGCCCAGTCGCCGAGCCAGATGTGGCTATGGGTGCGTGCCATAGGCGGTTCCCTGAGCAGCGACCCCGTACTGTGCTCAACAACGATGTCCCTCTCGGAGACCCTTTGGGCTTACAACAGCAGCTTCAGCTCTTACTTCAACAGTTCTTCGAGCCAGGGAAGCACATGGAACTTGGGAAACCAGACTATGTACTATGGCAATGTCAATAGCCCTGCGGGGGCAGGTTGGGGGCTAGCTTGGAGGACATTATCTGATTCCCTGACAGCAGGCGTAAACTACACCCTCGAATGGTCGCCTACTAACGATTGGATTCCACGAACTGACTGCTACCTGAAGCCTCAGTGCGGAACATCGACATCCTTAGGCACCGATCTGGCCAGCGCCATCTATAATGCAACCGCCGGCCAGATATTCACACACGACTTCACTCCACCATCCGGCTCGGCTGACTATTACTTCGGTTACTACGGAAATGACGCATCTCCTACCAACGGCAACTTCCGTTTATATGTTGATAACACTGCGCTCTACTGGAATCCATAGCAGAGGCGCATTCGGAAGTGTTAGCGCGGCAGTTGGAATGAGGTTGTCTCACAATTGACTATAAAGAGGGTACCGCATACTTCAGCGTGCGATAAACAGAGCTACAATGCGGGGCTTGCGCGCACTGAAGTGTGCGGCACCCGTGATTTTCTATTTTTGGAGACCGCCTTATGAGTTGCGGGGCGGCGAATTTGTTTTACTAATCAACTTCTCACACCCTCCCCTTCCAAAAATCGAGAAGGTCCTTCAATGTCTGTTCAAACGGTATTTCAGGTACCCACCCCGTGGCTTTGCGGAATTTTTCGGAGGAGCCGCGAAGTATCATCACGTCGCTCGGCCTTAATCTCGCAGGGTCTTGCTTTATCTCAACCTTGACTTTTGAGATGGACATCAGCATATCCAAAACTTCCCTGATTTTAAGCGACCTTCCGGAGCAGATGTTGTAGACTTCGCCCGACTCGCATATCTCTATTGCCAACAGATATGCCCGCACGACGTCGCGCACATCGCTGAAATCGCGCTGCGCTTCAAGGTTGCCGACCAGCATAACCGGCTCGCGCTTACCCGCCTCAATTTCCGCGATTTGCTTGGCGAAAGTGCTCGTGACAAAAACCTCCCCGCGGCGCGGACCGGTATGATTGAACGCCCGTGTGCGAACCAAATCGGTGGCGAACGATTGGAAATACTGATAGGCCAACAAATCCTGCGCAACTTTGCTGACGCCATATGGGCTTATCGGCCTCAGCGCATTTTTCTCGGTGATGGGCAGCTCATCCTCCGTAACTTTCCCATATTCCTCGCTCGAGCCGACGACGAGGCATCGGCAGGGCCAATCGATATCCCGCATCGTCTCGAGCACGTTCAACTGCCCCTGGATGTTTGTCAGTATCGTCTCCGCAGGCGCTGCCCACGATGTATGCACGAACGATTGCGCCGCGAGATGGAAGATGTAGCGGGGCGTCGATTTGATGATGGTGTTGCGGACACTCGATGCGTCCTTGATATCGCATTCATGGAGGTGGAGCTTCTCCTCGATGTGTTGAATGTTGTCGCGCTTGCTGCGCCAGCGTATTGTCCCATGCACTTCAAAACCTTTGCTGAGCAACAGCTCGGCGAGATGCGACCCCACGAACCCGGATATACCTGTTATCAAAGCTTTCATATTTTATTCCTCTACAATTTTACAATACGATAATCTTACCCTTATCTGTCATATGGTTCAATCCAATGGGGATGTGTCTCTTAGTTGGTTTTCAGACAGCCAAGCAGGAGGCCCCCCCTTTAGTCCCCCCCGCTTCGCGCGGGGGGGAGAAAGTCATATCACTCCACCCGGCCCATCCATCTTATCTCCGCCCGTGACCCCCCATCTTATCTCCGCCCGTGACCCCCCGTGTTATTCTCCCCCCCGCTTGCGGGGGGGACTAAAGGGGGGGGCTCGCCCGGCCGCGCGAAAACCAATAACGAAACACCACCTATAAGGGGTTACGCGGCATAAAACCGTATGATATAATCCCTGCGCCTGAATATATTGAAAATATTCAGCATCTACCGAACTTATTGGTTATTGGCAATTTCTGTGTTAAAGGAAGGTTTCAGCAATGGTGGACATCAAGAAATTACAGTTCAACATCAAGAAGAAAGGCTTGACCGAAAAGGATAAGCTTGAAATAACCGAGCAGACGATGCAATGGCTCCATGACCATGTGAATCCCGCCCTCACTAAGTGGCGCAAGTCGGGTGATACGCGCAGCATCGAGTGGGGCGGCAAGCAGATTCACATAAAGGATATCATGGGCAATGATTTCATCGACTGCTTGGGCGGGTACGGCGTTTTCAGCTTCGGCCACCTGCATCCGAAAATCGTCAAGGCGGCGAAAGGCCAGCTTGATTACATGGGGATAAGCAGCCAGGAGCTTCTCAATCCCGACCAGGCGCGGCTTGCAAAACTCCTTGCCGATGTCACCCCCGGCGATTTGCAGTACACTTTTTTCTCCAACTCCGGCACCGAATCCATAGAAGCTGCCATCAAGCTCGCGTTCCTATGCACAGGGAAGCACGAGATAATCTCAGCGCATAATGCATATCATGGAAAAACCCTGGGCTCCCTGTCGGCTACACAGCGCGAGGTTTTCCGCAAGCCCTTCGAGCCGCTGGTTCCGGGATTCAGCGCGGTTCCTTTCAACGATGCCAATGTCATGGAGGATGCCATCACCGAAAAAACCGCGGCTGTGATTCTCGAGCCGATACAGGGGGAGGGCGGGATAATTGTCCCCGATGATGACTATCTCCCCGCTGTAAGGGAGACAACATCACGGAAAGGCGTGCTGCTTATATTTGATGAAGTCCAGTCGGGGATGGGCCGCACCGGCAAATTCCTGGCCTGCGAAAATTGGGGCGTGGTGCCGGATATCGTATGCCTTGCCAAAGCGCTTGGCGGGGGGTTGATGCCAATCGGGGCCACTATAAGCACGGCAAAAATCTGGAAATGCCTTGAGCCGAACCCGTTTATCCACTCGAACACCTTCGGCGGAAACCCGCTTGCATGTGTAACGGCGATAGCGGCGATCGAGGTCCTTTTTAAAGAGAAGCTCATGGAGAATGCAGCGCGGATGGGGAAATATTTCCTCCAGGGTTTGAAGGCATTGGCTGCGAAATATCCTCACCTCATAAAGGAAGTTCGTGGCCTCGGGCTTATGATCGGTGTCGAGATGAAAGACCGCGAACCCGCCGTTAAAGCGGCAAAGGGGCTTTTCGATAAGCATGTTCTTGTGGCTCATACGATGAACAACCCGAATGTCATCCGCGTTGAACCGCCGCTAATGATTAAGCAGGAGGATATTGACGAAGTTATAAAGCGCTTCGATGAAGTGCTTCAGGGGATATGATACTGAATTGAAGGAGATGATCAGGATGAGGTCGATATTAACGGTTTTCATCATTTCACTTCTTCCGCTGCTGTTATGGGGCGGATGCGCGCCTCCCGCGCCTACCGATGAGCCTATCAAAGCCGCTCTTGAAGCCGTACTACAGACAGACGAATTCGCACAGGAGGAGCGGGACGCTGTCCAGTCAATCACCGTACATGGCGCAGAAGCCAAGGTATGGTTCAAAACGGGTTTCACAAATGATGGGGACAAAATTAACGCATTGGCCGAACACGTTGGAATGGTTTTCGCGAATACATTTTATGATACCGCCATGGAAAAGGATTTTAAGCAGCCCAAGTACAACATTGAGCTTTGGATGAAAGTCTCCGGTGAAAAAGGTTCGCATAATGCCCTTGTTGCCGAGTATTGGTACAACCTCCAGCGCAGCAAGGCTGAGGGGAAGAAGTACGGTTTGGGCGCGGTCAAGGAGATAAGGTAGTCATATTGTTTAGAGGCGGACCGGGAACGCCGACTTTCAAGTCGGCGTGCCGGTCTGAAGACCGGCGTTCCAAATGTCATTCGCCTATCCTCCATGAAATATCTCTTCAGGGGAATTGTATAATAATTGGAAGCTATCCCTTACGTAAAATAAAGTCGAGCAAATCGAGCCCGATATATTCAAGGTTTTCAGCCAAGGAGAAATTCGTCTGCGGCAATAAACCCGCTGCCCCCCATGGATAAATCGCACCGATCAACGCGAATACGCCGCCTAAGATGCTCAACTCGCGGAATGCCTTCAACTTGAAGCCGATTTTTTTCACCCCTGCGAAAAGGGGAGCTGCGAAAAATATCAACAACGGTGTCGTCGTGACGGCGTAGCGCAATCCGTATGATGTCCCGCCCCAATTGGCTGATTCGAAGCATATATACAGCCAACTGCCGCCGACACCGAGCAGGGCAACCAAGGCCGGGGGACGTAGCCCGAAAGTATTGCGCCTTACGGCTATCAGCATCCCCCAGAAACCAAAGAACAATGCCGGTGTATACAAAAATGCCCCGCGCTGTCCGACGAGCGTATTGAAGATGTACTCCCAGCGTTTCGGCGAATACCAATGGATTTCCGCCTGGTTGAAGACTTCGCCATAGTAACCGGGGATGGATGTCAAGTATGCTTCCCGCATCATGTAAATGGGCTTCAATGGGTTGCCGCTTATTTTCCAATTGAGTAACAGGTGAGGCAGGAGCCAGACCAAGGAGCCGAGGATGAAGAACAGGGATAGCCGCCGTAGGGGCTTATATATAAAGAGAAGCAGGAAAACCAACGGGAGGAAACCAAGGGCGCCAGAGAGGTCATTTACTCCCGCCAATGAAATGCATACCCCCCCGATGAACGCATCGGCCTTACGCGGTTTGATTGAACTCGCCGCTTCGCGATTTTTGTCGTTCGTCATCGTGCCGGATAAATATGCCCTGAGGATGAAATAAAACCCGATGAAAAGCCATGCAGCTGCGAAGGAATGATTGTTGAATACGGTGGTGTAGGTGAACATGAGCGAACCGAATCCGACACTGAGGACAATCCACCAGCGGAATCGTTCTTCCATTTCCAGCAGCAGCAATGCCTTATATAGGAATAAAAGCATCAAGGCGGATGAAATCCCCACTGTGAAAAGGGTAACGAAGGGGTAGATGATTTCCTCGTGGTCCCAATAGGAAAGCGGCTGCCCGCCGTGGAACAACGGCCATACCTTGTAGAGCGGCCAATAGACCAAGCCGCCGATAAATGACAGCACCGGCGGCTTCGTGGCGTAGAATGATGACCCGTGCAGAATTTTATCACCGGTGAACAGTCCATATCTTGAATATTCAATTTTAAACGTATGCCTTTCAACCAGGGATTCGACCGTGGCCATACGAGCCTGGTCGTTCCATGAATACGCCATATCCTTCGTGAAGATATACGACGCTGGAGGCCATAGAATCGGCAGGGCGAACAGGATGAAGTAGCCGAAAAATATAGCTAATTGCTTTGTACGTATATTTGCCGCTTTAGCTTCCAATGTAGCTTTTTGAATCGTAACCCACGAAATGGGATTCGTCGGTTACTTTTATTTTAAACCTCTAATCACCTCAGCAAGCTTCTCCGCAGCCTTGCGACGCGTGAACCGCCCGACATATTCCGCGTCAGGGCTGACAACGAGGGCTCCTTCGCGATGCAGCTTCAAAAGGAATTCCAGCTTATCAGCTATAGCTTCAGGCTTGTCGGGCGGGACAACCCATCCGCAGCGCGACTCCTCGACAAGCCGCGACATCTCCCCGTCCGGCAATGACGCCAGTACCGGCTTGCCGCTGGCCATGTATTCATAGATTTTAGCCGATATATGCCCCCCGGCGTTGGGCACATCCGGCAGGGCAAGTATAAGCAAATCCGCTGATGAAATCATTGCCACCGCACCCCGGTGATGAAGGTAGCCGTTCCATTCGACTATTTCGGATAAGCCCGATTTGTCTATATAATTCTTAGCCCTGCGGTCCATAAAGCCCATATATGAAAGAATGGTTTGCACCTTCGCTTCGGGGTTCTTATCGAACCACAATTTCAGCCCGTCGAGAAATACATCGGTATGATAGCCTGAATAAATGCTCCCTGCATATGCCAAGACGAATTTCTCCGACCACCCCACGGGTTCGAGAAGTTCTTTCGGCAGATCATCTTGGTCATAGCCGTTGGGAGCGACATGAATTTTATCAACTAAGAATGGCCAGCGTTTGATCATCAATTTCGCGAAAGTATCGGTGACCATTACGACCGCATCTGCTGCCCGAAGCGCATCCTCCTCCATACGCTCGAACTCACCGCGCAGCCCTTCTCTCGGCGGCTTGTAGAACGGTCCCTGCGTCCAGGGGTCGCGGTATTCGAGGATAAACCGCTTTCCGGTTTTTTCCTTGAGTTTCGTACCCAGCACAACCAAGCTCGACGGCGGGGCGCTTACGAGGAACGTGCCGATCCCTTTTTCATCCATCAGACGTTTGGCAAGAGGCAGGACATCGTTAGTCCATTTGATGGTTGTCTCGGGTTTAATCCGGGCATTCAGCGAAGGCACGCAGCCTAATTTGTACATCAACCTGTAATATGCCGAATTCTCGAACCTCACCGGAACCCGCTTAATATCGAGATGCCGTGGCACATCCGCGGCAATGTCCTCATCGATGGGGCGATATGGGATTTTATCAGCGCAGATTATTGTCGGGCCGATATGAAACGCGGGAAGATACTTGGCCATCTTTGCCGGGCGGTAACTTCCACCCGCAGCATAGGGCGGGAAATAATAATAAACCAGCAATACCCTTGTTATATCAGGCTTCACCGACGACATCCGTATAAATCCTCCGGAGTTCCTCCACCCATCGCTGTACGCTGAAACGCTTTCGCGCGTCCTCGAAGCCCGCGCGGCCAAGCTTCTCCCTGAGCTTGTCGTTCAGCGCGAGACGTGCCAACGATGCGGCAAATCCCTCAATATCACCCGGTTCGACCAAGAGCCCGTTTTCGTCATGGCGTATTATTTCGGGCACTGCCCCCACCTTAGTCGCCACAGCCGGAAGCCCGGTCGCGAATGCTTCAATGACCGTTATCGGCATCCCCTCGGCACGGCTTGGCAATACAAAACAATCCGCCCTGCGGAAAAGCTCATCGCGCCTGAACCCGGTGACCTCGCCCACAAGCTCGAACCAGTCCGTCAACCGGGCGTCGTCTATTGCCCATCGAAGCTTGCCGCTCTCGCCTCGTTCGGAACGTCCCGCAATGATGAAATGCACCTTAGCCCCTTGCTCACGCAACTTCTTGGCAACTTCAAGAAGGTCAAATACCCCCTTCATTTCGCTGATACGTCCGAGATATAGTGCGTTCAATTCCCTCTTGCTTTCATATTCCCGATACTCGCCGATTTCCCTGAACGGTTCCAGGTCGATTGCATTTTCGAGGACATATACCCTTGTTCTCCTGAAAGTCGATGCAAAAAATTTTTCCCAGCCCTCCGAGAGGCATATCAGGGCATCGGAGCGATTCAGCCCCCAATCGAGCCGTTTTCTGAGGAACGGTGACAAGGCTGAATAGAAACGGTCAAAATAACCGCCGTGGATGTGTATGATACTTTTTGCCCCGAGCTTCTTTACCGTTTCTTGTATCTCGATATTTTTAAATACATTCTTGAAGCTCGTGGAGTGAATATGCACGATGTCAATTGCCTCGTTCTTGATAATACGCCGCATCCTCGGCAGGAGGAAAGTATAAATATGAATAAGCTTGAGTATTTTCGCCTTACGTACTATCGGATGGTATTTTGTATCGAGATGATAGAGCCTGAAACCCTCACCCAAATTAAGTGACGCATGAAGTATGACGCAATTCTCCATCCCGCCCAACGGCTTCGTCGGCCCGATAATAAGCACCCTTATTTCATCTCTCTTCTTAGCCATACCAAAACCAAAATAATCCTGTATTATCATCTGTCTCCCTCCCTCTCTACGGGAAGGGTCGGGGAGGGATCCTATTCCACATCCTCCCTCAACTTTAATAATACAAGTATTTTATACCATATCTCAACAAAATCGCTCCATCTCGGCACAAAAACATCCCGCAACGTTTCCCCTGATTCCCTGGTATATACATAACAGAACAATATGAAACTGATCGAGTAAGAACAACTCGACGCAATCGCCGCCCCGACCATGCCGCCATAATAACCCGGGCGTGGTATCATAATGAAATTCAAAATCAGGTTCACAATAAGGCTGAATATACTTATCCATGTGGCATAATACGGCTTCCCGCGGGAAAATAAATCGGTCGCGAATATTTTTGCAAGGCTCAGTGTCAGTATGCCTGGAATGAGCCAGTAGAAGGGGATAGCGGCGGGAAGCCAATTGGCGCCGTATGCTATCGCTATAGCAGGCTTCACCAGCCACGCGGAAATTGCGGTTGCAGCTACGACTGAAATCATGCACATCCGAAGGCTCGGCGGCACAAGTTTCTTCCGCTCGTCTTCCCCTTTCATCGTTATTTTAGGTTTCAGCGCCGTTGTTATTACATCCGGTATTGTCCAGAGCAAAATAACGGCATATACACCAAGGGTATAAAAGCCTATCAGTTCTTCCTTCTGATATTCTATTCCCAAAAAATCAATATTGTCATTCGGCAAGAGAAGAAATAAGAGGAGTACATCGACCTTATAAAATAGATACGCCGCAAAATTAGAGCCGAACTCGAATTTACCAAATGAGAAGGATTCCTTTACTGTTTCCCAATTGAATTTCCCGATTTGCTTTCCGAAGAAACGTACAAGGAAATACCATGAATATAAAAAAAGGCAAAATATAATGATGATAAACGCCCAAACAGCTCCTCGGACCCACATTTTTAAAACTATGACAAGCAAAATGGGAAAAATTAACCTGAGGAAAACGGTGATGACCTCTTTAAGGTTACGCACCCAGATACGGTTCGTGCCATAGACTATCATATCAAAATAAACCGATATCAGATACAAGGGGGTTACTATCAGCGGTACCCATACAATAAACCGGGTAAATTCCTTATATAAATCGGTGTATTTATTCTCGAATAATACATAGTAAACAACACCCAATATTGCGCTTACTATTCCGAGTACGATTCCAAGAACTATACTGTTGGCTATAAGTATTGGTATTTTCTTGGGCTGTCTTCCGGTGAAATATACATTGGCATGGTCAAAACCAAAGAGGCCGAAATTCTGGAGGATGCCGGGCATAACCTGGATGACTTCAAAATATCCCTTGCCCAACGGGCCAAGTGCACGGTTAATGACAATCGAATAAGCCAGGCGGCCTATCGCTGCGAAAAGCCTTGCAAGCAATGTCTGGAGGCTATCCTTAACCACCGAGCACCTCCCGGTATACGGCCTCCATCATTTTGGCGTTTTCAAGCCAGTCAAATTTGTCTTCAACCCATTTACGGCCTGCTTCACCCATCTTGGCTCGCAGTGCTGGATCGGTTGCAAGTTGGTCCATTTTGGATGCAAGCCCGTCAATATCTCCCGGCTCTATAAGGAAACCCGTAACGCCATCCTTGACAACGTCGGGTACTCCACCTACGCGGGTGGCTATCACCGGTACTTCCATCGCCTGCGCCTCGACTGCGGCAACTCCGAAGGATTCGGATTGATATACGCTCGGCTGAACGAATATATCACTGCGCTCGAGCAAATCGCGCACTTCATTTGTGGTAAGACGTCCGGTGAATTCGACGCATGTGTTAATACCTAAAGTGCTGACTAACGCCTTAAGCTCATCTTCCATTTCCCCCTCACCGGCGATAAGTAATTTCAACCCCGATTCGTTGGGTTTAAGTGCCGCAAACGCCTTGGCCAAAATATCCGGTCCATATTTGACTTTAAGGTGCTTGATAAACGATATATTTAACGGCTTCGGGCTCGCGGGACGCCTATCAATCCGTTTGAAAAATTCCACATCGACGCCGAAAGGTATAACCCTTATCTCCCGCGACTTATCAGCCAAGAAACGCCTTGTGGCGTCGGCCAAAAATCGGCTTGTAGCAGTAATCACCTTGGCCCGGTTGAGGAGATATGACCGCCAGTAGTCGTACTTCGCACCTTCAAGCGTGTCTTCATCCTCGATGACATCCTTACCCCATGTACTCACAATTAAATTCTTAATTCCAGCGAAAACAATATTGAACCTGTGACGGTATATATAATGCACATGCACGATATCCGGCCACCTGAGCTCGTACCGCGTCGCGCCGTAATTCGCCAATGTCTGGAGCTGGCGTATGACGGGCACCTTGGAGTGTTTTGGGATTGTGTGGACAAATACATCGACGTCGTCATAATCCGCTGAGCGCCAGCTGATGATTTTCACTTCGCATCCCAACGACGCAAAATACCCGACCCACTTGCGCGTGTGGGGGTTCGCCGCATCGGCGACATAGGTGATGCGTACCGGTCGGCGTAATTTGGGATGTCTCCAATCGGATATCATAAGCTAACTCTTTGCCTTCCTCCTCAATTTGCCCTTTATATCAGCCATATCGGCCTGTGATAATATGAACATATCCTTCCCGCTGAAGGGAGCTTCAATGATAAAAGCTACAAACAGCACCAATGCGTAAATGAAAAAGCCCAATGTCGCGGCTAATGCGCCTCCGGTAATGGAAAAACCGTTCAACCAGTACCAGCCGGTTATAGTTGAGACGATGAATCCCAGCAAGCCGGCGGCTAATATCGCGTTCACTTTCCCCCGTGCGAAAAGCCCTGCTGCAAGCACTTCGCCGATGCTCAGGAATATCGCCCCGGGAACCATGGCCTTGAACGGCTCAGCAATAGGCCCGAACGATTTCCCGTAAAAAAGCACCGCGATATCCCTTATCAGGAAATATAGAATTGCGAATACTATTAGAGTGAAAAGTATATTGTAGCGGCTTGCTTTCAGCGTCCAGCGCAATGCTTCATCCTGGTCAACACCGGTGATTTTGGGCACGAGGGCGAATACGATGGAGCGCGGCATCAGCATCCCTCGATCGAACATCGCGAATGCCATCGCTAAGAACGCTATCTGCTCGAACCTCTCAAAAATACGCTCCTGTGGCAGGCGGCTTCGTGCTATGAAGGTCAGCACGGGAAAGATGAGCATTATCGCCGCAATCGATATGTGATTCTTCAAACCAAACGGGAAGCTTCGCCGTAAATATGACCAGTCAATACCCCGGAGTTTTACAGGAGATATATATTTATGAATTAATATAAGCGAGGCAATGAATCCGAATATCGCAACTACCCAGCTTGCGCCAACCGCCGCCAATAACTCCTTTTTCATAACGAAGAACCCGAAGATAAGGCTCATCAGAAGGAGAAGGTTCACCCCGATTTCCTTAAGGTTTCTTATCCCAATCATATCGCGGCCATAGATAACGGCATCAAGATAGAGGGAGATGAGCAGGAAAGGGAACGTGCTCGCGATGATGATGAAAAACCCGCTGATTATTCCCTGGCTGAATGATTCGAATGCCGAGGTGAGGGTGTAAATATAAAAGAGTATGAACCCCGCAACCCCGATGATAAGCCCGGCCCAGAAGGAATTGCGCACGATGTCGCGAACCCGTTCCGGTTCTTTCGCGCAGAAATATATATTGCCCCTGTCAATCCCCAACGGTGCGGCTTTGAGGAAAATGGTCTGGGGGAGCATTATCAGCGCCAACGCCCCGCGCCATGCCGGGCCGAGCTTGCGCGCGATAAGAATGCTCGCTGCAATTCCAATCACGAGTATCAGCAGCTTCGCCGCTATAGTTCTCACGCTGTCGCGTAACATTCTATCCGCCCGTAACTTCCGCCAGCAAATCAGCAAGCATCTTAGCCTGTTCCCTGCGCGTGTAAGGCAGCAGCGAATCTGGTACAGGCCCCGAAACCGGCTTGCCGCGCTTGCTCTCATCAAACAATCTCAACATATATTCTTCCATCTTAAACCATTCGCTCGGCAAGAACGATACACCGGAGCCGGTTTCCGTCACCAACTGCCTGAGCTCTTCGCCTTCCGTAAGGCATATTATGGGCCTTCTCGCGCCTAAATACTCATATACTTTCGCGGTAATATAGCCCTCGGATACAAGCAGCAACGCATCCGCACCAAGCTGATGGGCGAGGGCTGTGCGATGCCCCGAATACGGCAAGAACTCCACTACATCATCCAAGCCGAAACTGCGCACAAGTTCAAGTGTACGCGTATCGAATTCGCCGATAAATGTGCACCTTGCTTCCTCGGCAAAATCCGATGATTCAGCGCGCGTGTTCGCGAAGGCCCTGAAAAACGGCTCCGGGTCGCGGGGGTAGGAAATGCTGCCGGTATATACAACATTGAAACCATCTTTTATGATTGATGTAAGGTCATTAAAATCATCGGGGTCGAATCCGTTGCGGATTACCCTGTATTTATACCCCTCATAGAGCAGTTCAGGATATTTCTCCTTGAAGTCGTCGATATATTTTTGCTGTACACACACGACTCTTGCAGCTTGTTTCAGACATTTGAGTTCGAGATTCTCATCACGGCGTCTGGCCCATGACGGGCGTCTCGGCGAATAATGCGACATCGTCCACGGGTCGCGGAAGTCGAGTATAAGGGGAATTCCGAACCGCCGCCCGAGTGCGCGTCCGATGACGTGGTCAGTGGCTTCAGGGCTTGTTGAGAGTATCGCAGCGATTCCCCTCTCGCGTATAACCCGCGCGCCATCGGCCACTGCCCACGGATACCAGCCTATCTTGGCGTCGGGTACGAGAAACGCCGCCTGCAGCGTGAAATATAATTTCTTCAACGGATCGAGATATTTTTTTGACGATGACAGCCCGCGCCTGAGGTCGGCTTCGTCCTGCTTACGCCTGCCGCCTAAAGCGCGATAAATGTGGTAGGGTTCCAGCGAGAATGAGCGCCTGACCTCGATATCACCCGGCACCTCCGCAGCAAGCTCTTCATCAATAAAAAATGAGCCATTCGGCTTTTGCGGCGTAATCACAACAGGCTTGAAACCGAACTGTGGGAGATATTTGCAGAACTTGACAGCACGCTGCACCCCGATTCCTCCACGGGGCGGAAAGAAATATGATATGAGAAGTATTTCCTTCATCTTAAATTCGCATGGAACGCCGGTCTTCAGACCGGCATGCCGACTTGAAAGTCGGCGCTCCCAGTAACCTGGGTGCCGCCCACAGCCGAGTCTGCGAGGATGTGGGTGATTAACCTATCTCCTTCTCAAAGCCACCCATCCCGCCCTCACGAATTCCACCACCTGCCAGAACGGCATTGCCGCCAACTGCCTTGGAGTTGAATACTTGCGAAAAAAGCGCCACCCCGCTTTCATCCTGCGCCGAATCTTACACCATGAAAATTCGCCGCCCGATGAGTAGCTGATTTTATGCCACATCCTCCCTTGCGGTACGTAAAGCACCTTGAATCCTGCTTTGCGCGCGCGGGTGCAGAAATCGGTGTCCTCGAAATACATCGGGAAGCTCTCATCGAGCCCGCCTATTGCCTGGAAGACATCGCGCTTGAACATCAAGCAGCATCCGGTGACATAATCGACCTCTGCGATTTCATCGAATTGCCCGTCGTCTTTCTGCCTTATGCCGCGATGCCTCACCCAACCCTTCGCGAAATCAATCCCGCCTCCTGCCGACCATATCATCTCGGGATGTTCATGATAAAAAATCTTCGGCCCTGCAATACCGGCCCCCTCTCGTGCTTCAATTGCCGATACTAACGCAGTGATAAGCCCCGCATCAGATACCGTATCGTTATTTATAAGCACGACATATGCTGCCCCGGCATCGAACGCCCTGTGTATGCCAACATTATTTCCCCCCGCGAAAAAGAGGTTGCTCGAGTTGCGTATTATTTCAACACCTTCCATCGATTCGGCAATGTTATCCGACCCGTCGGTGGAGGCGTTGTCAACAACCGAAATTTTCAGATTGAGGTAATCCTGCTGTCGAAGGCCCCGCAGGCATTCGGCCAATACTTCGCGGCCGTTATAATTAAGCACCACCGCCCATACCATCGGCGCCGGTTGCTCTATCACCGCTTCATTCCTCCTCGCGCTTTTCGTGATGGCTCAAAATATATGCTGTGGGATATTCGCGCTCCCGTGGGGGACGGTGGAAAATTATCATCTCACCGATAAGGCCGATTGAAATAAGCTGGATACCGAGGATCATGAGCAACATGCCGAACTGCAGAAGGGGGCGTCCCCCGATGGCGTGAGTCATAAACCACACTACCGTCAAATATCCCAACACAACAAAGCCCACGAGAAAGCACAACACCCCGAAACCGCCGAACAGGTGCAGCGGCTTGCGGCTGAACCGCGTGATAACGGTCGCTGTGAGCAGGTCGAGGAATCCCTTGAGGTATCTGTCCCAGCCATATTTGCTTCGCCCGTGTTTCCTTGGATGATGCTTGACCTTTATTTCCCCCACCTTGAACCCGCGCGCCGCGGCGAGGAATGGGATGTAGCGATGCAGGTCGCCGTAGATTTCAACTTCGCGCACCACCTCACTCCGGTACGCCTTGAATCCGCAGTTGAAATCGTGCAGCTTCACGCCGCTCGTAATCTGCACAACCCAATTGAAAAATCGAGAGCTGAGCACTTTGATGAACGGGTCTTTGCGAACCGCTTTCCATCCGCTGATTAAATCATACCCTTCATCGAGCTTCGCGAGGAAATTGGGGATTTCATCCGGGTCGTCCTGCAGGTCTGCGTCTATCGAGATGATGACAGCCCCGCGTGCCGCCTCGAAACCGCAGCTTAACGCCGCCGCCTTGCCGAAGTTACGCCGGAAGCGTATGACCTCAACACGCTCATCCTTCTCAAACAGGCGCTTCAAGAT